>Ga0213917_1000149_pt1 | contig 14571 bp, 28 predicted proteins | sample McNCre117MG_FD_161051 | JGI IMG/M metagenome (GOLD analysis project Ga0213917, IMG submission 161051) | Freshwater microbial communities from McNutts Creek, Athens, Georgia, United States - 1-17 MG | ecosystem: Environmental > Aquatic > Freshwater > Creek | place: USA: Georgia | collected... | reverse complement strand
AGTAGTAAGAGCACATTTTCCACTGTTTTTGTATCAAGAACCCTCATACAACACGTAACCCAAGCACAAATAACCCAAGCAAGAACTAGAAAACCCAAGCAAAATAACCCAAGCACAAAATCAAGGACAAAATTAAACCCAAGCAGAAAGTGCTTGGGTTATTGGAAGGGCGTCCACCAGAAAACAGAAAACAGAAAACCCGCCGTGCATCTCGACACGGCGGGTTCTTACTCCAGTTTCCCAACCCCAAATTAGTTCCGTTCGCTCTCACAAATTTCGGCAGGAGTGACAGTTTGCACGCGATCAACCAAACGGCGCAATTCCCTCACGTCTTCATCGGTCTTGCACGCGGCAGCAATGTCGCAGGTGTTGGAATCTCTTTCCTTAACCAACAGAAAGAAAAACTGGTCCGGGAACATTTCGGACAGTTGTTTGATTTGTTGTTTGGTGATTATCATTTTCAGAAAGGCGACGGGAGATAAATTCAACAATTGCTTTATCGGAGACTTCCGGGAAGAGATGTTGACAGAGTTGGAAAGTGAGATGTTTGTATTTTTCGAGTTCAGTGATTAGAACAAGAAAATCACGGTCAATTTCAGATTCCGTAATCGTCCGGGTAGTTCGGGGCGTTGCGGATAGCGTGGTCAAGGGATAGACCGGAAGCAATTGCGAGAATGACTAGGATAGTCATCGAATTACTTTTCTGTTTCTTTTTCCTGTTTTGTATTGGTGATTATCAAACGTGCCTTAGCTTCATCATCCGAAAGTCGGTCCATTCCAGCGAGTGCGCGGCGAGCGTGAATTTCAGCAATTTGTTTTGATTCGTTTTTGATTGAATCGGCAAGTTCTGGATTGTTGGTTGGGACGGTTGGTTCTGTTTGTTCGTTATTCATGTTATACCTTTTTGTTTTAGTGCGGCAGCGCCGCTTGGTGAGGGAGTGGAAAGCCAAGCTGTCAGAAGCGGGAGACTTTGGGAAGAAGCAAATGACAAAGTTGAATCGGTGATGTGATCGGCGGAAGGGATGGATTGAAACGCGAGCTTGATTTTGAAACCAGAGAGAAGGGAAGAGTCATCGCCACTGCCGCCAGAGTTGGGAATGGAAACAGGAATCCAAAGTTGCTCACCGTCCGGGGCGGTAATGACAACGTGTGGTTTGAATGTATCAACCGCAACACCGCCAACGTTTGAGAGAAGCTGAGTAAGCAGACTCATTTTGAAAGTTTGACAATGCGGTCAACAATTTTCTGTTGCAGGGGAGAAGCAGCTATGTCGAGAGAAGTGACAGGATCAGAGCCTTTGCGAATGTCGCTAATAGCTGAAGCGATGGCGGAAGGTGAGAAGTGAGTAATTTTGCAATAGAGCCATAATGCGACTGACAAGACAGCGACAATGATAAACAGATTTCGTTCGCCTTCCGCGCCGCGCTGCAAAGCGGCAGCTTCGACAAGTTGAGAGTCGATAGCACGGCGAGCGGCAAGCGCGGTGTCACGTTCCTTTTGCAGAGTCGAAGCATTTTGCAGAGCAGCAGCATAAAGTTTTTCGGCTTCGATTGCGCGTCCCTCCATGACAGCAGCGCGGCGGGATTCAGCGGCAATTAAAGCAAGGGCGTCGGGGGCGGGAAGATTGGCGAGAGCGACAGGAATTTCTTTGGTGATGAAATCCTTAGTAGGTGAATCAGGGGCGAGCGTGTTTGCTTTGGAGATTGCGACAACAGAGGCGGCAGCTTGCGAACCGCGTTCATTGGTGACGTTTTCAAGATTGGCAGTGGCGACAACGGATGAATCAGCTTGCTTGGAACGCTTGTCGAAAACTTTTGGTTTCTTGACCAGAAAAAGACCGCCAAGCAAAGCGCAGCAGATTAAGACAATTGTGACAACTTCGCCTCGCTGGTTATTTTTCATTTTCAGTTGGGAACTTCTTCCCCGGAGAGTTTTGCTTTGATCCATGACATATCGTTTTGTGCGACATTAAATTTCAATTCGATTCGGGTAAGACGGTTGTTGATGTTGTGAATATCCTTGCGTGTGGCGAAGTAGCGACCGGAGAGCCAAAGGAGAATTGCCCCGGTAAAAGAGGCGATAACTGTAATTCCCGCAACATCCTGAATACTCACGTTTTTGTCTCCTTTGCGTAAAAGCCATAGAGCGCAATTCCGAGAACGGCAAGAGCCGCAACAGGAATTGCCCACGATGCAATTTGGAAAGTCGAGAGAACGCCGTTACCGACTCCCGCAACTGACTCACCTGCTTTGATTGCTTGATTTGCCAGTTCATCGCCGAATATGGAAAGGTCGGAAGTGAAAGACGTATCTTCAAGCGGCGAGTAAACTTGATTGGCGACTTTGGAAGCGACAAGCGCGGAAGTCTGGTCAAATTCGTCAGGATGCGAAAGGATGTAATCGGCGAGTGTCTTGTTGTAGGCAATGCGCTGCTCATAAGTCCAATCGGACGGAAGCGCGGGTAAATTCATGTCCGAACGAATTTTTGCAATGGCTTGTTCTTTGGGTGTCATGGCTTAGAAGCTGAGTGTTGCGGCTCCGGTAAAAGACCAAATCCAATCGAAGGCGCGGGAAGTTCCTGCGGAGTTGGTGAAAGTGAACTTGAGCGAACCGGCAGCGGAAGAGTGGCCGGTTGCGGTAATTCCCGCATTGGCTTGGGTGATTAACCCGCTCTCAATGAGAGTTGCACCAATTTGTGAGAGATTGCTACCGGCGGAAAGACTGTTGTTAGTCGCATCCGTCGCGTTCATTTGCACGCCTGCGGGTCCGTAGAGGATAGCAGGATTGGCAATCGGAACGAAGAAAGATGACGCGCCGTTGGCAATCGTTCCGGTTGTTCCCCGGATACAAAAACCACGCGGGAAGAAAACCCGATCACCGCCGCTTTGCAGGAAATTGTTCGTGCAATTGTCGAATGTGTTGTATCCGCATTGCGTGTTGGTCTTGAGCGTCGAAAAGATATTCGTCGCATAGACACAAGAAACGTAGGTGTTGGAATCGTGGTTGTAACCGTGACTGCCAAGCGTGCCGATGTAGCAACCGGAAATGAGATTGCGAGCGAAGGTGCAAGTTTTGTCCGTTCCGTTTACTTGCGCGCCGCGCTCGTAATTGATGATATTGCAATCGGTGATTTTCAGCGCGCCGATTGGTTCGTTGTAAGCGAAGATAGCTTGAACTTTGTTCGTCAATCCACTCGGCGCAACGTAAGCGGTGTCACGATACTTGAACGTAGAAGCGGAAATGATAACGTTATCAATCGTCGAAGTGATGACGATTGGATTCTTGCACTTGTAATAGTTGTTGCCGGTAATCGTGATGTTCTTGCAGAAATTTTCCAGATGCACGCATTGGTAAGCGTACTGGTCAAGCGCGTTGTCGTGATTGCGGAAGACATTGCCGACGATTACAGCGTCGATGCAATTCGCGAGAGAAATTGAGCCGAGGGAATAAATGGTCGCTGAGGTTCCGGGGTTGTCGAAGAAATTTCCGTTGATAAGGAAATCGCGCCAACCGCAGGTGTCCGTAACGGTAGCGGTATGAAGTTCCAAACAGGAACCATAATTGCCGGAAAATGAATTGCCGGAGAATTTCCAACCGCTGATAAAAGAGGCAAGAGTGGTTTGTGTCCAAACAACAATGTTTGTGTTTTTGATGTCACAATTGCGCATCGTGCCGAAATCGGCGGCAGCGTTGTCCGCGATGGAAAGGAAATAGATTTGCGCGCCGCTACCATATCGACCGTCAACAAATACGTTGTCGATAGTGAAACGGTGTCCGTTGGTGAGACTGATAAACGAACAGAGAATACCGGTGCAATAGGCGTTGACGCTGAAATCTTGGAAAGTCACGTCGTCACCGTTAATCGTGAATACGTTAATGTAATTCGATGCGGTGTTGTAGATATTGAGAATGGTATTTTTTCGGCTTTGGCCGTACCAATTCGTATTTGCGACAATTGCGAAAGCAGAGCCGACAATCGTAAGCTTGTAAGTGCCGTCAGGAATGAAGACGGAAGTTGAAGCTGTGTTTGCGGCTTGAAATGCGGCAAGGTCATTTGTCGCACCGTCGCCAATCGCGCCGAACCAACGAACATTGACGGGACCGGTATAAATGCGCAACCAGCGACCCGCGCCGGAAGTGGCAAGAACGGTTCCGCCGTTGGCGGTAAGAACGCTGGTCAAGTCGAGATAAAACAAACCGCCGCCCTGATCCCCGGCAGTGGCGCGATTGTTGACGTTGACGGTGTAACCGGTAGTAAGTCCGCTCAGTGACAGAGCGGACAAAGCGGCGAAAGTTGCAACTTTGCCGACAGCGGAAAAACTGCTTCCGCCGTAAGGTTGGATACCGCACCGAACAAGAGTTGTTGAAGGGACAGGCATGGTGATTATGCTCGGAATTCGAGGGCGGTAACTTTGACGCCAATAGCAGCTTTTGCCCAAATTGCCGCTTTGGTCTTGATTTTGGTGAACCCGTCAAGGTTCAAACCGATTTGCATGGAACCGTCAGTTCCCGCGCCAAGCACGGCGGCAGATTCCGCCCAATAGGCGAGATTGTTTGGTTCGTCCGTCCAAAGCCAAACTTCGCCGCGTGACGCATCGGCGGCAATCAGCACGTCATTGCCGCCTGTGCATGTTAAGACAGTGCGGCGAATGGTTGAAGGTGTCGCGAAATTGTTGTCAACCTGAGTGCAATTGATATTTCCGGTGACACTGAAAACTTTGCTGTTGTCGATGAATTCGCCGAAACCGTAGAAAATCGAAATAGTAATATCAGCAACGGAAGTGTTGTAAACTTCGATTGTCTGAAACGGATTTCCGGCATAGGCGCGCAAACCCTGAAAAGGGCCGATGTTCTGTTGAACGCCCGTATTCGTCTTGATGCCAACGGAACCGGTTGAACTGATAACGTAGAACGTTTCAGCAAGTCCGCTGATATTGCGCATTCCGCCCGCAAGAACGGTGAAAGTGATAATGCGCGAAATCTTTTGCGCGTCTGGAATTAATTTGCTCATGTTAGTTTTTGTTGCGTTGCGCGAATGCAATTCCAAGACCGATGACAGCGGCGGCAATGGTAACATATTTCACCATATTGTCAGCGGCGGAAGTTGGCGCAATTCCCGCGTTGCTTGCGAGTTTTGCGGTAAAAGAATCGTTAGTCCGTTGGATCAATTCGTTTGCCGACATTTGCGCGTTCTGCGCAAATCCGAGAGCATCTTTCTGACTTTGAGCGAGATTGTCATTAGCATCCTTGGCGAGAGAAACGGATTGGTCATAGACATGCGCTCCAAAGTTGAGAGAATCAGAAACCGCGTTGCCTGCGGTTTGCAGTGCGGATTTGCTCACATCGACATTTCCGCTAACAGCGGTATAAGTCAAATCCCGCGCAGTTTTGCCCGCTTCTTGAATCGACTCACTTGCGATGTTCGCGTTTTGTTCGGCAACCTTGAACAGAGCATCGTTGTTTGACTTAATTATGTCAGGCGAAATGTTGTTGTTGGTGACAGAACTGCCGTTCGTGGCAGCGGAAGAACCGTCTGAAGCGGCAACACGATTGTCAGTTACCGTTTGCGAATTGTTCGGATTGCTTTGCGTGCTGGAATTGCCTTTGAAGCAATGGAACGGAAGTTTTTCGACAACTTCGCCGTTTTCATCGCGGCGGTTCCTGCGGGAAATTTTGAAATCAATGTTCATTTGATGGATTTTCGGAGAACGATTTCGGCGACGTGCCAATCGTTATCCAGTGCTTCTTTGACAAGACCCTGACGAACCGTGTGCATTCGGATGGATTGGCATCCGAGGTTTTTTGCGTGTTGAAGCAATTGTGCTTCGATTTCGTAACGTAGGTTTGAAGTGTGCGGGCAGTGAGTTGCAACCGAAATCAACTCTTTGTAATTTGGTCCAAAGTTTTCGATTTGATAAACAGTGAAACCAACAACCGCGCCGTTTCGCACAATTTCAAACACCTTTGCTTTTCCGGTTCTGATTAAATCAATTATGGCCGGAGCAAATGTCCCTTTCGGGTCATCATTTGGAATTCTGCGCAATCCAACTTCAACAGCCGAAATGTCGGCAGTTGCATGAAGCGCGATGTTTTCAAGTGCTCCGATCATTTGATTTAACGACGGGCAAGGATGGCGATACCGACAAGACCGATGACAGCAAGCCCAACATAAAGCAGGGTGTTGGAACCCTGACTTCCGCCGTTGGTTGCCGCTTCTGTTGTGCCGCTTGCACCTGTGCCGACGATGAATTGCCCGTTGTATTGAAACGGCGTGGTAAGACCCGCAGAAGCATCGCCGGAACGGGATGCAACGGAAGTGCTGACGCTTGCGCTTAGTCCGCCGGGCATGTTATTTGGTGCGGCGAGCAACAATCAACACGAGCACGACGGCGGCGAGAATTCCGCCACCAACGAGCAAGTATTGTTTCAGTTGCGCGCTCTGCGCTTGTTGGTTGGCCGTGTTCATCGCGGCAAGTTGCGCCGGATTGGTTTGACCGGTTGGATAGATGGAACCGGCAGCTTTCGCTTTTTCGGAAGTGCCGTAAATGTCGAGAGCGGTTTCAGCGGCTTTGCTCAAGAACCCGCCGAAAGATTGCAGAAAGTTGCTTCCGCCGCTTGGCGCGGTATCAACGGGAATTGATACAGGCGTTGCAGAATCGGGAATTGTGCCGTAACCGTCGTCCATAAAATTAAAGGTGAAAAATTAAAAGAGAAACGCCCTTGCCCAAATCGTATTAAGCAAGGGCGTTTGATAGTTTTGCAGACTTGGTTTAGACAAACCCCGGAGCACGAACTTCCATTATGTAAGTGAGAGTGGCCGCGCCGCTCAGAGTCACTTTCAAGTCAAGGTTGTTGTTCGCGACAAACAGCGCATCGGTGAGTTGTTGCGTGTAATCGAACACCGCCGACAGGGCGAAAGAAGTTCCGATAATTCGGTAATTCTTGTAGAACGTGTTCAACTGCGCGAGCAAGCCTTCCATGACTTTCACACTGTTGTTGTAAACTTCAATCGAAGTAACAGCATTGGCGGAAACGCGGAAATGAATGCGCTGAATCGGATACTGCACATTCGGCGGGAAAATATCCGACTGGCCGGAAGGCGCGTTGACCGTGTTGCGAACCTGCTTGATGATGGAAAGCAGCGGCTTGCCGTCCGTGCCGAAATTGCGACCATAATCAAATTCCGCCTGAATGGCGACGGCGAGATTGGTGATGGCAAATGCTCCGGTGACAGAAACGCTGTTGAAGGTGATTTCGAGGGTAAACGTTTGCACGTTGCCGCCGATCAAATCCCAAGAAGTTGCCTCTTCCCCGGTGATGCTTGCGCGCCACGGTTCGGAGAAAAAGAACGGAAGCTCGCCGTTGGCCGTTGAAGGCACAAGGTTGTTCAGTTTGGAAATGTTGATGACATCAGCGGGAAGCAAATCGCGCATGACAACGCCGTTGCACAAAAGACGCACGGATGCGACCAGTTCAGCGGGGTCAAACGAAGTTGCAGCGTTGAAAGTCCCGCTCACAAAGCATTTGATGCCGTGATAGCGACGACCTACAGGAATATCCAGAGTTGCGACAGCGCCAGCGCCGACGCCCTGAATGCCCGAAAGAAAATTGATGATTCTCATGGTGGTTTATGTTTGCGACTTATTTTTCACGGTAAACGTTTACCCAAGACGAATCGCGGGAATTTTGTTGACGACAGGAACATTGTCGAGAACACGCCGTAAAGCGTATCCAAGCAAAACTCCCGCAATGACCAAAGTTACCGGATGTTTCAGGGCATTCATTTTGTGGAAATCGTCAAAGATTTTGTTGTGTTACTTGCTTCCCAAAACGGGAAGTTTGTTCACGACAGGAATCTTGCCGATGTAGTTTTGCAGCATGTAGCCGAGGACAAGCCCGACAACTGCGGCGGTGATGACGTGTTTCTTATTCATTGGATTGTTGATTGTTTACTAGCGACGTAGTGACAAATAGGCGCGAGACATTAAGACACAAGCAAAAAGTGACACAAAGGCGCAAAAATCTTTAAGCGCGACAATTAGGCTCTTTGCCCTTCCGGGATGAAAAGCTTTTCCTTGCGCACAAAGTTCTTGCCGTTGTCGCCGTAAAGGATACAGCGCAAGAATTCGTATTGCTGCAATTCGGTGCATTCCATGATTCGGTCATCAATGAATGTTTCCACCCAAGCTTTTGCTGCTTTCGGTGTTTGCTGAAAAAGAAACAAACAGTGCAATTGATTCCGTTGTTGCGGAAGCAAGTTTGTTCCGTCGTGTCCCATGACGTGCATCCGGTGTCCCCGGTGACGAATGCGAGTGAAGAGGGAAGTTTTGTCGTTGTCGCGTTTTATCATTTCCGCCGCTTCATCAATGAACGTTGCGCATTTGGTTTCGCATTTCCAAACGACATGCCAAAACTTTTCTTCATCGTCCGTCACCCATGCTTGGTTTCCCCAATCGTCTTTATTCGGATCAAGCACGAGTGATTTGATTCCGTGATTATGCCAGTAAGAGCGGGAAAAACTTTTGTTCAAAAAAGTCTTCCCGCTAAAACCGCGTCCGAACGTTCCGCAGTGGAGAATAACGTCGCGCATTTAATCGACGTGTTCGGGAACAAACGAAGGATTTGCTTTATCCGTTTGTGTTTCCTTCAACTCAAAAAGTTCCGCTTCCGCGTCCCGTTGGTTATACAGGAAATCAGCGAAAACTTTGTTGCACTTGAAACAAACGGAAACCCGGCAAATCGGTTGAATTTGCACTTTCATTTGTTCGGCAAATATAGGGTGAGGATGTGGAATGGTCGGACCCCATGGACCGGGAATAATCACGGTCATGGATTTTTCGTGCTCGCATGTATTCTGCTTCTTGAGCATAGCGCGATTCTCTTTCTTAAAGAGATACAATCGGCGGCAGGCGTAATAAAAGTTAAGTAAGCGTTTCATTGTCGTTTTTGTTGGAGTTGAAGAAAAGTTTTTTGATGATGACCAAAGCGAGAAAACCAACTGCCGCGCCTTTCAGCATCGGAGGCGGTGATAGCATTTCCGGCAGTCGTGCCGCAAATTGACGAACGAGCTTTTCAAAGCGAAGCTGTCTTAAATACAAATAGACAACCGCCGCGAGCAAAAGCAGATTTGAAATTGTGAGAGCAATAATCATTTTTTGTCTTTGTTGAACCAACCTTTGATTTTGTTGAGCCAAGTAAGCCCGCGTTCTTTCACTGCCGGATGTTCAGACTTGGCGACAACGACAGCGGCGGCAGTAACCGCAAAACCCCATCCCGGCGATAATTCCTTTGCTTTCTTATGCCGCAACCAAGCCGCAAGACTTTGTTTTAACGCCGCGTGTTGTTCTTTGTCTGGTCTTGCGTGTTCGGTAAATGCAATCATTGCCGGTCCATAAGCGGATTGAAGGTAAACTTCCGCCATCATTTCATATTCGTCAACCTGCGGAGTTTCGACAACTTTTGCTTGTTCAGAACCGGGAACATTAAATGAAGGCGCGGAGCGTTGCGGGGTTCCTTGAATGGAATTGATTCCATCAAGCTTTCCTTTCTGTCCGACATTCTTGGAATAAAAGGAACCGAATTTGTTTTTCTTAGGATTGCCGTTTTCGTCAACCGCGTGTTTCTCGGGATTGAAAGCAATTCCCTTGTCGTCAATCTGCGGGTTTCCTTTTGGTTGTTCGGTGACAACTTCAACCTTTTGTGCAGTCGGCAAAGGCTCGCTTGTTTGTCCTTCCGTCACTGGCGGCATTCTTTCGCCCAAAGGCGCGATAATTTCATCGGCGGTAACAGGTGCCGCGTTCCCGTTTACCGGTTCTTCTGTTTTTGTTTCGTTCATAAGTTTGGAAAGAGAAAAGGGGTTCAAAGCTTCCACACTTTGAACCCCTTCAATTGGCTAACCTGCGGGAAAAGATTAGGCGCGGGTAAGAACCTTCAATTCATAGGACGCGCCACGAGTCTTGAACTGTGACGTGTAATCATCGCCGCGCTTGATGGCGATAACGTCACCAACCTTCAACTTCGCATCCTTCGCCTTGCCGACGAAAGAAGCGGCAACGGGCAGGCGGATTTGAGCGCGGTTGAACTCGCCGACGTAAACATCGACCGGCTTGCGTTTCTTGGCGGCAGAATCCTTGCCGAGCTTCTGATTAAGGAGAATCTCCTTAATGGTGATAGGCCCGGCAGCTTGTCCGGGCGTAAGTTTGAGGATGTTCAACCCGGTGAAAGTTTCACCTTCCATCGAATCAAAAGCGGCGGAATCAATGATAACCGTCCCGGTCTTGACCTGCTCGCTTGTGATGCCTGCAACTGGAGTATTCTTCTTTGCCATGATATGTTTCCTTTGTCTTTGGGAATTTTCCCCGGTCCGCTGGTTGACCGTTGTTCAATGTTAGAACGAAAGAATTGATGAAGGATGAAACCTTGCAACACAAGGTTATTTTGTTCCTTTTTGCTTTTTTCTTTTGGGCATATCTGCGCGCTTGACTTCGCGTGTTACAAACTTTGGGCGAGAAAACATTGAATAGGTCGGTGCGATTGACTTATGACCTTCATATTCGCCCTTCGCTACTGAGATAATTTTTTCCGGGGAAAGGTTCACTCCCTTACATGCTTTTTTCCATTTAACTTTCTTGGTCTTTGGATCAAGCTTTCCGTCAGTTGCCGCATAAAGTTTCTTGCCAGCGATGTATAATTCGGAAGTGCTCATTTCAAGTTTCCAATCACCTAGCCTGTCGCTGAATTTCATTTGGGAAACATTCCCGGCAATGATTGAATCAGTGTCACAATAAACAACGTCTTTGCATTTGTGCATTGAACGCAAAAGAAACGCTCTGACACAACCGGTGATACTTGCCGCCGTTGCGACATTGATAAACTTGTCTATCCCCTCCCGGTAGCTACTACGTTGCCAGAATGACAATTCCCGGTCTTCATCGTGCCATGACAAATCCCAATCCGGTTTCTCAGGATGTTCTTTTTTATCTTTCGGAGTTTCCCATCTATCTGGTTTATCATACAAAGTTGTTACTTTGACTTCGTTGAAGCGTGAAACATTAAGTGCGAGCTTCCCATAACCCGCGTTAACTGCGATTTTGTTAAAGAACTCCTCTTCTTTATCTCCCGCTTGTTTAGCGTTGTTTTTGCGTTCATACAACGTTTCGGAAAATTGGCGCATACTCTTAATTTCCTTGGGACTGTAACAAAGCATGATTTCGAGATTGTCGATTAGCTTTAGATCAATTGCCGCCATCAACTCCCATCCTGAAACGTAGAAGCGCCCTTGCTTTACTGGAAACATCACTCCACCACCTTTCTGTCTTTCCGGGAATGCGCCTCTAGAAAAGCATTCAACGATATAAAATGATTGCTCGCGATATTTCTTAGGCAACTCACATCCCGAATCATTTTCAAAACTGAACCAATGATCTTGCGTCATTGCCCACGGATATGCGCTGTTAATGTCGATGATTTTGTAATTTCCTTTCAACTCTCCCAATTTCCAAAACTCGACTCTGCCGCCGAAAAAGAAAGGTCTGAATTTGCTGTCATATCCCGAATCACTTCGCCCCGGATCATAGCCGAACTCTTTTTTCATCAACTCAAACACGCTGCTTGCGAGTGTCACTTTGGCGGGAAAGCGTTTTAAGAATCCTAACACCATATCGCGATTGTTCACCAAATCGCTTTTCAGGTATTTAATGATTTCTTCCCGGTGTTTCTCTCTTACTGGTTTCTCGAATTTCTCGTAATCAATTTCATCTTTCGAGAAAGCCGCTAGTTTCTTTGGAATGATTGCGTAGCTATCTCTTAGTTCAACTTCCCACGGCGTCTTGATTTGCACAATCCGCTTTCCCATACACAAAAATTTGCAATCTTCAACCGGTAGGAATTCCAGCAGAAAATGAAAATCAAAGTTCCCGCCGTTATGCGCGTAAACTATCGTTCCGCTTGGCAATTTCCGTATTGCTGCTATCAGCTCAGGAATGCACGGCTTTGCTTTAGTCTCCCAAAAAATAGACGTTCGCTTGCCGTCGAACAGACCCGCGACGAAAGGATTTATTTCAATCCTTCCCTCCTTAAATGGGTCTGTCTCCAAATCAAGAACCGCGATATTATCGCCGATTTCTACGCTTTCCTTTTCTTGTTTTCTTCGCTGGTTTTTCATGTCGTATAATTTTGACGTGGAATGTATCCACAAAATCTTCAATGCTCCGATGCACTCTCTTTTGATTGTGCATTTTGTTGTAACCCGGTTCGATTTCGTCCGCTACGTTCGGATCTAAGAATTTCGGCAACAGGTCTTGTGCTGTATAAAATGCAAGCGCGTCAATCGTGTAAGTTTTCGTCTTGCTGGAATTAAATCCGTTGACCGTTAAAATTACACGTTCCCCTTTCTTCGCTAAAGCGAGGATTGCTCTAGGCGGGTCTTCCGCCAGCAACTTAGGATCAATCGGATGTATCTCTTCTATCAACCTTCCGCCCTTTGGCCCTGTTGCCCTGTAGAAAATCGTTCCGTCTTTCCTCACCGTATATTTCGGCATTTTCTTCGCTCCTTTCGGCACTCGTAAGAAAAACCCTCCCGGTGTCACTGCTTCCGAATTTATTCCCCGCGCTATCGCTGTTAAATCGCTTCCCTTTGCTTTTTGGAACACAAACGTTTGTTTTGTTCCCTCTACATATTTCTTAATCTTCTTATATGCCCTTGTCACTGCCGCCGCTAACTGCGGACTTTTTCTAACCTTTCCCCGCTTGGTTTTTGTTCCGTAAGAAACTGCAATTCCATAATTCCGCAGTTCCTTTGCTTTTGACGCAATGGACACATTTTTCTTCTTGGTTCGCATTTTGTGGAAGATACCATCTTTCGAGAAAACCGGTTAGAGCCGCTACTCACCCAAGAACCAGCGATGAATCTTGGTCGCTTCGCCTGACGCTCTAACCGGTATTTCACCCTAAGCCTTTTCCCGATAACGGGTCAAGGAGTTTCCCCGATAGACTGTCAATCGGGTGTTAACCTACTACCTTTTTCGGTCTGCCGCCTTTCGCGCCGTTCCGAATCGCCGCCAACTGCTTTCTCTTCGTGCTCACACTTCCGCCCAACTTTCCCGCCTTCACTTTCTTTCTGTTTTTGCGTTTCTGTTTCATTGTATTAATAAACCCTAATTTCGCGAACTTTGCATGAATCGTCTTCCGTCTTAATTCTAACAACGGAAATTTCTTTTCGCTCAGAAATCACCGCACAATCTCCATACACTTTAACCAGCTCTTTCAATTTCTCTATCATTTCACTTGCTCGCATGTTTTTCGTTTTGTTGGTTGTTTTAGTTTATCCGTGCAATTTTTGCAAATGCCGTGACTAACATCATAACCGCGACTCTCGCACCATTCATCCGCGCTGTCCTTATCTTCGCACCAACCGCAAACAGTCGCGAATTTGTCGGGTCTTACGTTCATCACGGCATGAGGTTTCATCAGGGAGTTACATCCTTTGTTCCGGTTTCCCTCGCTTCTATCTGTCGCCGCTTAATCTGCCCTTCATCCGTCAACGTCAAATAATTCATGTTCTTGCTCACTAGCTTTGCTTCAACTAGCAGAGCAATTACCCGTTCATACAAATCAAGCGGAATTGAATGCATTACCAGCGAATACAATTCCCCGCTACTCCTTCCCGTTGGTCCTACTCCCACAATCAAAATATCCTGAACAAGTCGGGATGCTTCAATGATTTGCGCTGCGCTTAGTTTTGGTTTGTGCATGTTTTTGGTTGGTTCTTTTGTGTTCTGCAATTACCGAATCTGCAAAATTCGCAAGCCGCATCAATTCAGCTAGTGCGACTTGGTTTCCTAGTGATGCTCCATGAACAAGAAGCGGAATCAATGCCGCCCAAGTAGGAGTCATGTCTATCATTCCGATCTTTGTCTTTTGTTCGTTCATAGAATTGTGAGTGATTTTGTGTAGAAAATGTTTCCAACTTCTCTAACCCATGCTCTGCCGGTTACACAAAGCATTCCGGGTCTTTCATCGCTTGGCACTACAGACAGAACTATCACCTGAAACACTTCTTGTTCCTTGTTCTGTCCGCTCGCCACTAGAACACCCTGACGGACTTGCGCTGTCATCGGGGAAAGGGCGGTCATTTGACTGTCCCCCTAATGTTACGCTGTAGAGAAAGATACAAATCATACTCAATTCCAACATAAATACTCGTATATAAATGTCTCCCTAAAACACGCTTAATTTTATCCCTATGCCTTTCATAAATAAGCACCAAAATTTGTTTCTCTTCGCGTTTTAGTTTTCCTGTAAAAACATAAAGATTATTAATCGGCGTCGAATCTGTCGTGTTTGTTAATTTCATAACCCAAGCAAAACGGCCCGCCCTAAAAACCCAAGCAAATTCGTGTTTTACTGCTTGGGTTTATTTTAGGGGTTGCTCGGGATTTCGCTTGACAGGTTTTATTTGTGCTTGGGTTTGTATAGACAATATTCATACACCAATTTCTTTTCTGCTTGGGTTATTTTGTGTTTGTATTGGCATTCTTGATACAAAAACGGTGGAAAATGTGCTCTTACTACT
>Ga0213917_1000148_pt1 | contig 14630 bp, 16 predicted proteins | sample McNCre117MG_FD_161051 | JGI IMG/M metagenome (GOLD analysis project Ga0213917, IMG submission 161051) | Freshwater microbial communities from McNutts Creek, Athens, Georgia, United States - 1-17 MG | ecosystem: Environmental > Aquatic > Freshwater > Creek | place: USA: Georgia | collected... | reverse complement strand
TTCTTTGTTTTCGACGAAGCACATGGAGAAGCGATTCAGTCTAAACAAGCATTTCGTGTTTTTGACCCACTTCTTTCTCTAACATGGGATGGAAACGCGGTTATTACAGGAACATTTGCGGCGGCAAGTGCGGCGCATACAGAATTAAATGTAAATAACGCAGAAACAATCGACGCACGTTGTCCGTTTATTCTTCTTGGGAATTTATCTAATAGGACAAATTCCTTCGCTTTAATTAATGAAGGAAAGAACCCTAGGAGAGACGCAGATACAAAAAGAACATACGAAAAAGCGTTGACCGTACTGCCAAATATCTTTGGATTTCCCGATATTGCGGCATTCCATAAGAGGTTTTTACTTCAATGGGCATATCCGCGAGATTCGCAGATAAACGCAGAAGATTACGATGAATTCAAAAAGAAGTGTGTTGGATACGGCGTACCTGAAGAAGAAATTGTTCGATTCGATACAATCAACCTTGATGCACCGGTTCATTATCTTCCTGAATTTTACCGTTCTTTGTTTAGATTGTTTACACAGTTTAGACATACCAGAATGACGCTTGGAGTAGAGATAACTTTTGAAGCTGAACAACTTGCTTACAAACTCTCCAAAGAGTTCATAGATGAAGTTGTTAGTCAAGGTTTGAGAATCGAAAGAGGGTATGAAAGAGAAGGGATGGTTCGCAGAATTTTAGGAATGGCGAATACGTTATCTCTTCTGAGACTTGATACTCAAATCACTGATAAAGATATCCTTCTCGCTCATAAACTCTTGATATTTTTGTGGAGAGACGTTCAAGAAATTTCAGGAGAAGGGATAAACACTTCTGATGAAGTTAAATCTTGGGTGTTAAATCCACATAAAAACGGAGAACGTGGTGAAGGCTTAGACAGCCCATATAAATTTCCGTTTATGCGTTTTCTTTTACTTGATCTTTATGACCCGAAGAAACCCGCTTTCAAAACATTTCAAGAAATTGATTTGATGATAAGGCAGTTCAGAGGTAGAGAAAGATACGTTATCCCTTCAAATATCATTCGTGATATCGAAGAACACGACCAAACAATGAAAGGAACAGTAGAAAATAGTGAGAAAAAATCAGAACTAGGTAATCTAGGAGCCGCACTTTCGGCAGGATTAACGTCAACTAGGAAATTTGAGACACTTTTCGGAATTAGGGCAGTACAGGATGCACGAACAAAGGACTTTCTTGTGTCTGTTGACTACATTAATTCGCTTAGGAGAGTTGTCGAAGTCCTCGCTTCGTCGGGTATCATCGAAAGGTAGAACAATGAACCCATTGGTAGAAAAAATTCTTGTCCCGTTTGCTTACTTTACGGTGACAGTTTCCGTTTTATTTTTCTTGGGTGCTAAATTACTGGAAATAACGTATTCAAGAAATAGTAAATACTCCATAGTTCGCGAATATGACGGAGTAACAGTATGTCAACCCCTATCAAGAAAGGAGGCAAAGATAGAGTTTTCTAAACTATGTAGAAATTACGAAAAATGGGCTTTTGAAGAACTTCGTTATAAACACGAAAGTCAAGCCCAACTCTACTTCGATTGGAGAAACTCGTTAAAACTCGTCAAACATGTCGAAGAAAAGACACCGTCAAAATAGTAGGAAAAAAGATGAAAGAAAAGAAGAAGTTTGGTAAAGTGTTATTCCTCGTATCTGCCACAGTGCTACCAATTATTTCGGAGAAAACCCGAAGCACAACTGGACGATTCCGTGTTCGCGTAATCCGAACAGATCGTTATGGGAACGAAACAGAAAATAATATCTGTTTTCCACGCGACCCGTACAATGGAACGAACGAAGGTTATCTGCGAAACCGCGTTTCCCGGTATACCGATTCCCGAATCAACTATGGCTTACGGCGAAAAGTAAAATATAAACCGTTACTAGCTTCGGTATAGTAAGAAAGCCGCGAGAAATCGCGGCTTTTTTGGGAATACAATAATTCGGAAATCAAGATGAATAAACTAGGTTTAGTCCACTTTCACAATCATTCGACGTACAGCAATCAAGACGGACAAGGAACGCCCGAAAAGATTGTCCAACGTGCCAAAAATTTAGGTCAAAAAGCAATCGCCATAACAGACCATGGAAATACCTATGGCCATGTTGCTTTTCAAAAAGCCGCGAGAAAAGAAGGTATTAAACCAATCTTTGGAATCGAAGCATATATCGTGGAAGATGCACTATCGCGAACAAGAGAACAATCTTCGCTAGGGGCAAATGCAATTCCACATATCACAATCTTGGCTAAAGACCAAACCGGCTATAAGAATCTTGTAAAACTTGTTAACTGGTCATTTAAGAACGGATTCTACTATAAACCAAGAATCGACACAAGAGTTTTGTTTGAATATCAAGAAGGATTGATTGTAACAACAGGTTGTCCTACCGCATTTCCAACTAGATTAATTTTCCAAGGAAAACACGCGGATGCGTATGAGTTTGTACAAACTCTTTCCGAAAATGTACAAAATCTTTATGTCGAAATAGTTGCACAACCCGGATATGCCCCTTCTGAGGCCGCAGTTGAAACATTGATTTCTTATGCTTCATGTTTTCGTAAGAAAATTCTTATTACAGGCGATAACCACTTTACTGAACCAAAAGATTACCCATCACAACACTTAATGACAAGAGTTGGAATAGGGAACCCATTCAGAGAACCAGCAAAAATCAATATTCCTTCATATCAATATATTTGTTCAGACGAAGAACTTCTAACCCGTGCAATGAAAATGTGGAAAGCTCGTCCAAACAAAGAGAAGTCAATGATTAGCGACGATAAAGCTGAGAAAGTCTTTCAATGGGGTATTGCAAATACAGGAATCCTTGCCGACGAAATTGAAGTGGAAATTTCATCCAAGAGTTCCGTGTATTTTCCCGGAAGAAAAGAAGAATCTCCAGAGGAATATATTCGCCGCAAATGTATGGATGGTATGAAGAAGAAAATTAGCAACGGATTTCTTGCAAAAGATAGAGAAATTCTTTCTCAGTATATTTCGAGAATGGATTTTGAAATTGGAGTTTTGTCAAAAAAGAAATTCATTGACTATATCCTTCTTATTTCTGATATCGCTATCCGAGAAAAAGAGAAAGGATATATGTGTGTCTGTCGCGGAAGTGCTGGAGGTTGTCTACTTCTGTATCTTCTTGGAGCATCAGAGACAGACCCTATAAAATTCGATCTTTCATTTGAGCGATTCTTTAACGAAACTCGAAATGACCCACCAGATATTGATCTAGACTTTGAAAGAAAACGAAGAGATATCGTTGTTGGAGAAATCGAAGAACTCTATGGCCATGCAAAAGTTGCAAAGATTGCGGCGTTTACAGAGTACACCTTAAAAAGCGCATTGATTGATGCCGCGAGAATGCATGAAGTTCCGCGTTCTGCAATTGAACCGGCACTTTCTATCTTAAATGACCTTGATGATAAGGAAGAAACTTCGTCAACTTCTGCACAATCTCACGAAATTATCAACGATTTGTACAACGAATTTCCACAGCTTCGCGTAGCCGAGGATATGGTTGGACAAATACGAAACCAAACAATCAACGCGGCAGGTCTTATTATCTCTTCGGAGAATATTTATGAGACTATTTCCGTGTACGAGCGTCCGGGGACTCCGCGAATCATTGCAACAGATAAAATTGGTGCAGAACAACTAGGTTTTTTGAAGGCAGATATTATGTCTGTTTCTTCCCTTGACGTAATTGACGAATGCGTTCGATTGATATCTCTGAAAGTTCCGGGATTTTCTATCGAAAGCCTGTACAAATTGCCGCTGGACGATGCGAATGTTTTTGAATTAATCAGAAGTGGTGACGTAGTTGGTATTTTCCAAGTTGACGGCTCGGTAATGAAGGTAGAAAATAAAGTAAAAATAGAAAACTTCGACGAACTCTGCGCGGCTTCTGCTCTGTGTCGGCCCGGTGCAATGCACTATGTACCTATTTTTGCACAAAATAAATTCAACAAAAGTAGGTTGGAACATAGTATGTCTGTTTTTCACCCGAAAATCGCAGAGATTCTACGTCCAACTTATTCTGTTATCGTGTATCAGGAACAAGTCAATGCGATTGCACGACTCGCCGGTCTTTCTTGGGAAGAAACACACACATTACGCAAGTTAATCGCGAAGTCTAAAGATGAAGAAATTCTCCCATACTGTGATAAGCTCACAAAAGGCTTAATTTCCGAACTAGGTATGTCCGAGATTGCCGCGACAATGCTTGTAAAGAATATTCGTGACCATGGAAAATATTCTTTTAACAAGTCGCACTGTTACACATACGGATTGATAGGGTATTGGATGGGTTGGATGAAACACTATTATCCACATGAATACTACAATGCTTTTATTTCTCTGGAATTAGCGGCGGCAACACCGGATTATATCCTTATTCGCAGACTTATCTCTGAAGCGAAAAGAAATGACTATATTGATACCGCGATTCCGTTAGTACCAACTTTGATAAAACCTGTTACATTCATATCCGATTCTAAAATGATCGGAGGGTTTCCGGGGATTCATGGAGCCGGTAAGAAGAAAGGCGGAGAAATCGCGAGAAGATTTATCGACAAAAACCTCACTAAGAAGCAAGCAGAACTAGCAAGTTATCTTACGAAGGTTTCGTTAAACGCGACACTGTCAAAAGTTAATGAAATGGGTGCTATTCTTCACTGGTTCCCATGGTTTCCAGTTGTTTCTCCAGAAAACTGCCAAGACTATGGTGAAATTTTCAACATGCTTGCAAATCATGCGTATATGAACGGGCCAATTCCGCGATTTAACTACGAAGATCGTGACCCTTTCGATGGTGAAATAATCGAACAGCGTCAAAAAATCTATGGCCCTTCGGAACTTTTGCGAAATGGATACCAGAAAAACATTTATGTTGCTGGTTATTTGACCGCGAAACGGCGCAAACAACGAACGATAGCCATGCGTCATGAGATTTATCTTGGCTATCTAGAAGATCATATTAGCGGAGTTGAGTTAAGAATCACCGGTGAAACTCCAGAAATATACGGAAGGTATAAATCTGAGGTAAAGCGTGGAGATTTTCTCTGTGTTCAGGGAAACTGGAACGGTACGAACTTTATTGTTAAAGATTTTACAACAATGGTTTCCGCGAATATTGAGATAGAGTCCGACTACGAAGAAGAATTTACAGAAAACGAAGGAGAAAGTTAGATGAAGAAAGTTCAATCGGATGATGGAAAGCATCTAAGACTAATAAATCACTCAAGGGTTATCCCTTTTGAGGACAGATTTCTGGCCGTGTATATATGGTATGATAATTGGGTTAAAAATAAAGGCACTATAGACAAAAGAACATTCCAGAAACGCTTGAATATTGGCTTTTCCTTAAAAATAGGTGAGCATCTGGCAGACATACCTAAGGAAGAACTTAACAGGACAAAAGAAGAAAACATAAAAGCTACTGAAATAATATGTAGGTCAATGTTCGCTGGAGAGCCGTTCCGAGATAGGTGGTGCCAAGATTACGCTTCTTTATTTTATTGGCATGGGAAAACAGAGACGATCTCAAAAAATCTAAAGATCATACATTACAAGATAACGGTATCACGAACACTGTTGAATGAACATACGGGAAAAGATCAGGTTTATGAACTAACATACAATGTATCTCCGCAGGATTATCTTGACTTCTTCGTGCATAAAACAGTCCCTCACAACATACCGGCAGATGATCTTGACACTGTTTTCAAAACAATACTTGTACTAGAGTGTAAATACTGGTTAGATTAGAAGGAAACAGAAGGAAACAATGGAAGTAACTGGAAAAATCGAAGAACGAAACAACGATTTGATCGCTGAAGATTTGGCTAGGACAATGAGCTTCTACGCGAAATCGTTCTCCGAGGTTAAAAAACTTCGCGTCACGTCTTTTCAATCTGCCGAGGAGTGTCCTCGCCGCTGGTTCAAGGACACAATTGGTGAAAATGTAAAACCATCGCAAAATACACATTCAAGAATTGGGACTATTGTTCATCTTCTTTGCGAAAACATAATTAAAAGATCGTGTTGGAATATCGAGTTTTTAACGGATAAGCAATTGACTTCCGCGATTGCGGAATTATATAAGTTAGCTCCGCTAAAAGAACTGGAAAACTTTAATAGGTATGCCGAAAGACTGTCCAATTTTGCAAAAGATTGGGAACTTCTTGAGATAGAGCAGGAATATGAAATACCAGTTGACCTACCTGTCCCTGTTTTTGGGCAATTAGATGCTATTTTTCGTAACAAACATAATGGAAATATCCGCATAGTTGACCATAAAACTAATAGAAAACCAGAAACCCGCGAACAATGGAAGGCAAAATTACAGCCTCAGCTATACTCGTTAGCAGTTATGTCAAAGTATAGATTGAATGACATAACATTTCAGATTGGTCAGGTTAATAACAAAGAAGAAATTGTATTCGCGTATACTTCCAAAGAATTAGATGGAATTTTATCAAGAAGCAAGAGGATTTGGGATACACTTGTTGATAAACAACTAAATCCTCCAGCGAAACTGAATAATTATTGTTTATATTGTGCTCATGTTTCTGATTGTAAAAAATACGCGACAGCTACGGGTCAAATTTTACCGATGTTCGGGGCAACTCTAAAAGGGAAAACAAACTAAATGCCTTACGCTTTACCGGATTTGATAAAGTTATTTACAGTTAACACGGTTATAGAGAGGAAATTTATTGAACGCGACTTTTTCGCAATGAGTCTTAATCCCTATAATGCGTATCGAACTATATTCAAAGGCGTAGGATTTTTCATAACAGACGACCCTGTTACAAAAATGTTCGGCCTTGATAAGATGCCTATTTTGGAAGTTCGCGATGGAGCGTATTCCTGCTTAGAATACCCTATTAAAAATGTAGAAATAAGAAAAGATAGAAAAAACTTTATACTTCCAGAATCAAATGCCAAAAACGGAGTGCAAGGATACTTTGCTGTAGCCGATTGTTCTCAGGCAATGCGTTTTATGGATGGAAAAGATAATAATTGTTACCAAACTCTAGTATTCTGCTACGACGGTGAAGTATATTTAGTGGAACACAGTCAAGGCATAGAAAAAGGCTTTACTAACGCGAAACATTCTCGTATCACAAACGTGAAAGACGCCTCTTTTTACGCAGATTTACAGGGTTTTTTCTCAGAATACCCTAATTTTGCAAAAAATATCAGTACATTAAACGTATATTCAGCGGGAAAATCAATGAAATTAAGTCAAGCAAAAGCAATTATGCAACTCGCGTTCTTACTATAGTCGTAGTCGGTAAACCAATCAGGAGGTTGATATGGAAAACACAAGGTTTCTTACAAACAATATGCAGTACATGGTAAAACTCGGACTGATGCGATATACAGATGTTTCATCTTTTCCGATTATTTGCCAAGTCTGTCCTCACTTTGATAATCCGCGAAGGGCGCGGAGTCTTGCGCGTCTCATAGCGATTATTGTACCAGAGAGTAACTTTTCAAACAAGAAGATGGTTCATATTCGCTTCGCGGATGGAGGATATTCAACTCCATATCTTGACGATATTCGTATATTGGAGGATAGAATACCAATGTGGCCAACACAAAAAGTTGGCAATAAGGTATTAAAACTATTCTACCCCGGTGCGACGTGGGAAGTTAATCGAAGAATAATCGACCCATTTACACCAGATGCAGTTGAGGATAAGTATTTAAGGAAAAACATACTTATTTACCCTCACGATTTTTCCATGTTTGATGGAACAGGAAAGCGACTAGGGTTTACACATTCCGACGAAGATGTAAATACGATGCTTCTCCAAACACAAGGAATCACTCTTAAAGAATATATAAAAAAACCTTTCGATATGTGGCTATCTGACTACGATATATCGAAAGCAAAAGGCGTTAATGCAACCTCTGAAAACATGATTAGCTTCTCCTCACACCGCGAAGGCGCGAAAATGTTCCATGCTTTAGAGCAACTTTCAAAAAATAACAAAGGAAAATAAAATGAGTTTACCAAGCAACAATGTATATGATATTGTAAAGTCGGTCTACGGATTAAAAGATCATTTATTTGAGAAAGAAACGAGGGTTGTAGCGGGTGTAGATAGAAAAGTTACGTTCAATATTCTCGAAACCTCTTCAATTCATATCTCGAAACTCGGTATGAATTCCAAAAACACTTTTGTTCGACGGAAGTTTGCGAAAGAAGGGGAGATAAATGACGAGGAAAATGGTTTTGTTTCTTCATTTTATATAGTTAACGATAATACCATTAAGTATGTGTTATTAGTGTCTTGTTTTGTTGAGGAAAATAAGTCGGTTTCCCGAGCCGTTCTTAAAGAAGAATTAGAAGGATTCATTGAAGTTGTTTCTTCCTTGTTCAGACTTGCGTTAAGCCATGCTGAGGTAGAACCTATTCCTTCAATCTTGAATTTCCATTATGCCACGGAAAGAAAACCGACTATATCGAAAAACAGAGTTAGGCAAATAAAATAAATGGCAAAACACGAACGATCAAGATATGAATTAATTGCCATTGGATTTGAGAAAGTTGGTGTAAGGCTTTTTCGTCTTGAAGATGGTGTTGTAAATCAAAGACCAGCAGATCAATACGGCTTTGTTCTCGGAGAAAACCGTGTTGATGCTGGAAAACTTGTCTACATTGAAACAAAAGAAGTCTACAAGAAAAAGGAGTGTCAAGTATTTACTAAACAAATATTTGACTCATTATCGGATAACCAACAACTCTGCCTATATGTCGCGGCTAAAAACAAATGTCATGTACTAATAGCTGTCTATTGCCAAGAAGATTCTTGCCTTTATTTGTGGAAACTCGAAGGTAGCTTCAAAACTATCGGAAATCTTCCGTACAAAATATGTGCAGAGAAAAAGACAGGAGGTAGTGGAGTTGATAAATACTCTTTTTTCGATATAAAACTCGAAGAACTTCAAAGAATAGGGATGTGTGTACCAAGGGAGGATACGAAAACACTATGGGAAAAACTTTAACACTTGACAATACGGTGCTTGTTATCAATGTACTTCCAACAGAATCAGAAAGTGAGGATGAATTCCGCAAAAGACTCTATACCGTCGCGGCAAATACCCGTGAAAATGTTGAAGGACATTTTCATGGAAATACTGGAGTGAAGAGAATTTACTTCTCTAGTCTAGGGAAAGAATCGAGAAAGTGTAAAAACCATGAACCTGCGAATTAAACTGCCCAAAATAGACCTACGAAAAAGACTAGGAATATACGACGAAGAAAGGGAATTACGTCAAAATCGAATCATCAAAACTTTTGGGAATGAATTGTTCAATACACTAATCCTTAACAAGATACCCGATAGAACTCTTGCAGACTTGGCTCATGCCATAGAGAACAACGACGACGAAAAAATATCTTCTATTATGGAAGATTATGGAAAGAAATTGGTAAAGTAAAATGGCTCAAATGGAAGTACCGGCTCAGAAAATGTCGGAAAAAGAAGAAGAACGGCGAGAACGTGTCGCATTATTTGCTAAATTTTGTGATTCAACGGAAGCTCTTACAAAATCACTCGAAATCCTTAAACAGAATTTTGACAAAAGCGGAAATCTAGTTGATTCCATAAAGTCCGCATTTGAAAAATACGGTGAAAATGATTGGATTCACCGCATGAATGAGTTTCCGCGTCCTCCAGAAATGACAAACCAAGAATACGCGCTTTTATCTCGCGGAGAACACCTTGGTTTCGGTATGCAGGTTCGTAATAGTCTGCGAACTGCGAAGATTATCGAAGAAAGTAGTCTCCCTACGGGAAATTGGGACGATATTTATATTCCATTAATTGAAGTTGCACTTGGACTACGCGAAATACCTAATCAGCAAAAAATCAAGAGAATTTGTACAAGAGACTACGAAAATCTTAACGTAACAATTGGCTACGATTTTCTTGCAAAAATGCAGGATACGATTGGTGAATGGGCCGCTAGAAATTTCGATACAACTTGTCCTTTTGACCCAATCCTAGGATTGGTAGAAGAGGCAGGAGAAATCTGCGCGGCGGCAAATATTCATCCGGTTGCACAATTAGCTGGAAAAATGACACATCACCAACTAAAGGCAATTCAAGGAATTCGTGGAACACGAACGGAGCATGAGGCGAAATTCCATATTTATCGTCTTGCATTGATTGATCTTCTCCAAAAGATGGAATTTTGCCAAGATGATCTACGAAACCCTACGGATTTACCAAATATTCCAGAAGTTGTGGATGGGATAGCTGACGTAATGATTTACGCGGCAGACGCTTCTTATCGACTTGGCTTCAACCTTGGTTTTGAAACAGAGGCGACTGTCAATAAAATCCTAAAACGTGACTGGGAAAAACACCGAAAGACAGGAGAAACTCCAGAGTAAAAGAAAGCCGCGAGAAATCGCGGCTTTTTTGGAGGTTCGATTATGAGACTGGTACAGATACTCTTTGTCTCGATTTTTGCATATTTCGCAATAACAACAAGTTGCAAACGCGCAGAACAAAGAATTGATGAAGAGAGAACAATAGTGGAATCATGTACGATTGATAGTTCACCTATCTCCTGTAACTATTGTAAGGATAAAGACCATCGTTGTGCGGATAAAGTTAAGAAAGGGCCACGAAATGGAAGAACAAGTTCAAACATCACAGAGTAGATTAGAAAGATCGTCGTATTTTATGACAATTGCTCTCGCAGTTTCATTGCGATCAACTTGCTTAAAACGCAAAGTTGGTTGCGTTATCACAGACGGAAACATAATTCTATCGACCGGATATAACGGTGCGCCGCGAGGACAACAACATTGTGAATCAGTCGGTTGTTTGTTAACAGATGAAGGAAAATGTATTCGTGCAGTTCACGCAGAAATCAACGCAATTGCACAACTAAACAACTCTTTTTACGATACGCTCTCTCTTTGGACAACAGATCAGCCGTGTTTGCGTTGCTTACAAGCTCTTTCTGCGCTAAACGCTTCAACAATTCAAATACACTATTTGACTCCCTATAATTGTGTTGATCGTGATGATTATTATAAATCGCTTGAAACTCAAAACTCGCGGCGAAGAATCTTTATGACAATATTTAAGGATACAGAAGAAGTTAGTAAAGGTATTAAGTCAATTGAAGATAAACTAAGTAAAGGTTCTTTTACGTTATTTTACTCTTCTGGACTGAAAGAAGATGAAATGAACTGCCCATTATGCGACGGAGGTAGAAGGATTTTTTCTCCGTCGTGTTCTGTTTGCCACGGGACAGGAGTTATTAAAAAGAAGGACTATATATTTTCATGAAAATTAGGATTGTTTATCTTGACAAGAATCGGGTGCGGATTAGCAAGACATTCTGACGAAGAAATGGTTGGACTATTTCACGGTTGTCCGACAAACGTAATTCTACCATTGGATTGGCGACAATTCATGGTTCCAACTGGTTGTGGAGTATTGGAGTAAAAATGAAAGTACAAGTTGTTAATTTTGCGGAGTTTCCAAATAACGAGGAAGCTCCTACGTTATCGCCACCAGAACTTGCGGCGGCATTTGCGCGAAAATCGCGAACTCGCGATAGTCTTGAAACGATTATCGAATCTGTTTCTCACGTTCCTGCTGAAAAACGAGCGGATACAATCCTGAAATTCGCGGATTACGGGCATCGTTCTATCATGGATATGCTTATTATTCCGATTGATATTCATGGAGTATCAATGTACGCGGCGGCGCGTTTATTACAAGCCGCGAAAATGGCAGGAGCGCAGGAAAGTAGTACAAGATATATCACGGATGAATTTACTCTTTTAACAAGAGAAGAAACAGACCCGTATCTTAATTATTCTTCGATGGAAATTGACTTCGATAACTGGAAAAGGGAAGCACTGTTGGTTTCTCAAAAAGGAACAAGACAAGAAAGAAACGAAGTTCTTGATAAAATTCGTTATGATCTTCCGCTGATTGCTACAACAAGCCTTGGGCTTACGCAATCCGCGCGAGGTTGGGCAGAATGTATTACCTTTCTTTTATCTTATCCGCATGAATATCAATATGATGAATGTGGAAAGCTTGCAACGTTTTTGCAAGACGTAATCAAGAAAACTTGTGGCCCATATCCTGTAAAACATTCTGGGTTCAATGGCGTTGTTAACGCCAAATACTACGAATCCGATAAAAGGTTATTAAATCTACGGGAAACCGCAAAAGATATTGGCAAAACCGTCTCTGTTGATATTTCCATGATAAACACGTTCGCGGAAATTGGTCGCTACAAACGAAAAAATAGATATGACCCATTTCCACAGCTTTTTGACGAAGCAGTTTGTTCTGTTTACCTAAGATTGCCATTCGCAGAACTTCGCGATTTGAACCGACACAGGAATCGCGTATACAATAATTGGGTTCTTGACCAAACTTGTCGCCCAAATTTGGGAACACTTGGTTCAATGAATTATCGCTGTTCGCTATCCCAACTTCTCTATGAAATTGAAATCCGCACAAGTGAAGGGGCGCACCAATCATACAGAAAAATTATGAATGAAGTTAAGCGACAAGTTTTTGATCTTCTCGGAGATAATATGAAAAGCTTTCTTGAAGATAATCTTTTCGATAATCAAGGGCAGGAGGCAGAAGGGTAATGAATCCTAAAGACTACTGCGAAAAACTCGCAACATTACTACAATGGGAAAACGACGGTCACGGTTGGCGAACAATCGACAACGAAGATGATATATGGGCTTCTTGGTGGAGGGATAGGAATGGCCAAGAGTTCAAATTTTACGCAACGGAATCAACCGGAGTTTTTGAGGTAATGTTGATCGTTCGAGCCGGTGGTGATGCTGGTGATATTCTAATCACAAGTGGAGTTATAAAATGAGTACAATTGTCTTTCTTGAAGGTATCTCCAAATCTGGAAAAACTTCATGGTATGAGCGGAACGAGGCTTTACTTCACAGGCACTATAGGTATGGTGTAAAATATTACCATCCACACCAAAGCGAAGAAGGACAACGCCTGAAACAATCTTGGATTGAGAATGAATCTTCAAAGCCAACTCCGGTTCCACATAATTGCCGCGTTATTGACTCTGTTCGGATTCGTGAAGAACACCATAGTAAGTATTTGCTTAATGTTAAACAGATTGCTTGGCAGTATGTGGGATTACATTTAGTCATGCAAGAACAAATTTTTCACGACGTAAAAAAATACGGTGCAGATTTGGTCGTTCTTGATAGAACGCTGTTGACAACATTATCAATTAATTTTAATAGTTGTTTTCCAGCAATGGGCATCGAATCAGATATCTTTCCACATCCACTACATCATTTAATGATCGAGTATTTTAGAAGATTTGAAGAGGTATTCAATAATCGAAAAATGTTATTTTTCGATTGTGGTAAACCAGCTGAAAGATACAGAACAATGTACAATCAAGGAATAAACGACTCATATCGCAAAAACATCATGAAGATGCCACACGATGCGAGAATCTTTGAACATATAACGGTTTTTGCCGATGAAACCATCTACGAAGTAGATGAATCTCTAAGGATGCGTCTAAATCTTCACCCGGAGGTAGAATAAATTGAAGGCGATAAAAAACACCGCTATTTCTTTCACAATAACAGTGGAACTTTCCGAAGAAGAGGCGAGAGCGTTAGCCGTTCTTCCTAGTTATGGAACCGACAACTTCCTTAAGTTCTTCTATGAGAAACTTGGTCGAACACACCTAGAACCACATGAAAATGGCCTCATAAAATTATTTGAAACCATTAAAAGCCTCTATAGTGAACTAAATTCAATTGATCGAGTTAGAGGTTTTATTCAAGAAGAGAAAAACCCCAGAAAAACAAATGAATAGGTCGAGGCATAAAAAGTACCCCTCATTTTCATGAGGGGTAAAACTGCTAAACACACATAGCAGGGTGAGGAGATTCACCTCTTTAATCCGCGAGAAATCGCGGATACTTTTTAATCTTCAATTTTTCTTTTTGCAAAAAGAGTTAGTGTACGAAAGACAATTACAAAAACTTAGAACCTTTTTCTTTAATCTGATTCACCAAATCTGCTAAATCTGGCGTCTTAAATTGCAAAGAACTTTTCTTTGTATATATATCCTTGAAAACACATTCAATTGATTCAACGGGGAAAACGATGTTGTCCTCTATTATTCTCATTGACTGTGTTATGTCTGGAAGATCAGATACAAACTGAATTTCTTCTGTGATTCTTGGACTTTTGTTCCATCTTACATTGGACTTTAACCATGCAATAATTGCAAGTTCAGCATTTGCAACAGTATCTACATCGGCTTCTATCACCGCTCTACGGGGGCCATAGTTAGTTATTGCAGAAAGATACGGCTCCGAAGGAACAAGAGTCGCGGCATCACGAAGAATCTCGATATTATCGTCGTATTCATCATTTGTTTGATCGCCGTCCGAGTTCCGTAAAGATAAAAAATCAATATCCACCCATCCTGTATTTTTTATCTTTATGTATGCTATCGCAAAAGTTGTTCCATTTGGTGCCGCGAATTCCGTTGTTGTATACACCCAAGTTGTTGGAGCAACAATA
>Ga0213917_1000147_pt1 | contig 15062 bp, 34 predicted proteins | sample McNCre117MG_FD_161051 | JGI IMG/M metagenome (GOLD analysis project Ga0213917, IMG submission 161051) | Freshwater microbial communities from McNutts Creek, Athens, Georgia, United States - 1-17 MG | ecosystem: Environmental > Aquatic > Freshwater > Creek | place: USA: Georgia | collected... | reverse complement strand
CGGGCTGAGACGCCATCGCGTATCGTCAATCTCAGTTGCGACTCCGTAGCGGTCGGCAAGAAACCGCAACCGTCTGCGGGCATGCTCATCACGCTCTCGGTCAAGAATGGGCTTGGCAATCTGTTCGGGGAAATGGACCTCGCCAAGAGTATTTGCACGGCTCAGCAGACTGTCATCTAGCGTTGTCCATCGTTCGTGTGTGACAAAGGCAGCCCGCTCCCGTAGTTCGTCATGCACGAGCCGATAGCCTAGCTTGTTCGTTAAATCTTGCTCTGAATAGGCGCGGAACACCCGAGAGAGTTGGTACTCATTGAAGGTCAAACGGTTGCCGTTTGCATCAATATTCCGAATGAGAATATGAACATGAAGACGAGGTCTGTCATGGTGGTCAATGGCTGCCCACTGTAATTTCACCCCCAAGTCTTTTTCCACGGCTTCCATTATTGCCCGTGTATGTTCTTGCAGTGATCCGTGTTCTCCTTTCGTCGGGCTGATGTAGCCACGAAATGTGTAGCTATCCCCATCATGCTGCCAATTACTCAAGGTCTCTGAGAGATTGACTTCATCGCTTTCTCGATCAAACCCTATGCCTTTCTCTTCCTCGCGTTGTCCACCCTTACGTTGCAGATACGCACCATGCAGCGCCCAGACACTCCCCTTACTCCGCACCTTGCTAATACGAGCGTAGCTGTGTTGATTGGTCTGTGAATTGTGGAGGTTTGTCTTGCTCAGGACTCGGCCACGTCCTGAGACAGTAGGAAACCGACGAGCAAGGGGAGGTCTTGTCTTTTGAAAATGCCAGTCTGGTGCGTCAGATGGTCTGAGCTTGATTTGGCGAACTACCACGTGAGAACCTCTTCCGCGACTGTCTGAATGTCCCTCGTATTCACCGCTCCCCAGTAGCGAGAATCCCAACTTAGAGGGTGATAGGTCGAAATAAGCCACACTTCATCCTCTTGCACGCGGTATGTCCCAAAATGGATGTGGGGCATCCGTCGCCCATGACTATCAAGTTCGTGAATTTCCGTGTTGAGGTAATAAAGTGCAAAGTTAGGGTTTTCTACTTCTCTGACTACGATTCTGTTCGGACCTACCTCAACCTCATCTCCTGCAGTCGCAACAACACGCTTTATCACTGGTGCGCTGTTCCCTGGACATGATCCCTCTTCAAGATAGCCGCGCTCAACTCCAAGTTCCGCGAATGGCTGAGGGACACACGCCACAACATACTCACCTTTTGCTATGGGTCGGGAAACGGGACGGTAGAGGCCAGGAGGGACACTGCCAGAGAGCACCAGGTGAACATGGAAGTACATGCCGAGGCCAACCCCAAGGGCTAAAACGGTCCCGCCTGTAGACAATAACAACGTGAGAGGGCAGGACTGAGAGAGCCAGAAAAAACCAAGGCTTCCCTTTTTTGTTCCTGGAGTGTTAGAGCTTTCCATCCTCTCCTCTTTCTTGTCCTGCCTTATTCCGATTATTGCAGTGGGGTCTCTTCTGTCCCCTGTTCTTTGGGAGCATGACCATTTTTCATAGGAGGCCGACCTCGCCTTACAATACCGGGGGCAGTGGGCGAGGACTGAGGCTTTTCTCTGGCAATGGCAACACTCGGAGTGCGCAGGTGTAATCCTTTTTCCTTGAGGTATCGCAAAAAATCACGGTCACTATCAAGGAACATCGTCAACATGGTGTTTATGAGATCGGGGATGAGAAGTTTCTGGCCTTGCGATCCACTGTTGTAGTCAGCGTAGAGTTTCACGTTCTCAAACAGTTCTCCTGCCATAGTAAGGTGTACATGTTGTGGGGGTAACGCTTTTTCAATGGTCCGTAACTTCATCTGACATATCCTTTCTCTGTTATTCCCTGTCTCCAGGTACGTCTGTCCACGGTCTTTGAAAAACAATATCTTGAGCAGGCATAACAAGAATCGGTGTACCTGGTGACACCGTGACAGTAGGTGGGATGTTGAGTCCTTGTTGTACAACTCCCGATGCTGTTCGTCCGAATTCCTGTCCTGCTGAATTACCGATGACGCTTCCTGCACTGTATGCGCCGAATGGCCCTGCAAAAGTTCCACCGTTTTGCGATAAGGAAATTCCGGCACCAATCGTTGTTAAGAGGGCAGCACGAAGAAATACTTGGCCGAGGTGATTATTCACCGACCCTTGAATTCCCGTAAACCCTTCATTGTCCACCGCATGTGACTTTGGCAGCGGCATTGAACTGTTATCTGGGAAACGCACGCGCTGCCACTCAAAATCTAACCGATTTTGGCCCTGAAACACCTGATTGCTATACAAGCCATGTAGCTCTGCATTTGCAGGGATAAGCCGATACTTGTTGTGAAAGTCAAATACGTCCTCTGTCACTTTTGCAACAACTAGCCCTTGCACCTGAGTTTCCACGCCAGTCACTAACACCGCAGGAATCGCCCGACCAACAGGCAGAACAAACTCACTGCCTGGCTTGTAAATCGTCCCATTCATTTCATATGGGTTCCCTCCTTTGCCTGATCCTTTCTGACTCGGAATCTCCAACACCTGCCCTGCTCGTTCCGCCGTTCTCTGTGTCATCTGTACCATGACCGGACTTTTAATCGCCTCTTGCCGCTCTTGTTCTCGCGCTGATTTCTTTTGATCAATCTGCGGCTCACGCCGTTGTCTTTGTGGAGGTGGTTCTTGCCGTTGGAATTGCACGATTGGTTGTTGTGGCATCGGGGGAGGCGTTGGGAGCGGTTCTGGTGGAGGAAGCTCAACAGGTCTCGGGAGTGGAGGTGGTTGTTGTGGCTGAGTCAGAGTCACTGGAGTAAATCGTATCCTGTCAGAGGGTCGTTCTTTTATCGCTTGGTAGAGGAGATAACAAATAGCGACAACAACGAGGATTATGACGATAGTTGTCCGGGTCGCGTTAATGCGTGCGTCCATGAATAACCTTTTGGATGATCCAGCTTGCTGTCCAGATACCTAGTCTCAAGCAATTGTCTACGGTGACCACAAAGAACTGCGCTATTGAGATTGCAAGAAACAGAAAGAGTGCACCTAACGTGAGATCAGCAACGGGTTCTGCTTTTTTGGTCTTGCACGTTACCGAGACAAACTCTTGCTCAGGGAGTGGAACCGGAGCAGAAGGCAGTTCCGAGGAGGGAAGAATAGAACTTTCTGTTTTTTCCTGATGTTCGCAAATGAGATAACTTTCCTGCAACCACGAACCTAGTTTGATCATTGGACCTACAAATAAAGGCACCAATGCTAAAGTAATCGTAAAACGAACAACCCCTCTCACTAAAACTCCTTCCCCATCGCACGTGGCGACGTTTCCGGTGGATAGAAGAACCCCACCCGTGGCTGAAACTTCCCGGCATTCGCTCTTAGCTCGAAGCTGTACACACGCCTATCCGTGTAGATCGTAAGATTTGTTGCGAGGTCTCCAGCATCACTACATGGCTTCACACTGACATGAGGTTGCCCTCCTGCATGTGTAGAGTCCACACACCACCGTTTACTGTCACCGATAGACATACTGCTCACGTCTTCACCGTCCTCAAGTGCGATGTCGGTCACGTAGAGTTGACGACAGAAAATTGGAACGGCATTGCCCGTATACACGTAGCGAGTGAGGTCTCCCTCGCGCCGTGTGACCAAAGTTTTTCCTCGCCTGTATTCGTAAATAGCCTCTTGCTCAAGAGGATCAATACGCCGTACCGGTGCTGTGGTCTGTTGTACCACTGGCGGTGCTGTTGCTGGATGCGCTGGCGGAGGAGGCACTAAAGCAGAGGAGGGTCGCCTCTGCGTTGAACAGGCAGTGCAGAGGAGGAGTATAAGCATGAATTTTCTCACATTGCCCTCCACTCGATGTTCGTAATCATCAACCCTTCTAAATTCTTCAGGGCTTCTTTCGTGCTGGTCGGCTGGACGTGCGAGACAGTCAACAGTGCCCCATTCTTGAGGATTGGCAGCCTTCTTCCTTGTCGTGATTGCGGCATCTCTTCCCATCGTACCAGCCAAGACTCCGGTGAGAGTTGTTGCAGGTCCGTAATCTTTATCGCAATGGTCTGTGACTCAGCAAGGGTAAAGGGGTTATGTTCTCGATGGTACATGTCGAGTATTTCGTACGCCTGCCCTGATACCTGTGCATACGCATGGTCACGCCATTGCTCTTGTACCCGTGTATCCGACGATACGCTGAATGCATCCATCACCCACCGTTGAATCGCGGTCGGCATGAGTAGCGAGAGCGGAACCTCTTGATCATTGCTGCCGAGTTCGCGGCCACTCACAATAAGTCCTGTTGCGTCTGTCTGCGCATAGACTACCTGAACTGTCCGCTTGTTCTCGATTTGCCAGACATGCGCATATAGACCGAGGGAGAAGAGCAGTGCAACACTTGTCACCGCTTGCCAGAGCTTGATCTTTTGCGCAAGAATCCCTCGCTCGTTGACGGCTTTTCCTCCTGCGGCCACATAGGGATTAGCTTCTATGTCATTGAGTCGAATGGTTGTTGACGTCATGCCCGCTTTCTCCATATGTAAAGTAACTATCAGTGTTATTTGTAATACAAATTACAGAGCAGCGCAAGGGGAGGTGGAGGAAATAGCCAAAACATAGGTAGGGAGGGGAATCGGGAAAAGTAGTGAGGGTTAATGCCCTATGAAAGATACAACAAGGACGACAAGACCTAATATCAACGACATGCCGAGTAATCTGAGGATAATCTCAGAGTGCTTCGCTGTTGTTCCTTTCTGCTTCACGAGACGGTTTGTACTTTGCTGTCCCCAGTGTCTTCATTTTGTATCCTGTTCTTTTGGTACGAAATGACTCACCAAGGAAACACACTAGGATTGATGCGCCGATAAAATACTCGCGGGCAGCAGCCATGTCGTTATTCCACCAGGCCGCCACAAAGAGCGCAAAAAGGTCTACACAGAAAACCATTTCTAGTATTGTCATAAGCATTAGTTATCCTCCTTTCGTACCTTCAACACATCTTCTAACTTCGCTAACGTCGGCCACAATACTGGGGGCAGGGGATTATATCCCAAGTGAGAGCCGCCCAAGATGTGCGCCTTCTGAAGCGTACTTATAGCGTCCGCAATTGCCTCACGAAGTTTCTTGTTTTCTTCGCGGAGTTCACGGACCTGACGCATTGCTTCGTCAACCATCCATTCAGCAAGCGCGTCTTGTTCTTCTTTGATTTCTTCGTCTGTGAGTCGAGGAATGTCAGTCATATACGCTCCTGTCTTTTCGTAGTGTCACCACTCAACCCAATAGCGAACATTATTTCCAAACTCAGCAATGAATGCCCGCGTAATGTCATTTTGCCACGCGGTACCATCTTGCAGGAGTTCATCACCGATAGTTATTTCACACGGATTGTTGACTTGCTTGTGATCAACCAAGAAATGCCAATAGTCACGGTATTCAGGTTGAGCAGCTTTCCCCTGTGGATGAGCTACATATCGAGCGTACAGTTCGTTATCGAGCCTACGCGGCTCTTCTCCTACCAGACGGCACCAGCAGTCAAAATGTTGCTGTGAAGAAAGCGTATCCCTGAGTTGATAGCCAAGCTGCTGCTCAATCCACATGCTGCATTCTTGGTAATCAAAGACTGACCGGGATTTGGGCTGTGGTTTAACCTGGGCCATAATTCGCCTCTTTCTTTTTATATTTCGTACTTGTCCACATCTTGTTCCAGTTCTTTTACTTTGTTTTTCAATTGCTCAATCTCATCCTTCAGCCGTTCATTCTCCTGGTATAACTCAAAGTTCCTGGCAATCAGCTTGCCCCCTACCGTAGGGTCGTCAATGAAGTAATCAAGGGTCTTTATCCATGACTCAAGCTGTCGTTGCTTTTCGGCTTGTTCGTCAACAGTTTTCCGTGCCTTGATCACTGATTCAAAGAGTTGAGGAATCGCTCGTGAGAAATACGGCTCAAATTGCTCATCATGAGACCAGTGCCAATAGAGAGGGGTGTGTTTTTGCCAGAGTTCTATCAGGAAGTCGTAACGCTCAGCTTTCCAGGTCAGGTTGTCTTGGTCTGCCAATCGCTCTTCTTTCAGTCGTTGCTCTGTTTCTTCTGAGACTTTTAATGCTTGCTCTCGTGCCGCTGTGAGGCTGATAGGCTTGCTATTCATCAAAATGCTTAGCGCTTTGTCGAGTTCTGGACTTGTCTTACTCACCGACTTTCCTTTCTTCCAATCCGGCCAGGATTCTACTTCTCGTGCAACATCTGCAATTTGCTTCCATATGCGTTGACTCTCAGGGTCATCTTTGATGCGTATCTTACCCATGATTTATTTCTCCTCCCGGAAAGGAGACTCCCAATCCGCCCATGAGCTTTCATCGAGATCATGGCCGGTCATAGGAAAAACAGAAGCTTGAGAAAAGCATAATTCTGCCTGCCGAATGGCCGCCTCCCATGCGTCTTGGGTATGAGAAGAAAGATCCTCCCATTTCGGGAACGAACGGAAGACAACCGCCCCTTTTCGTCTTCCTAGTTTTGCCGACCACGCTTTATACGCGCTCTCTGCGATCTTCCTATAACTCATGCCTGCTTGTGATTCACTCATGGCTTTGTCCTTTTTTGAGTTTCTTGATACGCAAGCCACAATGCCGCTCTGCAGATACTCAGCATGATTGTTTCACTCTCAAAGAGTATGTATCCATCTCCTGTTTCGTTCACTACATCAAGACTCACGGCGCGTTTATGGATTATGGCTCCAGGATTCATTTCCCACACTATGCCCATCAGCAACCACGCTGATCGAATATCACAGGCATAGAGATTCACTGGCCTGTGTATGTCTTTGTAGACCGCTTCGTTGATCCAGTTTTCTAAGCAGGCACTATCAAGATGTTCCATCAGTTCCACGTTGCATTCAGGGCACCGTATCTCAGTCATCTTCTTTCCTCAAAATGGTGGCGGCAGTTTCCTGTCTCGCCATTTACGATACGCGCAGCCAAGCAAAAACAGTCTGCGCTGTGTCCAAAACATAACGGTCATCACTGGCCGTCCGATCAGTCCCCAATCTTCAGAGAAAATAAGCTGAAACCTGGTGTCACAGCGACGGCAGGTCACAGTAGGAACAAACGGTTGTGACCAGTGAATCACTGTCGGCTCCGGGTCGTGACGCCAGAGGAGGCATCTAAGAGGTTTCATGATCAAAATTCCGCTTCTGACTCTCAGGTGCTAACACGGGAAACCCATACACCTTCGCAACCAAATCAACTGACCGTCGCTTCCGCTTTGTTCGCTGAAAACTAGACAGTCCATACCCAAGACCGAAGCCGATTAGCAGATAGAAAAAACTCGCCACATACGCGGACCAATCAAATAGTTGCACTAAAAGTCTCCTTCTTGGACCTGAAAACAAGTCAGGCCCATTTCTCGCCACAGACGTACAACTGAGTTCCTATCATCAAGGACAAACAGGACGTCGAAATTGTCTTTTATTTCCTGCTCGTAAATCTCCCGCTTGATCTCTGCATCTGGTCGATTGTCCTTCTCTGGCCGCATAAACAGCTTGTGATAGAGAATGCCATGTGCATTCAGCCACATCTCACTCTGCCATCGACACGATTCATCACGACCAGAAACAACGAGGATAGTTGCGAACAACGCGAGATGTCTGATCGCAAAAACAACCGGGAAATGTGGCTCGTCTTCTCCTACTCGGCTCCAATCGTATGGACTGCGCTCACCCCTGAGAGACAAAGTCCCATCAAAATCCACAATAATTGTCGGTTGCTTTTTTGCCGACTCCTGCCGCAACTCTTTGTAGGTTTTCATCTCTTCCTCACTCCATGTAACTCTTGCGTGTGTTCCGGCAATGCACAGCCACGCGCCTCACCTTTATGTCTCGGATGACACGTGATCTACGTGATCTAATGCTCGCAATAATCCCATCCGTTTGGAGATGGACACGATTAACTTCCCCCCTGTCTGATGACACCAAACGCCCCTTGCACGACATCGCTTAAAATTTCATGTTCTCTCGTTCTCATTGCTCGAAGATGCGCCGCCATGATGGGATGACATACTATTCCACCATCAACGTAGAAAATTTCATTTGACGGAACTGTGACCCTATACCGTCCTGCCTGCCGCTGTTCCCACTTCTTTCTCACGCGCCGTTTCTTTGATTTTGGTAATCGTCGCCAGTGAGTTTTCACCATTGCCCACGATTCATAAACACGAGCCGTGGGAGAGAACAGAATCGGATTACCAAGCTTCCATTTTATTCTGCTGATCATTGTCACCTCCTGTCGCCATGCCACCAGGTCTCTCGCCGTGCCCGATTCATGATCGCTTCAGCGTGCGCCTGCATTGCACGACTTTCTGAGTCTTCAATAAGCATCGACTTGACGTCACTTAGTACGACTTCAACGATCTCGGTCAATTCTGCTGTCGCTGTTTTCAGCTTCAGCACCTTCTTGATTGCATCCCGCGTTGCTTTCTCTGTCCCATGCTCACCCTCGTAGTAACCGCCGTCACCATGAATCACTGCAAGCAATTCACTGAGAAGATGTTTGGCTGTCATATGCTCCTCCTAAACACCCCGTCCCACACTTTCTGTTCAACCTCATACCTGGAGTTCTTCCGCTCGCGAATGATCGCAAGGCCAGTCTTGTTCGTTCCTGTCCTTTTTGGGACCACCACTAAATTTGCAAGCCTCACATCGAGTTCTTTCCCGTTTTTCACAGCAATGCGGTAGATGCCTTGCTGTTCCCCGTGAAAGGCTTCATACACCATTGATTTTACCCGCCGTGTGGTCTTCATCTCCTTGTGATTGACCCAGAGCGTGAGGACCCCGCCATGCAATATCCCCGTGAGTATCTTTCCTCTCTCCTTGTCTCGTATCCGTCCCTGGTCACTCGCTTCGAGATGCGGCAGAGAGGGCACCGTGCGCCATGTTTCAATCATTTTTTATCCTCAATTATCTCTTCAACGATGTTCGCAACCTCGTCAAGAATCTCGTCCTTGCCGTCCTGTTTTCCGCGTTGGTAAGCGACAACGACGCAACACGCAACGGCAACCGCAAAGAAAAGGCAGCTAAACATCACGTCAGTTTTCCTTCGTGCTTGTCTTCCCTCGCACCACTCCCCCACTCCAGACCAACCACCCCATTCCGCTCAGCATCAACACGACTGTTGACGGCTCAGGGACCGTTGGTCCTGTCGGGTCCGTTGGCGGACAATCAATCGGATCAGTCTTCGTCACAAAATTCACCACATCAGTATGAAACTCTGACACTGTGACAACCTGTCCCCCCGGCGTGTTGAGAAACGCCTCTACCGGTGCCACAGTACAGTCGGACACTGACTTATTTGGATCAGCAAAGCAGGGTGCATAAAAGCCTGCACCGACTGTTGGCGGCGCGTACTCAGAGCCATCCCCCACAGGAAACGGCAGCGCTCGCTCGCTGGTCATTGTCTCCTGATACGTTGTCCGCGTTGTCACCTTATCCACCTCTGTCTTTTTACACCCCTCAATCGTGCAGCCCACGACTTCATTGATGACCTCAGTCTTCAACACAGTCGGGAGCGCATACGCAGGTACAGCAGACAGCAGGCTTGCCACTGAGAAATAGAGAAGCGGTCTGTGTTTGTTCATGTTTACAGCATAGCATACATGTGGTATATCCCGCAAGTATATACACGCAGTGAGTGAAAATGTTTTTGCAAACAAAGAAACGTCGTATAGGATACGCGCATGACATACAGAAAAGACACGCGGTTGCGGAGAGGACGCTGGATTCTACAAATCGACAATGTGCCGGGCGGGAAAGCCCGCTTTGATCGTGCTAAGGCCAAGGCCAAGAAACTCGCGCTGGAACGAGAAGTGCCCTTGAGCTACATTATTCTTGAGGCCCTGGAAGAGAAACTCCTGCGAGAGAAAACCCATGCGCAACCCTGACCTCCTCCTCACTACCTTGACCGCCTATCAACGGATGAAACTCACCGAGAAAGATTCTGCGGGCTATAGAGACTGGACTGAAGAAGCCCTGGACGATCTTGTTGAATGGCTCAGAAAAGAAGTCCACGAGCTTGAGCTTGCGCTTATCGACAAGGACAGAGAAGAGGTCTGGCGTGAGGCGGCTGACGTGGCGAATATCGCGGCGATGATTGCGCAACGAGTCTCCAAATGAGTCGCGGGCTCCGCTGTACAGCGGAAGAGTACCAGGTCTACTATGCCCGGACTCATGACTTGCCGTTGCCTGCTCTCAAGACTCGCCGCAACAAGTACAATAATACGATCTGTGAAGCGGACGGATTTAAGTTTCAATCGCTGGCCGAGCGGGATTACTATTACGAATGCCTCTTATTGCAAAAGGCCGGGCTAATCCGAGACCTTCGGGTGCACCCCAAATTTAAGTTTGTCAAAGAGGACCGCGTCCTATGGACGTACACCGCTGATTTTAGCTTTTATGAGGCAGATGGGGTTTATGTCGTGATAGACGTGAAGAACCCGCATAACGCCAAAGAAAGCCGGTTTCGGCGCAATCTGACGATGATGCGGGAGTACTTCGGTATTGAGGTCAGGGTGGAGATTCGGGGGGTGATCTTACGTCCCTACTAATAAGAATACAATGTGACTCGAACAGCGAGATCATCCACCTTGCGCGCAAGCCTGCGTTCGCGGGCTTTATATGCGCGCTCTTTCACACCCATCTGCGCAAGGTAGTCGTCAGTGCTTTTTTCTAGCCGCGACTTGATCTTGCAGAAATCACTATAACCCATGACGACTAGGGCATCCCTCGCCTTTCCTCGCCATACTTGCGCGTTGAACTCAACAAGCGTAGGTGTCCGGTCTTTGTTTGCCAAGCATTCAATCGGTCGTGCTCCTTGGTACATGATTATTTCCCCTTTCCCGGAGGCCGAAGCCCCCGATAATTAACTCGTCGCCCTACACCCAACTCAGCAACTCATCCCTATCGACCTTCAGCCAGACCCCCTCTCCCCGTTCGAGCGCAGCAATTTCCGTTTCCTCATCAAGCACGGTGTAGGAAATCTGTAGAAATCGGTGCACAGGCTTTGGACTTTCACATAGCTCAAGCGTATACCCAGCATCATGCATTGACCGCTTTTCCTCCTCATACGTGCCAATCTTGCGAAATTCGCTGTATCCATTCAGTATTGCTAAGATAGGATCTCGATTACATTCCGGCTGTGTCATTGGGCTTCCTCCTTACGAGCGAAGGGGCCGAAGCCCCCACCTTATTTTATCCACGAAATTCTTTTAACTCCCGCCGTACAACTTCCTGTTCGCACCAGAGCTGCAGCCTGCGCGTGTCCTGCCGAGAAAGACCATTCCACCCCTCCCCAAGATTTTGATGACACTTTTCGGCAATCTGCCGAAGCTGAAAGTTTTCGGCCTTAGCAAGAGGCTCTGCATATTTTGCGAGCTGCCCACCAAGCTTCACTTCCGGGTTCCCTGTCACTACCGTAATTTTCATTTCGTGTCCTCCTCTCGTCATCTGTCTTCACTATACAGAAATGCTTGTCTCGTGTCAAGTAGGCAAAAATCATAGATAAATTACAGAGTTACGAGACCACGCTAAGAGAGTCACTTGTTGTGAGCGGTTGAAAAGCGGACACAAAAGGCGCGGGAAATCAGGGACTTGCCGGCTCGGTTTCCCACTCTACAATCGGAGGAAGATCGGCGGCGATAGACTCTATGAGGGCTCCAAGGCTGGTCATCTTTTGGTAAAGCGTCACGCAGGCTTGGGCATTGCTCACTGATCGAATACTCGACGGCCAAGAAACCTGGCACTGGACAGTGTAGACTAGCCCTTTCCTCAATTCCCGAGACTGGGCAAAATCTACTTCTAGTCTCACTTGTAGTGATGCTGACACATGAAAACTGTTGACGACTTCAACATAAACACAAGGTGAACCAACGCCTCCCTGGCTGATCTTGACATAGCCACCCCTTGTTGGTTCCCGTTCAGGAAATGCCTCTCTGATATGCACTAGGAATTCATCCAGAGCTTCTTGCTGCGTGATCGTATTTTTGGGCGTGAGTTGTTTCATACCCCTTTTCCTTTGAGATTAAAAGAAATAATCGCGTGTTTTCCATCCTGTTCAATGATTCTGTCTGCAACATAATCTTCTACATCACCGCCATCATCGTCGTACCAATCAGTCCATTCCCCATTCTCGTACACAGAGAGCCCTCCAACATTAGCATAATCCGGCTTGACATTGTTCTCGAACTGAAACTGGTCATACGCCGCAAGAACTTCTAGTAGAAAACGACCTTGCTCAAGACTTTCAACTAGGACCATGAACGACGTCATCGGTATTTGCGGTATCCACCACACGCAAAGTTGTCCTTCTTTCATTTCCTTCTCCTATAATCCTTTGCCGATGATCCAATCGGGGCAGCCATATTCAATTTTGTATGATCGTACAATCCTATTCGCTCGCATATCCTCATCATCTGATGCGGGGTCCCGCGCTTTTCGTTGAAGATCAGAGCCCCAGCACAATGTGGTGTATTTTTATTGCGGGCTACATAAACATCATCTACTAAATCGCATGCTTTGTGACATGCAAATTCACCGCTTGCGTGTTCAACGAGCGACTGATACGTAAAACCGCTCCCTACTCTAAAAGGGCATTCATTACACGGTTCTATCATGCTGTATTTCATTTTCCTCTCCTCACTGACTTGAAAAAGACAAATTTCAATCCCCAAAAACTTCACGCGCCGAAAACAGGCGACGTCAGGAGCGGATTTCGGCGCAACCTGCTTCCCTATTTCTCCCGTGCATACAGGTCTTCCCACTTTTTCAGCCACTCTGTTAGATCACCACACGGGGGAGTTCCGGCACCTACGAGGACAAAGGTAAATGTGATACTTCCATTTGGGCTGAGAGGCGTGGGCGTGTAGAGATGTAGATTGGAAAATTGCGGATATGTTTTGATCCACTGATCAATAATTTCCCTCTGCACTTGATACGCCTCTTCCTCGGAAGGGAAACTGACTCTCCCCTCACACCGAAAAGGGGTACCCACATCATGAACAGCAGGAATAACCCACTTTATGATGAATCCTGACATCACAAAAAGAGCAAGTAAGATACCCATCACCGTGTAGAGAGCCACATAAATACCGTATTTCATACTTCCCCTATTCTTCCGGCAACCCAACTACCAAACACCGCTCCCCCTCGTCATCCTCACGGAGCGTGGCCTTGAGGCTCACACGCTGTATACGATCCGGTGCCGTGCGGACCAACACTGAGAACCACAGGTGATCTTTCTTGCAGCCTATCAATGGTTGTTTGAGAGCAGTGAAAATATCATAGATGCGCTGGCCTTCAGTCTGTTGGACTCCCTCAGGCACTTCGACATAGCAGGCATAGACGAGCGACGAGAAATAGACGCGGTAGTCAATCCCGAAACAGCGGGCGATGACTGACATGTCTAGAAATGCAGGCAGGGACTCGGCATCAGCACCAGGCTGTATAACAGTTCCGTTTGGCTCTACTGTCGCTACAATCGTCCCGTAGTCTTCCTTAAATGCTCGTGCTGGGATAATCCCGTGGCTGCCGCTGTTGTCTCCGATTTTGAAGACGATGAACGATTCCCCACTTCTGCTGGCCCTCTCCTTCGCTTCATCAATTGCTGTCTCTTGATTGAGTTCCTGTTCCGTGCGAAGACACTCGCCTCGTAAAACAGCAACGGCCTTTCGCTGCCAGGATTCTGACAGAGATTTTGCCCATTGAGAAAAATCGAGGTGGTTGTTCTCGGTGAAATTTTGGGATAGTTCCGTAATCATACAATCATCTCCTATTGGTTGTTACGGCTCAGGCTGAGGGACGATCTCGGTCTGAGCCAATTTTATTTGTCATTGATAGTGGTATCGGACTGTGGGGAAGAACCTTTATTCTGCGAATGCCGCAACGCAACGATGACTGCAAATTCCGCATTCCAGCGTGCCATCTTGTTGAGATCCTCAATCGTTCCCTCATTTATCACAAGCCATAATGCGCTGAGGACAGCCTGAATCTGAGTGATGCCTGCTGCTTTCTGAGAAAGGTTCAGCAACTCTCTCTTTATTTCTGCAACTTGGTTCACAAGTTCTTTTGTCGTCATGGATTTCTCCTGCCTGCACGATAAGGGGGAGTTACCGCTCCTTATCCTCAATCTGTTTAAGTCGGCACTCTAGATCAAATAGGTACTTGCCCAGTTCTCTATTCCCCTCACAACCAACCTCCTTTGCTTTTGCTGCATAGATTTCCTCCTGCTTTACCTCTTGCTTTGCCCTATGCTGTATGCGCCACGCCAATAAATCCACGGAGTGATCCTCAAATCCTTCGGTGTCTTCAATGTCCCACACTGGGTCACTTGCCCACTCCGCTTTTAGTTCCTCGATCTCTTGTAGTGTTTTCACTGCTCTAATTCCCCTTCTCCTCGGTTTTTACCGGTCATCTTTCGTGTGATACAGCCCGCCGATGTTGCCGATGCTCTTTTGGACGGCAACAAAATCATCACCCATGTTATAGGCCCGTCGTTTTGTAATCCACAAAAACGCTTGCTCCCCCTCATCCCACACAATCTTCTGTCCCCCGTGTTTGCGGTTCCGCTCCGGCAAGGCCAGGGAAAGAACGAAAGCTTGCTGTACTCGTGGGTTTGGTGCCTGTGCTTTTTTCTCCTCTTGCAGTGCGTCATAGAGATCACTGAGGCTATGCAGGTGAGGCCGTTGTGTCACTGGTTGTTGGGTGCGCATAGGATTCCCCCGATGGCCTACAATTTTTGCTCTTTGGCCCCTGCTCGGGCGCACGTAAGCAGATTCTTATGGATGCCTTCAATGAATTTTTCTGTCCCCTTTTCGTCGAGCGCTGCCCGCTCTTTGATAAGGTCCTGGAGTGATAATACAAGTCGAACAATTTGTTGGTCAATTTCATCACATTTTGTTTTGTTTGCGCGTGTCATTGGGCTTCCTCATTACGAGCGAAGGGGCCGAAGCCCCCACCTTATTTTATCCACGAAATTCTTTTAACTCCCGCCGTACAACTTCCTGTTCGCACCAGAGCTGCAGCCTGCGCGTGTCCTGCCG
>Ga0213917_1000146_pt1 | contig 15085 bp, 12 predicted proteins | sample McNCre117MG_FD_161051 | JGI IMG/M metagenome (GOLD analysis project Ga0213917, IMG submission 161051) | Freshwater microbial communities from McNutts Creek, Athens, Georgia, United States - 1-17 MG | ecosystem: Environmental > Aquatic > Freshwater > Creek | place: USA: Georgia | collected... | reverse complement strand
TAGCATAGTTGCAGCTAATTGACTACAAATATAACCTGGCACCTTATGATCTCGTATTGGTATATTAATACTTTTTAAAGCATCATATATAAAAATTAATACAAGGTCTAAATAAGCATATCGTTCACCCATTTTGTCATAATAAAAAGTACGAAGCTTTTGATATTCTTCTTCAGTAAATTGTACAGTAAATTCTTTAATTACTTGATTTTCTTCTATAAAATGAGTAAATAGAATAGGATGAACTGTTCCATGTGCTGCTTGGAAAACTATATCTCTACCTTGATCATCAACATAGCGAATATAAACATGAGAAAATTTTTCTCCCATATACAGTTTAAGTGCAGCTGAGCCAATTTTCCAAGAGCTAGAAGCTGAAACACCAATAATAACACTTCTCATATTAAGCTCCTAGAAATGTATTTATTTCTTTTATAGCATAATTAGCAATATCTGCATATCTAGGAAGCACATTTCTTAAATTCATTAATACGTCTCTAGCAGTAATTAAACTGCCAGTAGTTAAGCATTTTTGTATCATATCTGATGTTGTTAATAGCGCTTGCATCTCTTGTACTGTTAATGGTGTACCAGAGATTTTTAAAAAAGTATTAAAAGCCCAAGTTTTCTTTTTAAGAGTATTCCATAGATCTGTGCCAAAATCTATATATGGTCCAGCAGATAATTCTAAATTTGCCATAATATCATTTGTCACTAATGGAGAATCTGTTTGCACTGCCTTAACTTGTAAGCCCAGAGAGGTAATATAATTATCTGCCTCTTGTTGAGTTAAGAATTCTATTTCTGTGTTGCCATTTTTTACTTTATAAATAATCATTTATTACCTCGAATTCACAAATAATTTACTGATTTCATAAAAATCAATATCTGTAGATTTAGCTGCAACATTTGCAGCTCCAGCTGACACTTTCATTTGTGGAGCCATAACAATAGCCGTTGGCATGTTAGTGTTAGAAGTACCTATATAAGTATTATTAACATAAAAATAAGCTTGAGTTCCAGCTGAATTTACAACTGTTGATAACTTATACCATGTTCCTGCAACTACTTGGATACCACTGTCAATTGTTGTCGTAAGTGTAGCACTAGAAGTAAAAGCAATAATATTAGCTGCAACAGCATTAATACCATGAAAAGCAAAACCAATTGCATTTAATGGATTTGTACCTGGCGTTACAACAGTTGTAGCATTTAATAATCCACCATGATAAGAAAATTGATTAGCTAAAGTGCCGCCAATAGAGGGAAAGCTGATTCTTTGTTCAATAAAAGTAGGTGAATTATTTAGAAGTGTTTGAGTATTGGTACCTAAACTAAGTGCTCCTAAAGAGTTATTTCCAGCAGCGGTGCTAAGCCTTACTACACCAAAACCGTTCCCTGTTATTGCCTGAGAAGCAACAGTTCCTGTTGTTAAAGTCCAACCTAAAGCACCTAATGTAAGTGTTGCAGTACTTGCAGTAACAAAATCATCAAATAATTTTACCTGTCCATAATCTAGTCCATAAGAAGAAATTGCCCAAACACCTGCAGCAGAAGTATTGTCCACTAGGACTAATTTAACTTCTCTAGTTGGCAAAATCATAGTTTGAAACGCTGTTGCAGAATCGACGACTTGAATTAATGGGTCTGATTTATTAACTAGAATAAAAGTATCACCAACAGAAAGAGTGGTTGCAACTGGTAATTTAACTATTTGTCCACCAGTGGTTCCTGTGAAAATTTGACCTTTATTGCTTGCAGAAGTTAATGTTAATGTTCCATTGGAAACACTATTTACAGACCATAAAAGTGGATTTGCTTTGCTATTTATTTGTGTCTGTATAGCTGAAGTAACACCAGCTACATAACCTAATTCTGTAGAGGAAACTAAGTCAAGTTTAGTTTTATCAGCAGCAGACATGAATCCATTTACTGAAGTTGTAACTGCAGCATGATGAGTTCCGTCAGTTTGAGAACCATGGGCATGAATATGATCTTGACGAGCAAAAGCATTTGCAGTACCAGTTTGATTAGTTCCATCAATTGTCGATGGAGTGCCAGTAGTTAATGGATCAGCACCATTTGGTAAATGTCTTGCAGCGTGAGCTGAAACTGTAACTCCATCAACAGTGCCAACATTAGTGATATTGTGAGTGCCCATATCTAAATTACCAGTCATGGCGCGAGTACCAGAAACTAGTAAGTATTGAGTATGATCGTCAGCTGAAAGTCCAGTTAAGTTTCCATGCACTGAAGCAGCAGAAACTCCAGAAGCCTGAAAAGCTAGCGTTGGACGCTCGCTTCTAATTTCTTGAATATGAGTAGCTCCTTGTTGCTGAATAATCGAAGCAATTAAACAAATTGTTCCACTAAACCAGTCTGGAGGGATTGGAAGATCTGCAGCTTCAGCTGCAACAAGTGTAGAATATTGAGTTTGACCAATAACTAGAAATAATTTTTCTGTTGCTCCATCACCAGATGTATAAAGTGCATCTTTACGATAATATCCAGCGGTCATGCTAGCAAGTGTACCGCTTCCATTATCATATGTGCTATTGTTTATTTGTGTTTGACTTGCTGTAAAGATATGTCCAGTAGAACCGTCACCATAGACAGTTGTCCAGGATACTGGGGTACCGCCAGAAGGATTAATTAGTGTTGTTCCAAATTGATAACGTCCAGCAGAAACATTTAATCCTCTTGTTCCATTTTCAGTTACAATAGATCCACTAATATAGATAGAACCCATATTGCGTGCAAATGTTTCAATTGCATTCCCATGATGGGAAGATTCCATTATAGCTTTACCAACCCAAAGTATTGACGATGCAGCAGTCCTTACTCTTGAAAGATATATTTTATTGATTAACCCAGGATCTGAGGTTTGAGCGGATACAGTTCCAGTCGAATCAACAACAATATAATATGTTGTATTAGCAGAAAGACCACTTAAAGTAGTTGTGTTCCATGTGACATTTGCAACATAATCATTAGTAACGTCATAGCAAAAACCTTCACCAGTAGCAACGCTAACTGATAATCCAGTTGCAGCAGTTACTGCTCCACCAGTATAAGCACCAGTAGTACCTGTTTTTGTAATTAATGTACTGATTGGAGTTAACGTACTAAATGTATTTCCTTGCCTTACATCACCGATTGTAACAAGACCACCATAAGTAGCATCAGTGATTTGAGCAGCAGCACTAACACCAGCTACAATAGAAATTTTAGCAGGATCAGCGGTGATTGTGAAGGAAGTTGTTGTGTTTGGATTTTGAATTGATATATCTGTAAAATTATCTAAAAACTGAGCTCCACCAATATCAATATCGCTACCAGTGCCAGTATTTATATTATATAAACCAATACCAGTTCCAGAAAAACCTCTTATTACAACATCAGACACTAATAAAGCACCACCATTTTCAATGACAATACCTTTATTATTTGTTCCACCTATTAAACCTGCTGAATTAAGCAATAACTCAGCACCTAAACCTGTTGTATATACATGCACTGGGGTTGTTCCAGCAGAGGCATATGTATAAAAGTTTTCTAATTGCAACCTTGCTAAATTAGTAGAATTACTTATATTTTTTGTAGCATAAGAGTAATTTCCATTTATATCGCAATATTCAGAATAAAGAAGTGAAGATGTTGTATTAGCATAATTATATATACCAATATCAAAATCATAAATTGATAATTTATGTAATTGTGCAAAGTCGCCAGCGTCTTCTGCATAAATTGCCGCTTTACCGCTACCAATAGAACCTGAAATACCCTTTAAATTTAAAAAAGATACTTCACACATATTACTTAAAATAAGTAAATGTTGACTAGCTGTTTGAGGAATTAGTGTTGTACTATTGATGCTTTCGCCTCTAACAGAAACGCCAGAAGGAAGTGTTACTGGATTATTAACAGTATGAACTCCGGCACCCATTTCAATTACATATGGTTTTGTAACTGGGTTAGCATCTGTAATACTAGCGACAGCGGCAGATAAAGATGTAAATTCTCCAGTTCCAGCGTTGCTAATTTTAACTCTAACAATTTGAGGTGTGATTAATAGATTATCGGATTCTTTTAAGTATTGTGAATGTGGGTCTGATAATCCTACGTGTGTAGCAATTTCAGCAGTTGCAGTTCCGGCGGCATCAAAATCACCAGTGTTTGCAACAGCAGCTGAGCCAAGTCCTAAATTAGTTCTAGCTGTTGCAGCATTTGTTAAATCGCTAAGATTATTAGCTGCTAACATATCTCCAGAGCCAGTAGAATAAAATGGCAATGAATTCCAATGAGTAGAACCGTCGCCAATTTTTAATTTATTGAGTGTTAAATCTATACCTATTTCACCTTGAGCTAAAATAGGATTTGTAGTTGACCAATTAGTTGATGTATCTCTTCTAAAGAGAATTTGTTGAGACATTACGCTCCTCCGCCATCTACAGCGCTAGTAGCGCCATAATTTGAATCCGCTCTACCGCCATCAATTTGATAATTAATAGCGCCAGCTACAGTAGTACTAGTCCAAGCAGTGTTACTAGTGCCTGTTTTAACCCAGACGTTTCCAGTAACACTACCATACAACATAGCTATTGTACTTAGAGTTGCCGATAACCCAGCAATTGTTGGGTCAGCATCCACCTCAAGAATTTGAAGTTCACCGACTGTAATTTGACCAATAATTGCCATAGTTTACCTATTATATAATTTTAGTAATCAATGCCTTCCATGTAACGTTATTATTAGCTGCACCTTGAACTTGTACTAAAATATTAGTACCTGATACAGTAATTGTTCCGTTCATAGCTGGTTGATCTTCTGACGTATAGTCAGATTGTAAATTTTGTATTGTTACAGTGCCTGCAATGTTTTTAACACGAGCAGTTCTGATATAAGAAACAGAATCTCCTGCAGAACCAGCAGTACCGCCAGTTCTAACTCCAACAATTTTTGCTTCAATTAACATACTAGTATTAGTAGTAGTTGCAACAGTAGCAAGAGTTGTTACAGTAGCATTAGTTGTGTTTACTGTAGCTGTAGTCATTTTCATGTCAGCAGCATCAATTAATTCAAAGAATGCGCCAGAGCCAGAAAGTGTTTGAGCTAAGAAAGTAGGAGATGAGGTTGTTGCAATATCTTGTGGCAAGCTTAATGTGATTGAACCAGCACCATTTGTAACAATAACTTGATTAGTAGTTCCAGTAAGAGCAGCAGCCGAAGGTGCAGCGCCAGTAGATCCAATAAGAAGTTGACCATTAGTTAAAGCAGCAGCTTCAATAATTGCACCAGCAGAAGAAACCATAATTCTATTGTTGTTTAAAGCAGTAGAAGAATTTGTACCACCATTTGCAACTGGTAAAACACCAGAAACATCAGCAGTTAAGCTGATTGAAGCTTGATATGAAGGAGTTCCTGAAGTTGATTTTACAAAACCAGAACCAGTAGATGCTGAAATAATTCCAGAACCATCAGAAACAAGAAGTTTAGAAGCTGTTAAAGCTGCTAATTTTGAAAGAGATATTGCAGCTGAAGAACTAATATCTGCGTCCACAATAGATGCAGAAAGATTTAATTTAGAGTATGCAATTGCAGCTGAAGCTGAAACGTCAGCATTAACGATTGAGCCAGAAAGGTTTAACTTGCTATAAGCGATAGCCGCTGAAGCATTAATATCAGCATTCACTAAACTACCTGCAACGATATTAGCGGTAAGTGAGGTACCACTAACATAAGTTAAACTCACTTTAGAAGAGTTAGCAACAATAGCACCAACTGCATCTTGAGCTCTAAGATTAGTAAAGTATAAATTTGTTCCTTCAGGAATATCAGATGTTACAAGGGATACGATACCTGTCTGTCCGTTAACAGAAACAACTGCATTAGAATTGATTGATTTTTCCCAAATAGTGCCGTTATAAACTACCCAGTCACCAATTGCAAACACTAAAGAACCAGAACCTAAATTTTGAGTTCCAGCTACATTTACTCTATAAACATCTCCAGCGTTTCCAGTACCATCAGCTAGGGTAGGAGAGTTAGTTGAGGCATTCCAATTACCTTGATATTCCATTACAGAATTAGGTAATTGAGAAACTGGAACTTTACCACCAGCATCTAAAGTAGCAACACCATTGTTTGCACCTTTTTGTGTAAGTGGAATATATAAACTTAATTGACCAAAATTAACTGCATCATTAGTGGTTGTACCATCAGCTAATCCAGTAATTTTTTGACTTGACATTGCTAAAGCACTTGTTAATGTTTTAGCTCCATTAATAGTTTGAGCACCTTCAGTTAATACAAAATCAGCCGAAGTAACAGCATTTCCTGGATTTGGAATAACATATTCAATATTAGCAGATCTAGAAGGTTGTGCAGCAATCGCTACATCAATACTTTGTCCATTTTGTACATAAACATCATCAACAGCATTACTTGAAGCAGGAAACAATGATAGGCGTCCAGCAACACCTGGATTAACAAAACCGCTACCAGCAGCAGTGCTAAGTTGTTGCCAATCAGTATCTAATGAACCAACTTTAAGAAAAGCATAACCAGCAGTACCGCTATCGTAAACTGCAATAGATGCTATTGGGGCAGATAAACCGCCACCGGTTGAAGGGTCTGAGTCTATCACTAAGACTTCTTTTTCACCAACTGTAATTAAATTTAAAATACTAGCCATTTCTGCTCCTTAAATGTTTGTACAACTATGTACACCAAACTCACTCTATTATACTGCATCTGTAGATATAAACTCTAACTCAACATGTCCTGACCAATAAGTCAAAGTGTTGCTCGCATTTTTAACATTAAATATAATAGTATTGACGCCTAGTGTACAACTAACATCAAAACTATTATTAGACTTAATAGTTAAATCTGATTGCCAAGTTGGACCCTGCATCTGAACATTTCCACCTTCTTTATAAAATAAAGCAGACCTAGTAAATGTTGCCCTATTAGAACCATCACTTTGTCTACAAGTAACATTAAATTTAACTTTAACAACTTGATTATTAGTCATTGTAATAGCATAAGCCATCGATGGAGAAGTAGTGCTAGAATTAAGCGCAAATGGCTCTATTCTTAAACCAGAATCTCTATATCCAGAATAAGGTTTAATATCTAGTGGTGCCCTTGGTGAATGTGCACCAATGCCAAATCTTCCATTACTATCAAACTGACCAACTGGAAGATTATTTGTTCTAATAATTATTGGCTTAGCGTCTGTAGTGCCAATAAAATTAGTGCTAGGATCCGTTCCTGTATTTCCAGTTAAAAGCCAATTATTACCTAAATTTATATCTGCAACTACTTGCCAATTAGTTGGATTACCTAAAGGTATTTGATTAACATTTGTAGTTAGGGAGATGTAGCTTAAACCATTATATGAAACTAAATCACCTACAGCATAAGCTGTACCAGAATCCCATGCTCCGCGAGGATTAATTGTAACTGTGACATTTACAACAGGATCTAGTAGCTTGACTATCTTAAAATCAGACATATATCAATCCCGCCCTGTCATTCCAAATTTGATCAAAATTACCAGAAGCCCATTTTATTGAAATAGCTGCACCAATAATTTCTACTTTTCTAATTTTCCATTTTGCTTGAGATTCAAGAGAACCAATAATAGCTTCGCCTAAATACATTAAATTAGTAGAGACTTGATCAAATCTAAGTTCTAGATCAACTACTGTTGAACCGCCGCCGCCACCTGGAATTGATACCGGAAGTGGATTACTATCATCATATTTGTTACCAAATTTATCTACTAAAACTGTTCTTTGTGCAACTACTGGCTCTTCTTCATACATTGCGCGCTGCAACTCTTCTACTGGAATAGAGGGTCGCTTTTGTTCATTACTATATATATAAGAACCACTTGCAACTGTATAAGCTGTAAGATCTGATCTTTTATCTATTGTTTGTGTAAGTGGGCCAAGATAGATTGTATGGGCATCATCTATTCTTTTAATTTCCAATTCAATTGGTTGTAAGGTGTTATTGCGAATAAATATAACTTGCTTAACTTTAAAAAAAGTTGAATCAGCAACAGTTAATTTACCATTAGCAGTACCGTCAGTTGTTAATAACTGAGGAGGAACCGCAATTAAGCGCTTCTCTAACATATTTACCTTACCTAACCAAGCATCTCTGACCCTTCAGAGACTCTTAATAACACTTATATTATAACAGTTATATTACCTACAACTATTAATATCCTGACTTACCATCATCACGATCAGCAACTTTAATACTGTCCCAATAAGCTAATTCTTCTGCTTCAGAAGCAAATTTTTTACTTATAGGTTTAGTTGCCTCTTTAAGCCAATCAAAAGCAGCACCCTGCCACTCTTTTTCTTTAGCTTTTGCCATTTCTTCAGTTACAACTAGATGACCAAACATTTGCTCATCCGTAGGTTGTGGAGGTGGTTGACTTCCTAACATATTCTTACCTTGCATAAGGCTTAATAGTTGATTGGCTGCAACTGACTCACCATCTTGAGTAGGAACACCGGCTAGTCTCATAATCTCTTCTTCGGCACTAGGAAATGGTAGGTGTTGTCCCCAAGACTTTTTAAGTCCACGTTTTTTATTCTCTGCTTCTATCTCTTCTGGAGTAAATTGCTTTACAGGTTGCTTCTTATTAGCTGCAGCCTGAATTCGAGCAGTTAGGCCAGCTTGAGCTTTTGAGCTCATTTGACCTGGCTTAGTGCTAAATGATTTTACATTAACATTAGGCCCCACTGGAACTTGATCTGTTAAATTATTAGCTTTACGACGAGCATTATCAACAGCAGAGTATTGACCTGCACCCTTAGGTCCGTAATTAGATTTTGCAATACATTTTTGACAATCTTCTTTTCCACACTCACAACTCTCTTCTGATTTTTTAGTTGTTGAGTATCCGCCAAAGCCAACTTCACCAACTAATTTATTAGGTCCACCATGTAAAGTTTTAGGACCAGATTCTGAGGTATTTGGGGTTGCTGGAGCAACTGGTGCTGCTGGCGCAGCAGGTGCTGAACTTGATGGTTTTGGTACCTTGTTTGCAGCAATTTGTGCTTCAGTAACCGGAGGAGCGCCTGTTGCCGCTCTCCTATCATTGATTCTATTTTTTTCTTTATTCGCTATTTGAGATGCTCTACTATATGGATTTGATCTATCGTTTGGATCAATACCTTTAGATAAACACTCTAATGATTTAATTAATTCATCAGCAACTGAATTTACTTTTGACTGCGGTTTGTAAAATAAACGATTAGTAACAGAACTTGAAGCCCTATCTTCTATCATACCTTTAGATTCAAGGCTTTTTGTTAATTCTTCAACCATGTCAAGAGGGACGTTGCTATCTAATTTAACAGAGATTTCATTTTCACTTATATACTTAAATTTAATCTTACTCATATTCACTCTCCTCTTCCTCAATCACTAAACCATCTATAGACTTTTTAAGTTTTTTCTTTGGAGAAGTAACTGGTTTTTCAGCCAACTTTTCTTTAAGTTTCTTCTTTGCCATCTCTTCAGCATGTTTTAGTTTAAGTTCCATTTCTTTCTTTTTAAATTCTAATTCCATTTTAGCTTCTTCTTTACGAAGTTGCAATTGTATTTTACGCTCTTCAAGATCCATTTGAGCCATTTGTCTAGCGATCTCAGGATCTGGTTGATTTGCTGATGCATTCTGATATTCAAGATCCATCATTCTCCTTTGATGTTCTTTATCAGAACCATCTGGTGATGCAGCTTTAGCATTTTCATACTCAAGATCAAGCATTCTCTTTTTATGATTCTTTTCAGTCTCAGGATCTGGTGATTGCATTTGTGCATGTTGGAACTCTAAATCTTTCATGCGTTGAGCATGAGAATGTTCAAGGTCCATTTGCTTTTTCTTAGCATCAAGATCTGCTTGACCTTGAGCTTTAGCATTTTCAGCATCAACATTACCCATAGCATAAGTTGCATTAGCTTTTGCCTCTTTTGACTCATCATAAGTTGGAGAATGATGTCCATGAACAATGTATGCAATTTCAGGTTCAGAATACCCTTCATCCTTTAATGCTTGAATAATTTTTTGTTCAGCATCAGGGTCTCCTCCGTCATCTGGTTGGGTATTTTCATCATCATTAGATTTATTATCATCTTCCATTTGATCAACTTCTTGGTTGTCATCAGTCGGTTGGTCACCTTCTGCTTGATCATCTTCCATTTCTGGTTGGGCAGATTCTTGATTTTCATCATCCGGTGGGGATTGAGAATTTTCAACTTCTTGGTTATCACCAGAGTCTTGAGGTTGAGATTCATCTTGTTCCGATGACATTTCTGGATTTGCTTGATCTTCTTGAGGTTGTTGCTCTTGTGGCTCTGGTTGTGATGCCGCTGCAAGATCCATAATAGATTCAAGATTATTAAGACCCTTTTTAAGATCTTTCCATTTCTTTTTAAGTTTTAATGGCTCATTGCCTTCAACAATTTCTTGTTTTCCATCGGCAGTAACGTCAATCATATCTTTCTTTTCAACTTCTTTTAACTTCTTATAGTATTTTTTATCTTCTGCTAAATGATCCATTGCAATTTCTTGTGCAATAGTTTTATCACTAGTATGTTCGCTTTCAACCTTTTTACCTTGTTTAAGGGCAATAGAATTGAAATCAGATGGCTTTTTCTTATCAGCCAATCCACCTTTAATTTTATCTTTATGCTCTGCCATAATCCACCTTAAATAAAGTCAATTAAAAAACGTTTTTGATAGTATCCCTTTGCAGCTTCTGTTTGTTGAGTGACAAGACCTTGAAGATCTTTCAATCGATTTTGCAAAAAGCCAGGACCAAGTGTTGATGTGCTTTGTGAAGTTCCATCAATGCTGATACTAACGCCATTATGAGGAAATAAGATTGGTCCCATGATTGACAACATTTTTAATGCCGCCATATTTTCAATCAATCCAACGAGTAACGCTGGAACTTTTCCAGTCTCAAATCCTGCTCTATATTCTACTAATATTGCCCCTGGCCAACTTTGAACTCCGCCAGCGCCAAGAGCATGATAAGCCATTCCAGAATAAATACTAGCAACAAAGCCAGATACAGTTACGCCTTGAGCTGGAACTAGTTGAACAGTTTGTTCTTGGGGTTGGATATGTATGTACTCTAATGGAATATCAATTAATGGGAATGAACCAGGCGCTCCGCTTCCATTATTAAATGTAAGTTGAAATTTAGATAAATCAAGGATAGGACCATGATCAACCTTCATATATCCCCAACTCCAAAATTGCAATTCACGATTATAATCATGACGCTCTCTAAAAGTTACTGGAGTAATATATAAATCTAATGTATGTTCAATCTCTGATATACTTTCATCAATAAAGCGCTGTAATGCTTCATCAGATACTTCTTCACCAGTTAAAAAAGATTTTAAAGGTATTCCAAATAATACAGTCTTTTTTAAAGCCGCTGGAGTTGGAATAGGAAGATACCTATTTGTTGATGGGTCCTGTTCTATCTCAAAAGCTGGAAATGGTGAATGTGTTGGAGTTTTAGAAATACTCATTATTCTTCATCCTCTTCAATATGTGGAGTTGGTATTGCAGGTGCCGCTATTGGTTTAGGTGTACCTGCTGGTCGTCTAATTGCTGTAGCCGCTTTAGCTGCTCCAACTCTTTTTAATCTATCACTAATATCATTTGCAGCAGGGTGACCAGAACTAGATATCATACTATGTAAATCTATTTTTGGTGCCTGTGGTGCTTGACCTCTAGAAGAGAATTTTTTCTGAGCTTGACGGACCTCTGTAGGAATTTGGTCTTGATTTCTCATAGCTGTCATTTGTAATCCACGAATTTTATTTGCAGCATGTGTTGCAAAACTAGCCTTACTTGGATTATCATGATCATAATCATTCATAGCTTGAATTAAACCGTGCATTCCTGCTTCATGTAACATACTCATATCGACATCAGGATGTTTAGGATCTAAACCTAATTTGGCAAGTGTTTTATGAGCATTCATACCAATTAATGGATAGTAATGAGAAAAGAATTTTTCAAATTTAGGATCTTTATTAGGGGCATCACCAAGTATACGGGATATATCTCTTTTAGAGCCTTCATCATGTGACATCATGTCGTCTATATTGCTAACCTTTTTACCCTTATTGGCATAATCTTTAGCATATTGTTTAATGAAATCTTGATTGCCCATAGCAAAGCTACTAGCAGGGTCTTGTTTGATAGTTGCTTGAGTTCCTTCTTCACCTTTGTGTCCGCCAGCGTGTTGCATCCCCTCTTCAAGAGAATATCCTTCACCGCCATGCCCACCGCCAGAAATAATATTTCTAATTGCTGCGTCTTTTTGAGCAGCATAGATATCTTTATTCCCCTTGCCTTTTTCATGAGCATCGTGATGTGCGCTTAAAGCAGTTTTTAAATGTTCTGGATTTTTTGCCTTCCAATCATTTTCAAACTTATCATCCATTTCCATTTGAGATATTGGATCTGCGTTTTTATAATCATCTGAATTAGTAAGTTCTCTATAGGCAGCATTTCTATCGCCATGAGATTGATTTCTAGCTTCAATAATATTACCATGTCTAGCTAATTCTGGATTTTTAGATGGGTCTGCTTTAAGAGCAGCAGTTTCACGAGCGCGCTGTTCCCAAGGACGAGTATATTGGCGCATAGCAGCAAGATCTTCGCTACTTGGCTGTTCAAACCTACTTCGTTTTACTTTTGGCTCTTGGGTTTCGGCTTGTGTCTGTGATACCTTTTGCGCGGCGCTTGGCACTTGCATCCCTGACACTGCTTCACTTCCATTGGTTTCGGCTTCATCATCGCCGAGATCTTCTCCAATAGCTTTTTGATGTGCATCTTCATCTTCATTATCACCATATTCATCGTATTCATTTTCCTTATATTCCGGATCATTTTCTTTTAACCAATCGTCACCAGAAGACTCATCTTCTGGATCAAATTCTCTATCAGTGCGATCGTCCTCAACTTCATCAGCATAAGGATCTTCGTTTACATCATATTCATCTGATAATTTTTGACGAGCTTTTTCTAAAACTTTAATTACTTTATCGAGAGTTGGAGCTTTAATAAATGTAGACATTATTTTTTCCCTCCAAATTTTGCAACGAGTTCTGGAGGCAATGCTCCAAAATCAACTTTAGATCCATTAGGTTTTGCAGCAACTGCTGCTGGAGTAACTGGTACTTGAGTTTGTTGTGCAACTGGAGTCGCTGGAGTTGCTGCTTGTTCACCATATTTTGCTTCTAAAGCATCAGGTAATGTTTTATGGGGCTGTTTTAATAAATTTAAACCTTCATGAAAATGATTTGGTTTTACTTTTCCACGAGCTTTAAAAGCCTCTGGATCTGCAGCGTGAGCATTTTTAATATTTTGCATCCATTTAGCATTATGTTCTGAATTATGCCAATCTTGCATTTTTTGTGCAATATCGCTTAATTGTTTTTCATCAATATCGCCTTGCGCTTCATCTGCTATTTGGTGAATAGGATGTTCGTCAAATGGGTGTGGAACATAAGCATCTTGCTTTCCTACATCTTGTAAATGCAAGTAAGCCTCTTTGGCATCGATTTTAGCAGGATTTCCTAATTGAACTTCTTCCCATGGATATCCACCTTTGTGAGGTGAACGTTTAACATCGGCATGCTCTTCATGAGGTTTCATTTCGAGATAACGATAATCTCTTACTGCTCTTGGATTATCTTCGCGAGCGCCTGGATTAGGACGTCGGCGTAAGCCTTTAGTTCCTTCTTTTAATTTACCAGGAACTCCGCGCTCTGCACCCTCTTTAATTCTCTCAGGTGTAGTGTAGTTGGTCTCCCATGGTTCAAGAGGGACATAATCTAGACCTAATTGACCATTAGAATGCGCAGCAGCTTTACCAGCTAAATGCATTAATGGAATTAATTTATTTAGATGTTTGTCTGCAATATCTCGTTGGCCATTTTTTAGAGCAGATTTATAATGAGAAACATGATGAGATAGTGCATCGCGCATCATTTCAACATCTTTATTTTTCATTTGATTACCAAATGCAGTAACAGCAGCATTTGCACTTCTTCCCATAGAAGCTTGTGGACGTGCCATCTTTTCAAGAGATTCAATAACTTTATCAGCAATTAAATCATCTCTCATTACATCGATAATGGTTTGTAATGTAGGATTGTCAGTTGCTTTTTTAAGAAGCAACTCTCTAAAGCTTTTAAGCTCCATGAATTACCTCTTATACTCTACGTGAAGAGTCTCTAGCAACTTGAACAAACTGATTACCTGTAATTGTGATCACTGCAACAGTGGCTTGTTTTAAAACAACACCAGTTGTTGCTGGATCAGTTAGAGCCGGTTGACCAGGACCTGCATTGAATATTAATGTTTCTCCAGATACCATCGTAGCTGCAAGAACGCCATCAATAACAACTGTACCTGCAGCTGCAGCACGTACTCTAAATGTTTGATATGGTTGAAGATTTAATGTACCAGCAGCACCAGAAAGTTTTTCTTCCCAAACTTGTCCAACATCAGATTGGCGTGCAGCTTCATTAGCTAGGTTACTTGTTTTCATCTATAGTCTCCTGATAGAGACTATTATACCTTAGGTATTACCTGAAAAATAATGTCAGGTTATTTTTTGAACAATTCAAACAATGATTTCTTAAGTCGGTTCTTAGCTGATATACCTAATGGGGCCAACATATTCTCATATTCAACTACAGTAGCCCATGCTTCTTCTTCAGAGCCCCAATTATATGTCTCTTTAGCCTCTACTTCAATAAAACGCTTCTTTTCATTAAGATTTTCATCATAAACAACATAATATACAAGAACAGCTTTTTCAAGGAAGGCAATCTTGCAGGTTTTAAAGATAGAGAAATTCTTTTTATAACCTAAAAGGTCAACAAAGGCTTGAATACTGGCACTAGATTTGCCATCTGTAGGTACATTTACTTCAACTCTGTTATTGTTATTAAGATCTGTTGTCTTACGTTTAATTGTAAGCTCTCCCATGTGATCATGGTATCGATATCTAATAAATTC
>Ga0213917_1000145_pt1 | contig 15254 bp, 26 predicted proteins | sample McNCre117MG_FD_161051 | JGI IMG/M metagenome (GOLD analysis project Ga0213917, IMG submission 161051) | Freshwater microbial communities from McNutts Creek, Athens, Georgia, United States - 1-17 MG | ecosystem: Environmental > Aquatic > Freshwater > Creek | place: USA: Georgia | collected... | reverse complement strand
AGGTTCGCTCTGGACAGGTTCGCTCCGTACAGGTCCGCTCCGGACAGGTTCGCTTCGGACAAGTTCGCTCCGGACAGGTTCGCTCTGGACAGGTTCGCTCCGTACAGGTCCGCTCTGGACAGGTTCGCTCCGTACAGGTTCGCTCCGGACAAGTTCGCTTTTTCAAGCGCGACGCGCATCATTAAGCCGCTTGGCGTATCGTTTGGAACATCATGCGCAAACAGAATTTTGCCTGTAAATCTGTGTTTGATTTCAACTAACATGTTTTCTCCTGTGTGTGGCTAGAACGGGATTTCGGAATCATCATCCGTCGATGATGCGGGCGGAGTTTTCACGCTGGATTTGCGCGGCGCTTCTGCCGAGTCCTTTTTGCCCAGTAGCGTCAAATCGGTAACGCGCACATCCAGACTTTGCCGCTTGCCGCCGTCTTTGTCGGTCCATTCGCGCAAATTGACTTCGCCACAAATCCCGACCAACTGCCCTTTGGTGAGATACGGTGCAACAGCTTCCGCACGCTTGCCAAACATCGCGCAGTTAGCCCATGTCGTTGACTCATTTTTGCCGTAGCCGCTCTTGACGCCGACCGAAAACGAAACAACCGGATCGCCGCTTGGTGTGTGGCGGGTTTCGCAGTCGCGCCCGAGATTGCCAGTCATGTTCCAGGAGTTCATGCCGTCACCCCGTTCTGCCACCGCGTCTTGATTGCCGAACGCAGTGCCGAATATTCCTTGAGAATAGCCCACAGAAACAGCTTTTCCCCGTTGTCCGTAAGCCCGCTGATTTCGTCAAATGCGCCGTCCAAGTCTCCGGCTTTAAAACGGTCAACCGATGCGCTAGCGGCTTCGAAAATAGTCTCAGCGCGGTCGTTGCTGACTTCGTAGGAATCTGACTTGAGCGGGGGGCTAATCATCTTTGGTGGCGCTTTGGGTTCTGCCTTTGCAGGCTTGACTTCGTGCGTGGTTGCATCGGCGTCGTTGTCGACCTCGGTAGGGATTGAAAACGCTTGCATACATGCGTACTTGTATGCCGCGCTCATGGCTTTATTAGTGGCCTTGTCGCCGCTGTCCATCGCTTCGCCGTACATCTTGACCGTGTGCTTTGATCCATCCTCGGCGGAAACAAAGTCAAACTCCATTTCCACCGTGATGTAAAACAACGCCCCGCCTTTGGCGCTTTGCCGCTCGACGCATTCCCGCGAAAGCGTGCGCGGCAGGACGCACAAGCCGTGGCGGGAAAGCAACGGGGCCAGGGCGTTGTACATGTCATCAATGCCGCGAAAGTTGTAGCCTTGCATCGTGTTTTTGCGGTCTTTGCCGATGCCATCTTTGGCAAGGTCGGCCTGCACCGCGTTGATTGCTTTGTAGACTTTCATTCAAATTCCCCATTCAGTTCGTCAAGGTAATCCTGCGCGTCCTCAAGTTCGCGGTCACGCTGAAACTGCTCACAGAATTCCTGATATTCGGCGTCGTTCATGGCGGTAAACATGTCGCCGGGTTCGAGTTCTATTTCCATTTCCTTTGCTCCCGTTTGTCGTTCCGCAATCTCTGCGCCTGACTGCGCTTGAGGTATTCCCAAGCAAGCCGGTTACGGATCATGAGCCGGTCATAGTCGGCATTGATGACCGCTTGAATAGCGCGGTCGGCCTTGGCGAGTTCTTGGGCGAGGTTCATTTGTACTCCGTGAACAGGCACGTTTTCCAAGACTTCGAAGCCTCCCGCGCACCATCCTGCAATCCGGCCAGATAGGCCAGATACTCGGCCTGCTCGGCCTCTGCGGTAGCGTCCTCGGCATCAGCGGTGAAGTGAATCGCGGCAAAAAACCCGACTGCAAACGCGCAGCCGTAGGCGAACGACTTGATGAGGTCTTTCATACCGTCACCCCGTCAATGTTGCTGATTTCATCCGCCGCCGAGTCAATCAACGCGCAAGCCTGCATGCGTGGATCGCGGTTAAGTTGCGCAAGCGTCATGCCCTGACACGGCTCGACCAGTCGCGTTGCAATGACGTTAAGCAGCGTCATGCAGTTTTCTGGCGTCAACGTCAGCTTGCGGATAAGCGCGGTTGCGTCCTCAAGGGACGGGGCTTCAAGGGACGGGGCTTCAATGTGCGGCGCACCTTTGATGCCGCAGAGGTGGTCAAGGCCACCTTGCGTGATATGGTTTGCGTTGCTCATGCGGCCACCTCGTCGAGGAGATCAAAGCAAACGACATTGTTTTTCTGCTCGTCGGTGAGCGATTCCCAAATGAACATCCGCGCCTGGTTGCTGGTCGGGCAGGTAAAGCTGCGCTCGATGTTCAGACCTTCGATGTAAAACGTCCAAGTGCTCATTTCGTTTCTCCTATCGCGCTGTTAGGTAGCGCGTAGATGAATATTGCGCCTATCCGAATCGCTTGTCAACAGGTTTAGCAAAATATTTTTATTTTCACAAACCCGTTGACATTGGATTCTATTGCGTTTAGTCTATCCAAATGAAACAGACTCGCACTCAATATTTAAGCCAATTCCGCAAACGTCGCGCAGCCCTGGCAAAGCGCCGCGCATCGGGCGAATCCGTGGCGCAGATTGCCGAAAGCCTCGGGATATCCCGGCAAGCTGTCCACAAGATGATACGGAATGCGTGATGACTTCTCCTCCCTGCAATGCGGTTTTGACGCGCAGGGTTCGCCCAGACTACAGCGAGCGAGGGTTCGCTGGTTTGGGCGCATTTTATTTAAGAGGTTCCCATGATCCGCGTTGACGAGTCCCATTGGCGGTGCTCTAAATGCGATAAAGTCTTTGCATACGGTGAGTTGTTTCATCGGAAAAAAGGCGATAAATGGCACAAAAAAGGCGACCCCGAAGCGCATTGTAAAAATTGTATGCGTCTTAAAAATGCTGCTTTTAGTCGCAAGCGCGACCTAGAATTCGCAATAGCCTCTGGCGACGCAGCAAAAGCAGCCGCTCGCCGCCGTTTGGAAGAACTGCGTGATTTGCGTGAATTGGAGGGGATATGATCCCGATTGATGTACTAATCTTCGTGGCGCTGTGCGTTGTCGCGCCTTTGCTGGCGCTTTGGCTTGCGGGGCGGCGATGAACAAGGGAGACATCGTGCGCATGTTCTCGGGCCGATTAGCCAGGTACGAAGGCGGTATTCTCGGCATAGGCGCTCAATTTACCTATCTGGACGACAAGGGCAAGCCAGTATGGGATGGCCGCAACCAATGCACCGACACCGTAGTGATCGGCAGCACGCGGCTACTTGCAAAACTTCAGCCGGAGAGCAGTCGTGTTTGACCTGCGCGTGCCTGAGTCGCTTGCCAGTTTGCCGGGGCGGTTGCACGTTTGCCAGGACGATGATGACCAGACAATGGCATTGGGGTTAGACATGAAAGTGTGCCGATCGTGCCAAGCAACAAAGCACGAGACGGAATTCCCCATGCGCAAGGAAGGGTATCGCAGAAACGAGTGCAAGGCGTGTTGCGCGGAGAAGGCTAATAATTGGTGCAAGGCAAACCGCGGGCGGGTTAATCAAGTGCGGCGGCTGCGGAAAGAGCGCCAGAGAGCCGAAGGGGGAGTGGTTGAATGAATGTTGTTTCCTACGGAGGCGGCACGAATTCCACGGCAATGCTTATCGGGATGCATGAGCGTCATATTCCAGTTGATCTGATTTTGTTTGCCGATACGGGCGGGGAAAAGCCTCATACATACGCGCACATTTTGGAGTTTTCGGAATGGTTGGTTGATCGCGGATTGCCGCCAATTAAGACCATTCGCGGCGAACAGGCGAAGCAAGTTGAGGACGGCAGTTTAGAAGGTGAATGCTTGCGGCGAAAAACTTTGCCGTCTATTGCATTTGGTTTTAAGACCTGTTCGCAAAAATGGAAGCGCCAGCCTTGCGAAGCGTATTTGAAATCAATCGGCGCAGTTGATGTGGTCACGCATATAGGTTTTGATTTTGACGAGCCACAACGCGCAAAGCCATACCCAAACGTTGTGTATCCCCTCATCGAATGGGGATGGGGCCGAGATGAGTGCATCGAAGCCATCGACAACGCAGGATTAACGCGCCCCGGCAAGTCTGCTTGCTTCTTCTGCCCGTCCTCCAAGCCGCGCGAAATCATCCAGCTTGGCAAGGATTACCCCGACCTGCTGGAACGTGCGTTAGCGATGGAAGCCAATGCCGAACTAACGAGCGTCAAAGGTTTGGGGCGAAACTTTGCATGGGCCGACTTGATCCGGGCAGACCGTGCGCAACTGGACATGTTCAGGACGCCGATTGAGATTGACTGCGGATGTTATGACGGAGATTCGGATGCATAGTGACCCCTACGTAGCCGCCATAATCCACGCCTACCGCTGCGGATGCTCAATCCACGCTATAGCGCGAGCGGTGAAATTGCCGTGGCTTGAGGTTCGGAGGATTGTGCGGGAACTTGTCAGCCATTGAATATTACTGTAATATTACGGCATGTACGCGAAACTCTTTGCCTCTATCTATCAGGGCACGCTCAGGGGGAACACTCACGGGCTTGTCGTATTTACAAATCTATTAGCGCACGCTGACGCCTCAGGATGGGTGGATATTCATCCTCGCGCAATCGCTGAAGAGGTTGGCCTCTCGCTTGCGGAAGTGCAGAAAGCACTGCTAGAACTAGAAGCGCCTGATCCGGACTCGCGCAGTCCTGAACAAGAGGGACGGCGCATCCTTCGCATGGATGAGCACCGGTCATGGGGATGGATTATTGTCAATCACGGCAAGTACCGCGCGATCCGTAATGAAGAAGATCGCCGAGAACAGAACCGACTTGCTCAAAAACGCTTTAGAGACAAGAAGTTAGAAGATAGTAAGCATAGTAAGCCGCGTAAGCCAATGTCAGCCCAAGCAGAAGCAGAAGCAGAAGCAGAAGCAGAAGCAGAAGAAATAAATACAAAGAAAAGTCGCGCTCCGCGCCCTGCATCCAAAAAAACGCAGATGCCTGAAAACTTCGCCATCAGCGACCGGGTTCGGGCATGGGCAGCGGAGAACAAACACGGACAGCTTGAGCAGCATTTGGCAGCATTTCAACTTTCCTGCCAGGCAAAGGCATATGCTTATGCGGATTGGGACGCGGCGTTCATGAACGCGATACGGCATAACTGGGCGAAACTTGCTCCGCCAGCGCAAGAGGCAACGCGAAAGCCAGATCGATTTGAGTTGGCAAATATGGAACGCGATAGATTGGACGCGGAATTTGAAGCGAGGAAGTTGGCTGCAAAACTAACCGGCGGGATAGGTGTTAGCGCACCGTCTCCCGCCTAACCAAACGATTAAGGAGAATCGAATGGCTGATGGGATTTTAGCGGACTACGGGGATTTTGTTAGGCGCAAATTCGCGGCGATTCAGCCCTGCGGATTTGAAGTCTCCGGCTTGCCGCGATCGCTTTTCCCGCATCAGGTGGATTTGGTGCGATGGGCGGTAAAGCGCGGGCGTGCGGCGATCTTTGCCGATACCGGGCTTGGTAAAAGCAGGATGCAACTTGCGTGGGCGGATGCTGTAGCCAAGAAAACGGGTGGCGATATTTTGATTCTCGCGCCGCTTGCTGTTGCGCAGCAAACCGTCCATGAAGGCGCGGAAATAGGCGTGCAGGTAACGCATTGCCGGGAGATTGCGGACGTTCGCCCAGGCATCAACATTGCCAACTACGAGCGCGTACACAAATTTGACATGCCGTTTGCTGGCGTGGTTTTGGACGAGTCGAGTATCATCAAGCATCACGATGCAAAGACCTTTCGCATTCTGACTGAGCGATTCAGGCATACGAGTTACAAACTTTGCGCGACTGCAACCCCGGCCCCGAACGACTGGACCGAACTCGGGACGCATGCAGAGTTTCTCGGGATTTGCAGCCGCGCTGAGATGCTGGCAGAGTTTTTCACGCACGATGGCGGCGAGACTTCGATATGGCGATTGAAGGGCCACGCACGACATATTTTCTGGCAGTGGGTGGTTAGTTGGGGCGCATTGATTCGTCGACCATCGGATCTCGGCCATGACGATAGCGCCTATGAACTTCCGCCGTTGCATTTGATCGAACACACCGTTGGAACGACAATGCCGACGAACGGCGCATTGTTTGCAATGGAAGCGCAAACCTTGAGCGAACGGCGCGACGCTCGCAGGTTTAGCCTTGAGGATCGGGTTAAGGCGTGCGCTGATGCGGTTAATGGCGATGCGCAGCCTTGGGTAGTTTGGTGCGACCTGAACGCGGAGGGCGACGCATTGCGGGCAGCGATTCCTGGCGCGGTCGAAATTCGCGGGAGCGATGACGCAGACGTGAAAGAGCGGCGCTTGATCGATTTTGCCGAAGGGCGAATCCGCGTGCTGATAACCAAACCTAGTATTGCGGGATTCGGTTTGAACTGGCAGCACTGCGCCCGTATGGCATTTGTTGGTGTGACGGACTCATTTGAGGCGTATTACCAAGCCGTAAGGAGATGCTGGCGGTTTGGACAGGGTAGACAGGTCAACGTGCATGTTTTTGCGTCTGAGAGCGAGGGTGCGATTGTGGCGAACCTGCGGCGCAAAGAAAAGGATGCGCTCGCCATGTCGGAGAGTCTTAGCGCGGAAACGAAGGATGCGGTATTTGCCAGCATCAAGAGCGCCAGCAAGCAAACGAACGATTATCGGGCAGACAAGCGCGTAAGCGTGCCCTCATTCCTGGAGGCAGCATGAATTGCATAGAGCAGGTTGTATCGGATAAGTGGGCGGCATATCGCGGCGATTGCGTGGAAGTCCTGAAGGGCATCCCGGATCATTCCATCGGCTACAGCATCTTTTCGCCGCCATTTGCAAGCTTGTACACATACAGCAACAGCCCTCGTGATATGGGCAACTGCAAGACGGACGCGGAGTTTTTCGAGCATTTCGGGTTTTTGGTTGATGAACTGCTGCGGGTGATGAAGCCGGGGCGCGAAGTTTCGTTTCATTGCATGTTGATGCCGACTTCAAAGGAACGGGATGGCTATATCGGCCTGCGGGACTTTCGCGGCGACCTGATCCGCGCATTTCAGGCCAAGGGGTTTATCTATCACGCGGAAGTGTGCATCTGGAAAGACCCGGTTACCGCGATGCAACGCACAAAAGCAGTCGGCTTACTGCACAAGTCGGTTCGGAACAATGCGCACTTGTCTAGACATGGCATTCCTGATTACTTGGTGACAATGCGTGCGCCGGGGGAATCTGAGCGGATTACGCATTCCGTCGAGGATTACCCGGTGCAAAAGTGGCAGAAGGTCGCATCGCCGGTTTGGATGGATATTGATCCGTCCGACACATTGCAATACCGCAGTGCCCGCGAGAACGACGATGAGCGGCATATCTGCCCGTTGCAGCTTGAGGTGATCCGCAGGGGCATAGACCTGTGGACTAACCATGATGACGTTGTTCTAAGCCCGTTTATGGGCATTGGCAGCGAGGGATTCGTCGCGCTTGAAATGGGGCGGCGGTTCGTTGGGGTGGAGTTGAAGGAGTCTTATTTCAAGCAGGCGGCGGCTAACCTGGAACAGGCAACGAAACTGACATCGGACCTGTTTGCAGCTGCCGCATGAACCAATACATCCTAACCTGCCAATGCGGCCGCAGCGAGGTTCACGGCTTTGAACCTCCTGCGACTAACCTGCAAACCTGCTGCACCGCTCGGCAGATACGGGCGGGTTGCAGGGACTTTGGATGCTATTTCACGTTGAGCGAACAACCGGCAGAGATTACGGACGTTGACCAGCTACGGCTCGGGCTGCGAAAAGAAAGGGCAATTGCATGACGAAAGCCAAGGTGATCGACGCCATGCCGAATGGCGGGTTAATCACTACCCGCGAATTGATGGCAAAGACCAATTTATCCGCAAATGCGGTAAGTGCAGTGCTACGGATGTTTGGCGCAATACCAGTGGTTGAGGTTGTAAGCAATAACGGACGATATTTTATTTATGAGGTGCCCGGTGAATGAACGATTCGGAAGAATATCGCCGCCAGTGCGAGGCGCGGGAATGGATGAGGCGAACCGACGGGGAGCCGCTGAGGATCAAGGAATTGCTGAAGCGCATAGCCAGCAAGCGCGGCAAGGAAGCGGCGGAAGTGCTCAGGCAGGACTTACGGGCGGCGTATCAAGTTGCCCAATTCGGTGCGGACAGTCAATAAACGGCATGGTTGAGTTTTGCTGCCCGAGTTGCCGTGAGTGGGGGATATGGGGGCCGGATGCGTAGAGCCGCCCGACTAGACGCCAATCACAGCGAAATCAAGCGAGCCTTTGAACGCATGGGCTGCGATGTTCTCGACACCAGCAAAGTTGGCGGCGGCGTGCCTGACCTCCTGATTCGCGTGCGTGCCGTAAATCGCTGGTTGTGGGTAGAGATTAAAACCGCTAAGGGCAAGCTAAAACCCTCGCAGGTTGAGTTTGCGCAACGGTGGCCGGTGGTAGTGGCTCGGACGGTCGATGACGCCGTAGCGGCGGTTTTGACATGACACAGACAGAGCACCTAATGGCGGCAATCGTCACGCACGGTCACGACATAGCCGCACTATTGGCTAGACCTGACAGGGCAAACATGGATAGATGGTGCGGCGCAATCCAGACGCTGCGGGCGGAACGGGAAATCAAGCGCGGTTTGCTGGCAAAGATGACGGAGGCATGGTTCGATGCGCTCAATACTTGAAAATCCGTACTGGATTGAATGGCCGAAGCCAAGTAAAAACGGGCTAGATGATGAGATCGCGGCCCGTTTATGGGTTGATGTTTGGGTAAAGGAATTGGCGATTTCCAGTAGCCCAAGCTTTACAAGGAATCCCAATGTCGATAGAACGGTATAGCCGCGCAACGCAGTCCAAAAATCTTGCCATGAGCGATTGGCGCACGCTTGATGTGGACTGGCTAGCCGCAGCCGGGATGGCGGCTATTCACGGCGATCCGCTCGGGCCGATGGTGGCTAGATGGCTGACCGGCTCAAAAAGCGCGGTATTTGGCGTGCTTGCCGCGTTAATGGCGCGATACGGCAAAACCAAGTCCTTGAACAACGACGCTCGGGATGACATCCTCGACGCGGCGGATTGGTGGCACAACAGAACATGCCAGGATTGCGGCGGCAGGGGGCATAGGCAGATACCCGACACGCCGATGCAAGAGGAAATGCCGTGTATCACTTGCGGCGGTTCGGGAGCGCGGGAGCATAGCCGGTCAACCTATGCCTATGGGTGGGCGTTGCGGGAGTTGGACAACGCAGCGGCGACCTGTGCGCATAGCATATCCGCGAAGGTTGCATAACACATTATTCTGTGTTACGCTAGGGCGTCGTATTGAATTGTCGGAGGACCGGAGGGAATTCCCCGAGGATCAAATCGACGGCACTCTATACGCCAAAATTTCACCAACTAACCCGCTTCGGCGGGTTTTTGCATTTCTAGGGGGCTAAATGTCCACAGCAGAATCGGCGGTTGTAGATACGGGCAAAGCCACTTTTAGCGCGGCGGTTTCTGGCCTGTCCGTCGCCAACGCAGGAACCGACTTTTTCACGATTACCGGTGCAACCGGGATAGTGACCAAAGTCCTGCGCATCGAGGTATCGGGCATTGCGACCGCAGCAGCGGCGATCCCGTTCACCGTGGTGAAGCGGACAACTGCCAATAGCGCAGGCACCGCAACAAACCCGAGCGGCGTGCCGCATGACAACACTCAAAGCATGTCTACCGCTAAAAGCGTGGTTGCGGCCTACACGGCAAACCCAACACTGGGCGCGACCACCAATGGTGGCGGGACCATCGCAGCCAAGCGCGGAACGGTACTGACAGCCGCAGCAGGTACGCCAGCATCCCCGACCGTGTTCGACTTCACCGGAAGCGGCGGCAAATACCCCACGCTGCGCTCGGCTACTGATGTCATTGCCCTGAACCTGGGCGGTGGCACATACGCAGGCAACGCAATCGACGTTCAGATTACTTGGACGGAAGAAGCCCCCTAAACACCGAACGGGGCGGAATCCCCGGCGCTCAAGGAGCAATGATGGGACGACCACGCAAGATACCGGCAACCCCGGACAACATTGAACCGGAATTCACCGGAATGCCGCCCGAGTTATTCGCTGATGTGCTGCGCCGCATCGATACCGGCGAAATAGAAGCATCGGCCAAACACCTATTGCGCAAAGCCCATGACGGTGAGGATTGGGCAATAAGCCTTGTCGCTGACTTGTTGCGCGAAAACAACGGTTTGGGTTAAGAATCATGGCCGCGCCTAAAGGGAATCAATTCGCCGCCAAATCTCGGATGTTCGAGAACCAGTTGAAGGCGGCATTTGCCAAAGACGATTACGCCGCATTGAGGCGAATCGCAGAGAAGTCTATTCAACTGGCGGAAGCTGGTGAACCTTGGGCGGTGCAATTCATCGCTGACAGGCTCGACGGCAAGCCAAAGCAACAAACCGAGATAACCGGCGAGGGCGGAAGCCCGCTGCGTGTGATTCTGTCTGAGGCGGATGGAAACCTTTAGCCTGACCTCTCGACAGAGGGAAGCAAACGCATTATTGGCAAGCCGTGCAACGCATGTAATGCTGTTTGGCGGAAGCCGAAGCGGCAAGACGTTCTTGGCTGTCCGTGCCATTGTGGTGAGGGCGTTGAAAGCGCCAGGATCAAGGCACGCGATTCTGCGCTTCAGGTTCAACGCGGTAAAAGCCAGTATCGTCTTTGACACGTTCCCCAAAGTAATGGAGTTGTGTTTCCCGGATGTGCCTTACACGCTGAATAAGTCTGACTGGTTCGCCACGCTTCCGAATGACTCGCAAGTGTGGTTTGGTGGGCTGGATGACAAAGAGCGCACAGAAAAGATTCTCGGCCAAGAGTACGTCACGATATTCCTGAACGAGTGCAGCCAAATCCCGTGGGCAGGCAGGGGAATCGCAGTAACCCGTCTAGCCCAAAAGGTGATGACGGACATAGAAGGGCACGAGCCACAAGTTCTGCCGCTTCGTATGTTCTACGACGAGAATCCGCCGGACAAGGGCCATTGGACGTATCGCGTATTTGTCCAGAAGATCGACCCGGAAACGAAGGAACATCTTCGCAATGCTGACGATTACGCAGCCATACAGATCAACCCACGCGATAACGTCCAGAACCTGCCTGAATCGTACATTGACACTCTCAAAGGTCTGTCCGCGAGACTACAGCGCAGGTTCTTGGAAGGCGAGTTCAAAGACGCCAACCCCAACGCGTTGTTTAATGAAACTGACCTTGATAAGTGGCGCGTCCTCGACAAAGCACTTCCGGACCTACAGCGGATTGTCGTTTCGATTGACCCATCCGGGTCAGGGGATACAGACAACGCTGACAATGACGCAATCGGGATCGTGGTCGCTGGCCTCGGAACAGACGGAAACGGCTATCTCCTAGAGGATTTGACGGTCAAAGCGGGACCGGCGACATGGGGCCGGATCGCTACGGATGCCTATGACCGGCACCAAGCTGACATTGTGGTGGCTGAGATCAACTACGGTGGCGCGATGGTCAAGCAGGTAATCCAGACTGCACGCCCGAGAACGCCCTACAAGGAACTCCGCGCCTCACGGGGCAAGGTAGTACGGGCCGAGCCTATTTCGTCGCTTGTAGAGGCTGGAAAGGTCCGGTTGGTGGGCTACTTCCCCGAGTTGGAAGAAGAATTGAGCGGGTTCACAACGGGCGGATACACAGGCGAGGGATCGCCAAACAGGGCTGATGCGTTTGTTTGGGCGTTTGCGGAGTTATTCCCCGGCATGGTGTCCGAGCGGAAAGAACGCAAGCCTGTGCGCCAGCACGCACAACACAGAGGGGCGGAAGCATGGATGACTTAACCATCGTCGGGATGACGAAGGAACCACATGAACAAGACCGACAAAGACATACTGCAAGAAGCGCGTGAGCGTTTCCGCAAGGTAGCCGAGGTTGAGTCGGAAAACCGCGATGCGTGGGCGGATGACATCCGTTTCGCTGCGGGCGACCAGTGGCCGGAAGAAGTCCGCAAAGCCCGTGAGTCTGATCCTGGCGGCGCACGCCCCTGCCTGACGATTGACCGCGTAAACCAGCACGTCAAGCAGGTAACGAACGAGCAGCGCAAGAACAAGCCTTCCATCAAGGTCATTCCCAATTCGGGCGATGCCGAAGAAGATGCTGCGGAAGTGTTCAACGGCGTGATCCGGCACATTCAGGAGTGCTCGGACGCTGATGAAATATACGCCACTGGCGGCGAGTCTCAGGTAGTTTGCGGTGTCGGCTATTGGCGCGTCATCACCGATTACAGCGACCCGGAAACCGGCGAACAGGAGATTTACCTCAAGCCTATCGCTAACCCTTTGACCGTGTATTTCGACTCGTTTGCGTCGTCCAAAGTAGCCGCAGATGCCATGTTTTGCTTCGTCACAGAGGACATGGATAAGGACAAATACAAGGAACAATTTGGTGACGATCCCGAAGATTGGGAGATGGACGAGGGCCATCGGTCATTTTGGATCACCGAGAACGCTGTCCGCATTGCCGAGTATTACCGCGTCATTGAGAAATACAAAGACGTTGATGGCCAGCAGGTAGTAACCGGGCGCAAGGTTGAATGGTTCAAGCTGTCGGGCGGGAAAGTCTTGGAGCGCACCGAATGGGCAGGGAAATACATCCCTGTCATTCGCTGTGTTGGCGAGGTTACGACAGTCAACGGGCGCAAGATCGTTCAGGGGCTTGTGCGCAGGCTCAAAGACGCGCAGCGCATGTACAACTACTGGTCGTCAACCGAGACCGAGTTGATTGCGTTGCAGCCGAAAGCCCCGTTTGTCGCCGCTGAAGGCGCGATTGAGGGCTACGAACAGGATTGGAATAGCGCGAACCGCTCGAACCTGTCCGTGCTGACGTACCGGCACAAGGATGACGATGGCGACCCGATTCCCACGCCCCAACGGCAGGGAATGCCGCAGGTAGCCTCGGGCATCCTTCAGGCAAAAATGGCTGTCATTGAGGACATGAAAGCCGCCTCGGGGCAGTACAACCAATCCCTCGGGCAAGAAGGCGCTGCGAAGTCTGGAATCGCCATCAAGCGGCTACAGCAGCAAGGGGATACGAGCACGTTCCACTTTGTGGACAACCTCGGGCACGCCATCAAGCACACCGGACGGGTTTTGATCGACCTGATCCCCAAGATTTACGACACCAAGCGGGTTATCCGCATATTGGGCGAAGATGGGTCGGTAGAGTTTGCCGAGTTCGACCCGCAACTGCCCCAAGCGATGTCGAAAGTCCGTGACCCGAGCACGGGCGCGGTGATCCAGAAGATATACAACCCGAATGTCGGTAAATACGATGTTTCGGTGATTGTCGGGCCGACGTACAGCACCAAGCGGCAAGAAGCAAGCGAGGTTTGGAGTCAATTCGCGCAGGGCAACCCGCAAATGCTGCCGCTGATTGGCGACATCATCGCGCGGAATCTTGATGTGCCAGGGGCGCACGAGGTTGCCGAGCGGTTGAAAGCCATGCTCCCGCCGCCTATCAAGGAACTTGAATCAAGCGAGGACGCAAGCCCTGAGGTGTTACAGGTGCAGGCCCATGCCAAACAGGCTTTGGGCATGGCGCAACAGCAGATGCAGCAAATGCAGCAGATGCTCCAGCAAGCCGCGCAGGAATTGCAGCAGACCAAAGCCGCATTGGAAGCCGAAAAAGCCCGGAAAGAGGGCGAAATGGCGAAGGTGCAGGTCGAAGCCTTCAGGGCGCAGACGGAGCGAGCCAAGACTGAGGCGGAAATGCAGCGCACGCAGATGGAAGCGGCTAAGCCTGAGTCGACAGATCCGCTAGAGATTGCCCGCTTGCAGTTCGACAAGTGGAAAACCGAGTTTCAAGCCAGCGTGCAAATCAAGCTGGAAGAAATGAAGCAAGGCGCAGCGCAGCAGCAGGCTGTGTTTTCCGCGCAACAGTCTGAAAAGCAAGCAATGCAGGCCGCGCAGCCCGCGCAGGATCAAGCCATGAGCGTGCAGGCACTCGCGGAACAGGTTTCCATGCTGTCGCAGATGATTGCCAATCCCAAGCGGCCGAGAGGGATGCAAAAGGTCTATGGCGACGATGGTTCGTTAGCGGGTGCTGTCCTGCAATTCGACGATGGCACAACGCACGAAGTAAGCATTCAGTGAGGCGATAAATGGCACTTTCCTACTCGACAACCCTGCGAAACACCCGGATGGACGCGATTGCTACGGCAGTCGGAAACGCCGGGTTGCTCAAGTTCTACGATGGCACACGACCGGCAACGGGTGGCACTGCAACAAACCTGCTTGCGACGCTTACCTGCGGCACGCCGTTTGCTGCGGCATCGTCCGGTGGTGTGTTGACTGCCAACGCGATTACGACCGCGAATGCGAGCGCCACGGGCACCGCAACTTGGGCACGGCTTACGACCTCGGGCGGGACGTTTGTAGCTGACATGAACGTAGGGACGAGCGGCAGTGACATCAACATGACCAGTGTGTCGTTTGTGTTTGGTCAGCCGGTTGCGGTCTCATCGTTTGTTGATACCGAAGGGAACCCGTGATGCTGACTACCCAACAACTGCAAGCGATCAAGGCCGATATCGCGGCCAGCGCAGACATGAACACGCTCCCGGCGAACTCGGATGGTTCATTCGAGATTGCGCGACTGTACAACCTGCCGAGCACCACGGACGTATGGCGCACGGACGCTCCGACCAAGGCGATATTCGACGCGATCAACTGGGCCGCGTTCACGCCAACTGATGCGCCTGATGCGACTGCGACATATACCAATCGCATCCTGGCGATCCAGACCAAGCAGATGAACCTGCAAAACATGCTCACCGGACGCGATGCAATCGACGCGAGCAAGGCGAACATCCGTGCAGGGCTGCGCGATGCCGTGATTGCACTGCCAAGCGGCGCGAATGGCGCTGCGGTAAGTGCGGGAGGTGCAAGCGGGGCAACGGTGTTGGCGGCATGTGTGCGCAAGGCAACAAGGCTGGAAAAGTTGCTTTCATCCGGCCCGGTAACGACCGGCACCACCTCTGCGAACGTGATGGGCTGGGAAGGTTCCGTGTCGTATCAGGAAATTGACGCTGCGAAGGCTTCGTAATGGCTACCGTACTCACTACGACCTACGACTCGACCAGTAACAGCAATGCGATAACGATCACGCTTGCCAGTTTGGCGACGAGTGCCACGTTGGTTGCGGGGCGCGAGTCCACGGTGGTGGATAACACGTCAAACCTGTTCGTCGACTACATCGTATCGGGGT
>Ga0213917_1000144_pt1 | contig 15392 bp, 18 predicted proteins | sample McNCre117MG_FD_161051 | JGI IMG/M metagenome (GOLD analysis project Ga0213917, IMG submission 161051) | Freshwater microbial communities from McNutts Creek, Athens, Georgia, United States - 1-17 MG | ecosystem: Environmental > Aquatic > Freshwater > Creek | place: USA: Georgia | collected... | reverse complement strand
CGGCAGATGAGCCCGTCACGAACGCGCCCGCAGAGCCCACGTTCACCGCAAGAGCAGTAGCTACCCCCGTCCCTAGCCCAGTGATACCACTAGCGACCGCAACGCTGACCGCCGTCCACGACGGAACGCCAGAGGCGAACGTCACCGAATACGCACCATTGGAAGGCGCCGCGAGACTCGCCGGGTCTCCGTTCGCGTCGAGGTATTCCATGTCCCCGAGCGTCGTCATGGACCGCGGATTGCGAAGCAGTCCTTCCGCCGTGAGGACTTGGTAGATGCCCGCCCCATCAGCATGCGAAGCCGCAGTGGATCCGCCAGTCCCGCGCGTGACGGTCCACGAGGCCCCGACCGCAGTGACCAGCATGCGCTCATCGTCGATCTCGATCTCGAACTGCGGCGACGATGAGAACGGCGTGAAGCTGAGCGGAGTGATCGACGTCGTCGACGCGTTGATCGCGCCACTCAGCAGCGACCATGCAGTCTCAGGCGATGACGGGATCGGCGCGTTGGCGTAGCGTTGGATGCTCATCGTTTCCTCGTCGCGTCACCGTCTGTGTCGTCTGCAGAAGGCCCGAACACGCACCAGATCATCCAGGCCACAAGCAGGACCATGCCCACTATGGATGCAAACAACGCGACCAGAATGGCGAATGCGCTCAGGATGGCCCGTGCGTCCATTGTCACCCTGCGGCCGGAGGTTCTGCAGGCGGTGTGGCTTGAGCCACAACCACAGGCGCATCGCCGCCGTGCGCGTGTGTCGCCCAGACCAGCACGGCCACTTCCAGGAACCGTTGCAGCACGCCCATGTAGTCGTCTGAGAAGACGATCGCGCTGTGTGCCTGAATCCAGACTCCGGCGCCTTTCAGGAACGGATCGAGCACGGCCAGGAGCGCACCTACCAGACCTACGATCGTGGCGGTGTTGTATTTGTTCGGCGTTGGTTCATCAGCCATCGTTTCCTTCTTCCATCGCGGAACACGGACCGTCATGATCGGCGCGTTCCAATCCCAGGTCATTTCGCGGCTGGAGTTGTGTTGTTGTTGCCGATTCTCAAGGCGTTTAGACGACACTGCGGCGTAGAGACGCATACGGTGAAACCGGAGATCAGCGACATGCCGATCGGGCTCTTCGCGAAATTGCCGAGCGAGGTCAAAAATCCCTTGGTCCGGTCGTCGTGTATTTGCAGGAGGGCGTAAGTGTCTTGCTCGCGCTTCTTCGACTCTTCCAGCTTGGCGACAAGATCTGCGAACATCCGCTCTGCCTGTTCCGATGTCATCCAATCGCCAACGGGCTTCGGAGGGTCCGTAGGCTTTGGCGGATCTGTCGGCTTCGGCGGGTCAGTGGGTTTTGGATCTTCAGGTTGCGTCACAACTGGACCGCCGACGTCTGCGCCCCACGTGATCAGTCTCGCGTTTGTCCGCTGTGGAATGCACCCTGACGGAGTCGCCGCACGGTTGCGCCCGTCGCACGCCATGATGACTACACCGACCTGCTCGCCGATCTGTGGCTGCCAGCCTGCCAGGCCTTGCCATCGCCCGTCGTAGAACCACTCCTTCGCAATCTCGTTCGGAGGCGATGCCGAGTGTGGTCCTTCTTCCTCGATGCGCTTCTGCCAGAACTCCACCACGAACGAACACATCCACGAGGGTGTCAGCTTCCGGCATAGACCGAGCGTGTATTGCAGAGGGTCTTTAAATTCCGGAGGAAAGATGATGTTCGGCCAGGCGTTCGGACCAAGCCGCTTGTCGAACTCTGTCACCCATCCACCCACGGAAAACCGAACGCTCGTGATCCCAGACGTGATCGGCCACGTCGCGACCTCCGGCGGCGAGTTCACGATGATTGCCCTGGTGAATGGGAACTCGTCCACCTGCGCCCACGACGGCTGTGGCAACACCAGCAGCGCCGCACACACCACGAACGTTCTGATCGTCTTCACGACTTGCCTCCGTTGATTTCTGCGAGCATGGCCCGGATGTCTTCCTTGCTGACCTGCTCGTTGCGTCGACCCTTCTGCATCCGCATGTTGATGATCGCCACCACAAGTCCGGCGCCTATCGTTGCGATGATGCCGTAGACCAGCCGTAGTATCTTGGACGTAATCTGGTTCACCTGTTCGAGCACGACCAGCCGATCTTGAAGCCCTGAGACGACCAGCGCCAGCGCGCTTATCTGCGCCCTGAGATTGATCACGTCGTCATGGCCCTGTTCGACCTTGGCGTCGGTCAGCGCCACCGTGGTCTCAAGCGAACGCATGCGTCGGTAGTCCGAGAGCGACGTCGACTGCTGTGCGTAGACGACCACCGTGCCGACTACGAGCTGCGCGAGGATGGCGTAGAGTGCGAGGAGGTTCAACCAGTCGCCCTTCCGTCGTCCGCGGAGATACGCGCAGATCCTCGATCTCATCGCTGCAACACTCTGTAGTTGTGTGTGAGCACGGCCACGTTCACCGCGTTTGCCGCCAGAAGCGCAAAGAAAACCGTCTTCCGTCGCTCTGGCCACTCATGCGCGATGAGATTGATCCCGCCTAGAACTCCAAGGTTAAACGCCACTTTGGCCGTCATGGCCGCCCCGATGCCGTGCTTGTTGACGATGGGCGCCAGGAACGGGTTAGCCTCTCGACACGTGCCACGCTTCACGCAGTCGTAGGTGAACTTGGCATCAGCGATCGACGTGCCTATGTAGCCGAACGTGGCCACCGTCTCGGCGATCTTGAGCTTCCGCTCGTTGGCTGGTGACAGTGTGGCTTGAGCCACAGCTTCAGTCGGAATTGCCATCAGCAGCATCGCCAGCGCGAGTCTAGGAATGAAGTGCATTCTGGCTCCCATCATAACTGCACGTAGAGATCGAAGTAGGCGCGTGCCCACGCTTCAGTCGCTGGACTTCCACTGGTCGGACTGCCGCCCACTGTCACGGCAGCCTTGAAGTATTTCTCTCCCGTCGGCAACGTCAGCGCGATCGTCTGGATCTGGTTCGATCCAGAGTAGTCGGTATTCGTCGCACTGCACGCCGCCTCTCCGCTGATGGTCGCGACGGTCGTAATCGCCGTCATGCTTGAGCCGTAGAACACTTTCGGCGTCAGCGTGATGGCACCAGACACCCGAAGCATGAACCGAACCTGCACCACGAGCGTGGCGCTGTGCGCGTCTGTGAATCCGGTCAACTGGCCGCTCGTGTTGTCGACCAGCCACGGCACGAAGTCCAGTAGCGTCATGTCTCCGGCCGACACCGCGTCGAGCGCGACCTGGTCAGACCCGCCGACGTAGAGGTTCTTCTGAAACGACGCAGCCAGCGCGATGTCGAGCGAGTCCCGCAACGGCGTGTAGCCGAGCGTCATCTTGAACTTGTCGCCATCGACCCATGCGCCGGCCGTTCCAGTCCCGTGAATCCGCTTCAGCGTTCGGCTCATAGCAGCACCAAGGGCGCAACGTCCTCGTCGTCCGTGACCACGTCGGCAGCGTCTACCGTGTCGATCACGTTGCTCTGTCGCGCGAGTCCGTCAGTGAACCGTGTGGCCAGTAGGTAGTCGTGCACGTCCCATAGAGTGTATGTCGCGATTCGTGACGCAATACTGAAGCGTCTACGCCTAATTTGCATAGGCCGATCGACATAGCCGTCCGAGCCGATGCCCTCAATTGTGGTCAGTTGGATGCCCGGGTCGTCCACGTCCACGTCCAAGAAACCCATCGTGCCTGGCACGTCCATGACTGTCAGCCCGGTCCCGAGCCGTGCCAGCCGTCGGTTCATCACCCATCGGACCTGCGTCTCGTCGTCTAGGATCGGCGATGCGATGTCCTGTCCCGGCTTCTGGTGCCCCTTGAACTTCTCGATCGCGACGTCGTTAGTGAGCGGTAGCGGACCGCCGCGGAACTTCTGCGCTTCCGGGTCCCAGTCCCACGTGACCGTGACGGCGTTTTCTCGGAACATCCCGTATCTGGCTTGGATGCGCCCGAAGATGTCGGTCACGTGCCGGACTCGAGGCCACGTTGACTGGTCTACCGTCTCGTCGATGTAGCCGAGCGAGATCGAGCCGTTGCCGTTCAGGCCGAGCGCGGTCTCGGTCGCGTTGTTCCAGTCGGCAATGTGCGCCTGGATTGGCTTCGATTCGCCGACATACCAGCTCGCCGTCAGCCCGCGGCCGCCGAGCGCGTCAGCCGTAAACGCCTGCCGGTCACGGAATCGTGTGCTGCGGACCTTGTAGGTGCCGTCCGGCCACGTGGGAGCCGTCGCGTTCGTGACCCACAGACCCGTCCTGTATCGGCCGAGTAGTTCGTTCTCGATCCAGTGCTGCTCGCAGTCGTGCGCGTCCACCAGCGGCAGCCCTGAGCCGTCTCCGACGTCCTCACGGCCGCAGCGCATGTTGCACGTGATGTTGACCACGCCGTTCTTGTGGTCGTCGCTGATGCCGCCGCGGGCGAAGCCCATCGTCAGTCGATACGTGTTCCCGTCAGATCCAACCACGTCGATGAACGTGTCCGCGAACGGCCACGCGTCAGCGGCCGAGCCGTCCTCGTTCCATGGCCAGAGGATGTCTGAGCCGTTCCGTGAGGCCATGTCGAGCGCCACGCGGTCGTGCGTCTGCGACGGGTCCCCGCCACCAAGGTTTGACGCGTAGACGCCGCCTCCCTGATAGGACGCGCCAAGCAGCACGAGATAGGCGTCCCACTCTTCTACGGCCACCGCGCCGCCCCACTCGAGTCCGTCCGTGGGGCTCTGCCAGTAGGCGATGAACTGCCAGTCCGTAAACGGGTCGGTCGCCGTAGCCGAGACGATCTGATACCGGATGTCAGTTCGACCAGGCGCCGGATTAGTGAACGGGTCCCACGTCTCCAAGTCGGGCGGGATCTGAAAGCTGATGTAGTAGTCGGACGGTCCTGTATCGTTGCCTACGTGCCGGAACCCGTAGACCGTGCCGGAGGGCGACGGCGTGCTGGCCCGTCCCGTGTTCAGCGGTCCCATGACGTTGTCGACGACTCGAGCCCACGCGTGATACGGGTCGGCCAGGACGTCGACTCCGTTCGAGACCCAGTTACCAGAGCCTCCAAGCACTCCCTGTTCGTCGAACGCGCCTACGCCTGCGTCTTCCGATGTCGGCAGGAGCGCCGACGAGTCCGTTCCTGCAATGGTCGTCTGGCCGACCAGGTGCCACGGCACGAGGCCCTTCTCCCGCGAGGCGCCCGTCAGAGGGTCGGTTGCGCCTGCATCGCTCTTTGGGCCATACAGTTCCGGGACTGGCCTGACCTTCACGTCGGCCGGAGCGTCCGCGTAGATGTCGCCAATCTTCCAGTAGGGCCAGTTTGGAGTCGCGCCGAACGGTCCAAAGATGGAGAACAGCAGGTCGACGGCCTGAAGCGTGGACTGCAGTGACGTCTCGGTCGACGGGCCCTGCACGACCGCGCGCATAAGCGTCCGGGGTGGCGTGTGCGGCGACACGTCGAACGCATCGCGCGACTCTCGGCTGGCCAGGTAGATTTCGATCTCGTCGCCTTCGATCTCCTGCCCGTCGAGCAACGTCCGAATCCAGCGGTCAACCGCGTCGGACAGATGCAGGTCGCAGTCGGCAGCCTCGAATCCGCCCGACTCGTTCCCGAGTCCGTGCTCGATGTCGCCGACCGTCAGCAGACCGGCTTCCTTACGGCCGCCGTGGTAGTCAGGATCGTCCGCGAGTTCCACCAGTGCCCTGCGGTAGGTCGTTGTCTCTGGCGATGTCGCCGGGTAGTTGCGATGGTGCAGCGCGATCCACATATCGACGCTGCTCTTGCCGGTCAGTGTCTCGCCTGGGTCAGGGTCGGGATGGTTCGGCACTGCGCCGTAGTCGTCGAACGCGATCGGCGTCTTGCCGACTCCACCGACGTTGCACCCGGCCGCGCCCATTCCGCCTCCGCTGACCTGCGCCTGAGGGTTGCACGGGGTCTGAGGACCGAGCGGAGTTGTCGCAGGGACCGGTGTGATGACAGGGGTCGTTGTCGTGCTGCTGCCGTAGCTTCGCACGAAAGGACCGTAGCCGGAGAACCCAGCCGACTTGGTGAACAGCGTCGTCTGCGCACCGTTCGAAGTCGCGACTTCGTAGTAGTAGACCGTGCTCGTGTTGTCGTTGTAGAAACCCATCAGGAACGACGTGGCGCTGGCGTCTCTCGTGATGTGGTCAACGTAGTTGGTATGGCCACCAGTCGACGCCGTCAGATCAACGCGCCACAGCAGGGCCCCTGCCGAAGAGTGCGCCATTATGAACGGGTCGTTCGTGGTTCCGTCACGCCACGCCGTAATGACGGTTCCATCCTGCAGCACGACGATTCCGTTCCCTGAGCCTCCGCCCTCCAACTGGTCGAACGTCGCGCTGTTGTCGATGAACGTGGACGTAGCCCCGCCGATCACCACTTTAAAGACGGTCGGATCTCCTGACACTCCCGTGTAGGACGTGACACCGTCCATCGTCACGCCAAGCACGTCTCGGTTGTGTGTGGCGACCGACGTGTCCAACACCGAAGCACCAGCCACGCTGTACTTGCTCACCGGAGTCGACTGGTTGAAGAAGAAGTTGTCCGTCACGCCAACGGCAGCCGAACGACCAGAGCCCACAGCGATCGTGACTGACGCCACCAAACTCGCCATAGTCGCGTCGTAGAACCGCGCGTCGTTCTTTGACCCTCCGAACCCGAAGACCGCCCACTCTTTCGAGACAGCCTGAGCAATGGCACCGCCACCAGCAGGGCCACTTGGCGGAGAGAATGACGACGCCTCCACGCCGGCACGGCTGAGCACATGCACTGATCCGTCAGCCTGAGAGAGGAATACGAGCGCGCCTAGCGCTATGGTCGCCATCAGACCGGCAATCCTTTGGAGAACTCACGGAACGTCAGTGCCACGTCGTAGAACTCCGTGCCTTCGGCGACGTTCTTCGCCGCGAAGTCCGTGTCCCACGTCCCGTAGTAGGCATCAAATCCGGCAATCTGCGGCCACAGCAGACCGGGCGCAGCGCCGCCGGCATTGGCTTGGAACCACGCCAGCACTCCGGCGAGATCGTCCGTGCGAATAGACGCGATGACCGACCGCTCAGTCGTTTGGTAGTTCACAGTGTAGCGCGTCAGGTATTCGTTCGCCGTGTTGCTCGACGCGTGCCGCTCCCGATACTCGTAGCCCCAGCCCATGTCAGGGTCCAGCGTGCGTTTCGGTCCGAAAATGGCCAACCCGCCGCCGAGAATCAGGTTCACGCTGTTCCCGGTGAACGTGAACGTCCAGACATTAGACGTTCGCGTGGCCGCGTTCGGAACGGCCGTCTTCAGATCCTTGATCGCCGTGTTCGGGATGCCGTTGGCTTGCACCGCTGGAATCGTGATGGCCACGCTGAGCCCCGACCCGTTGCTCACGACCAAGACGCCCGACCCGGCATCGGCGTTGGACACCGGTATCGCAACGATGTCACCGAGCGCAGGCGTTGAGAGAGTTACGACTACTGTGACCGTCGTCGCACCGTAGCGGACTCGAGCCGCAGGCTGTCGAGTGATGAGCGTGGCGAGACTGTAGGACGTCAACGGTGCTGTGCCGGTGACTACGCCGTCCTCGAGGATGTTGTCGCCGCCGCGCGCGTAGACCGTCTCGCCAGTCATTGCAGCGCCTTTCGGAGATTCGTGCCTGCGCTGTATTTGTCTTTGGCCACGTTATTGATGACGAGTTCAGTCAGCACACGGCCGTTCGGGAGTGTCAGTTGCACGTGCAGGTTTATCTGCGAGTCACCGCCCGAGACCGAACCAGACGAGCGAGACGAGACACCGCCCTGCGCGAGAAGCGCCCCCACTGCGTGCTGCTGCGAAGGCGTCAGCACCATCTCGGTAGGCATCAGCATGGCCGGGATCGTGTCGAGTCCCATCGGCTGGAACGTCGGCAGCTTCCCGCGCGAGAAGTAGGAGATGCCCTCGTTCGTGACCATGCCGCCGCGGGAACCGCCTACTGGCGTGTCGATGTTGTCGCGCCAACTTCCAGGCGCATTCGGAGGCTCTCCAGTGGTCGTGTAGTTCGTGTTCACATCCACGTTCACGTCTGGCACGTTCTGGATGGCCAACCCGAGACCTCGCGCGATCGCGTCGGTCAACTTCTGCACAGCCGACACGATCTTCTCGAAGCCTTGCGACATCGTCAGCGAGAAGTGGACGCCGGACTTCTCGAGGTCCGTGATGACGTTGCCGTTCTCGTCTGTCAGCGTGCCCATTTCAACCATGCGCTGCAGCATGGGAGCCATCGCCGCCGGAATCTCAGTGCCAGTCCTCAGCGCGTCATGCACGAAGTCGTTGATCGACCCACCCATCCGACCGAGCACTGTGTCGACGTCTATACCGGCTGCCGTGAGAACCTTGAAGTCTTGGAACAGCTCTCCGGCCTTCTTGTCGAGCTCCTGCCGAGAGAATGCCGGACCAAGTTCTTCGATCGAGAAGCCATACTTCTTGACCGTGGCGTCAAGCGTGGCCATCGCGTCGTCTTGGAACTGCAGCGCCGCGTTCAGGTCGTCGATCGCCTTCTTGTATTGCTCCGGGTTCTTCGCGTCCAGCATCGCCTTCAGCGTCACGCCAGCCGCCGCCGCGCGCTCATTTAGCTTGGCGAGTCCACCTGCGGTATCAACGAACGCCTGACGGACTGGATTGATCTGCTTCTCGGCGTTGTTGCCGAACAGTCCACCGATCCACGATCCGAGCTTCAAGGCAAGAGGACCGAGCAAGGCGCCAAGCCCTGGCAGAAGACCGCCAACCGCAGAACCCAGGACGCTACTGAGACCTTTACCAAGTCCCGACAGTGCCTTCGTGGCCATGCCTGACAGCTTCGTCGTGATGCCTGCCAGTGGCCCCTTATCTCCGAACAGGTCCTCGGTGATCGATGTAGAGAACGCCTTGAACGCTGAGCCGATACCACCGCCTCCGGTGAACGACGCAATCAACAGGCTCGGGAGTTTCTTGAACGCACTCGCCAGCGTAGCGACAACCTGCTGACCCTTTGACAGCGTGTTCCACAGCGCCTCGAATGCCGGCTTTGGAATCTCTCCGGAGTGCTTGAGCGTCTCGCCGATCGTGGACATATCGCCGTCCATGCCGGTCAGCTTGATCGTCACCTTGTCGAGCGAGTCCATCAACTTCTTGGCTTCGTCGACCTGCGCCGCTATCGATCCGCCCTTCAATCCACCGATCGCCTCGTTGGAGATCGCAAGGTTGACAGCGTCTACCTTGAGCTTCAACTTGTCGTATTCGGTGCCCAGTGCGAAGTTGGCCTTCCGCCACGCTTCCAGGTCTGCCGGGATCTTCCCGTGTGCCTCGTGGATCTTGTCGAGTGCGTCGACGATGTGGCGCTTTGTATCGATGTCCAGACTGCCGGCCTTGATCGTTTCGGCCACGGCTTCGAGCGTGAGACCTTGCTCCTTCGATTGCCCCCTCAGTGCATCAACGAGATCCCGCACTGCCCTTGCGTGCGCAGCGGCTTCGTCTTGGGCCTTCTTGTGCAGCGCGATAGACTTCTCGATCTCGGCGTTGCTGTCTCTGAGAACGCTCGGCAAGTTGTCAGGAACTGGGAACCCAGTGCTGGGACCGTTCTTGAACGTTCCAGGAGCCGTAGGGCTCGACGGCGCGTTGACCGTCGGCATCTTCACGAGCCCTACAACGCGTCCCAGATTCGTCCAGAAGTCGATGATGGTTTGACCCCGAGACGCATAGTCGGCCACAGTCTCGCCGACCATGTTCTTCGATGATGTCTTAAGCCGTCCGAACGCGTCCCCGAGATCATCCAGACCTCGTGCGGCTTGTTCGCTCAACCTGACAGTGGAGTCCTTCAGTCCGTCAATGTCGGCCTTCAGCGTGGGCAGAATTTCAGCGCCAGCCTTGCCGAACAAGTCCATCGCGATGCGCGTCTGTTCCGCAGGGTCTTTGATCGACTGGATCGCCTTGCCAATGGCGAAGAACTGATCATCAGGAGACAAGTCCCGCAACTGCTTCAGCGACAGTCCGAGTTCTCCCAGCGACTTCATGGTCTTGTCGTTGGCTTCCGACAAGTTCTTCTGCATCTTGTTGACAGCAGATGTCACTTCGTCGAGAGAATTCCCAGATGGCTCCGCGACAGCCTGCATGCGCTGCAGCGCTGTGATTGTGATCCCCGTCTTGTCGGACAGCTTGACAAGTGAGTCCGCGTAGTCGAACGCTCCCTTAGTTGCTGATACCAGCGCGCCTAGAACCGCCGTAGCACCAAGCGTTACGCCGAGAGCACCGGCCGCCGAAACCATCTTGTCGAGCGCACCTGTCGCGCCTTTGGTTTCGTTGGCCAGGTCTCGCATGGCCTGCGGAGGCTTCTGTCCCAGCGCCGTGTATTTGGCGATGGCCTTGTCGAGCAGCGCGTTGACGCGTTCCTGTTCGGCCGCTGTGAGCTTGTTCGCGCCGCCGACTTGGTTTACCGCTGCGACGTAGTTGTTCGCAGCTCGGATCAAGTTCTCTCCGCCGAGCGCGCGCGCCATCTTCTCGGCCCCTGCGCGCGTGGCCTCGATCTGGTCTAGGCCAGCTTTTAGGTTCTGGCGCAACTCATTCGTGTTGTCTGCCCAGCGAATGGGAATTGTCGGCATTACTTGAATACCTCATTCGCGGCTTCGTTCGCGGCCCGGGTCATTTCGCGCTGATACGTTGCGTTCACAGCGTCACCAGCCGGACGCATGAACGGACGTGCACGCATCTTGGTAGTCCCGCGCTCGATCCAGAGCCCAAGGTTCGGCAACCACGGCGTCTCCGGCCGCACCAGGAACTGCTTGTGCTCGGCGTCCTCGATGATGACGATCGAGTCGGCCAAATGCGGCTGACCCTTCGTGTGCGTGCCACGTTCGGCCGTGGCGTCCCTTGCCGCTAGACTCCGAGCCTTCTCCTTCACCTCGCGCGACGTGCGCCACGCGACCGCGCGTAGCTTCTCTGTGACAGCCCTTGGGAAGCGGTCGATGTTCGCGCGGAGTGTCGCGAGGTCGTCAGCCACGCGCGCCCACAGGCACTTCGCCTTCGCGAATCACGATGTTCGGCGGAAACGATGGCCGTGGAGGTATGTCGCCCTCCCGTTGACGCGCAGGAAGGATCAACCCGTTGACAGCTGCGCCGATGCCTTCGAACCCGACGTAGTCGATCAGGTCGCCGATGTCCAGCAGTGATGGCTCAGCGCCTGACTTACCAGGAACCTGGCAGGCCAGAAGAAACTCGCGCGTGACTCGCAGGCTCCATCGGTCCAGTCCGGTCACGCCGATGGCCGTCATGATTTCCCCGAACGTGAGCCCGAGCCGATCCTCAAGGTCACAGATCGCATTGGTGCCGATAGCCTTGAACTCGACCACCGTGCCGTCACTTTTTGTCAGCTTGACGTTGTCCATCGGCCTTCCTTGTTCTCACCTTGAGTCCGTAGATCGCGCTGATCTGATACATGGCCTGCAGTTGGTCTTGTGGTTCCTGTCGGCCCTTGACCTGCGCGAAGAGCACCTTCAACGTCGGCAGTGGCTTGGTCTTGTCGTATCGGCTGAAGTTCTCCACATGCCAGGCCATCGCTACCGTCGCCTCGTGCGCTCTCTCCGCCCTAGCCTTGTGCGAGAGATACTCGTTCCATAGTTCCCGCAACGAGAGCGACCAGAACCGTTCAGGGCTCAGCCCGATCGTCAGTGCGTCAACGTAGAGCTGACGCCAATCGGTCTTTCGAGTTGAGCCACCCGAGGGCGCGCGGCACCGCCGGACGTGTCCGTGTTCAGCACGACCAGTTCCCGCAGCCGTTCTAGCACGACTGCGCGTCCTCCAGCCTGGTCAATCAACACGCCTATGTTTGCGAGGCACGCGGGATCGTCTGTGGCTATGTCTGGATGTTGATCGCGCAACGCCATCCAGAGCATCAGCCGAGTGTCTCGGAAGCTGCCGCGGTTCACGCCGGCTGTGACCTCGTCAGAAGTCCGGCCAGCGAAGTCCTCTAGCTCGCAGCAGCTGTTCGTGGTGAGTCGCAGGACGAGCCGACGCGTGCCCACCAGCAGCGCCAGCTCGCCCCGTTCACGATTCGCCATGCCCTACGGCCGATCAGGGCAGACCAGCAGTCCAGTCGCTGAGCGGCTGAATCTCACAGGTGAATTCGACCTTCTGGTCGAGAACGACCTGTCCGACCTTGTAGTCGGTCACGACGCCGGTGAACGCGATCGTGTGCGTGACACTATCCGCGTCCGTGATGTCGATCTGGAAGTTGTTCTCGGACAGCGCGCGATGCAGGGCCGGCAGAGAGAGACTCGCGCCGAATCCGTCCGCGCCTCCGGCCAGTTTGTGCGATCCGTGGTCGGGACGGTAGTTGCCGGCCATCTTGAACGGGCCGAGTTCGCGAATCGTGGCAATCTTCTCGTGCGCGCGACCAGGGCTGCGAAGGTGCGTCTTGTTGACCGTGCCTGCCGGCGTATTGCCCGGCTCGATCATCGTGACGTCAGCGACCGCCACGAATGTTTCAGGGCTGTCACCCTGGCCCACAAGCAACTGCGCTGAGTAGCCGATGAAGGCTTTTCCAGCGTAAAAGGTATCTGTAACATCTGCCATCGTTCAGCCCTCGTGAAAACCAGCCAGTTTGCCCTCGAATGCTTCAGGTCCGATAAGTTACCTGATAGTCCTGGGACATTGTCACCACACGCAATTCGTCCGGGTCGTAATACCGCCGCCGATCGACGCGAAAGCATCCCTGCACTGTGACGGCCGGGCTCCCGCCCGCGTCACCTTTCCATCCCGAGAGCCCGCTCCCAGCGTCGTCTCCGTGCACCGCTGCAGCAACCGAAGCCGCGAGCGCGTAGGGGTTGACGCCTGAGACTTCACGCGCATACGCGTCCACCTGAATCAGCGCTGTGCCCAGTCCTGAGCCGCCGCGCATCTGGTAGTCTTCCGGCTCGCTGATCAGCGTCACTCGAACGCACGGGTAGGTCGGAGACTGCGGGAGCTTGTCCAGATAGACGCGCGTGCTCACCAGTGCCGTCACCGCCGACAGCGCAAGGACTCGAGCTAGCACGCCTTCTTCCACGGTCATACGGCAGAACTCGCGATCGTGAACAGTTGGATGCCTTCCTGCCGACCCATTTCAACGGCCGTGGTGATGTCGTAGATGCGCCCCTTGTAAGACAGGCGTCGAGTCTTCGGCACGTCCACAAGATCAGGGTCCATATCATCGCGCCACTGCAGCTCCCATTTTGTATCGTAGCCAGCGGATAGCTGCGCCGCGCGAAAACGCTCAGAGCCGCGCATGTCTTCCTTCGACATGAACACGACCTCTTCGAGCGTCTCCCATGTCTCGGTCGGGTAGCCGGAGTCACCCTCCGTGACGAGTTCCTCGATCGTCACTTCGCGATCAAGACAGCCGGCGTTTATTCCAGCCACGTTACGTCCCACGGTCGCTGTGTCGGCAGCGCCGAATACTTGAACGCGCGCATCAGAGAGCCAGCCCCTAGAGGTAGCGTGGTCAGGCTGTTGGCTTCAGGGCCGCCGATGACCTCCTCGCCGTATTTGTGCATGTGACCAACGAGGAACATCAGCGCCGCCTGAATCAGCGACGGGACTTCGCGACTCGTCTCCGCATACCCGGCGTAGAACGTGACCACGACCGCCCCTGGCGTCTGATTCGGAGTCGGCCAGTCGGCGCCCTCGACCAGTTCCACGCGCCCAGGCGGACAGTGGTCGCCTGCTGGAGCTCGAACCGTGTAGTTGTCGGAGTCGAACGTGGTCTCGGCCGGGCTGCCGTCGGTGATATACGTCACGCTTGAGACGGTGAGAAGCGGAGCCTTCGGTAGTTCGATAAACCGCTCGGTTGGGAAGGAGTCCAGACGATACTCGAAGCCAGCGCGCATGACCTGACGTCCGGTCTGCTCTTCGAAGTGGCTCGTTGCCGCTCGAATCCACAGCCTGAACAGACTCGCGAGCGCAGTCGACGATCCGATTCGACGCTGCAACTTGACTTCGTCCAGGTCGAGCGCCAGCGCCTCGATCGGGTCGGATAACTTCGACAACGTCTGCTGTGTTACACGGCGCATGTGGCCCTCGTCTCTCCGACCCAGTGCTGTGCGACCCACGGATAGGACTGCTGGACAGAACCGTGCCACGGGTCGTCGCTGCCGTGGAAGAACACGATCCGCGCGTTGGACGGGAGTTGAGTGCTGACCTTCTTCAGATGGTTCCTGAAGCTGTAGACGCCGTCAGCCTTGCTCCAGCGCGCCTCTCCAGCCCCTAAGCAGTAGGAGATCCAACCTTGGTCAGAGCCCCAGCAGCGCGCCGCGAGCGCCTTCTGCGGTGACGTCTGCGGGTCGAACTTGTCCCACACCTGACGCCGCGCGCCGGCGGTCTGGAGAATCATGGACCCATTGTAGTGGCTGCCTGGCTGAGGATTCGTATCGCCCCACATCACGAACGGTTCTGGACGGTCCCACACCGGCGTCATGTCGCCCGTGATGACGCAGTCGAGATCCAGCGAGACGAACCGCGGCCCAGCGATGTCGGCCATGTCCGGCCGGAACATGCGCAGCCTGCGGTAGCAGCTCGGGTTCTTCCCGCCGTGCGGACTAGGCAGGTTGGCGAAGTCGTCCCATAGCGGCAACGCTTCCACACGCGAGTCGATCCCTGTCGTGTCGTCGGTGAAGCAGATGAACCTATGCGGCTGAGCGTAGTGACGCGCAACCATCGCACGTAGCACGTTCACGGACTCCGGTCCGAACGTCGATCGGTAGCCCTTCGCAGGTTGCCACTTGAAACACAACACGCTCAGCATGACGTCACCACGGCCGAGTCGTAGACTTCATCGAATGGAATCAGCCCGTGCAGCGGCTTCCATCCACGAATCATCGCACGCGCGGCCTTGCGCCGGCCGAGTTCCTCGTCGTTCTCCGAGTCGTTCTTCCGCGTGTAGACGCTGGGCAGTGTAGACGCGTCTGGAATCACTTCGCGCGGATATCTGACGATGACTTCGTTCAGCACGACCTGCGCGCGAGCAGCGCGCACCAGTCGATCGCGGAACTCACCGCTCGTGCCGTAGCATCCCGAGAGGCGCTCGTCGTAGCCGCCCACGCGTTGATCAAAGAACAGGTCGCGCGTCAGCAGCCATGTATCGTTGTGTGGCTTGTAGGTCGTCAACGAAGCCACGTCGTAGGGCCACGGATGTTCAACGGTCACGCGCTTGAACCGATACACATCGAGCTGGTCCAGGTCGCCGGACACGATCCGGTCGATGGTCTCCGCAGGCACCACGTGATCGATGTCGGTCAACAGCACCCACTGCGTTGTCGCGACCTTGGCGCCAAGATTGCGACAGGCCAGCCAGTTCCATCGCTTCTTCTCGGTCAGCCGGTAGATGCGCAGCGAGCCTAGCCCTTCGACTGAGACAGACTTCGCAGACGGACG
>Ga0213917_1000143_pt1 | contig 15461 bp, 11 predicted proteins | sample McNCre117MG_FD_161051 | JGI IMG/M metagenome (GOLD analysis project Ga0213917, IMG submission 161051) | Freshwater microbial communities from McNutts Creek, Athens, Georgia, United States - 1-17 MG | ecosystem: Environmental > Aquatic > Freshwater > Creek | place: USA: Georgia | collected... | reverse complement strand
ATTTTAAAGTAACATTTAATTCGTCGAAGTGGCGTTTTCGAGTATTTTGACTCACCTGCACTTGTTGCTTAGGAGTGAATAAATGAACAGATTGCAGTTTGGAAAAAGGGATCTTTGTAATTCCAGTTTGTGAAGGCAGAGAGATGTTTGAATTGTATGCACCGTTTTCTCCGAATATCTGCGGCAATTCTGGTAGTATGCGCCCAGGCTCTTGACGTAAAGTTACCGAGGCCTTCAGACCGAAGAGATTGGGAGTAGTCGAGATTGATTTGCTCGAAGTTGAAAGACGGGGTACTGTTTTCTTTGCTTCTTTGCTGTTCGTGTTGCGAGGTAAAATAGATAATTCTGGTGATTCTAAATGTAGATTGTCGGGAAGTAAATCCCGAAAAGTCTGTGTCGTAAGAGCGTGGTAGCCCTTCAACGGAAGTGAAACCATCGTTGAAGTAATATGATTGTGGAGGGCGATAGCATCGCGTACGCTTTGCATGTTGGAAAATCTTCTGACGTTGGGGCGCGAAGTTTTGTTCATAACTGAATCGGAATCTTCGTTTTCGAAAGATTTCCATTGCTTTAAAATTTGTTGAAATTGTAACTTGTCGATTTCGTTAAAGTCAGTGTTAATAATTATTTCGTTCTTTTTTCGAGTCGCATTGATTTCAAGAAAGTCACTGTAAAGAAATCGATCTTTATTCGACGCCAAAGGCGGGAAAATAAGAAATTTCTTTCTTTGAAAATTGACACTTATTGGTATAATGTCAAATTTGGAACTTATGTTCAGCTTCGGAGGCATTAATTCTTCCTTCGCCCGGTGTTATTGCAAAGAAAATGTTGTGCGACACCTTTGATCACTGGCAGCGCGGCTTTTCCAACGGATTTAATAGTATCCGCCTAAAACAAAAAAGGAGCTCTAAAACCATTTAATTTGTCCGCCGGTTTTAGTTTTGATTCTCACAAAACTTCCGCCCCTACGCCTACGTGACCTTCTTTTGCGAACCGCGCCGCCGCGACCTAAAAATATAAATGAATGTTTTAGAAATGGCCGAGCGGGAAGAGATTAAACATTTGTCGATGATCAACCCATTTTTCCGAGGGATCAAATTCCGCAATAATGGTTCTCCGTTGGCGTTGATATGTTTTGAAAGAAAACCAGGTGGACAATTTACCGATATCGAAATGTGGCAACAAACTATAGATGTCTCTCTGCAATTGTTGAAAAGAATATTGATTCGCATGGGCTTCATTCAATATGATAAAGTTCGTGAGTTTGATACTTTATCATATTTGCAAGTTTTCACTTCATCAGAACCTTTCATCAATTGGATATCGTCTTTCTTCTCGAGGATCTTGAGTATTGGTGAATCAGACACGGCCGCAAAGTTACTACAAATGCTGGAAAATCCGTCAGAATGGGATAGTAAGGCGAACGAAGACATAATCCAGGGTTCTGATGAGGGCCAAATTGATACTGATTTTGAGACGAATCGAATTGTCGATAACAACAAGTACACCATTCTTGTTTTGCAAGTTTACATTGCTCCCATTTTACAAATGCAGTTGAATGAGTGTTCATTCTATCTTTATCGCAATCAATTTTTAATTTCCTCAGAAGAACGAAGACTTCTTTTCAATTACTATAAAAATCACGCTGCCCAAAGCGAAATTTTTGAATTCCCGGAGATGGCACAAGTTAATCGCGGCGCTGGTTTTGAAAACGCATTTAATTTAGGAACTCGACAGCCAGATGACGAAAATGATAATGAAAGTTTTGTCAATATATCCGATGAAGATTCAACCATCGCTATTGATGACATTGAGCCGGAAACCCTATTCTCATCGCGCGTGATGAATTTGTATCACAATGAAAACACTCTAGATAATGGTCTAAATGTTTGGAACGCCATAATAACAGAGTGGCCGTGTATGAAGTCAGTCATGGAGGCGCGGTTTCAGAATATAACAAAGTTCATTGAGATGGAGCAAAGTCTGGATTATAATAAATTTTATTTAAATTTCAGAGAAAATGTCCTTCGTTCTCCGGAAGCCAGAGCCGAGATATCAAGAACATTTCCTTTTGCAGGAACCTACCCCAGGCTTAGCTTACTCTTATTTGAAGCCCAAAGCGCCGCTACGGCTCAAGAATATTCAAATCAAGCATCTGGATCAAGTATCGCAGCTGCCGGGAACCTATTCCCTGAGTCTTCGTAAGAATATCTACAGAGCCCTAGTTCCATGCCGGAGGAAGATTGTAAATAACCCAACAATAGCATTGACCCCTAAGAATGCTGAAGTTATGTTTGACCATACTCTGTCTCAAATCATAATTCATGTGAAGGACTCCGAAGAAGCACTTTTCCACAAAATTAAGAATGCGTTGTTGTGTTTCTTGGCCGCCGGAACCACACTCTGTACCGAAAATGATCGAGTCGGCGAATTCTACTTTTTGATTATTTACAATGAAAATAAAGGCTGGGTGCGATGTACAAAATGTAGCAAGAAGATGTATACTCCATTGAATGCGGATTTGGACTCGTCAAATGTGCAATTGGTTCACTCGTGTTGCAACTTTCGCAGTGATTTCGAAGCGCGCGGACGAAAAATTGAGAATTCTGACTTCAATTTAAATTTTCGGGGAAGCTGCGATGTCGACTGCCTGATTAAATCGCAAGAAACTCAAATCGTCATATTCTATGATTTTGAATGTAATCGTGAACAACAACCAATTGGTGTAAGTTTACATATTTGTAACGAAAATTTGGAAAAGTTTGACGAGTTCGGTGTGATTTCACTGGTTCACGACAAATTGAGGCAGTTGTTTTTTATAAGAAATTCTGAATTCTTGAATAGCAATTGGTGGAGCGGTCCCATTGGTTTTTTCGAAGCTCGCAGGAACGAATTTGAAATGTATATTTTCAACCCGGATAATGAAGAAATGAATGTGATTAGTTTCCTTTTTGAAATTTTCTTTCCAAGCTTTGTAGCAGCAATTAGCGATGAATTACTCAACAGAAGAACACCTATGAATCACAGAGTTCGAACGATTGAAAAATTTGTAATAACCATGGTGGCTCACAATGGTGGACGATATGACAATCTGTACTTCATTCGCCCATGTTTAAATTTAATGCCAAATATGACAGACGACGAATTGAGTAAAATCGGCATTCTAATCTCTAATAATTCTGTCATAAGTTTTGAGTGCCCACTCATCAATGAAACAAGATGGCGAACCCATATTGCGATCAATCTACGTTTTCGTGACTCAATCAAATACATACCCTCAGCAAAAAAAGCACTAGCTGCAGTTAGCAAAGAGCTACAACTGGAAACTGGAAAACAAGATTTCTTCATTGAGAATATCTTCATCTACTGCGATATTTTGAAGAGATATTTGACCGAAGCCAGGCTTCAGGGCTTACAGTCTCATTTCAGTATTTCCGAAATTGGCACTTACATCGAGTCTTGCGCTTATCAACCGATGCAGAGTACATACACTTTGCTGAAGCATCAGTATGAAGAAGCATTCGACTTGGAAGGAAATTTTAACTTTGCACCCGCAAATACTCGAATCAGCAATTTCCATACTCGCGTTTCAGAATATTGTAACCAAGATACAAAAGTTTTGCATCAATTGATTCGCAAAGTGTTTATCGAAATTTTGAGGCCAAGATTATATCTCGCAACTCGCACCGAAGCGGACTTCTTCAATTTGCCGACTTTATCGGGCATCTTTTATCGAAATATGTTTTTTGATAAATTGAATACTAAAATTCTATCGCAGTCGATATACATCGATCAATATTGTAGGAAAGCGGTTTTCGGCGGTAGAGTCACTTCCTCGATGATTGGCCAAGTCCGCGGCACCTTAGAAAATGCTAAAAATGAAGCAGAAGAAAAATGGCTACGTCAAGACGTGTTAAATGCTGCTCAGCGCCATATTAATAGCTATTTATCCCTTCAACAATTTGGCATTAGTTTATTGCCATCCAATGCAAGAGAGGATTTTAGCGAAGACGATATTCCTCTCATTGAACCGCAGAAACAACTGTTCGCCTCAAATTGGAAGTTGTTTCCACTCGAACTTAAAAATCTATTAAATAAAAGCCTTATTCATTTGGATATTTGCTCGCAATATCCAACAGCAATGACCGCTCCGCTCCCATGCGGCCTCGCTTGCGAGGTTTCGCAAGAACAAGCACAATTCCTGCAAGGGTTTTTCTCACGAGCTGTCTCGACAATTGTAAAAAACTTCGGCGACATCGGCTACATCCATGGGATTTTTTGCGTCGAGCTGTATCGAAAAACAGCCACAGTTGACATTCACCATTGTAACAGCCATCTTATTCGCTTTTTACCAAACCTACCTTCTCGACAAGCGAATGGACAGTTACGTTGGATCGCGTCCTTGGCGGAACCGATTTATGGCTATTACACTACATATGACCTCATCCAGGCGAAACGTGATGGTTGGTTAATTCGATTTATCAGAAGTCTACCGCCAAACTACACTTGCGAAGCTGAAACACAAGAAGACTTTAACAAAATATCATTCGGCGTAGTTTGGAATGGAAGTGAAAATATTTTAAAATCGTACATGGAAAAAGCATTTGCTCTGAAAAAACAAGGGGCAGCAGAGGGCAATCAGGGGATGTACATCATTGGGAAAGTGATCATGAATTCGGGTTACGGCAGTACATTGTTTGATTCAACCAAAGGGCACGAATGTCACTTTCAAAAATTAAGTCCTACGAATCTGGTAAGCTGGCATGAAAATAAAGCAACAGTAAGAATTATAAATGAAGATAATGGAACTTACTTTGTCAGCCATAGCCCTACCTTCAAAATGCGTGATACGTGCAAGCGACCGAGTTGGATCGGCGCATTCATTCTTTCATGTAGCCGCGTCATGTTATGGCAACTGCGAGATGCATTATCTTCCTCCGCCGCAATCTACTACGTCGACACAGACTCACTGACCTTGCCAATCACAGAAATAGTTAATTTGTCGCGACAGTCACATATTACTGAAGGCGATGAAATTGGATCATTTGATGACAAAAACTGCAAATTCAATTTCAACATAAAATATGAAACAGTTGATGGCGGTAATGGCTGCAAATGGTGGACACAGCAATCCAAAGGAGTATTTTCACAAATGCCATGTATAATGGGGCAAGTTGTCGTCTTGGCCAAAAAATTATACGCTGAAAAATGCATCTTTTGCGAAGAAACAAGAGTGAGAGCAAAAGGTTTCTCGAGAGAACATTTGTCGTTTGATTTTTTATTCAAAATGACTGAAATTTTCAAGTTTTTTAAGAATCGTTTAAGTATTCAATCTCCCAAAAGTAACGCGGAGCAATTCTTCAAGTACTTCATTCCTCACTGCTTCATTGAAGAGAAAAGAACCAAATACTTCGAGGAACATTGTGTGTTGAACGAAGCAATGTGTTATTGCAAACTGGCTCTGGAGAAGAAGAAGGAGTTGTTGGGATCCTTTGAACCATGGGGATTTTTCGGCTTCGAGACCTGTCCAAAGGAATTTGACCTCAATTGCGCAATTACTGTGGACTCTTTGAATGTTAATTATTTTTCTAAAAACAGTGAACAAGCAATCTTCGAAGCACAGGCATGTACAATTAGAAGACGTATTCAAGTACATCCAGACACAAACAATTTACATGATCTACCCTGCAAACATTGTAACCTCTTTACGCACAAATAACTTACGTTTGCGACGACGGTAGGCACCACCGACTTGTTGATGTGTCTCGAAGCTCATTACCGGGAATAATGAATCGATTGAGAATGACTATTTATACTTAAAAAGTTAGATTAAAAAATCGATATAATCCAAATTTAAAATCATTCTCGATCGATTAACATTATAACCAATATCCAACTTTAGGCAGGAAGGGCGATCGATTGTAATCGTATCAAATTTTGATTTGAATAAATTGACATTTTCACAATTGAGTCCATTTTTACTGCGAATAGACGTACAATGAGCTCCTCCGGTAAGTTCACAATTATCGATTATATTTTGTAATTTGTATAAACTGATATTTTTAGAAATGGGAGATGTGGCCTATAGAACCAAACTATTGCTACCCAATAGTTTTTTAATCCTTGGGCCGACTATGAGCGGGAAGACAACAACATTCTCCGAAATTTTTAGTGATCCTTTAAATTTTGAATATCAGCAATTTGGACATGTTAACGACGATACCGAGTCTATTGACGATGACGCTTTATTCTTAGACGATGAAAACGATAAACGTTTTAGAAATGTCTTAATTTGTGGGGACTATGCTGATAGCCTCGAAAATGGCCAGTTATACTCAAAATTAAAAAATAACACATTGGAGAACGTTATTCTCCTACCGCTCGGCACTCTCCACAGGACAGCTTTAGGACAGGTGAAACAATTGTTCCTTAAACCTGAGGTTGCTTTTGCCAACTTACCCACTTCTCAATATGGTTTAAAAATTTTGAGCCCCGAGGCTCTCGTAACTCAAAGCTCTAAAATCGCAAACATTTTGTCCGTTGAGAAAATGAACAAAACAGGCGCCGAGGGCGATAGTAATTTAGATAACGATGAAATTGGAGACCTCATAGTCTTAGATGATTGTCAAATTCCCAGCAACGCTTGTAAAGTCAATGATTCAAAACGTGATCAAAATCAAGACACATTTCAGTCTTTTCTTAGTCGAGATATCCATCACAAGCGCAAAACTTTGGTCTGCATGCAACAAAGCACCGGCGGGAGCCTACAACAGTACTTTTACCAAAACACACCATACGTAATTCAACAAATTCGAAATACATCTCCGAACATTGTACATCCAATCATTCATCACAGCGGGATTTTACGGGGTTTAGACAATTCTAGAAAGCGAAAATCCTTCGCGCGACTTCAAAATACATTAAATTCAATTCAATCTTCACCCGACCTAATTAGACGTTTTCCTTTTGGTGTGTGGCACATTCGCGGAGCGAATCTGAGCCACCCAGTACTTACATTTCACGACCATAAGCTGAATGAGAAGGGGCAAATGAATTTAAATAAAAATTTGGTCGATTATTTCACCTTTTAGGATTAATCGGCCTGGTCCCTCCAAAAGGCCGCAATTATCAAATCAGCACGCGCAATGCGAAAGTCTCCACCGACGGTGTCAATGTATTCTTTACTGTTGAAATTCCGCAAGATTTAAATTTGGGACGTTTTATGATTAAGCCAATTAGTGTTAGTTATGAAAGTTTTACTGGCGGCAAAACAACCAATATTCCGGCAGGAGTTGTCGCAGGCACCGATCTTCGTTCGCTTCAAATTTATCTAGATTGGCTAGACCCTTTCGAATGTACCGATGGCACGACTCTTTCTCATTTTTGGTTTCACTTTACTCAATCAACCGTGATCAGCGGATCGGACATACCGGCAGTAGTTGACAATGCAAACTTCGAACGTTTTTCGGCGGTGGGAAATCTGCGGGGGCAGAATAAGTGGAGATTTCAATTTACTGATCTAGCTGGGCATGCCCCTCAAATTTTAGCACTTGGCGAAATTTCGATCCTATGTCAATTATTCAAATTACAAGAAAAGCCCTCAGAACTGGAATACGTAACTTTTCCTGTCTTAGGTTCTAACGTCAAAGGTTTTCTTTTGTAGATCCCATTTCAATGGGCGATTTATCGCCATATAAATTTTACTTAACCACAGACACGAACATGAGCAACAAAGGCGACGGAATCGTTTTATTCTCAAACCAAATTTTGAATAGAGATGTCACGCCGAAAAATGGGGAGTACATAATCTGGGCCGAACAAATTTACTTCAGTCCAAATTTGAGCACTACTAGAGTGATACCTAATTTAGGTGATACAAAAAATACCTTAATTGCCGTTGATTTAGATTGGCTTGACTCCTCACACAGCGGAAATGGTTCGCAAAGTAATTTTTGGTTCGCAATTAATCTAGAATCCACAAATGTTAACTTTGATTCATTAACAGTGCCAGTGGAGAAACCGCACAGCGCATACATTGGCAAAGGAACCTTATTAAATAGTGGATACTTGCGATGTGTTTTAAGTTTTACTGATTCCAACGGAAAGAATTGTGCCTTTTTATCAACTAACGATATTACGATTCAGGCACGAATAAAACCTACTCCAAAAAGATTATTCTTACAACAACGCAAAGCGTCGTCTATGATGAAAAAAGGGGAAAAATTGGTTTCAAAAACACTTTCTTGGATACAATGATGATGGGACGTTATTGCATTGAATGTGTAGACGTTATTATCTTACCAAATCCGGTAGCCAGAACCTTTTTAACGCCTCTCGGGACTATTACAAATCAAATCTCTGTCTCAACTGATTTTAATCCTACATATGCGGTGGGTAACATGACACAGACTCAAAATTGGTTCACAATCGATACTAGTGGCCTGACTAATAATACTGCTAATATGACTTTCAAAGCGCCGCTAAGGATAAATGAAATTAGTCGTATGTTTTATGATGAAAAGGCACAATCTTGGCTCTCCGAAATTGTTCTCTACCTAAATGACTCGAATCAATTACCTTCAACATGGTTGAGTAAATATGCATTTAATTTCATTCTGACTTTTACTTCAATATAGGTGGCCTTTTCATCTCGCTGAGTACAAATGGAATTTATCCAAACGGCGGCAGCTTGTATAGTCCTAGCATTATTAGCTCGCCATCATTCTTATCGAATATAGCTGTTGCTCAATCGGCAACTGGAGGGCAATTTCATCCTAATCAATTTCACCCAACGAAAATGATCATTGGAAACTCAAGCGGCGGCAATGTCGGTTCTATTGTATCCACTACGCCATTCCGAGCCATTTTGGGAAACGGCGGTGCTGCTATCGCGCAAAAAATTATGGCTCGTCGGGCCGTACGTGGGATGTACCCAAGTCTACATACGAAGCACGGTAGCGGCTCCGACATGGTACGTGAAGAAAGTGGTGGTAAATGCTCTTGTGACAGTAAAAAGGGCGGCTCTGAGCTTCCGGATTTGGACTCTCTAGGCAACCATGTAATCACTAAACCAAGCGGCTTAGGAGGAAGCGTTTCAAAAATTTCGATTAATTCAACTAGCGACGAAGCTAAAGAGAGGAACCCTCTTCTCGACGCCAATAACTCGCCCGATGGCGCTGGTGACTACTCGAGTTTCCAAAAAGATACTGGGCACCATTCGCAGGCCGGATCGCTTCAAATTAATAGCGAAGACGAGCAGGCTGGAAATAAAAGAAACGCTGATGATCTAAGCGGCTGGGGCAGTGGCATGACTGAATCGAAAAAAATGAAATTTTCGTCAAAATTTGATTAATGTACCATTTCAGATGTGATCGGGACACCAATTCGAAAGTTAGATGAAATCATTCCATCACTTTCAAATATTTCGCTTCCTGACGATAAATGGGGACCTTTGTTAAAAGATATTGGAGTTAAAACAGCAAATGCACCAGTAACAGAGTTGGAAGCTGCACTAAATTTCGCTGGCGATAAAGATGCTTTAATAAACGGAATCATGGCGCCCGCATTCACTAACCCCACCGTCATGGTACAAAACCCTTATTTTGACGATTATGAAACAATTAATGAATTACCTTTCGTATGTCTAGCAAATGGTACTCAGGCGACAAATGTCAAAACATCAATGGACGATCTCGGCGCCACCGTCATTTACCAATTACAAACTACTGATTATCCGTGTCCATTTAGAATGATGGGAATATTAGCATCGTATTCATGGGTTTCCGGTCAAGGGAGCGCAACTCTAAAACCAAGCTTTAGTCTCATACCAGATCATATTTTTTGGAAGCATGTTTCAAAATTCACTATCGAAATAAATCAAATTGAAGTATTCTCAGTCGCCGCGCCGGAGGTTGGAATTAATGGCATTTTAGCCCATGCCTGGATCGGCGACGTAATGGACCCACTACAATTTAATAATGGGATGACAAATGTGCGAAAAAGCTATATCAACGAGGGCCCACTGAATACCTTCTCAAAGCATTTACGCCCATTTGGTTCATTCTACCCAGATCACGACGAAGGCGCAACACAAAAAATCCAATACGTTTTTATGGAATTTCCGTTTTCTTTTTTTAAAACACAAGCCATGCTGCCCCCGCAATCAACAATGCGGATTAAAATAGTTATGAATCAAACGGCCCCAGTATATGTAGCTGATTATTTCTACTCTTTCACTGCAATGCCGACAACACTCGCAGCCAATGTGATTACTTTCGATAATAAACCCATCGGAAAATATCAATATTTTCAAAATCTCTCAATTAATGGAATCTTTGCTCGCCAAATTGTTTTAAGAGAATCTATTCGCGAAATCCTTTACCGACCTGTGGACGAAAATATAATTAGTCACGAGAACCTCTGCAATCTTTGGCGAGTACACCTCATTCCAAGAGGCAATTTTCCAATTGCTCAATATTTCGATCAACAATGGCCTATGTACTCTTGGTCAACGTTCTTGAGTTCTGGCAAAAGCAAATGCTCACTCAGATACGTAACTGCGGTGCAAATTGCATTGTACGATATAGTCCCGCCCGGTGCCTTCTTCCAATCATTAATGATTCCAGGAGGCATTTTTAATTACAAAACACTGCTCAATGGTAAAGAAATAACTACACTGCCTTCCATCCAACACATGTTTGATAACTACCCCACCAGTCCGAACAGCACATATATTATGTACAGTAATTATGTGGATGCTCTACACATGGTAAGAAAATCTCAGTGGGAAAACACAAACGGAACACTGAACTCTCGCTCGCCCTACGAAGTTGCATTAGAGCGTCGCCTCACAAACGAGTACTTTAGTGGCATTGACTTCAATCTTATGCCGCTGAAATTATTAAACGAACTTTGCTGTGTGCCACCTGACCTTTTGAATTTGACAAACGAACAATGGAATTTCAATGGTCTCGGTACGCCTCAAGAAGGCACCTTAGAAATGAAATTTCTTATTGCCCCGCTTGAACAAACACCAATAAATTTTCAAAATCAATACTTACAGCCCGATGGACTAGGCATAAATGTAAAAGGAATTTATATTTTCGAAGAACTGCCAACTGTTATCAGTTATGGACCTAAAAATCCAACAAAATCACAAAATCTCCTTGAAACGCTTACTGCAGCACTTCCAACTCGGTTACCTTAATGCATGTTTTAAATCACAGAGTGACGAAGGTCCCCCAATCAAACGAACAAAACAAAACGAACAGAATATCGAATAATGGCATTCCTTGGACCTCTACTCGCGTCAGCACTCCCAGCCGTCATCGGAAATGTGATTGGAGGTCTCAGCGGACTATTTAATAGACGTAGCAGTAAAGATGGCGAAGGTGGTAGAATCGGATTTGGCGGCGCAGCAATGCGAGCCGACCATCCACTCGCCGGAGCACTTAGTAGTGGTGAAAAATATGGTCAACTACTTGATGGTGGTTTCACGAATAATGCGGGCGCAATTCCTAGCGAAACGCAGACTGCAATAACACCCTCAAGAGATGAGTTCGCAGCAATGGCTCTTCCAGCATTTGCGAACCCCAAAGAGCTAATTCAAAACCCATTTTTCGACGACTCACTGCAGCAAACTGAAGTAACAGTACCAATTCTAAGTAACGGCGGTAGTCAAAGCATTGTAGCGGGAACGGAATGGATTTGGAATATTGGCGCTGGCGAAATGCCCATTCGCCTACGAGGCATGAGACTACTGGTAACAAGTACTCTCTCCGGCCAATACAGTAACAAAGCTGACTCCGAATCCTTAATGCTCGTGGGTCAAATGCAATTTTGGGAAATCTTCTCTCAAATGCAAATCTATCTCAACAATAACACCATCCTCACTTACACAGCCCAAAACTCTGGCGGTCTTAGAGCGTTTGCTTTCATGGACAAACTGAACGACGCGCTCAGACATAGTACTGGCAATACCGCCTACTCATGCTGGAGTAAAGACTCGAATAGGGGCCCAATGGATAACGTAACTCTTTTTGGTACCGATTCACCGGCCCACTCGATGCTGCAATGGTTCAACATGTCCAGCTCCACTAATGTAACCTATTCATATCCTAACCGACCCTTCCTGATTGAACTCCCTTTCGGATTCTTCAATACTACCCATCACCTCGGTCGTTTGAATACTCTCCGTATCTCACTCATCGCAAACGCATCTACCTACCAGACTAACCATCTAAACTTGTACCCCGTAATCGCTCAAACCACGCCCGGTACCACCACAACTCTAGTGTTCGGTGGCACAGTCATGTTCACGAACCACGCTCTATCTGCGCACAAAGTCATCGGAATGTATACCGACATCGTTCCACTGTCAAGCGCAACAAGACAACAAATGAATTTACCATATGCTAATCGAATTCTGAAACATGAAGTTTTCATGATTGACTGGGATCCCTTCTACATCCCAACCGGTAGCCAATGGACCGCAAGTCCCTACCTCATTGCCAGTGGCACTAGATGGGATCAGTCACTAAATCAAGGAATTTACATCACCAGCCAAGGAACCATGCCAATGCGTTCTTTTGCGATGATGGAAGTGACAGTCTCTACCAAACAAGGCGCTAGTGCAGCTGTTCCATTTGATACAATCTTCCTGCCAGGCGCAATCACCCACCAAAGCCATGTCCGCAATGGAACACAGTATGACATTCTCCAGAGTTGTGACCAAGCTCTGAATCAGTGGGGCACACCCGGAAGCGATAGTGAAAACATTGCAAACTATCTCTACTACATGGATCGACGCCGACAATTCGATTACGATAATACAAATACCTCACTGAATCTACCTAGCGCTTACGAACTAATGCGCAATAAAGTCGACAATCTGCAAAACCGTCTAGGCATGTTGTACTCCGCTGTGGAGGGATACCCCAAAAAATGGTCCTATATCAATCAACTGGCCAATCAAATGCCTGACATGATCAAACCGGACAATATTCCTAATAATATCAATGGACTTACAGCGCCCCACGTAGGACAACTCGAAGGTAGATACTATATCGCGCCACTAGAGGGAATGGCCATCACATGTGCCGACATCGCCAATACAGCCTACACCATTGTATTCAATTACAAAGCACTCTGGATCTTCCGTGAACGCTATCACTCAGCGAGCTATGGCCTCGGTCTAGAAACAGCATATGTGGACCTCCTATCTATGCTGCTACCAGTAGAGCCTAAATACTAATTGTGATTTGCAGATTCGTGCCTAAAGCAGCCGTTGTCAATTACTAAACTGAGTCAACTTGTTGAGCAATATATACCCGGTGGAGCGGCAATACCAATAACAAATACATCCACATTGAACGACTTACTATTTAATGAGGATCATCTAAAACTGCCCCAGATCGTTTTAATCTATCCCCAGCAAAAACCAATTGGACACTATATCTGCCTACTACCCGCATCGAATGATGCTATCTCTGTGAACGACTCTCTTGGCCTACCCCGAGAAGCATTCAAATTTATAAATCCGGAGAAATTTAGTTGGAAATTTCAAACCGCCTTCGTGCAGAGACAAGATCAATCAACCGACGTTTGTGGGCGATGGTGTCTATGGTTCATCCAAAACCATTTGAAAATAGCCCCACCCACCAAATTTAACACAAAAGATTTGCGCAATAGAATTATTCGTGAACCCAACGAAGTAATGTTAAATTTGTATGACCGAAATTGCTCTCTCCTAGCCAATGATAGAACAATCTGTCAAATGTACCCCATAAAGTAACAATGTGATAAGAACAATAAACGATCTGAATGAACTGTATCTTCTCTGTATTTATGTCAGCGGGTTTTGAAGGACAATTCACATAAGTTCACTCATCGTAGTCACCACACACATGGTCCTCACTCTCAGCACTAGATTGAGGCTCAACCTCATTCTCCTTGATCTCCTGTGGCTCCGGCGGGGGTACAGTCGTCCGTCGGCGCTTTGCGTTGACGTTGGTGGCAGCGTCGGCTCGACGCTTAGAACTTGATGCATGATCGACACGCAATGTCGGATAAGTTGCAATGACTGATCGGAAACGTGAACTGTTTTGCGTCCACTGTAGTTCCTCGGTCGGATGCATGGTGAGTTTTTGTTGTTGCAGCGATTTCGATGCCGCTGCGGCGGAAATAGAAAAATGGAATTCTGCGTCACTCCAGCACTTGATGCCCCGCAAATGGTCAGCAAATTTGTAAAAACCGTTTTGCGTCATCGATGTCAGGAAGCCTACCTGCGCCGAAGAGAAGAAGTGATATGACGGAGGCACAATGAAGTTGACCACGTCGTATTTGCAGTTGCAAGTGAAATTCGGACACTTCAAAATCGGTGTCGATTTGCTTAGAGTGCAGGAAGTCAGCGGCAGGAAGTGCTCTGGACAGTACATCAACGGTACGATTGGATTGAAATCGTTGACATCGGACTGTAGTAGGTAGTCGTAAACAGCACCCGATAGTACCGCATTGCATGACTCGAAATCGCTGACCTGACCCTCGCTCGGATCCAGCCTGAACGGACATCGGAATATGTGTTTCCCAGTAGACGATTGTGATAGTACCATGGGAGCCGCATGGAGACAGCACGGAATAAGGCGGATATCCTTGTTCACCTTCTCACGAATAAAAAGTCGAAAACATGCTTGAACCCCAGCGACGGACGGTAGCTGTAGTGGATGAACCTGTGGTCTGCCCGGCTGACCACCCCCGTTCGTAACCAACTTGTTACCAACGCGTTGCCATGTACTCATGGTGAAGCACAGGAAAACGACGACAACTTTGAAAATCCCTACTCTCGTCTTATATAGCATTACGAAAAAGGAGATCGGAGGATATCGTACCCCGTATACGAGCTAAAGCGACGACGGACGTAGTAAAAACCGAACTACAATGAGTAATACCTAGAAAATCGTGTCCATAAACAATTATACAACGAACTATAGTACTACTTACTATGTGAATATGTAAACGAGATTACCCAATACCATCAAAATCAACGTTACAACCAGTCTAACACACCCAAATTTACATATTACTTATAATCCAAATCGATTAGAAATATAGACATATTCACCATTATACTGCTCATGAGTAATAACTAATACCTGAAATTAAGCAAAAAACAACACGATTTAAATGCAGGATGCGATAACGAACTCTAAATTGACCAATAGCAACATGTATACGAACAATAGATATTCAACGAACCAATCAGAAACCAGACACGCGAAATATAGCCTATATAAGTAACAACCGAACGAGCGAACAGCGAGATCCGAGCGAACGCGAGCCCAACAGGTCGAGTATACTGTCTGCTGTATCGTTCGAATAGAAACACCGAAATTTGACAGCCCTTACGGGCATCGTAAAACTAAAGCAATACAAACGATTCATGCCCCACGCACTACATACTACTT
>Ga0213917_1000142_pt1 | contig 15679 bp, 15 predicted proteins | sample McNCre117MG_FD_161051 | JGI IMG/M metagenome (GOLD analysis project Ga0213917, IMG submission 161051) | Freshwater microbial communities from McNutts Creek, Athens, Georgia, United States - 1-17 MG | ecosystem: Environmental > Aquatic > Freshwater > Creek | place: USA: Georgia | collected... | reverse complement strand
CCTGCTTTGTCGAGGTGCTGCCACTCGGTCGCGTTTGGCAATTTCTGAATGTTGGCCTTGACCTTGGCGAGCGTGTCCGCGTCGAGAAAGTGAGTCGCGATGTAGTCGTCAACCGCGTTGATTCTGGCGGTGAGCACTTTGAACGCGGCGGGGTCAGTGCCACGGCCGGAGTAGTCAAACGCGCCCAGCGCGGAGGGGGTCCAGTGGCTTTCTGGGTTGGCAACGCCCACCGTGGAGTTGTCGATTTTGAAGCCTGGGTCACGCTTGCCGAAATACGCAGCGGCAGCGGCGGCGGCCAAGGCGATCCAACCGACCACCGGAATAGCAGCGAGCACCCCAGCAGCCGTACCAAGGATGCCGCCCGACTCCACCAGTGACGCTGCCGCAGCAGATAGACCTTCCGTCACGCTGCCAGTGAGATCGAGCACCGTGCTGAATGTGGATGATGCCTCACCGAGACCGCCGGTGCCTAAAAACTTACCCACCACCGACCCGAGAATACCGCCCTCCACCGCACCACCAACACCGCCGCCGCCACCACTTGCATCGTTACCCAACGCACCGCCCGCGCCGCCCAACCCGAGTGCACTGGCGCCGATGTTCAGTAGGAGCTTCGTCGCAAACTTCGCGACGAGATCAGCGAAGAATTTTTGAATGGTTTTCCAGAGGTTGCCGAACGCGCTCTGGCCGTGTTGGATGAGGTCGGAGAAGAAGTTGGTCGAGGCGTCGCCGATGGATTTCCAGGTGTCGGCCTGCGCGGTGAGCTCTTGGCGGGTGGCGATGTAATCGGGGAGCGCGTCTTTCTCGCCGGTGGCGAGCGCGATTTTGATTTTCAGGGCTTCGCGCTCGGCATCGTTGACGGCGCGCTGCTCTTCGGTGAGCTGGCCTAATGCGCGCTTTTCGAGCGCAGATTGCTCAGTGGTGAGCTTGCGAATTTCGAGTTCGGCCTTCGCGAGCGCGGTGAGCAGCTCTTGCTCTTGCTGCGTTTTGCCGATGAGCGATAGCTCAAGATCGCGCGCAATTTTGTTTTCTTTCAGCGCATCTTGATAGTCGCCCACCGCCTTTTGCGCGGCGGCAAAGCCATCTTCAATGACTTTGCTTTGCTCTGCCCAGCGCGCAGTGGTCGAGCGCACAATGGCGTTGCGCTTTTCCTCTTCGGACGCGATGGCGCGCACGAGTGGGAAGATTTTTTGATACTCATTAGTCCACGCGGTGAGCGCCTTCACACGGTCGGGCTCGTTGGTGGTGAGGTTGACCTTAGTGGCCATTTTGTTGAGATCGTCAACGAGCGCGGCGTATTTTTCTTTCGCGTTGCCGATAAATGCATCGAGGTCTGCGTTTTGCTGCTGCGTGATCGCGGACGACAACCCAGCGCCGCCGATGCGCTTGAAATCGGCTTCAAGCTGCGCGAGTTTGTCTTTCGCGGCGTCAGCGTTGATGTCGAACTCGACTTGAATGCTGCCCTGGCGAAACGCAGCCATTGCTTTGTCGAGCGCGAGGCCGAGGCCCTCTAGCGCGTCACCAGCAACTTGGCCGAGGCCAGTGATCTTGTTTTTCATCTCGCCGGTGCTGGTGCCGACGGCAGCGGCGGACGCGGCAAACTGCGCCTTGAGGCGGTCCACCATCATCGTGGGGGTGAACGCGGTGGCGATGTCTTGACCGGCGGCTTTGGTGATGGCGACGACGGCAGCGCTACCGCGCGCGACGATGCCGGGAAGATCGGCATAGTTGCCCTTGATGACGGCGACGGCCGCCTCTCCGAGCCCGCTGAAAACTTCCATCGAGGCGGCCGCGAACCCGCCGATGGCGATGCCCACGACCTTGACGACGCTCCAGAGCCCTTGCACGACGTCGATCACGTAGGCGACACCAATCGCGGCACCTTCGGCCCAACTGCGCAGCGAACCATCGGCCGCGAGCTGCTTGGCTTGCGCGTTCATGCCGCCGGTTTCGGTTTGCACTTGCAGCATGACCTTCACGACATCACCGAGCACGGGCACGAGCGCGGCACCGAGAATCTTTTTCCACGCGTCTTGCGCCATCGTGAGGCGGCGCATGTTTTTTTCTAGATCATCGGCTTCGCGCGCCTGCGCGGCGGTGACCTTGACGACGAGATCGCCGTTCTCGGCAATGGCGCGCATGATCGGGAGCATTTGCGCGCCCGATTTGCCCATGAGGATTTGTGCGAGCGCGGTTTTTTCGGCACCGTCTTGGTACTTCTCCAGGGCGTTCGCGATCGCGACGAATTGCTGGTCGGTCGATTGGCCTTTCATCTGGTCGAGCGAGAGGCCAATAGCTTTGTAGGCGCGGCTGATTTCTTCGCCGCCGACGACGGAGTTTTTAGCGAGCTTGGTCATCGCGCCACCGATGGATTCCATGTCCACCCCCGCGACTTTGGCGACGCTGCGAATGGCGCTGAGCCCTTCGACGGTGGCGCCGGTGACTTCGCTCAACGACTTGAGCCCCGCCTGCGATTCGGCGGCACCTTTGGCGAGGTGCACCATGTAGGCACCGGCACCAATCGCGGCAGTGGCGAGCGCGCCCATGATGCCCACGGCGGCGAGCGCGGGGCCTTTGGTGAAGCTGTCCATCAGGCCCGCGCTCCACGCGCTCTTGATGCTGTCGGCGCTCTTGGTGAGCTCGTCAGCCTTGCCTTTGACGGCGGCCAGCGTGCTGCTGGCTTTGTCAACGGCGGTGAGCTCAATCGCGGCGGTGGAGGTTGCGTCAGCGGCCATGCGGGTCAATCTTGTTTTTTCGAGCGGCGCGATTCAAGCAGCAGCGAATCAAGGCGCTCAAAAATGGCGAGTTCGAAGGGCTCCAAGCGGATGCGCGCGCGGCGCTCCCAGGCTTCGAGGTCTTGCCAGGTGAAGGGGCCGAGCGACATGCCCGTGGCGCAGCGCGCACGCATGTGCGCGAACCAGTGCCACAGGTAAGCGATCCACGCAGGGCACTGCGGGAGCGATTCGAGTTCAAGGCGCGCGCGATCACTTCCGGCGGCAGCAGCAGCGCGGAGGTGATCAAATTCGGTGACGCCTTGATCATCGGATTTGGTTAGCCGAAAGTGGCGCTCGGCGAATTGCCAGAGCTCGGCGAGGGGGTCGGTGCTGGCGGTGTTGGGGTCAACGTCTTGGCCGTCGCCAGTGGAAAATTTTCAGGGTCGGCGATGAACACAATCGCCTGATCGCGAATGAATTTCAGGCGGTCGTCGGCGAACGCTTTTTCGATATTGGCGGCGGTGAGTGGCGCGCCGTTGTAGGTGAGCGCAGGCGCGGCGGCGACGAAGGCGGCGGCGAGCACTTTGAGGCCGACTTCGTCGCGGCGGTCGATGCTATGGAGCGCTTTGTTATCGCCCCGCGCGCGAAGGCCAGCGGCGGCGCGCTCGGCTTTTTTAATTTCGGCTTGGCACTCGGGAGAGTCCATGCTGCGCAGCGTGAGCCAGGCATTCGGGATAGGCTCGCCGGTGCGGCTGGTGAGCGAGAGCGTAGCGCCTTGGCTCGCGGATTCGTTGAGGGCTTGACCGTAGTCGATGAGTTCCAAAAGAATTTCTCCGTTACATAAAATGGCGCCCGGCTGAGCGTGCACGGAGGGGCACGCGCAGCCGAGCTACCGGTGGGCTCGGCCGTGGGATTACGGTGCGAGCGAGTCTTGAATTGAGAGGATCGAGGCGACGGAGCCGACGGCGGCAGCGCCGTTTTCTGCGCCTTTCAGCTTGTAGGCTTTCGTCAGCGACTTTTCGTCGGCGGACTTCGTGGCGCTGAACAGGCGGCAGCGACCCAGGGTGAAGCTGACGAAATCGGACGCGGCGGCGCGGCCGTTGGCGGCGACGATGACGAGCGAGAGATCGGTTTCGTTCATGTACGCCGTCATCAGCGTTTGGTCTTCCCAGAGCACGGTGATGTTGCCTTCGACGGTGACGATCGTGTCGGCCGCGAACGGGTACACGGCGGAGCCGACGACGGCGGGCATGTCGAGGCCACAGCCGATGGTGAGATCGGCAGAGGTGACGGTGGCGACTTTGTTGCCGCCGATGACGATCATGGCGCTGGCCATCGAACAGAGATCCGTGCCGAGTTGCGCGGTGGGGGCGGAGTAGTACGGCGTCGTCGCGACCGTGAAGTTGCCCAGCCCTTTGAAGCCGAGTGAAGCGGTGATGTTTGCGTTTGGGGCGAACTTGAGACCGAGGGTATCGACACGAACGTCGAACGCTTGCTCGCTCTGCGTAATGTCGGGGTGCCAGTCTTCGAAGGTGTAGTAGTGGCTGACGTGGCCCGATAGCGGCGTTTTGACGGCTTTGCCTTGCACGGCGATGGTGACACTATCGCCCGCCGCTTTGGCAACGATAGAGACGCCATCTACGGGCACGACGGTCATCACGAGCGCCGAGAGGGCGGTGATCACGAAGTTGTGTGCGTTGTTCGCGGTGGCGGTGGTGGTCCAGCCGGTGCAACGGACGACGTTGCCGATCGTAAAACCGTCGGTCAGGAACGAGCCTGCGGCGCGGGTGAGCGTACCGGCGGGGGCGGTGGTGACGGCGGCGGTGAGGGTGGTGAGCGCGCCCGTCGTGGCGGGGGTGCCGTAGGTGCCGAGCGTGACCGACTCAAAGAACGGCGCGAGCGTGCCTGGGGCCAATACGTCTTCGTGCGAATACGACACGGAGCCGAGACCCTGGCGGGCCATCGCCTTCATTTTGTCGGCACGGATTTGCGGGTTTTCGATGGTGGCGCGGTCGAGCGACATCGCACCGCCGACGCGGCGAAGCTCTTGGCCGCCGGTGGCGGAGTAAGTGCCGACGGCGGTTTGGCGCTTGTAGCGCGTGGAGCGGAATGAACCGGCTGCAACAGTCATGATGAGGTGTCCTTAGCGGGACAGGGCCGGATCGCCCTGCGTGGTTAGGTAGGTGAGCGTGAATTCCTGCGAGACGGTGTAGAGCTGGTGCTCGCCGTCGGTTTCTTCGTCGAACAGCGTCGCGGCGGGCACGATGTCTTTGAGCCCGGGCACGACGGCGGTGGCGAGCGCGATTTCGATGAGGCGCGCTGCATCGTCACCGGCAGCGAGGTAGCCCTGCTCTTGCTTTTGCGTGTAGTGCACATTCACGGTGAGCGTGCGCTGCAAGATCGTGCCAGCGGGGCCGCCACCGCCTGCGGCGATGCGCTCTTGATGCTCGTTGGCGAGCTTGACGACGATGAGCGGGAATTCGCTTTGCGCGAGCGCTTGATTGCGCTCGGCGTAGACGCGCGCGGCGGCGGGAGTGCCTGCGGCGGCGAGTGCGGCGGTGAGGCCGTTGATCAGGGTGGTGCGGGTATGGGCGGGCATAGATCGGGGGCCTATGCCTTGTGCAAGTGAAGCGTGGTCATGCCCGTGCCGTCGGGCTCGGGCTTGGTGATGACATACGCGGTGCCATTGATGGCGATGGCAGCGCCGCGCCAGTTGGCGGGCACGTCGCTGCTGGCGCAGACGAGTTGAGGGCCGGACGATTCGAGACCGTACGCGCCGACCGATTGGTCAACGGGTGCGGCGTCGAAAATGCCTTTCAGGGTGACGGCGGGGCCGCTGGCAGGCGTCAACGTGAACGAGGTTGCGAACTCGTTTACGTCGAAGAAGACAGCGTTTAAGTCGTCGGTGAGAAAGGCGGCGGGCATGTCGGCGGTTAACTCGTCTGCGGTGGATCAGGCTGCGATTAAGGCGTGAGGGCGTCGACCATCTTGGCGAAGCTCTCAGGGTGGCGCACGCCGATGTCGATGTCTTGCAACATACGGATCGAGATGTCGCCGGAGTCGCCGCCGGTGTATGGATCGACCAGCACGTCGAGGCCGCCCCAGAGGCCGACGATCAGGCTTGACCAGTCGCCGAACACGATCGCGGAGCAGACGCCCGTGGAGGTGCCCTTAGTGAGGTTGGACGGCACGGCATTCGTGACCAACCCTTTGTAGCCGTTGAGCGGCTCGCTTGAGCTATCCCACACAGGCAGCGCGAGCGTGTTGCCGAGCTTGGCGGTGTTTTTGAGCTGACCGCGCACTTTGGCGTTGGTCAGGTAGGCGAGATTGCCGTTATCCGCGTTGGCTGCGCTGACGAGCGTTTCCATCTTGATGATGGACGCCCAGTCTGGCACTGCGCCGTTGGTGCCCATGGCGACCGTGGCTACGCTGCCGTTGGTCAAAATACCCGTTGGCTGGTTGGACGCGCCGGAGCCGCTGATGATGGCTTGTTGAATTGCGCGGGCCATGACTTCAGACAGGTCGCGCTGAATCATCGCTTCAACGTCGATGCTGGCTTGTTGGCGCAGCAAGCGCGAGACGACTGTTTTCGCGCCGACGATTTTGGGCGACATGGCGACCTTGTCGGTCGTTTGATCACCTTTCGTGGGCAAGCCTTGCTCAGCGAGCCAGTAGGCCGTGCCCGCGCCGGTTTGGCGTGGGATTTCGATGTTGCCGACGAGGCCGGACAGATACGTGATGCCGAGATCACCGATCACTAGGCGGTTACGCAGCAGATCGATGAAGCTCGATGCGAGAAGGTTGGTGGCTTTTAGGTTACCGGCGGACGTGGCGTTGCCTACCGTCAAATCCCTTTTTCCTGCGAGAACGTCATACGGGACGAACACGCCTTGTGGGTTTTTGCCTGCGATTTTCGTGACCGCGCGCGAGCATTCGAACTCGAAAGCGGCGGCGTTGATGTCGTTCGGGTCACGCGAGGCGAGCGCGTTGATCATGCGCATCAAACTGTATTGCTTGACTTCTTTGTCGCTCAAGCCGATGTCAGCCGTTGGGATCGGGGCGCTCGACAGAGCGCGGATGGCTTCAGCTTGGAATTGCTCAACGGTGCTGCCGGCTTGAATCGATTTCATCGCGAGCGGTTGCACGTTGGCGGGCATGCCCGCAGCGAGCGTGGCGATTTCTTGTGCGTGGTTGCGCTTGGCGACCACTTCAATAGCTGGTGCGGCAATAGGTGCGGCGGCGTCGGGTAACATGGTGATGGGTTCCTGAGATTTTTTGGAGAGGGTGGATTCGGTGGATTCGGTGGACGATTCGAGGGCGGCGATGGGCGCGGGGGCGGCGTGCGCGGAGGCGAGCAGCGAGCGGCCTACGCCGACATTCGGGTCGGCAGGGATGGCGACGAGAGAGACCTCGAAGGGCTCCCAGTCGGTGACGCGGTAGGTTTCGACATCGTCGACCGTTTCGACCAAAACGGCTTTGTGAATCAAATACCCAACGGAGACGTTGCGACGGATACCGTCGATCACGTCTTGGAACACCTCTTCGGCGTCTTCGCTTTTTCCGAAGCGAACGACGGCACGGGCTACACGGTCCTTGCCGACGGTGACACTTTCCACGACCCCGACTACATCGTCGGGGCAGTGTTCGAGGAGGAGATTTGCGCCGCTGTTGAGGCGGCCCATGCGAATGGCAGGCGCGGTGCAATCGAGAATCTCGATGCCCCAACAGCGCTCATAGGGCAGCTCTGAGGCGAACGCGAGCTCGACGGTGCGGGCTTCGACGTCAACCGTTTTGCGGTTGACGATAAACGCGCGCTCGGCGCGGATGACACCGTCGGGCGCGGCGGCCTTTCGGAAGGCTTCCGGCAGCGCAGCGGAGGGGGGGAGAGATGCGGCGGGGTTCATGAGCCTGCATTACAAGGCTCAGGGGGTGAAATTTCCTACCGGAAAATTTCACCTCTTTTTTTGCGCTACATGGCGGGCACTTTGGCGCCGGATTGAACGCCTGGGTTGGCATCGTACGCGGGCAAATGGACACCGTATTTGTCGGCGAGTTTTTGCGCCTGTTGAATCTGTTTCAGGTTGTCTTCGAAGTCTTCACCCAACGCGGCGGCGACGTTTTGCGGCGAGCGGAGGCCACCGCGCATGGCGATGATGTGCGCTTCCATGTCGTTTTTCGGGTCGACCCAATCCCACTTGCGCGGCTGCCATTCGTGCGCGCTGAATTTAGCGAGCTTGGCGGCAGGCAGCGCGCTGCCGTTGGGCATGAGAATGGCACCGGACATCAGCGCAAATTTGAGCCATTCGGCGTAGACCACTTCTAAAAAAACATTGATGAACCATTGCTGATCGGCGGCCCAACGGTCGCGCTCTTCTAACGTGCCGCTGCGGATGCTTGAGAAGTTGACGCCTTCGAGATCATTCGCGAGCGAGTGGTAGGCGATGCACCAGCCGGACGCGATGCGTTGCAATGTCGTTTTGACGAACGGGCCGAAGGCGGTGTCGGGGTATTTCGACTGGTGCGGCGTGAAGGTGACGCCGGTGGGCAGCGTGTCATACGTCCCAGGTTGGCTGGTGGTGATTTGTTCGTTGGTGGTGGCGTCGGTCGCGCCGATGGGGGATTGACCATCCGGCGTGGTGAAAAAACCGTAGTGGTTGGCACCGTGTTCAGCGGCGAGCAGTGCGGAGAGCTTGAACGCGCCGAGATGGTGGAGCGAGAGCATGCCCGGCGCCATCCAGGGGATGCCGCGCAGTTGCTCGGAGCGTTCGATTTTGAAGCGGTGAAGGATTTCGTCGGCAGGAATCCGCACGCGCTGGCGGCTGGTGTGAATGCCGTCGTTGGGGTGGTGGGTAAACATCCAATAGGCGACGGGGCGGCGATAGGGGTCAACCTCGACGCCCATGATGATGGCGTTGCCGCCTTGCGTAGCGCCCATGTTGTACCAGGTGTCGAGGCGGTCAACATCGATGACTTGCAGCGCGAAGTTGAATTTGTTTTTCGCGTCGGCACCGCGCACGATGCGCACGAGGAATTCGCCGTCAGCGGGCATGGAGCCGATGAGGGTTTCGCAGAGTTGATCGAAGTGGAGCTGGCCGGTGATGTCGGCGGTGTGTTTCCACTCGTCCCACGCGGATTCGATGGCGGTGTTGGCGAGTTCGTCGGGCACGCCGGGTTTGTTTTCTACGCGCACCTGAAGGCGAAAGCCGGTGGGGCCGACGATGTTGTTTTCGCACATCCGGCGAAATTTGCGCGCGTAGTCGTTGTTGTTAACCAAGTCGCGGCCACGGCGGCGGAGCAAGTTGAGATCGCCGCGCAGTTCTTCGTTGAGGCTCGTCTCGGTGGCGAACCAGTCGGCGCTGAATCGATCAATGCGGGCGGCGAGAAACTTTCGCACTTGCGGCGCTTGGGTGGGCGGCTTGCGCGAGAAGATCGAGCGGACAGATTGAGGGATGAGGCGCATTGGGGGTCAGGCTATCGGAAGTTGACGAGGACGCGGCGGGTATCGGGGAGACCGGCGGCGGCGCGCGCGCAGGCGTCTTCACGCGAGACGTCTTGGCGGAACCGATCACGGGCGGCGAGCAGATCGGCGAAGGGGAAATTTTCGAGCTTGCGGCCCGCGATTTCGTACATTTTTTGCGCAGTCGTGGCGCGGTTGGCGATGAGGGCTTCGATGTTTTCGAGCGCGATACGGGAGGCGCTGCGGCTATCGATGGCGGTGGCGATGAGCGGGTTGGGCTCGACGGTGACGCTGCCGCGCGCGATGGGCTGCACGGTGCCGCTGAGCGAGCAGACGGCGAACCATTCGTAGCGGCCTGGGGCGACGGCGGCGCTGTTGGTGGCGGAGTGGGTGACATCCCAGCCGGTGCCGAGCGCGTTGACGGTGACGGTGAGCGCGATGTTGGTCGCGCCGACCAAGCGAAAATCGAGGGCCCACCCGGCGGCGGGGCTTCGATCGGTGTCAACGATGCCCCACGACCAGGTGGAGCCAGCGAGGAGAGTGGCGGGGCAAGACATAGGGTTTGCTGGGCTTTTTAGGGGGGTTGGCGGCGTTTATTCGAAGGAGGCGACGATTTGTACGTGCGTGACGATCGTGCCCGTGGTGCCGACGGTGCCGACTTGCTTGACGGCGACCGCTACGAATTCGCCGGGGTTGACGTAAATCGGCTCGGGGAACATGGAGAAGCAGCCGCCGGGCTGCGAGATGGCGGTGTTGACGGCTTGCGCGGCGGTGATGGTTTGCGTGAGCTCAGGCAGCAACACAACGCGGCGGGCCTTGGTGGTGCCGGTGGCGAATGAGGCAGATTCGGTGGTGGCCAATGACACGGCGGTGTGGCCGAAATTGAGCGTGAAGGTGCGGTTCATGGGGCCGCCCGCGAGGACGGTTTGCACGTAGCTTGAGAGCTTGACGCCGACGATTTTGAGGCGGCGGCCCGGCGCGGTGGCGGAGCCTGCGGGGACTTGGTAACTTTGCAAAATGCCGTCGACGTTGACGGCGAGCGAGAAGGTTTCCCAGGCTTGGTTGAGCAGCCCGACGGCACCGACGGCGAGCGATGTGTTTGACGGGACGGCGGCGGCGGGGTTGGTGCTGTTGGTGTAGGTGCCTAAGGTGCCGACCGTGGCGGCGGTCATGCCCTGATACGCGCCGTGTTGGCGGGCTTGGATGACGCTGAGCGGATCGCCCGTGACGGGGCCGCGCATGAATACGCGGTAATCCTTGATGAGCATGGAGAGCGCGGCACCGGCGGCACCGCCGACGATGGCATGGCGCATGGACCACGGGAGCGCGCGCGACATGCATGGGAAATTGAGGCCGACGGGGGTGGGGATCGTGGCATACAACACGTTGTTGATCCAGAACGTCGTACTGACGTTGGTCACCTGAATCAGGGCGCGGTAGGTGGTGTTGTTGGTGTATGCGAACGTGCCGAGACCGAGGCCGCCGGTGGCGGTGAACACAGAGCTGGTGGTCTCTGTGCCGTTGTTGTTGATGACGCCGAAGAGGCCCGCCGAGGTGAGGCGGAAGTAGACGCCGTCGAGCGGGGCGTAGGGCGTGGCGGCACCGCGTTGGAACGCGCCGAAATCGATGATGGTGTTGGCGGTGGGCTGCGCGCTGAACGAGAACACGGTTTCGCACACGAAGGTATTCGTACCGCCGCAGGTGAACATGCCGAAGGTGCCGTAGGTCATGCCCGTCGTCGTGGTCGTGATGCCTGCGGAGTTGGTGAGCAGACCGGCCGTGGATTGGGTGGCGGTGAGCGTGGTGAACGTGTGCGAAAACTTGGTGGTGTGTTGAGCGGTGTCGGCGCAAAACGAGTGTTCGTCGAGCGGGGTATCGTGTGCGATTCGGGTGCGGTAGTCGGTGTCTACCTCGGCGCTGAGAACGTAGCGCGCGCCGGTGGTTGCGCCGTTGTCTACCTCTGAGAAGTTTGCGAGACCGGCGACGTCGCCGCCGCCGAAGGCGACGCCGAGCGCGTTGTAGCCGGGGAGGACGACGAGGGCGTTTTTGTTAACGTCGACCTCTTGGCCGTTGCCGGAGGCGGCGCCCCTGGTGATGATGTCTTGTGCCATGTTTTTGTCCTTTTCAGTACCACGCCCAGCGGAGGGTGTAGGTGCCGGTTAAATAGGTGTTGCTGCGGCCATAAATCGTGAAGCCGGTGCCAGCGGTGGGGGTGCCTGCGGTGAAGGCGGCGAGAAGCGGGAGGTAGCGGTGGTCGTTGGCGGTGTGGGAGGCGCTGGTGTCGTCGCCCATGATCCAGACCTTGACCTTAGAGGTGGCGAGGATGAGCGTTTGACCGGTGACGGCGATCGAGGCTTCGTTAGCGCCGGGGCTGCTGCCGAAGTTGATCGTGGCCGTGCCGGCGGTGATGACGGTGCCGCCCCCGCCGCCACCGCCGAGCTGGTCTTGGCTGGCGATGTCTTTGGGGTCTGCACGGAGGCCGAGGTGGCGCATTGTTTAGCCGGTAACGACGACGCGGTACGCGCCTGCGGCGGGGGCGGTGGCGAAGGTGAGCTGTACGGTGTTGACGCCGTTGGCCGTCCAGTCGCAGAGCACACCGATGTTGGTGCTGGTTTCGCGAACGCTGACGGTGATGTCTTGGGTGTTGAGGCTGTGCGTAAACGTGAGCGTGGTGCTGGTGCCGTCGCCGATGGCGGCGGCGGCTTTGCGGGCGGTGACGGTGGTGTCAATGCTGATGACCGAGCCCGCGATGCTGATGCCGGTGCCGCCGGTGTAGCTGGTGCCGGAGCCGATTTGGGTGTAGACGAGCGAGGTGGTGGCGAGCGTGATCGGGCCGTCGGTGGTCATTAACCAGACGCTGTTACCGAGCGTGGTGCCCTCTGACACAAAACAGGCGCTACCGAGGATTTCGGCGGAGGCGTCGTAGTCGGTGGCGCGCGTCCAAGCGCCTGCGGCGGCGACGTAGATACCGTTTGTGCTGGCCGTGGATTGGTTTTTGACGAGGACACGGTCACCAGCGATGATGCTGACGCCGTCGATGCTTTGCGCGCCGGATAGGGTGATGTTCGCGGTCGTTGCGGCGCGGACGGGGTCTTTCCACTTCAGCCCTTGTACCAGGGCGTCGACGTATGCCTTGGTGGCGGCGTCTTGCGCGCCCGTGGGGTCAAGTAGGTTGATGCCGCGCAGGCTATTAAAGTCGAGATTGTTGGTGATTTTCATGGGGGGGCGATGTCCTGAGGGTTAGTTGCAGTAGACCTTGCCGATTTGCGCGGCGGCGTGGGTGATTTGCACGGTGTTGGCGTCAACGTAGGTCACGTCGGGTTCGATGCGTTGATCGAGGTTGGTGACGACGGTGATGCTGGGGCGGCGGTTGAGGTTGTGTGCGACAGTCCACACGGCGAGCGCGGTAGACTGGGTGTGGGTGTAGGTGCCGCCACCGGCTGCGCCTGCGGGGCCCTGGGGGCCGGGCGGGCCTTGGTCGATGACGTGCGCGGAGCAGTCATCGGGGGTGAGGAGGCCGGTGAGGCGGGGAACGCCTGACGGTGCGGTTACTTTTACAGTCATAGCGCGAATCTACGGGGCGCGGGGTGAAATTTCCTACCGGGAAATTTCACCTAGTTTTTGACGATCTGTTGGATGCGGCGCTTGGTGAGCCCGTAGCGGCGCTCTAACAGGGCGTAGTGTTCGCCGGCGAGCCAGTCGCGGCGGATGGCGGCGTCACGGGTGGAATGGTTGAGGCGGATGCTGATGCGGTCGTTGCCGTAGGTGTGGCGCAGTTCGGCTTCGACTTTTTCGATAGCGATGTCGCGCGCGTCGCTCTCGGGCGCGGTGGCGGCAATGGCGGCGCTGAGGCGGGCAATGACGTCGCTCAGAAAATCGGTAGGGGGGGCGGGTTGAGCTTGAGGCATGGGCTACCAGACACGCGGCGTTGAGTGAGCGGGGCGGGGCTGCGCGGGGCGCGCGGTGGGTTTGGGGGGGGTGGGCGGCGCGGGCTGCGGCGGTTGAATCAGGGCGGAGAGCGGGGATTCGGTGGGCGCGGCGGCGACGGGGGCGAAGAGATCGGGGGTGATGGGGCAGACCTTGGCGCGGAGGGCGGCCCATTGACTTTGCGAGTATTTATGCAAGCCGAGAAAGTAGGCGGCGGCGAGGTTGTAGACGTATATGTCGAGCCCTTCGTTGCGCTGGTTTTTCTTTTTGTGCCACTCAATTTTTTTGTGGCCTTTGCTCATGCGCGCGACGCGGTATTCGGCGGTGATTTGCTCGAAGTCGTCGGCGGTGAGATCAGCGTGGAAATGGGGTGCGCCGGGGCCTTGGTCGAAATTGAGGCGACCGGCGATCCAGTCTTTGGCGGTGTCGGTGCCGATGAGCCAGGCAATCGCGCCGTGTTTTTCGAGGTTGCCGCGCCAGTTGACGTCGACCTTTGACGGCGAGCGCGCGAGGATGGGGGAGCCTGGGCGAGAGGCGCCCTTGATGGCGTAGATGTGGCGGTGTTTGCGGCGGCGCGTGAAGTTGTAGACGTCTTGCGTGTGGTGACCGCCGGAGTCGATGAACATGGCGGCGATGGCGAGCGCGGGGTGCGCGTCGGCGCGGGTATAGCGGGCGGTGCGGTGGAGTTCGTCGAGTTGGTCCCAGACGTGGTCTTCGGCGGGGGATCCGATAAGGATGCGTTTATCGATGATCCAGTGCTCCAAGCCTTCGCCCCAGGCGATGGCCTTGTATTCGAGGCGGTCGTTCTGTGTGTCGACGGCGGCGGTGACGATGAGGGCACCGGCGGGGATGATCTGGGGGGGGAGTTGTTCGCGCGCGGCTTTGGCTTGGAGTTGTGCGGCGGTGGTGGTGGCTTTGGCGACGGCCCACGGGAGGGCTAAGCGCGTGTTGTAGAACACTTGCATTTGCTCGTCGTCGCCCTGCTCCATCGCGCGCTTGGCTTCGGCGTGCTCTTTGGCGAGGGCCGTCCAGCTGATCCAGCCAAACGGGGCGTAGAGGGCGGAAATGTGAAACGAGACGGTTTCGCCGCCGTCGCCAGGGGCGGTGGCGTGCCATTGGCCGCCTGCTAAAAGGGCGGTTTTGTGGTGCTCTTCGTGGAGGCCGCCGCAGTGCGGGCAGGCGATGCGGGCGGTGAGGCCGTCGAAAATGAGGTTGTCAAACAGGAGCTCGTGGGCTGCGGCGCAGTGGGCGCAGGGGACGAGGTATTTCCGGCGGTCGCCCTGCTCGTAGAGCGCTTTGATGCGGCTGGTTTCTTCGAGCGTGGGGGAGCTGGTGTAGTAGAGTTTTTTTCGGCTGCCGTAGGTGGCGAAGCGATTCTCGAAGAGCTTGATCGGGTCGCCCTCTTGCTGCACGTTGCCTTCGGCGCGGTCGACTTCGTCGAAGTAGCCGTATCGGGCGGAGGTTTCGGCGAGGTTTTTGGCGGTGCCTGCCGTCAAACAGTAGAGGGTGCCGCCGTGAAAGTCTTTGGCGTTGATGGTGTTGCGTGCGTCGCGCGAGCGCGGGGCGGCGACGCGCGCGGATACGCGGGGGATGGCTTTGATGGTTTTGTCAATGCGCGCTGAGAGGCGCTTGGCGAGTTCGCCGGAGGGCATCAAGGCGATGATGTTGGCGGGTGCGCCGTCGATCCACGCCATCGCGGCATTGAGAAAAGATTGCGTTTTGAGCAGCTGCGACGCGCCCATGACGACGACGCGTTGCGTGGGGTGCTCAGGGGAGAGGCATTGCATGACTTCGCGGGCAAACGGGGTGCGCGCGACGCGATAGGGGCCGGGCTCGGCAGCGCCGGTGTCGGGCGGGATCCGCATGTGTTGCTCGGCCCATTGGTCCACCCAGAGCGGCGGATCGGGCTGCATGGCGCGCGCGATGATGCGCATGGCGTGCGCGTAGGCGGAGGCTTGCGTTAAGAGGTGGAGGGTGTCGGTGGTCACTGGGCGGGGCCTTCGACGAGCGTGGCGGGGAGCATTTTTTGCGAATCAGCGAAGGCGTCGTGCAAAGCGCTGCGAAACATGAGGCGGACGTCGGTGGCGATGGGGAGCTTGTCGGGCACGGCCATGATGGCGTCGCGCGTTTGACGAAACGCGGTGTCGATCGCCATTTCGACGCCGGTGCGTTCGATCAAGGTGCCGACGAGTTTGGCTAGCTCGATGTCGGCTTTGTCGGCTTCGGTTTTTTCGCGGCGTGATCGTGATTCCCAGTAGCCTTCGGGCGTGGTGCCAGCGTCGTCTTCACCAGGTGCAACGGGCTCGACGGCGGCTTTCTGCTTGGCGTTGTCGGCGCGGGGCCGCGTGGTGCGCGCCCATTGGACGTCAGCAACTTCGGGGTCAATCTTGCCGTCGATTAACGAGATGCGCCCCTTCGATACTTGCCGCGACACCGCCGAAACGTCGCACCCGCGCCGCTCGGCGTAAGCCCGCATCGAAAGCAATTCACGTTGAAGCGTTGACATCAATACCCTTGTTGCTCAAACCGTTGACATAAACCAAAATCAGCCACTAGCGTTTTCCCGCAATCGTTTCGCCCA
>Ga0213917_1000141_pt1 | contig 15731 bp, 15 predicted proteins | sample McNCre117MG_FD_161051 | JGI IMG/M metagenome (GOLD analysis project Ga0213917, IMG submission 161051) | Freshwater microbial communities from McNutts Creek, Athens, Georgia, United States - 1-17 MG | ecosystem: Environmental > Aquatic > Freshwater > Creek | place: USA: Georgia | collected... | reverse complement strand
TGACAAGCTGGCGCTGGAAATCGCTCTCGCGTGGGACATCATCCCTGCCGTGTACTGCGCCGACGCCAAGCGTTTTGAACAACTGCAGGCACAAGGAATCCAGTGCTTCCTGTCAACCGTGACATGGCAGATGGATCGCGTAAGAGCCGGGCCCGTTCGCAATGCCATGATGGTACGCCGCGCGTTCGAGGAGCGCGCTGCAGGTATGGACGTGTGCTGCTCTGCGTTTCCAGGACCAAAGAGCGTCGGCACGTACGACTGTATGACGCAGCTGAAGGCGGCAGGCTTTGACGTTACGGTCGAACCGCTGAAAGCTGCCTGATTGTTTCGCGCGCTTGGGCGAGCTCGGCTGTTAGACGCGCGAGTGCGCGCTCTTTTTCTAACAGTCTGGCAGCAAACCCGCGTGGACTTGCTACCGCTGTAACTTCTTCATCTGGCCACTCTGAGCGATTGCTAGCAGGCGTACTCATGGCAGCATACATACCATTACGCTGGCTTTTTTCGAGGCGGCGGCGGAGGTGGAGGTGCCTTTTTTGCTGGGCCGATACGCGGCAGGTTTGGCCGAGTAGGCCGCTGATCTTCGTCCTCGTCTTCGTCCTGAAGTAACAGCTCCGGAGGCAGCTGCTCGCGAGCGCGTTCACGTTCGCGTGTGGCAGCGCCTACGCCAGCCAAGGCGTATAGCCCGGCCGCGTCAAGCATAGCCGAGCGAAGTTTATCGATGAACCCGAGAGATGGTCGCTGTCCGACTTCCAGCGTGAACGCACCAACAATCCGTACGACGACGGTGTCAGTGATTCTCTGGATCTCTTCCTGCAGCTGGTTCATTGGGCGCATTTGCCGGTGCGGGCACCATGGACGCCCTCACCTCCTCCGGCAAGTCTGTTAGACGAATCTGCCCAGGGCCGAGCTTCAGCGTTCCCACGACGCCGCCGCCCAGGGCGGCAAGGCCAGCATGCCAGTCAGGTGTGGTAAGCAACGCATCAAGAATGCCTTGCATCGTCCAGCTGTCAGCCTTCGACAGCTGCACAAGCACGCCGCCGATGGCTGCAAAAATCCAAGCTACAAGCTTAGGGTTTACTCCAGGCTTCACCGTTTCCTCCGCGGCTCTTCCGTGAGCCGGTCTTCGAGTACACTGATCTTGGTTTCGAGCGCATGTATGCGCTCATCGAGACGCCTGTCGCGCTCCATCGCGCCGATGCGCTCTCGTAGCTCGCGCAGCTCCGCGCGCAGCTCCGTGATAGCGTAGGTGTGGTTTTCTCGCGCCTCGTCCAGAGCCTGAAACCGGGCCGCGCCAACCGCTATCGCGGTCCCGATCGTAATCCAGGTCGAGACCGCCTTGGCGTCCACTGCCTTTACTCTGCAGCCAACAACTGCTGTTAGTATTGTGAACTTGTTTTGACGTGGTGTCTAAGCATCGGCGTCAGCGTCAGAGTCGAACGGTCCTACGGCCTACGCCAGGTATGCACTAGCGCACGACCCGTCGCCCGGTCTCTGCCAGCCAGCGCCGGTTAAATCCCTGGTTTCCGGAAGCTCCGCCCGTGTTCGGCGGGGAGAATCCCTGGAAGGCAGCATTTCCGTAGGTGACTGTCATGGCTGAAGCCGTCAGCTGCGCCGATGAGGTCATGACGGCGGTGCCCGATGTCTGCGAACTGCCGAAGCAGACGATAGTGGGCGTAACCGTGACCTGGGCGGCCGATGTGGTGACAACTCCGCTCGCGGTGATGATGACGAGCTGGAACTTGTCCACCAGCGCAGTGCCGCTAGTGAAGCTGTCCGCAGACGCATTGAGCGGCGGCCTGTCCGCGACGCCGGAGGTCTGGGTCGAGCCCGTGGCAACGATCGACAAGAACGTGCCGGTGAGCACGCTTCCAGACGTGCTCGCGTCTCCGGTCGCCGTTAGCTGGTACGTGATAGAAACTGCGGCAGAGGCGCTCGTTTGAGAGCTGGAGCTAGCCGCCAAGACCGCTGACGTTGTGACCGAAGCGGAACCAGAGGTCTGGCTAGAAGAGCTGGTAACGATGCCCGCGGTGCTGCTCAGCGATGTTGTGCCACTGGTGGTCGCGCTGCCGCTCGCGGTTTGGGCATAGGTCCAGGCGCTCGACGCGGAACCCGAGGTGGAGGCGCTGCCCGTTGCGGTGCTGGAGAACAGCCAAAGCGGCGTGGCGGTTCCCGACGTGCGCGCCTGACCGGTGCTGTCCAACGTGCCCAGGAACGAGACCTGACCGCTCGTGCTGGCGCTGCCGGAGGCTGCTACGGGCGCGGATGCGGTCGCTGCCGCATTGCCCGAGGTGAAAGCTTGGCCCGTCGCGCTGACGGCGATGGTGAGGGTAGCCGTTGCACTCGCGCTTGTGCTGGTGCCGCCCGTGGCGGCAACCGGAAACGTTGCGGTTCCGAAAAAGGCGGAGCCCGAGGTCTGCGTGGACGCGCTCGCCGCCGCGCTCGCAGCGGCCGTCATGGCAGCCGCGCCCGCGGTTTGCATGGTGGTGCTGGCAGCGATGGAGACCGCGGCTGTTACCGCCGCGCTGCCGGAAGTCTGAGCGCTTCCCGTTGGCACGAGGTTGGCGGACGAGGTCGCGCTCGCGCTTCCCGATGTGGTCGGGCTCGAGCTGGCCGTCTTCGAGAAGGTCCAGGCGCTGGACGCAGTTCCTGACGTGGTCGGGCTGGAGCTCGCGGAGACACTCGCTGCCGCGGCAATGCTGGCCGAGCCGGAGGTCTGCGGATTGCTTGAGGCGGCCGCGCTCGCGGACGCCGCAACGCTGACCGAGCCGGTCGTTCGCGTGGATGCGGGCGACACCTGCAGCGCAAGCAGCGCGGTGCCGCTGGTCGACGTGCTGCCGGTGGCCGTGATGCCGGCGCTGGAGCTTACGGACGCAGTACCGGTAGTGCTGCTCAGGCCGGCTGGATTGCGATTCAGCTCGAGGTACTGCGGAAGATAGATCTTCGTCCAAAGCGAAGAGCGATCGCGAAACAGCTTCTGAGCAAAGCCGTTTTCTGTGGTTGAGATTCCGGACGAAAAATCAGCTTGGGTAACCGACAGGTCTTTGGACGTCGGGGTGCGGCGCAACGGTACCCACAGGCGCGGCCGCGCCTTGACGATCGGAGAAGATCCACGCATGAGCGTGCGGATCTGCGCTTGATCAAGCGACACCGCATACGCTTGGAAATCGAAAAATGAACAGTCGTGCGTGGGCTGACTGACGTTTATATTGCATTGCGCTCCGTTCACTCCGGCGTACGTCGTCGGGGTGAACGTATGCGTGTCAGACAGTACGCCGTTTACGTAAGTGCTGGCGTTGGCACCGTCAAACGCCACGGCAATGTGGACCCACACGCCAACGGAGAACCCGCTTGTAACGTTGGCCACATAGTCAAATGTGGTGCCGTTGTATAAGTATGTTTGTACGTTCCCGTTCGGTAAAAGCAGGGCTGCTGCAAATCCGGACGGTGAAGATGTGGTGAGGTAAAACGAGTAGGAGCTGCCTGTGGCAGGCAGGCTGTTAGCCTTAACCCAACACGCTATCGTATAAGCGGAAGATGGAACGATGCCAAAGCTTGGCGTTCCGCTTGTCGATAGAAAGGTGTTGACGCTTCCGGCTAGACGCATACTTCACGTCAGATTTCATTTATCGTAAGACAAGTACCAACAACTATGTTGGTGGTGCCCCCCGAGGTTGCCCGAGAGTACCGAAACGAGAGCGTCCCGGAGGTGCTAACCGTTATACCTCCACGGAAGTCCAAAACGTGATTGCCGGTAGCTGCTGTACCTGTGGCAGCGTTCGCCTGCGCGTTGTTGGCAACCTGATTTGCGTACAAGAACCACCCTGCGCTGGGCGTGGAGATGACTCCTGAGCCTCCGACGGATGTCACCGTGCCTGTGTAGTTCATCGCCATCGACATAGCCGTGGCCGTGGTAGCAGTGACGCCGCCGCCGAGGCGAAACGCATACGACCCAGCTCTAGTCAACGTGACAGACAGGCCTGTCACGTCAGCCAGCGTGGTGGAGGTCACGGCGAAAGCCGAGGTTAGGATGACACTCTGGTGGAACTTCGGAACCCAGCTTGAGCCGTTCCAGTAGGCGATGTCTCCCGAGTTCCAGGTTCCGCTGAAGATGGCATCCGCCCCGCCGACGTTATGACGGGCAGCGTGTGCCGTTGCGCTTACACCACTGTCTTGTACGAGCTTACCCGTGGTTCCGTTGTATGTGGCAATATTGCCGCTGACAGCGGAGGCCGGACCCACGACAACGCTGGCAGCTGCCACGCCAGAGTCCTGCACGGTTTTGCCCGTTGTACCGTTGTAGCTGGCGAGATTGCCGCTCGTGCTCGACGCTGGACCATCGACCAAGTTCGCGATCGTCCTTGTGTTCAACGTGCCCATGCCGGTCACATTATTCGACGCATCGATCAGCACGCCGCTGTTAGCGACGCTCGTCCCGGTTGTGGATGCCCACTTCACGATCGCGGTCGTGGTGGAAGTCGTCGAGCACTGCACGACGTTGGCCACTGGTATGCCTGAGTCGTAAAGCAGCTTCCCGGTCGAACCGTTGAAGCCAGCCAAGTTGCTGGCGAGTGTTGACGCTGGCCCCTGAACTACGTTTGCAGCGGCTATGCCGCTGTCGGCGATCAGCTTGCCCGTCGTGCCACTGTAACTCGGAAGGTTGCCGCTAACGGCGGAGGCTGGGCCCGAGACAAACGACGACGGATTGGCCAAGCCATCGCTGTAGGAGATGGTGACGCTCTTCAGCTCCGCTGTGTCTGCAAGCGTGGTGTTGCTGGTGCTGCGCTGGACGCGCACGTACGCGATGTTGTCCGCTGCGAGCCCATCTGCGTTGGCCTGCGTGATGGATCCGGTAACGCGCGTAGGACCTTTGGCCGTGCCGTTGACGGTGCTGGACAACGTTGCGCCGAGCGTTGCGTTGTCGGCAGCCTCCATGCTTTCAGCGGCGCCCGCGGCCTGCGAAACGATCCAAACTTTCCAGTCCACCGATCCTGTGATCGCGCCAGTCTGCGCATACCAGTCGATGGTTACGGAGATGTTGGAAGCACCATCGTAGCTGACCGCTTTGAACGGAAAGGTAACTTCGAGGCTGGTGCCAGGGTTTGTAAACGCCCAGCTCGGTGGCGTAACCGTAGTGCCGCCGCCGATGAAAAACTCGGCCGTAACCGAGCCAGTGCTGTATCCGGCCGGCGCTTCAAAAACTTGGACAACGGTGCCCATGTCACGCTTCCTTCATTTTCTAATCCAGCGCCTTCCGAACTCAGCGCCCATGCCGAAACGATCTCGGTTCATGTCGCTTATGCCGGCAGAGCTGTAGGGTGGAATGAGACCAACGAAAGCTGTATTGCCGTCGGATGTCGCGACTCCCGCTGCCGCAACAGCGACTGCCGCCGTCAGCGTCACAGCTCCAGTCGTATTGACGGAGCCGGTCGCGGCGGAAGCTGTGCTGGAAACGGTGGCCGCGGCGCTGGTGCTCGCGGAGCCAGATGCGACCCGACTAAACACCCAAGCCGAAGTCGCTGTCCCCGACGTGGTCGCTGAGCCGGAGCCGACTACGTTTGAAATCGCTACCGCAGCCGATGCGCTGGTTGATGCGGATCCAGAGCTGCTTATGCTTGCGCTTGAAGAAAGCGCTACGGCTCCGCTGGTTGTGGCCGAAGCAGAGTTGGCTATCAACGCACTGGAAAGCACCGAAACGGCGGCGCTTGATGTGGTTGAAGCCGTTCCGGTTATGCTGGCCGCGGCAGTCGCGGCCGCAGATGCGCTAGTGCTGGCGGATCCGGAACTGGAAAAGTTGTAAGCAACCGCGACGTTCGCGTTGCCACTTGTGGTGAGCGCTGCGCTGGGGTTTAGATTGGCCTTGCCTGTTACGGCTACGCTGCCGCTCGTAGTCGGCGACGAAGTCGGTACGAGATTGGCTTTGCTCGCTACGGATGCGCTGCCGCTTGTGGTGTCAGAACCCGAGCCGGTTATCGATATGGTCGGCGTTTCAGGTTGCGGCGGATTGTCAGCCGTGCTGTAGCTGACAGTGGACCCGGATCCTCCAGTGCCTCCACTGTTACCGTTTCCAGAAGTGTCGGTGGCGTCTGAATCCAGTCTCCAGAAAATCACGAGACCGCTCGAAACCTGTGGCTGCCGATAGGAAGCCATGCTCGAGATTTCGGTCGGAGTCAGAAGTCGATTGAACAGCGCCGCGTCGGCAAACTTTCCATTGTGCGAACCTATGCCAAAGAAGTTTGCTGTACTGGAGCCTGGCATGGATGCCGTGCTGGCCACCGTGCCGTTGGCCGTGCCGTTTACATACGTCCGAATCAGGTTGTTCGGCGCGTCATACGCTACGGTAACGTGGTACCAGGTTGTGGTGTTTCCGTAGCAGCTGGTAGATTCAGCACTATTTACAGTGTTCTGACCGTCGTCGTCTCTGACAGCAAAAAGCGACGTCGACGTGCCACCGTTCAGCCTGCCAAACTTGATCCCGGGCGCATTGAAGAAGTACGATGTTCCGAGGTAGTCGACGATGATCGAGTCATAGGTTGTCGTCGTGAGGCCATGCTTCACGCGACACATGATCGTGTGTGACGCTGTTATATCTACAGAAGTCAGAGCGAGTCCCACGTACTGGCCCGCAGTTGCTGTCGATGTAGATATCAGCGCCATCTACGTGCATTAGCCCCTCTGAATATCGATGATATTGCTAGCCTTGGGGATGACGATGTCGCCGCGCTCTGCCTGCTCTTGCTTGGGCGTTGGACGATCGGTGCCGTCTGCGCCGTGAGCAGTGAGCACCACTTCCTGCGGCGTGCAGATGGTGAAGTGGAAGTTCAGGAGCTCTTCCGTGAGCGCGTAGGAGCGCGAGGCGATCCCGAACGCGGTCTCTGGATAGACGACGACGTGCATCTGCGGACGGAGGCCACCCCACATAGCGGGGGTATGCACGGTGACCTCGGTCAGCGTTTCGTTTTCAACCCAACGGGTCTTGGTCGCAGGCATACATCACGCGCTGATGAAACCCATCGAAAGACCGCTGATCGCAATCGTCAGCGTGATGCCCGAGGCGTTCACCGCTTGCGGAACTGCGATGGCCGCGCGCCCGTCGTAAAACGACTCCGCTACGTTGGACAGTGTGGCGCTGTTCCAGAGCGAGACGTGTGTCAGCGAGGTTGCGCCGGTGGAAAAGGCTGCGCTCGAAGTCCAGCTGATCGACGCGCTGTTGAGCGCGGGGACCGTGGCGTCGTTTGCGCCGCTTGCCGGCGTTGCCCAGGTAATGCCGGGGCGCGCGTAACTTCCAGCCGACGTTGGCTCTGCGTTGGCGGACGCATCGTCCGCGGGATTGGCAGTGCTCAAGCCGGCAAACATCGTGGTGTCCGCCGATCCGGTGCCAAGCACAGCCCACTGTTGCATCTTTTGCCGGTATCTCCGGCCCCAACCCGTCGCCATTCTCCTTGCTCACATTTCCCATCCCGGGAGTTATCGTAGTGCCTTGGTGGTAGTCACAGATTCGAACGACGAATACTTAGCGTGCCATCCGCGGTTTTGCGGATGACGCGAAAATACGCGTCCTTGTCGTTGATCCAAAGGTCGTGGACGCTGTTGGCGACAAGCGGCCAACTGATGGCCGACGATGCCGCTGCAATCGAGCTGTTGGGCCCGAAGTGGATGTAACAGTCGGTGTCCACGGTCATGGTGATGAAGCAACCAGCGTACGGAATGCCGCCCGCAAGAGTGGGCGTCGCCGCGCTCGACACCACCGTCACCGTCATCTTGGTCTCGATCGCAAGCGGGTCTGGCGAGCCATCGGTTTCGACGGCCGTGCTTGCGTGTGGAGGCCGTTTTGCTATCGCTGCGCTTTGCCCGAGCACCTCATCATACCGATCTCATCCCGGAGATCGCATTCAGACTCTGTTATCAGGTTGTCCAAGCGGCGATCGTAGCTTGCACGGCAACCGTGCCTCCGCCTGACGTGTACGTCCAAAGTGGTCGGACATATTTTGTGAAGTTGCTGCTGCCGTACGTGATGACAACTTCGATTGTGCCGGCGCTCGGGTTGTTGAATGTCACAAGGCCGGTGGTTGAGGAGTACGTCACACCCGAAGGCAACACGCTGAGTGTGCCGGTGGTCAAAGCCGGAAGAACGGCTCCGTAGTCGAACGCCCGCGAGTCGTCGTCGGTACCAGTCAGTGCAAACGTGGCCTGAAGCGTCCCCGCGCTCACGCTGACGGTAAAGCTGACCGACAACTCGTCACAGTTGGCAACGCGGATCGGTCGACCAATCTGCGTTCCACTGGTGGCGATCAACGCCAGCTCTGTTAGTGCAATGTCTTTTCTGTCTGACATGGATAAGCCTCCGGTTGGTTATTGGTTTCAGGTGGAGGTGGACCAGGCTGAGACTGTCACCTGCGTTGTCATAGTCCCGCCGCCAGAGGTGAACGTGAACACTGGCCGGACCCATTTCGGAAAGCTGCTGTGACTCACGCAGATCTCGTATGTACCAGAGGCAACGTTGGTCAGGGTGATAGCGTTTGAAGCGTAGGTGACGCCGGAAGGCAGCGCGGTGATCGCCGAACCCGTCGTCAGGGTTGGCAGCGTCAGGGTCCCGTCGATCGCGCGCGAGTCATCGTTCGTGCCGGTCAACACGAGGGTTCCGTTCAGAGAACCAGCGCTTGCCGAGATGATGAAACTGTAGGTCAGCTTATCGCAGTTTGAAACTTTGACGGGAGTGCCTGTTTGCGTTGCACCTGCGCCGATCAGAGATACTGAAGTCACCAAAAAATCAGACATGAAACCATCCTTCTTTCTTTAGCCTGACCAGGCGCGAGCGCCGGGCCTATTATCAACCGACGCTCCAAGCGCCTAACATAACACGTAGGTCGATCGCCCCGCCGCCAGACGTATAAACGTAGGCTGCACGTACCCACTTTCCGAAACGTCCGTAGTCGATTGTTAGTTCATGCGTGCCAATGGCAGGATTGTTCGCCGTAAGTACGCCAGCCGCATACGTCCACGTGGCTGGCGTTGTGCTCGCGATGAGCGTTCCGTTGGTAAGCGTTGGGAACGTGCTCAGCACTGGGTCATCGTTGGTTGTGCCAAGCGAAACCGTTGCCTGCAGTGTTGCGGCGCTGACCGTGGCAACGACCGTGATCGTGAGCCGGTCGCAGTTGCTGACCTCAACGTACCGACCGGACGCGGTTGCGTTGCTGGCGCCAATGATTAGCGGCTCGTTTTTGAGTACATTGCCGTTCATGCGAACTGGTCCTGTTGCTGTTGAATGGCCGCGAGCGCGCTTGCGAACCGCGGGTCGCGGCGCACGAGTCCTTCGACCACGGCGGCTCGGTCGTCGTCGCTCTTGGCGTTTTGGAAGTCATCCGCCCAAGGCATAAAGGCATCGGGGTTGGACGTCATCGCCGCAGTCGTCGCGCGCCCGAGCGTTTGTCCTGGCGGGTAGCCGGTCTGATCGTTCATCGATGTGGGCCGTGGAAGCGAGTCCGGATCGGGCGGCGTTGGCGCAGGATCGGTCGCATCGCCGAGGCTGCCGACAAGACTGCCCACCGGCGCGCGACCTACATCACCGAGGCGGTCCATCATCGAAGCGGTGTCTTTGCTCAGCCAGTGCGCGCTGAGCGCGTTCATCCGCGGTCCGGCCCACCGCTGCGCTGCAGCGCCTCCAGCGATAGCGGCTGCGGCGGGAACACCAATGCCGCCAAGAGTTGCAGAGCCGATGGTGGCAAGAGGGCCAAGGCCACCGAGTGCGCGAATGAATGGGCTTGGCTTAGCGTTGGCCGCGCCTGCGCCCATCTTGGAAATGTCGAGCATGCGACCCTGCAGCGCGTTGTTTTGGTCGAACTGCGACGCAAGCTCGGGGTTGGCGCGATTGAAGTCTTCGCGCGCCTGATCCATCAACGCTGCGTAATGGTCGCTATGAATCGCATTGGCGGTGTTCGAGGCGTTCGGCTCTACCGAGTCGCCCACGAGCTGGCGCGTCTCGTTCCATACGTCCGGTGATATGCCGGCGAGCTCGCCCTGTTGCACGGGCCCGTACTGCTGTGCCGCAAGCGCGCCAATAGGATCGGGCGGAGGAGGAGATGCCACCGCGGACGAGGGTGACGCAGCAGCGGGTGGCGGCGCCTGTTGCGGAATGGCGCTCGGCGAAGGCTGGATGGGGTTGGGTGGCGGCACGGCCGGTGGCGCACCCTGCGCCGCGAGCGCTCCGACCGGATCGGGCGGCGGCGGTTGGTAGCGCGCGCTCGGGCGAACCGGCGTTAGGTCCTGCGGGGCGACCGGCATTGGCGGAGCAGACGGCCCACCGGATGTCGGCGGCGGCGGAGGCTCCGCTGCCGGCCCCGCGGGAGCCCGTTCGGGCGGGTAGCGCATCGCATCGTACTGGTCCGCGAGACCCTGGTAGCGAGCGTTCTTTGCGGCTACGGGCGGCGGGACAATGCCAGGCGTCACCCCGCGATCCATGATCTTTTGCGCGATGCCGCCCGGGTTGACCTCGGCGCCCTGCGCCGCAAGCGCTGCAAGTGCCGCGTCTTTCTGCGCGCCAGCGGCGTCCGCGGCCTCGCTCGCCATGCGATTCATCTGCGGAACGGTGCCCACGTCAAACATGCTCGGGCCGCGCGACTCACGCAGCTTGCGCATCTCAGCGAGCAGGCCAGCCCGCTCATCCGGATGCATCTCAGTCCACTGCTTCGAGCTCGGGTCGATGCCGAAGCTTCGAGCTTCAGCATTCGCTTGCTGCAGCGCACGATCAGCTATCGCCTCCGGCATGCGCTGGTTAGCCGCCGCGCGATCGGCTGTTACACCCAAGGCTGCTGGCAATGCCGACAGCGCGGCAGACCACGCTGCGTCGTGCCCTGCGTCGTGCAGAGCTTCGTCTACGTTGCCCGTATTGCCATACTGGCGCATGAAGCCGTCGCCTGCGCCCAGCGCGGATTGCGCCGCTATCTCGGCGCCGCCTCGCGCCAGCGCGCTAGCCTTCGACGTGGCAGGTATGAGCTTGGTTACGGCGGCAAGCTTGTTCGCGGGATCGAGAAATAGTGAGCCCATGGCATCGCCGAACGCATACGGCAACGGCTGCTCGGCCTGCGCGCGCGCGTCCCAGTCGCGATAGGGCGCAATGAGGTCGGTCTGCCCGGCGAGCTGATCGCCGAATTTCACGTAGTGGCCCGGGCCGCCGTTGACGGCACCGGCCACCACGGCATTGAGACGAGGACTGTCATCAGCTGGGCCGCGCTCCGCGAGCGCAGGTGTTGCAGGATCTTCGGAGGCGCCGAGTAAGCCGGCGAGCCAGTCCGGGCGCCGTGAGCCATCTGGTGTCGCGGGAGCGGCGGTCTCTTCTGCAGCCGTTGGCTGCAGAGACATAGGCCCGTCTTCGATGGGCTGAGCGGAGGTCTCGGCCGAACCCCCCTCCTGCTCCCCGCCGTCTTCCTCGAGCAGCGCTTTGAGTTTGTCCGACATTCCCATCAGCGAATGCTCCTGACCTTCCCGCTCTGCAAAAGCTTCTGGATCTGCTCGTCATTCAGATCCGCTTCCTCCGTGGTGCCGTCGTTGTGTGTGACCGTCACGCGGTAAGTACCAGGCGCTGACGCCGTTGGAGGCGCTGCGATCACATCTTTCACCTTCGGAAGTTTTCCGCTGGTTACACCAAGATTTGGCGTGGCCTCCGGATTGTCTGCCCCTGGCGCGAGTTCGGTGTCAGCGCTTGCAGCCGATGGCTGCGCTGCCGGGGCGCTGGTTGTGATGCCCCAGCGGACCGGGTCCATGCCATTGCGACGCAACACCTCTGCCGCAAGCTCCGGCTTGTTGGCAGCGCCCGCGATGTCGGACTGCAAGATGTTACGGATCACGCCGAGCGCAGATCTGATCTCGGGCATGGCCGCGGTTGGCGAAGTCGCCGTTGCGATTTGGTTCGCAAGCTCTTCGCGTGCGTTGCCACTCGCACCTGTGTCGATGCGATAGAGGCTCTGGCCAAGGCGCTGCAGTCTCTTCTGATTGTCGAGCGCCTGCTGCTGGTAATCCGCGGTTTCCTGATCGCCCGTCATCCTAGCAACAGCCCCGGTCAGACCGCGCATCCACTGCGGCATCGGCGCCTTGCTAACTCCGCCTGCGATCTGCTCCGCACCAAGACCGGGTGCAAAACCTCCGGTCTTGCCTTTATTGGACTCGGCCGCCGCGATAGCGTTTTCAACCTCGTCCAATATCTTTCCAGCCTCGCGCTGCTTACGCGTGTCGGCAGCAAACTTGTTGGCAAGGGTCGCGTTCTTATCCTCGCGCCCTTCCGCGTCGAGTCGTTCTTGGCGCGTAGCGACGCGTTTGCGCTCAGCCTCGGCATCCGACGCCTGTTTTTCGGCGCGTGCCGCCGCCTCGTCCGCGCGTCTTTTTTCGTCGAGCTCCTTGGGCGTGAGTGGCTTGTCGGGAGCGTATTCGGCCTGAGCCTTGTACTGCTCGCCGTATTGAGCTCGCGCCTTCTGCGAAACGTCATCCACCGTGTTCGCAATGTCTTCGTGGTTGGCCCCGTTGACGCCATGTGTGTGTTCCTCGGCCTTCTTCCTTTCGCCGCGGGCCACTTCATTTTGCGTCGATTCGAGGTTGCCGTACTTCGTGCGAAGCATCGGGCTAAGCGTGCGGAATGTTGCGGCATCGGCATTGCCGAGTGCGTCTTTTTCGTCGTCGCTCAAGACGCTGTCATAGAGCTTCAAAAAAGCCTGGACGTTGGTCTTGTTCTGCTCTTCAGCATTTGCCTTCTTCTGCTCCGCGGCAGTCAACCGTTTGTCGCCCTGTTCCAGGCTGCGCTGGGTGTTGCGGACACGCTCCATCGCGAGCATCTGGTTCACGGGGTCCGAGCCCGCGCCGCCCAAGAGCATCTTCCGCTTGTCGTCGTCGTACGCGCGACCAGCCGCATCTGACTGCTGAAGAATGGTCGGGATGCTGCGGCCCTTGTTGAACGCAACGTCGGCGAGCAGCGCCCAGCCGTTGACGCCGGGGCGCTCTCCGATTTGCGCGAGCGCCTTCTTCTTTTCCTCTTCGCCCTTCTGCATCAGCGCGGCGATTGGGTCGTAAGGGTCTGTCTTGGTGGCCGTCTTCGCTTCTTCTGGCGTCTGCGCCTGGACCTGCCCGGAGGGCGGTGCGGGCGTACCGTCTTTGCTCGGGAGCTCTTCCGCCGTGGGCGAGCGCTCGGCGTCGGAAGGCCCTCTTCCCGGTCTTGGCTGGGCCAGGGCGGCCTCGGGCTCGGGCGGAGTCCCGGTATCGGCTGGAGGGTTGTTGAAGCTCGCGAGAGCGCTGGCAGCGCGCGCGATGATGGCGGCCGCGGGGTCATGGGCATTCGCGCCCGTGGCCGTCGGTTGCTCGTCGTGCACATCCTGCAGCGGCGTGTTCGCGATCCCGCTCGTGGGATCCGTGTCGGGGATACCGGGTGGATCGTTATCGCCGTCTTGATCAGGGTCGGTAGATAGCGAGCCGCTGTCACCGGGCAGGCCAACATCGGCGACATCTGGGCTTACGCGAGCCGGTAGTTCAACAGGCGCCTCGCGGTCGACTTCTGCAGCCGGCGGCTGATGTCCCTCCGCAGCAAGCGCCGCAAACGCGTCCAAGCGCTTCTGGCGCTCCTCTTCGGGATCGAGCGGAGTACTGTCGTATGCGTACATGCCCATGTCTCAACCAAACCCAAGGATTGGGACCTTTTTGCCATTCACGGAGTTGGGGGAAAGCACTGTCGTACCAAACAAGCCTCGATTATTGTCGCGGTTGACCTCGTCTTGATGAGATTGCGCGGCCTGCTGGCGCGCTGCCTCGGCCGCAAAATATCCACCCAGGTCGCTATCATTTTGGATCAACGCGCCGCCAAGCCACTGATTGTTGGCTGCGCCAGCTCCCGCGATCGTGGCTTGCTGGCCAAACCCTGTGTTGTTCACGCCGATGGCGGTGCCGCCTACGCCCAGGCGCTGATTCAGCGCGGTCTGCTGATCGTTATGCTTGACCGAAGCTGCGCCGCCTTGCGCGCCCAGCACGGCCTGATCGCGGCCGTAGTTGAGGTTAGCAACATTCAGCGATCCGTTGAGCGCATTCGAAAGGTTGTTGCTTGTTTGCGCATCGCCAGAAAGGTGCAGGCTCGTTTGCGTCGCGGTGCGGTTGGCAAGCGCATCGCGCTCGCGCTGCGCAAAGTTGTTGTTGAACTCATCCACGCCGAGCGATGTCGTGCGGTTGTACTGCGCCATCTGATCCGCGGCCTGACCACGGTTGAATGCGTCGTTTTGCATCGCGTTCGCTTCGTTGCCGTAGGCAACCTGACCCTGCAAGCGTGTCTGCTGGTTGTCGCGCGACGCCTGATCGGCGGCCAGGCCGCGTTTGTATTCCTGATCAAAGCTGGACTGCTGAGCGGTCTCCGAGCCTTGTTCGTAGAGCCCGAGCGCTTGGAGCTTCCGGTTGGCGTTACTCGTGCCGAGCTGGTTTGCTTCGCTGTTCAGCTGACTTCCGAGCGAGCCGTACGACTTGAGCATGTCCTGCGAGCGCGCGACGGCGGCGCCGCTCGCGGCGAGGTCGCTCAGCAAACGGTTTTGCGAAAGCCGCGCATCGGTCAGCGCGCCCTGCGTGAGCGCTGCGCCACCGCTCGCCATGCCTTGCCGGCGAAGCTTCGACATCATGGCGGCATCTGCACCGCGCTCATCCGTTTCTTGCTGTTGCCGAGCCTGCTCGTATAGGAAGCGTTCTTGATCGGTCACCGCGGGGTTAGTGAGCTGGCCCATCTGAGAAAGCGCGCTCATCGCCGCGCCGTACGCCTTGGGATCGATCTGTCCTGGCAGGACATCCATCGAGCCTTGCGACACGCCACGCAGGTCCTGAAGTCCTTGGTCGCGCATCGCGATGTACTTCGGATCTGCATACGCACCGGAAGCTTGCGATGTGTAGTCAAGCGCACCGCTAGCGGTTGCGCCGAGCATGCCAAGCGCAGCGGTCTGTGCCGCGAGCGCTTGCGGGTCTGCCTGGGCAGCCTGAGACGTTAGGTCGCCGCCCCATTGCACCGTGGACTGGAGCGGCGCCTTGATGCTGTTGTACGTAGAATCAAGGTTTCCAAGCGAAGTGCTGATGTCCTGATTGACACCGCTCAGGCCAGTCAAATAGTTGTTGAGCGCGCTTGTGGAAAGATTGTTAGCCGTATCGCGCGACGTACCAAGCGAGTCCGCCAGGCCCTGCAAACGCTGCTCATACGCAGCGTTATTCGGATCTTGCGCATCGATCAGCGCGTTCATCTTATCGATTTGCGCTTTGTTGTCGGCTGCCGTCTGCTGGCCAGTGCCACGCAGTTGGTCAATCAGCGCCTGTGTGCGCGTAGCGGCTGCCGTCGCGTCGTCACGGCCTTGCTGGATCTGCTGCCGCTCGCCATTCCAGCCGCTCGCGTTTCCGCCAGGCTGATAGTCGGTTCCAACGTAGTTGTTGGGGTCGTTGAGCGATCCGGCAGTAGCGTTCAACTGGTCGATGCGGGCACGTCCAGACGGCGAATACCCCTCTGTAGCAAGCGTCCTTGCAGCCTCGTCATTCAGGTATTGCTTGTAAGCCTGGACCTGATCGGGACGAAGGCCGGCGAGATAGTTGGCTGTGGGAGCCTGAATGGTCCCCTGCGCTGCATTCTGAGCAATGAACGCGTTCTGTTGCTCAGGCGTCATCGAGGCAAACAGATACGATGCAAAGTCGGTGGCCATTATCCGATCACCAAAAGGCGAATGGTTGCGTAGCGCGCGCTC
>Ga0213917_1000140_pt1 | contig 15838 bp, 31 predicted proteins | sample McNCre117MG_FD_161051 | JGI IMG/M metagenome (GOLD analysis project Ga0213917, IMG submission 161051) | Freshwater microbial communities from McNutts Creek, Athens, Georgia, United States - 1-17 MG | ecosystem: Environmental > Aquatic > Freshwater > Creek | place: USA: Georgia | collected... | reverse complement strand
TGTGTGTGAGTTGCACAATTGCAAAAAGTATCCCCACGAATACGACTAGAATTATTATCCTAGTCATTCGTGGGGCTGGAGTTGTTCGGGTTTGTTGGGGTGGGAGTGGTATAGGCTATGCGGGTGGGGGTGTCAAGGGGAGATTTCCATAGGCTCCATTAAGATAATAGTAGCAATATCTTTAATGTTGATAATCATAACTCCGCTATCTGTAACAATTTCAACAAAATCTGACCTATCATTAATCTTAAAATCGTTATAATTTGCGCAAGCTGATTTAATTTTCTTATATGCTATATTTGCCGCACGTTTTGTTTTAAAACTATGTTCATACGCTTGTGTCGTATATTTGTGTTGAATAGCTATTCGCCACTTAGAAAGGTTATTTAATCGCAATCTTTCTAGTATAATATCGCTGGTTATATCCATATTTCCCTCGCTAATAATGATGCCTATCCACATACCTATCACTAACAATATCGCCAATATAATTATCGGTGTCTAGATAATCGTCAAAGCCATCGGTTACAATATAATCCAAATCCTCGCTTTGGATTAAATCCGCTACCATAAAATTGTTATTGCTTGCGGCGGCATGATTTTTATACTTACGTAATCCTCGTTGAGTAAGCATAATATTAATCCTTGTAGTGTTATCCGCCGCGCTTCCAATCGCGGCGGATAACCATTTTCCTGTAACAAGGTTTTGAAAGCTACCCTTTCGCCTTGCTACATATAACGCTTAACAAACGGATCAAATTTTGTCAAGCATTATTTTGTGCCAAATTAAGCGGCCTTCTTTTCGGTTGTCTTTGCCGGGGCAGGGAGCGCTTTCGACATAAGTGCCTCAAGCGGGTCATTAGCGGAAGGCTCGACAAGGAAACTGGCGGTATATTCATAGCCGGTGTTGCTACTTTCCGTAGCAATGACACCAATGGTAAAGGCCATTTCTACGCCATCACCCTTTGCCAGATTTTCCACGGTGGGCTGCACAAGGTTCTGGGCAACGTCCGGCAGGAAAAGCTGTCCGGTGCGGAAGCGGGATCCAACCTTGGCACCTACAAGCGCTTCCGCAACAAAGTCGCCAGTAAGGGCGGTAAAGTCGCCATAGGTGGAAGTGCCATGGCGCAAGCCGCGTGCAATGCCAACAACGCGGGCAATGTCAACGGACTGGCCTTCCTGTAGATCCTTGATCTGCGCCTTGACGTTACCGACAAGCACCTTCATCGACAGTTTCTTAACAATTGCAATAGCCATTTTTAAATTTCCTTTTGTCTCAATCGCGCCTCAATTGCGCATTTGCCTTAAACCACATTAGCAAAAATCAGTCAAGCATTTTAATGCGCCTAGGCGTAAATTTTATTCCGCGCTTTACGCTAAAGGTTGGCACTTCCGGCTCATAGGTTACGGTCGCACCTTTTGCGATAGCTATGATTTCCTCCGGCGAAAGCCTAACCCCTTTTGAGGCAATCTTGTAATCGCCATTGAGTTTTCTAAAGGCATATAGTTTTTTCCCGGCGACAGCGGCAAAATCGCATTGTGCTTCCAGTTCCCAATTACCTAGACCCTCGCTTAGGTCAATATCGCCAAGGTGACTAGCGGCAACGCTATCAGTGTCGCAATAAATAATAGTTCCATTGGTTTTATGAATAGCGCGCCACAAATACGCGCGAACAAAACCTGTAATAGAAGCCGATACCGCCACATCATAAAACCTTTTCTTTTCTTCCTCTAAAGGTCTAGCCATAACGGCGGTTTCCTCGCAAAGCAATTTACAAAATCCCCATCCCTCTTGCATTGCGCCGTCGATATTCTCGGCGGGAACCGTCATAAATTCTTCGTAGTTATCTGGATTACTGGCAAATTTGCCATAAAGACTATTAAGAAAAATCTTTGCAAACAATCTTTGGGCAATCCAATAATCTTGTTCTGTCCCGACGCTAGATTTCATATTCATATCGGCTTCATTCTTTAGCGTAAAGAATGTGTCTACATAATCAATAAAATTAATATCGTCTAGAAATTCGCGGATTTCTATTATAATGCAGTCATGTAAACAATTGGTATCCCTTGCCGCGATATATTCCCATCCTGTAATATGAAATTCGTATTCGCTTCCATCATTAGGAAAATATAATCCTGTGTCACCTCGCAAAGGAAAAGCTCCATATCCTTTAGCTCTGCAACTAATGAAACATTTTGATAATCTTTCATCGGTAATATCCTCTGGCATTTTGCTATAAGTGGCATAAGCGCCACCCCAAGCATGGTTAAAAGTCATTGCATAGGGATATGCAGAACGAATATCAATAACGCTAAATTCTTCCTCAATAATCCCGGTCTTAAAGCATTCGACACGACCCCCATAATAATATTTGGCAAAATCCTGATAATAGACAGGGCTGCTATTAGGTTTCTTTTCACCGCTAATCTTTTGCCAAATTTTCATAGCAGCGCTAGCTTGCGTAATAGCCATGCCATAATCGTTAATAAATTGCGTAATCATTTCGTGCAAGTAAATGCAATCTGCTTTAAGATAAGTAGTTATCGATTCCCAATTTTCGGGTTTATTCCTTTCGCCTTCCTCAAAAATAGAATAATCAATATCATCCTTTTTATAAGCGGACAACGGGGCAGGAATAATATTGAAACTATCTCTAAATTCGCAAAAGCCGATATTAAATTTGGCAAGCCTTCCGGCGATAATGGTTAGATGTTCAAAATCTTCGACATATTCTGTTAGAAAATGCCAGTCAAATTTGCCGCCGTTATGAGCGTAACAAATAACTTCCTTATCCTGTAGGAATATAATCAATTCTTCGGTATCAGTAAATTGATGATATTCCTCGCCGGTAAAAACTCCCCAAACAAAAGGTTTAGGAATGCGGCCTTTTTTAAACGGGTCGGTTTCGGCGTCAACAGTCCAAATAGGACGGCCTCGGTATTTCGGCGGCTTAAAACTTTTTGCCATATTTCCTCGCTTTGGCACGTTGCGCCGATTTGTTAGCTTTTAGCTTGCCCTTGGCAGTCTCATTATATTTCTTGGAATAATCATTAATGTTAGCTTGATTTTTGCTTTTAAATCCCTGCAAACCAAATGCCCAATTTAGATAATGATGATTAGGGCCGTGCAATTTATTGTTCTTATCCTCATAAACCGAGCCACCCGGCGCATATCGCATTAGGTGGTTATAGACCTTATCAAATGTCAAATCCCTATCAACAGGCCCGTTAAAGATAAATTCTCCGGCCATCATAACGAAGGCTTTAATGTCGGGATATTTGTCAATGACCCTTTGAATTTCTTTTGCCGGATCGGCGGCAAGATTTACCATATTAAAGGGGATTTTAAATTCGTCAATAAATTTTGAGGAAATTATGAGCGTATCGCCTTTTACCGTAACCTTAGCATTTTGTGAAACGGTAGGAACAAAGGCGACGTCAAATTTTACTTTTCCTTGATGCTGCGATGCGCGTTGCGCTATTTTCAGCTTTGCTTTATTCTTTGTTCGGTAAATCTTTGTCGGTCGCTTGGTCAATTGCTCATATTCACGCCAAGCGGCTTTAATGTAGGATTTCTGGCCAGATGTAAGGGAATGTCGCAGGTCATATCCCTTTAGCTTTTTCAAATAAGGGCGCATTTCCTTTGCGGCTTCCTTATACGCTTTTTCGGCTAATTTCTTTTGAAATTTGGCGTCCTTTGCCGCCTCTCGGGCATTGCGAATTGCGCCCTTTGCCTCTTTAGTCAAAAGGCTCTTTTTTCTTGCCATATGGGCTTACCCCTGCTAGTGTGATGACTGGCAATTGCGAGTTGCCATGAGCCTTGAACCTAGCACGGGTCGGGTCGCAGATCAAGGCCCGGAGCGCATCCCCTGCCCGCTCCGGGCCTTTTTCATAAAAGGATTTTGAGCGTTGACTAATCCGCCTAGCACAAATGTAACAATAAATATGCGCAATAGGCGCTATGTTAATTGCCGTGTGCCGCCTAAGCCCTATACAAATGATTACCTAGAAATGTATGGCGGAAAAGGTAAAACTTTTGGTAAAGTTAAAGCTACTGCTATGAATAGCTTTAGTTATAATATTACTGGCGTTAAATCATTTATCTATAATGGTGTAAATGATTCTACGCAGAATAATATGCTAGATATTTACGATTATACTTTTTCCAATAACGGAATTTATTTTAACGGCATTTGGCACTGGTGGACCATTAAAAATATTAATCCTGTTATTCCGGCGACATACAATTTGCAAGTTTATAAATTTGTGCAAAATTATTCTGGCGGTTTAACTACTAAGCCATTAAATCAAATGCAAACTTATGAATTTGATTTTATACGTTATTATACTCCCGGAAAAGCGCAACCTTATTGGTCTTACACTTTAGTAAGCAATGGTCCGAATGGCGCTCTATCAATGTTTATAAATGCGGGTTATAATTTTGGAGCAGGTCTTGATAACTGTTTAGCTATTACGGAAATTAACGAAAATGGTCTAAACACAAATCTGGCGTTTTATTTGGGTGACACTATTACAGGTCCGTTGCCTTCTCCCGGCGCAATATTTAACCCCGAACATAACTGCATTTATTTAAACGGCTATTATTACTTTTGTTATCGCAATGATGTGGCGCGCAAAATATCTGTAATAAAATTTCGTCCAGTTCCATATGACATTGATATTAATTATGACTATGACCATGACGCGCATTTGTTGGTATGGGATTTTAATATAAAGAATATTGATTTTAATGACACAACTATAAACGATTTTGTTTATAACGAGCCGAATATAAATATCGCTGCAACTGACAATAGTTTTATTATCCGCACTTTTGCGGATAGTTTTACAGGTTGGGGTTTTGTTGAGCTTGATCCAGAATGTCAATTTTATGACTTATATTCTAGCGTAGGAAATAGCGCATTTTATAACATTGTTTATGAATTAAATGAGTGGATGGCCAAAGATAATTTTGATGACAGCAATCCGCTGATTTATGCCATTAGTTATAATGACACTATTTACGAAAATGGGACATGGTTTTTGAATTTGCCTTTTAGCAAAATTCGCGCTAGAATACCGCTTGAATGTGGAAATTATTGCATACCTTTGATTAACAGAAAGGCTCAAATCAATGTCAGGAACTAAACCCAAATTTCCAAACTTTACCATGACTATCCCGGCAGAGGGTCCAATCTCTATTCCCGATAGTTATGAGTTTGTAGCAAATGAAGCCCTAGAAATTGACCTAACCGAATTGACTTTTAACGGATGGATTGAATATATTTCTGGCGTGTTTATTGACAATACGGAAAATACCGGCAACCTTTATTTCACCTGTAGCGGCACAAAGCAGAATTTTTGGTTTCCGGCGGGATATAGTGGTTATGTTCCGCTCTTTTTGCCTAATCCGCCTAAGGTTGTTGTTACGTCAAGCGCGAACGCTAACGTAACTTTTCAGTGGTATAATGTGCCAGTGTTTCCGCTACTCTTGCCGGGACCAAATGTTGTCGCTCCATTGACGGCGGTTGACCTGCAACAGATTGCTGGCGTAGCGCTTACTAGCGAAAATTTGCCCGTCGATATTACTTGGTATAATGGCGCGGCTCTCGATAGCACTAACCCGCTTCCTGTAGTCGAAAATGGACCGACAATTACGGATTATACTTTTGCCTTAACTGGCGCAAGCGATACTCTCGTTACGGCGGGGCAGGCAGGTAAATATTTCCTGCTACAAAATCCAACAGGCAACGGAACCGTGACACTTAACCTTGCTGGTGGTGATGCTAGCACTAGCGGTATCTCTATTCTCGCTGGCGGATCGTATGAGGCTATTAATGGTATAGCTAATGCTATTACTGTCAAGGGCACCGCCGCGCAGTCTGTAACCGTTTTTGCAGGATAATTATTTATGCCTATTAATAATCCGTCTAATGCGTCAATATTGCCAACTGACACAAATATAACAACTGGCGCCGCACCATTAACATTAGACCCTACTGTTAGATATTATTCTATTACAAGTGGTGGAACGGGCGGGGTAGAAATAGTTAATCTGCCTAATTTGCCGCTAGATGCTAATGGATATAATGGACAATATATTGGGCAACAGTGTCTTATTTATTTAGAAACACAAACTAATCCTAGTGATGTTGTAGAAATACATATAAATAATGACCCAAAATTGCCGACCATTATTTATCCTTTTATTGCCCAAGGAAACGGCATAGGAATTTCACACATTACTAATTACGCGCTTAATTATGGTGGTGCCAGCGCTGTGTGTATTTGGAGCGGTGATTATTGGATGATTTCTATTGCTTTAAATGATTTGGCATGGGGCGGGGGAGTAAATGAATATGGTTATAATATGGATAGTTTACCTACCGTAAATCCCGGCGGTTCGGGTAAACTTTGGAATAATTCTGGTGTTGTAAATGTTACTTAAGGAAACTAAATCATGATGGAAGAAATGATGATTTCACTATTGCAGCGCATGACCGGCCTAACGCCGGAACAAATGCAGGCGCTTAGCAATAATGCGATTAATCTTTTGCAGTCTTTTGACACGCGACTAAAGGCGATTGAGGATAAACTAGAGATTATCTCGCATAACCACGACCCGGTTATGCCAGAAATAAAGGCGCTTGAATATGACAATTAAAACTATAGTGCTAGATGACGGTGAGCCGGAAGTTTCTGGCGAAGAATTAGCGGAAATAAAATCTGAACTAGCCAAAACTCAAGAGGAAATTGGCGAAGTTATAGTTGCTAAGATTGATGGTAACAATGAAGATATTGAAGCTATTATCGTTGAAAACACAACTGATATTAAAGAGGAAGTAAAATCATGGCTAGAGCAAGCGCTAAATCCGATAGTGGAAGCGGTGAGCCTGTTGACAACGGGCCTAGTGAATTTGTCGCAGAAAATGGAGACAATGGAAACGAAAGCGGAAACATCATTGATCCCGGATCAATCGAATACGGAGACGACTACGAGCGAGACGAATTCGGACAGCTTGTCATCGGCACAAGTGGAAAACCCCGTAGAAAGCGCGGGCGAAAGTCTGGCGGAAACTATTCAGGAAGCGGCGGAGGAAGTGCAGGAAGTGCCAAGCCATCTAAGGGAAATAATCAGGCTCTAATTTCCGGGATTGAAACACTTTCGCAGACTTTGCTTATTGTCCATATGGGTATTGCAAAGTTTACGGAATGTAAGCACTTTGAATTGGAAAAGAAAGAAAGCGATAATCTTGCTGGCGCTCTAGTTAATGTTATGGAGCAATTCGACATTACGCCTGATCCCAAGTGGACAGCGGTGACTGGTCTGATTACAACTAGTGCAATGATTTACGGGCCTAGGATTGTGCTTTATCGTTTGGAAGCGGAAGACAAGCGCAAGGCTAAACGCGCGCAAAAAGAGCCGTTGAACTCTGGCCAGTTTGATGGTAACAATATCGTTGATATGGGCGGATTTAATTTAGGTGGATAGTTATGGATAGGCGCAAGGCAAAGAAAAAGTTTAAAAAAGACTTGGGAATTATGAAAATTAATATTCCCAAAGCTAAAAAGGAACGCCGCGCTAATCTAAAAACTAAAACCGCACGTAAATTTACTAATTGGTTATGAGCATAAATCTTCCCGGTCCCGATGCCCGCACGGTTGTTCTCGGCTCAACCGGCAGCGGTAAAACGCAATTCTCGGTTTGGCTATTGTCAACGCGGGATTTCCATAGACGTGCATGGTTTATTCTCGATTTCAAGGGCGATGAATTGCTTGACTCAATCGGAGCCAAATTAATTTCCATCCGGGAATTTCCCAAAGAACCGGGCCTGTATATTATTCGCCCTTTGCCCGGCGAGGATTATTTAGTTAGCCAATTTTTCTATAAATGTTGGGTTAACGAAAATGTTGGGGTTTTTATTGACGAGGGCGGCATGGTGCCCAAAATGGATAAGTGGTTTCGCGCTTGTCTTACACAGGGGCGCTCTAAACATGTCGAAATGATTATTTGTTCACAAAGGCCGGTATGGCTGGATAAATACGTTTTTACCGAAGCGTGGTTTTACGCTGTTTTCAACATTAACTTTGTTGACGATAACAAGGCCATGCGGGCTTACCTTGGCGGCATCACGCCTAAGCGCTTGACCAAGTACCATTCGTTGTGGTACGATGTAAGCCAACATAAATCGGCTATTCTCGGGCCGGTCCCTAATACGGAAAAGTTGATAGAAATTTTTAACGCAAAACTTGATACTAAACCGATGAAGATTTAGCAAGTTAAAATTTTAACCGGAGTTAATATAATGAAGGAAACTGTCATTACTTGGACAATCGCTAATTGGATTACCGTTTTTCTTATGTTTGTTTCGGCTAGTCTAATTATTGGCGCGATTATCAAGACTGTTACCCGAATGCGCTCTAATTCGGGAGAGTAATTTGTTATGCTTAATTTTAACCTAATGAAAGCATGGCAAAATTGGATCATCATTTTCTTGATGATTTCTATTGCAATGACCGGACTCCACATTTTTATTAACTTTATTGATAAGGACACAAATTAATGGCACAGGCTCCCGCCGCACCTACTCCGCAGCAGATGGTGCAGATGAATATGATGGCGCGAAACGCTGTCACCGCTAATTCTATTAAAATGAAGCAGCAGATTTATTCGGTTACTGTTGATCCTACTTCACAGAATGTTCTTAACGTTACTGGCAACGCTATTCGTAACGTTGGTTTGCTTCTCGGTTTTGTTGTTGAAGTAACCGGCAACGTCAAGATTACGACTGGCACTGTTGACGCTGCGCGAACTCCGTTTGGCAATGCCAATATGGTGCAGCAGTTCCGGTTTGACGATCTTTCCAACTATACCCGTATTCAGACGCCGGGATGGCACCTTGCCACGATTAATACCCTGCGACAGGGCTTTGGATATGGTGGCGTTTACGCCAATAATATCCCTATGGGTTATGGCGTCAATTATCCGGTATACGCAGGTTCCAGCACTCTTACCCATGCGGTAAGTCAGCAGCTTCGCCAGCAGTATTATGTCCCTATCTCTTATAGCAGCACTGATTTGCGTGGCGCTATTTGGATGAGCACTGTTTCTGCAACGTCTAATCTCCAGATCACTCTTAACCAGACGCCGATTGTTGGCGCGGCAGGCAATCCGATTAACGGTGTGTTTCAGATGGCCTCTGGCACCGCACCTAGCCAGTGGGATGGTAACGTCACCGTTACGGTTTATCAGGTCTATCTTGATCAGGTTCCACGCGATAGCAAGACCGGCGCGCCTATTCTGCCGATGATGGACCTTAACACCATTTATGAGTTGAAGCAGACCACGTTTAGTAATCCTACCGCAAATCAGGATTATCCAATGGCCTATTCAAACTTCCGCTCGTTCCTTTCGACTATCGCGGTTTTCGATAATGCAGGCGTCTATAACGCCGGAACCGACGTTAATTATTGGTCGCTGGCAAGTGCCAACTTTACTAATATCTTTAAGGTGACGCCGGAAATTGCCGCACTTGACGGACGACAGTCTATTATGACCGATATGCCGGTTGGGTCTTATCTGTTTGAAAGTCGAGACATTCCAATTAATACCATTAACTATGGTAATATGGAATTGAACCTTAATGCTAGTTCTGTATCTGCCGGGGCGCGTGTTCTCGTTGGATACGAAGATTTTGCGCTCGTTTCGCAGGTTGTTGGCGCTTCCTCGCTTGCTGGCGGCTAACGAAACTTGAGCGTAATCTAGGCCCGGAAAGTCTTATACTTTCTTTGCGGATTTTCCGGGCCTAGTAATCTAAGGGTTATTTTATGACTAGCTGCAATCTCTGCAATGCGATTAACAGGTGGCTAAAGCAGCCATTTAAAGAGGAAGGCAGCGCACTAGATTGGTTTCTTTTTCTTGGTCTAGTGCTTGTAATTATTTTCTTTTGGTCGCGTATTCTCGTTAGAATTGCGCCGTAACCGGAGTTAAACCTATGCGTATTTTTGGCCTCTCTCTTACAAGCCTGTTTATTCTTTTCCTGTTTTTCTGGCTTGGCACCAAGTTTCCTAATACTTTTGGTAACATTCCTATTATTGGGCGTTGATGTGGAACAATCAACTAAACTTTTCTTGATGCTTGCTTTCTTGTTTATTGTATTTACTACAATGAACGGGCATCTAGAAAAGTATGTGCGAATTATATTTGGCAGCGCTGGCAACAATGGCAAAGCAAATTCCGCACTTGGTCAAATTGGCACCTATTCAATTCCGTCATTTTAGGCTTTAGCAATCTATGCCCTTTTTTCTTCTCATTATTGGCTTGATTGTTATTGTTGCCGGTATTAGGTCAGCGCAATCTGGCACCGATTTAATCGGTTTAGTTAAGTCGGATTTTAGCGGCTCAAATAACTTTTTCTTATGGGTGCTTGCTATTATTCTTGTAGTAGCGGTTGGACAGGTTAAAGCTATTCGCCCGATTTCCGATGCTTTCCTAGGACTGCTTATTCTTGTGATTATTATAGCTAATTATAAGCACGGCGGCGATTTGCTTAATAGTTTTGTTAGCCAAGTAAAGGCAGGTATGCAATGAAAATTGGCGATACTATCGTTACGATTGCAGTTGCTATTATTGGCCTTGCAACTCTTGCGGTAATTGTTAGCAAACGCGCAAATACCACAAGTGTTATTAGTTCATTTGGTAACGCATTTAATTCAATCCTTAAAACTACGATTTCACCTGTAACAGGATAATTACTATGAATAGGCTTACTGAAGCAGTTGTAACGATTGCAGTCGCCATTATTGGCCTCGCTACTCTTGCCGTGCTGGTTTCACGCAATGCTAATACGGTTGGAGTTATTAACGCTGGCGGTGGCGTGTTCAATTCGTGGCTTGGCACGGCGGAAAGTCCCGTCACCGGCAAGAGCAATTCCGCTTCCTATAATTGGGGACAGGGGTTTGGCGGCATGGGTGGCGGCTTTAATTTTGCCATGCCTTCACTTATGGGGGGTTAAAATGTATCGCTACATTGCCACCCCTAATACTCTCGGTATTGGCGTTGATAACCTAGCTTTTGTTAGGCCACCGATTGCTACTGATTTTAACTATGACAGCCGCCGCTATAATGTTCGTGCGGATATTATGCCGCTAGAAGGCGCTGGCCAGTTTCCCCTTTATAATATCGGGCCTATGACTGACTTGCGCGCTAACGGTGTCTATCTTTCCGGACAGCTTGCGCTAGGCGCTCTTACCGATTTTAAGCGCGCTAACAATCTTGCATAAATAAAGGCTATCCCCATGAAGCTAAATTTTTCTATCTTTAAAAAGAAAGCGGTATGGTGGGGACTTGGCGCACTTGTCATTTTCTACATTTTTTATCGTCTAATTTCTGGCGGCTCCAGTTCCGCAACTGTTGTTGCGAGCAATTCCGGACCTAGCGATGCTGCGATACAAGCCAATGCTGCGCAGTCTATGGCCGCGCTGCAATATGGCGCACAGACGACAGCGGCACAGACGCAGGCCAATGCGGAAGTGGCGATGGCGCAGCTATCCGCCAATTCGACCAATATCCAGACACAAGCCGCAGTTGACCTCGGCAAATATACCGCAGGTCTTGACGCGCAAACGCAGGCGGCTGCATTGACTACGCAGCAGAATATTGCCGCCATTAATGCGGAGTATTCTTTTGATACAGCAAAAGTCACAGCGGCAACAAATATCGCGCAATGGGGCATCATGGCCAATATGATGAATACGCAAACGATTGCCAATGCGGCGGTGCAGTCACAGTTTATTCAGGCCAGCACATATCAAGCTATCGCTGCCACGATCCCAAGCGTCAAGGAACGCGACAGGTCTATTGTTGCTGGAGAACTCACTAGCGCGATTTCTGGACAGGCTTATCATTTCAACGAACCGGGCGGATGGAATATTAACACCGCCCCAATAGGCGCGGGTTCTGGAACGCAAACGGTAAATTGGGCATCGCTTTTGACGCCAGTAAACGCTGGCCAGTATCTTAATTAAGGATAACCGGCCATGAATAAAAATATCACCATCAAGCTAGGCGTTGCCGCTATAGGGTTTGCCGTGCTTTACTATTTGCTCAAGCACAAGCCGCAAGTCATTACGTCTCTGGCGCAAGCAATGCCTAGTCTGGTGCCTATCGCCAGTACGATGGCTCCGGCAACAACTTATGACGTTAATTTGCCCTCATATACCCCGCACGATTATACTTTGCCATCAATCCAGATGGGTGGCGTGTCGATTAATAAGCAACAGCCGTGTAACCTGTGCTTTAAAGAACGTCAATCTATAGCGCCAGCAAGTAATCCGGTATCCGTACAGCAATATAATAGTCTGTGGGGTTTTATGGGTGCCCTTGAGACTATGGATTACGCTATAACAAATTCGCAACTTCCTTTCGGCGGCGGTGGGTAATAATGGCTGGCCTTAGCAGCGATCAATTGGCTTGGCTTTATAGTGCAGCGCCGCTTGCTAATCAGCAGGCAGCGCGCACCGGCTTAGATGCTAATTACATTCTGGCGCAATCTGCACTAGAAAGTGGTTATGGCCAATCTGGCTTGTCAAGCAACTATAACAATTATTTTGGAATAAAAGGAAGCGGCGCAAATAGCGTTTCGCTTCCTACAACCGAATGTGACGCAAGCGGTAATTGTTATAAAACGACTGGCAACTTTGCCACTTATCCGAGTATGGCCGATAGTTTTAAAGCCTATGGCGATTATATCCTGAAAAAGGGAACTAGCGGTTACGCCACAGACACTAATTATTCAAGCAAGATTGCATCTACTATGAATAAGATTAAGTCAATTATAGGTGACAGTTTAACCAAAGGGCTAACGTCTATTCCCGGCATTGGCACGGCTAAATCTGTAACTGATGGACTAGGGGTTACTGGTAACTGTAATTGGGTTTGCCAAATTCGTAATTGGCTTAAAGACAGTAACTTTTGGCAACGTGTTGCCATGGTTATTATCGGTTTTATTTTTATTGTTGCGGCTTTGCGTATGTTTGGTAACAAGGGGAGTTGATTATGCGTAGATTTATTTTGTCGCTTGGTTTGATTGCTTCGCTTTCCAGTTGTGCCACATTTGGCAAGGCGCATAAGGAAGTGAATGTAGCGGCTAATTTAACTCGCGATTTTATTTGCAAGCATCAGACTTTTCTGCTAGCTATGGCCGACGCAAATGGCGACAAGATTTTGAGCAATACCATTAATGGATTGTGTAAGGATTATGTCGCACCTGTAGGGGGTTAAATATGCCTTGGACATATCAAGAAAGCACCGGCAACCTTACCAATCCGGGCGGCAAAATTGTTGCTTGCGGTTATTCTGGTAAGGATTTGGGCAAGAATAATCCCGATATGCAAAGCGCTGTAGGCGTCGGACCGATTCCTTGCGGAGATTGGTATATTGACGCTCCTTATGATAGCCCTAACACCGGGCCTTATACATTGCCGCTTCGCCCTGTAGTCACCGCTTCCGCCCTTGGCAGGAGTGGTTTTCGCATTCATGGTGATAGCATTAGCGATCCCGGCAACGCTTCGCATGGCTGCATAATTCTTCCACGATATGTCCGCACTCAAATTTGGGCTAGTGGAGATCGTAAACTAAAGGTTGTCGAATAATGGCTAGTGTTTCTGCCCTGTCACCTATCCCGGAATGTCCGCATGATGACAGGATTGATAGCATAGAAAAATCGGTTAACGAATTGCACACTAAGGTTGATAGATCAATCGAGTTGCAAGAAACCGTTATAAGTCTGGCGACCGCTTATAATGGGATTTCCGGCTTTATCAGGAAGCACGGGTCTAAGGCAGTATCTTTCGGGGCAGGGATTATGAGTGTCGCAGGAATAGGCAATCCGGCGGTATGGAAATTTATTTCTACTTTTTTCGGTCATTAGGGTTGACATAGATTTTTATGGTGATAAGGTGGCTTTATCGAAACGAGGAAGGATAAAGTTATGGCACGATTTGAAATTCGCCGGGTCCATGGGTGGAAAACTTACCGCGTTATGGACACTGTAAAAGGCGATTGGGATGGGCCAGCAATGGCTACCAAAACGGAAGCGGAAGAACATTGCGCCTATATGGAAAATTATTGGGAAACTAAAACGTTACAAGCCCGCGCCGATATGTATGCAGTAGAAAACGGATTGCGTTTCTAATGCTTACTAGTTTCTGGTATGGTCTTTGTATCGGTATGTTCTTAATGGGGATTTATATTCCCATTAAGATATGCCGGGAAGTTTCCAACTATATGCGCGAATTGCGAGGAAGCGAAAAGCGCATTGAAAATAGTGAGGCTTATTCATGGCGGTTAATCAAGCACATTGTAGAAACGCAGAACAAGCGTTAGTCGGCGCTATTCGGTTCCGTATGACACAAATCGAATTAGAGTTTCAGGAAAGCAATTGCGATACGTTTTTTATTAAGGAACGGGCAATTGAGGCTAAGGATATGTTGTCGCAGTTGATAGGACTTGTTAAACGTGACTAAAGCGCTATACAGGATTGCGGCGGCTTCGATTATTCTCTTGATAGTCGGCGCAATCTTGTGTAAGATAAGGCCGGATTGGTGCCCGGAAATACTTGCCGCTTTGGTAATTTCGCCGGTTCCACCCATCCCATAAGCGAGGATTTTATTTATGGATTGGATTACGTTAAATAGTCAGGCCATTATTCAAGGCATGTTAATTTTTACTCTTGCAATTAGTCTGCTGATTAATTTCTTGCAAGGGGAAAAGATTTCTACTATTGAGGCGGAAATTGATATGCTTTATAATGACTTTCAAGAGTTTCACGATAAGGCGACGGTTCATATGGCCGGAATTATTAATATGAATGAAACACCGGAAAAGACACCGGGGATGCCGTGACAAGTTTAGCTGTTTGCGCAAATTGTCATTTAGATAGTTCTCAATCAAAAATGACTAGATATTGTGTTTTTAAAATGGAAAACAAACCTTTATTGTGTGATAAATGTTATGAGGATATGATTATGCCAAATATTAATACTTGCACTTGCCCCACTAACGACCAGTCGCCGGGAGATTGGCATGATGCAAATTGTCCAAACTTTCTTGAGCCTGATAGCGGCGAAGAAATCGCGGCAGAAAGTGGAAAGGCTTTTGTCGGAACAATTGAAACCATTAACGTTAACGATGAACCTGCAAAGGACGATAGCAATGGAAAGTGACCTTAATTCTATCGCTAATCAGTTTGGCCAGTTTTCGGAACAGGCTAAGGATACGGTGACGGATACCGTTACGGCTTATACTGCGATCAAGAAAGCGATTGCGGATTATGAGGCGGATTATTTGACGTTTAAGGGCTTGGCTAATGCGATTAAGCCGCATGTGGGGCTGTAAAATTTATTGAAAATAATGCTTGACAAACTTTCCTGCCTAGGTTATAGAGATAGGGCTTAGACAGGAAAGGATAAGCAAATGTTCCAGGTCCAATATTTTAGCAAGTTTGCAAATTCATGGATTAAGATTTCTAATCTTGTTTATGAAACAAAGCAAAAGGCTCAAGAATTTATTGATTATCAGGTTAATGTTAATCAGTGGATTAATGATAGCTTTAGAATTGTAAAGGTTTAAATTTAATAGGTTAACGGTTGCGCCGTTATTAAATCAATGCAATAAAACAAGCCTATGTCACACTTAAATAACTGTTGACTATAAGGACACGGTCAACTATAACTTGGGATACTTAACCAACCAACTCCAGCCCCACGAATGACTAGGATAATAATTCTAGTCGTATTCGTGGGGATACTTTTTGCAATTGTGCAACTCACACAC
>Ga0213917_1000139_pt1 | contig 15907 bp, 23 predicted proteins | sample McNCre117MG_FD_161051 | JGI IMG/M metagenome (GOLD analysis project Ga0213917, IMG submission 161051) | Freshwater microbial communities from McNutts Creek, Athens, Georgia, United States - 1-17 MG | ecosystem: Environmental > Aquatic > Freshwater > Creek | place: USA: Georgia | collected... | reverse complement strand
GTTGAACCAAGGCCCAATGGCGCAGCAAGCGTAATCGTATTTAACGTTGTGACTCCAGCCGTATCGGTATGGACATAGTTCAGCGCCCAGGTTGAACCGGGGCCACGGCCACTGAGATTAAATTCTATTCTGCTGTTGGGAGCAACGTAGATGCCAGGAGTGGTCACGACAATAGACGGAATCGTTGCGGTAACAGAGCCAGAGAACGTTGCTGTGACAGGCTGTGAGATGGCCTTATCTGACAACGTGCCGCTCAAGATGATCACACGAGGAACAAAGGCACCACCTGTGATATCTCCCAGCTCTGCTTTGACATCAACCGCATTCGCCCCAACCCCACCCTGAGCCATGGCAGTGATGGACGTAATGAGACCATCTGCGAAGTTCATGTCCACAGTCACGGCAGTCACCCCAGAATTGGCGACTACCGTTTGCTGAAACGGAATCGCCGTACTGCCGGTCGGCTGAAAGGTTCCATTGAACACAATGGTCGTAGACCCCGGCGTTGACCAACCATAGAAGCGCACGGTATCTCCGATGACCGTCTGAAAGCCGGCATTTCCTACGGCTGGGGTAGTCGTGCCGAACTGCCCAGGACTCGGCGTTTCCGTGATGCTGTGGGTAAGCGGATCGTAGCGACCGACAGTAGGAATAGCCAAGCTTGGGTCTCCTAGCCTAGCCAAATCTCCAGGATAAAAGAGAGGACAATTAGGACCAAGTAGAGGAGGAACGCTAGGATGAGTAACGACGGTGGTTGTGGGAGCAACAACGGTTGGGGTTGTCTCCGTAACGGTAAGCGGCGGTACAGTGACGTTCGGTTCGGGAATGTACACTGGCGGCTGCGGAATGAGCGTCGTCGTAGGGAGTGGAGCACCACAGTCAGGGTCTTTCTGGGCAACTCGATATGCTCTAAGACGATTGCCATGGTAGAGCCAAAGCTGCTGGGCAAGAGTGAAGGGGATTCCCTGCCAGTTCTTCTTTGAAAGCTGACAGATGAATGCCCCTTCATCTGGAGTGAGTCCATACGATGCCCAGTCAACCACACACCATACTCCTTACATGCCCTGACCCATCTTGAAGCTGGTATTGAGTTCGACCAGGTTCCACGTCACGTTAATAGCGCCGCCAGCTTGGGTCTGGATCACCTCACTGATAGTGTTCGCCTTGTTTGGCGAGAAGATGACCGGAATGAGCGGCTGGTTGAGCATGGCGGAGAGTCGGATAAACCAGTTTGCCGACATCCATCGATTGGTCGCGAGGCCAGGGACAAAGATGCGGTAGTTCCCGGTGTCGGGTCCGCGTAACGTCGCGCCACCACAAGTGACGTCAAACTCCGCTCCAATCACAGCGTAGGGTGTGTTGGCTTTGAAGTTATCCTGTGTCACGTTCAGCGACAGAGGGTTGGTGTATGCACCAGTTACCGCTGCAGTATGGGCGACAGGCTGAGGCATGTCGTTCATGGACAGCTGATTCAGCATGTTCTCATCAATGAACGGCGCGTTGCCGCCAGGAATGTCAGTGTAGAGCACCTGCATGATCAGCGTCTCGATCTGACCACCAACCGCCGAACCGATGACCTCGGCAACGAGCGTATCCTGAGGATAGAGGCGTTGATACCGCTCGAAGGGGAAAAGCGGCATGGGATCAGAGGCACGCGTAAAATACTGGATGCCGTTTCTTGCGTCATGCAGCTTTGGGGATCTGATACGGATTTGTCCAGCAACGTTGACAAATCCGATCATACTCAGAAGCCACACGGGCTTAGAAAGATCAGCATTGCGGATAGAAAGTGAATCGCCTGAGAGGGTCGTTACCATTGCGGTAAATGATGCTCCTGGCGCGGTCGCAGTCGCAACGACAGTATCAATAACTTTACCCATTGGGCTTATCCTCCTTGGCGATTGAGTCCGGCGTCACCCAATGCGGTTCCTGAGCGCGGACATGATCGCGTATCCGGTCTACCTCTTCAGCGAGTACCTGCAAGGCAATATCCATGCCGACCTGACGAATAACCTCTAAGAAGTTCACCTTAGCCATATTGCCCCCTTACTTCGACATCTTCATGTTGTGGAGCATGACCGCCATGTTTCGCGCTCTGGCAAGGTTCGCCTCAGAACCGCGTGCACCCTTCACCCCCGGATCAAAGGAGGTTTCTGCCGAGTAGTACGGGCCGAAATTCTGCTGGTACTTCGCGTCACCCGTCCCAATACCCTGAGACCACCTACCGGCGCCGATAGCGGCTGCACGCGTAGCGTAATATGACCCCTTGCCCGATGCTCCCTTAGTCCACGCACCTCGACTAATGGCAGAAGTTACACCCTGCTCCCATGCAGGACCGCCACCAGCAACGCCCTGGTCGTACTTTGGGCCTGCACCCTGTACCCCTGCGGTGTAATAGGCACCGGATTGCGATGCGCGCTGCTTCCATTTTTCCGTCACCGTACTGAGCGCTTGAGCCATATCAGAACCTCCTCTCCCTCTCGGGAATGTCTACAAGATGAGTAGAGTATATCAAATTGATATGGGGGGAACAATACGGAGAGAGGGGTCCGGTATAGGGGGTCAAAATGAACCCCTAGCGCTGGCGCGGCGTGTCCTTCAGGAAGAGTTCACAATGCGGGCGCTAGGGGTCTCCCGCGAACGGTCAACGCGGAAGGTCCTCAATGCGAGAGAGGGTCATGTTCTCAGCAAGTTCGATCACTGAGTCTTGAACAGGTTTGTAATAGAGGATGGCAATGCCCTTCTTGCTGAGAAGGTAAGGGAGGTCGGGGCGAGGATTGTCAGTAATGATGAGCTTATGTGGGTAGTAGCCGAACTTATCGTTGAACAGTTCGGCATACCCCTCGATCTGGCCGAAGCAGGCAAGCCCAGCGTAGGGCTTGCATTCAACGACCGTGGGAATGTTGCCTTCCCAGATGATGACGTCAGCACGGAAGCAGGTGAGGGCTTGCACCATATTGCGCTCCGCTTCCGAGTAGTAGGCTGGGCACGATCTCCCGTTTCCCAGCCTGAGGTCGAACCAGAATTTGTCGATCTTCTGGCCCCGCTCACTGAGGACGAACGGGGCGAACAGTTCCTTGTCGTGCTTCGCCATATGATACCAGGCCTGACTTCCTACTCGCGGCATAGACTACTCCACCTTTCTGTGACCAATTGTACACATGTACATAATAATCACAGGATGGCTCTACGCACGAGAGGTACGTCTCAAAGGTCGGCGTGAGGGATACAGGCAGCCAGGCCATACACCGTGGGCAGCAGGTCTGGAACCCTAACATAATGTTTCCTCTGGCGGGACGACAAGCACGTCTGGCATCAACTCGGTGCAATGTTCGTGTATTCTCCCCCAACTGCACAGGGGGTTGGGACAGTAGTAACTCTTAAACCCATCACGATCGTACCCGATGACAACGGGAAGCTTACAGTTCATACACACTCTCTCGCTACTAACTCTGTAGACCATATAGTCCTCCTAACTAATAGTTATAATCTCTGGATGGTGGACACCAGTGCGATAATAGTGGACGAGCTTGAGACAGCCCGGTGGTAGCTCCACTAACTGCAACTGCTCACGCTCCATCGTAGTAATTGGAGTATCCAGCTTGCACTGTATAAAAAGCACGCCCATGCGAGAATAAGCAACAATGTCGAAATCGCCGTGGCTACCTGAGGCCCGTATGGTTCTATATCCTGCGGTTTCGAGTAGTAGTTGTGATCGGTATTCACGTGCACGCCCCCTTTCATAGTTTCTGTTTGGCATAGGTTATCCTTGTGGTGGTTGTGGTTGGTTACGTCCCGTGAACAGGGCTTGCATGGCCTGCATGTCTACAGGTTGTGATTGTCCCTGACGAAGTTGCGCAAGTTGCTGAGCCATCATTGCGTTCATTGCTGTCGCACGACCGATGACAGCACCAAAGAAGAAACCTACCCCTAACACACAAACTCCCTGATAAAACGTAAAATACACTTCGTTCATCGCTATCCTCTCATTCTTTGGTTGACTTCTCTCCCTAATAACTCGTCGTACATTTCTCTCCGCACCGCCCTGCTAATCTCCTGTCCCTCTTCTGACTGGAAGTATTTCGCCAGCAAGTGCTTCTTGGTTCGCTCGTCAATCGGCAGCTCCTTGAATCGACTGACGGGGTCTTTCGTGGCATCAATGTAAAACTCCGCAATTCGTGCCTCTATGCGCGTCAGTATGTTGCTCAGGAACGCCATTTATTTTGCCTCCTGCTCTTGCCGGGCAAGCTTAGCGGACTCCGCCCACACGATCTTGGTATAGCCATGACAGCTATTACAGAGGTGTAGGTAGTTGATCTCACCGTAATGTGTCCACTCGTCGCAGCAGACACACTTCACTCCCTGTGCAGGATTTTCCTGCGGCTTCGCTGCTCGATACTCTTCGAGCTTCTGCTGCATGTTTTCATGCAGCCCGGTGCGACTGGCAGACATACGCATGTCACGTAAGTCACGTATTCGTGCGCCTTGTAAGGCGCGGTCAAACATGACATTCCGCCCGATCTCTGTCGGTTCCAGTATGATTTCCATCGCTTGCCCTTTGTTAATCGCGCCCTCCTTGAGCGCGTCCTGCATGTCTTCCGGAAGTTCCATGAGGCGAATGAGAATTTTGATCGCTGTGGCATTACGCTGGAAGGTATGCGCGGTCTGCTCAGCGGTTTTCCCGTAGGTCCGCATATAGTGATAGAAGAAACGGGCCTCCTCCATCGCGTTCATTTCGGTACGACGGAAATTTTCTTGTCCCTTAATGACCTCGCCTTCCTCCTCAGTGATAGTGACAACCTTAGCTCGTACGTGTGTCCGAGACAGCAGAACGTGAGCGGCTGCCCGTTTATCACCCGCCACAATCTCGTATCGTCCATCCGTTTTAAGACGAAGAACGATGCTGTTAATAAGGCCATGGGCAGCGATGTCGTCGGCAAGTTCTTCGACGTCTTGTTCATAGGTATCGTCCCGTGCTGGCCGTTCTGGCCGGTCGATAAGGTTGATGTCAATGAGCTGGTCTGGTACGTCAGCGAAAATGTCACTCATGATTACTCGTTCTCCTGTTCATCGACGAATTCTTCCAGGTCGGTGAGGACGCTTTCACACACATCCCACCATACCTCGGTATAATAGGGCTTCCCCTTGAGACGTGGGAGCATCGCACGGATTCGTGCGATTGCCTCCCTATCGCGTTGCTCTTCAGTTTTAATCGTCTGTGGAATCACCCAGGTCTGCTTCATACGCTAGTGCCTCCATATGTGCATCTATTTCATCCTTAAGACGCGGCGGTTTGCTGTACTCGCTTTCGGGGTCATATCCGGGCTTAAAGCTTCCGGCCCCCATGTTCGGGTCGTTCCTGGTCCATGAGATATACCCGCTACTAGACACCTTCTTTGTCGCATAGGTCTGCTGCCACTGTCGCGTAAACGCGGGCCACCACAGCTCCTCAGCAACGCCCAAGGTTTTGCAACATTTTGTGATAGCATCGGTCGTTAGCGACTCCCAGACTGTCCCCAGGCCAGGCTTTACTTTCTTTTGCTGTGGGATGAACTCGGCAACCGTACGCGCCACGACGCGACCCTCGGCGATTAGGAGGGCGCGCATATAATATTCTCCGTTCGACTCTTGCGGTTCGCCCTCCTGGACAATGCCCCATCCGCCAGGACCAAAGGCATCGTTGAGTATCTTGCGATACCACGCGCCGGGCATATACACCGCGCCGTCATACCGGATTTCTACGAGCTCGGGATTGACTGGTTGGCGGAGAATCGCCTCCTGTTCCTTGGTAAAGCGGACGGTCGCAAAGCCTTCCCACGAGATCGGCGCTACTTGACGTTCCGTCTCGCCTCCTCCATCGCGTTCAGTTGATACGGTTTGAGGTGTTCTCGGTCGCTCAATCAGCTGCCGCTCTCCTTCCTCACTGTCAGTGTATTGCCCATGAGGTCGAGACGGAGCAGGTCTCCTTTCTGCAGAGAGAGTTGGCGTTCTACTTCCCGTGGCAGGTACATTGCCAGATGTCCCCCGTTCCGCTGGACTCGAACGAGCCACGCTCTCTGTAACGACGGTTTCTGGTTCATAATCCTCCTTAGCGATGCCCATGAGTTGGGCGGTTTGTGAATGTTGTCCTGTGGCAACCCAGTGTGAGTCACACATGCCCCATCTGATTCCGCCATTCGTGCCAACCATATACCACGTCACAGGCTGTTCGCAGCCGCGACTAATGCATGTGGTTGGTGGCACTTTCTTTTCTAGTACTCCTGCCATTGTTTCCTCCTGTGAAAAGAGCGGAAGCTGCTCCGCCCTGAATCCGCCTTTCCGGTACCGCATAGCCTGCTCCTAGAAAGACGGGCCGTCGAACCGCTTCAGCATATGCGCTGCCGCCTTGATCATGTTGACGATGGGCACCTTGTTATCCTGGTCAATGTCAAGACGTTTGCTAATCTGCTCGCTTAGTTCGGTCAGTGCCTCATGGGCCGAGTATCCCATCAAGAGGTCATCGACCATGCTCGTGAGGGTTGGAGGAGGATCCGATGAGGTAATGTGGACAGTAGCGAGTTCCCCCTCCTCTACTTCCTCTTGCACCTGATCACCGTAGGTTTCCTGTCCCTCAATCGCCTCCTCTAGTTGCGTTGCCAGTAGTCCATCATCGGGCTGTGGTTCGAGTTGTTCAATGTTCTTGTCGCTCATCGGTTTCTCCTTTACCTTTCCGCGTTTCATATATCCTCGCTTGTAAGAGTTCCTTCCGTAGTTCCGCTAGCCGATCGTATACCATGAGCCGCTGTGCGGTCGTTCGACTGGCCGGTAACTTGCACTGCTCCTTGCGTATCTCCTGCTCGATCTCACTTACTGTTCTAGTATTCATGTCCTGATTCCTCCCTACCAAAAGCCAAACGTAGGCGAGCGAGAATGCCAGAGATGGTGGTGTTGATTGCAATTTGCTCCATCCCAATATCCTCGTCTACTGACCGATTTTTAATGGACCCGTACAGCTCGGTATTTTCATGGAATAAGCTCTCGATTAGGCGGTCGGTTACTTGGATTCCGTAAATCTGACTATGTGATAGTGCTTTCTTAGACATGGTCTATGTGCTCCTTTCGGTTCATGGTTACTTGCGCAGTGTTTCCCATAAGGTTCTTACCTCCCCTGGCGTATTCCAGGGGAATGCGTAGATGTGTATGTTGTTGAACTCAGTACTTACGCACACCTGAAGCAATCGTGCGAGCCTCACAAGTTCGCCACACACCCCATCAATGTCCCCCGTTAGGTAGCTGTTGATGTTGATCTCTGAGAAAATACGCTGATGTCCAGACGGTTCATCTTTCACTGAGTCCTCCTCATCCACAACTTCTGATTCATGTTCAAGGTAGACGCCCGCTATTCTGAGCGCCGAAATTCCCAACCGCTTCGTGTCTGACGTGAGAACGCCCATAAAATGCGCCTCATCTATGCCAGCCTCGACAATGCTCATCGCCTCAGCGTAGTGAGCCGCCTTCTCGTGTACGTTCATGCTCTCCCACTTTGCCATTGCTGTTTCCCTCCTCACAGTTAGTGATGGTATTCGTACCTGATGAAGTTCAGAGCACGTGGAACTGCTTGAAGCGCAATTACCAAGAAGGTACCTGCCCATAGAGCATTCTCTAAAAAGTTGCAGATCACGTACAGCCAGAATGCACTATAGGCACCATCCCCGAGCTTCATAATCATTTCTATTACGTTTTTATCCATGCTTTTTTCCTCCATGGTTTAGTGTTTCTGTCAGTTTCCCAGGCCGTAGCCTCGCCACTGTGATTGTGGCGGCTATTTATGATGCGCTTCTTGCGCTTCCTTCGCCTTCTGTAGCGCCAGATCCCCGCGGAGATACACGATCCGCTCGCGTGCAAATTGCGCCTTCTGCCTACTCGTCGTTCTCCGTAATTGTGCCTCCGCTGCTGCTAGGTCTGCCTCTAAATGCTCTACTGTTCGTGCCATGATTCGTCCCTCCTCTCTTCAGCCCGCGCGATCATGCGCGGTACTCATGTCGTAGACTCCGGTTTTGTGTCCCGTGTGCGGGATCATGCGCGGTAGTCAGGTCTCAGACCTGGGAGCCGCCTGACGTCCAGGCTCGGGACCAGGCCTGGACGTCCCTCCGGCGCCACCACCGCCCGCCGCCACCACCACCGCGCCCTCCACCCTAGAAGTCGTCGCGCTCCCAGCACCGCACCGCCGTAATCCGCTCGACTTCGTTTAGTTTGTACTTCCTCTCCACCGCCACGACCGCATCGTAAAACTTCATTCCCTCTGCAATATTCTCGTCGATCTCTTTTGCCATCAATCTCGCTTTTTCCATATCGATCTCCTTTCTTCTGGGCCTAACACAAACGACCGTTTCGCAACCTACTCATCGGCTTGCCACCTCTGATCTTTTCCCCTGGTGTTCTACCCTGGAGGGTACTCAGTCTAGCGCGGGTTCGGTTCGTTTCTGTTCGGCTCAATACTATATTAATGCATGTAGTATGCCAATAGATGTATATGTTGATTTCATTGCACTTTCTCTACGGACAGGACATGGAATCGTCGGAAAAGCTTACAAAATGGGGGGAATAGATGTCGGAAAAGTTTACAGTGGGAGGTAAGTAGTTGGAATTGCTCAGGTTGAAGCGTAAGGAATTCCGACAGTGGCATCGTCGGAAAACTTTACAACCGACAAAAAGAGGAAGCTGATCACTCAAGCCCCATGCCATATCCCTGGCCATCTCGGCGGGCAGGGCCCCCTCACTCCGCCTTCTCCTCTCTCAACCACTCTTCACTCCTCGCTCGATGTCTACTCCCTGGGGGGAAGTGGGTAACGGACAGGGTTGTAAAGGAAACCGACAGTGTAAAGAAAGCCGGCAGTACTGCCCCCTATATCATTCGGATATAGTGGGTAAAAGTCCGCGAGCGCGCCGGCAAAAATGGCACGAAATTCGTTAAGTGATCAAGTTCCGCGAAAAAATCGTTGCGAAATCTTACGCGGGTTTGTAGTGCGGATTGAGGTCGAGCCAGTATTTGCGCTGCTGTTCCTGCTTGCGTGCGGCTTCGGCAGCCTTTTCCTCGGGTGTTTTCCCGATAGCAGCGGAGACAGCAGACAGTATGGAAGCGAATCCGATCTTCCCAACCTCGGCGGAAGCCTCTTCAGACCCGTGGCACGTAGTGCCGAAAGGGTCTGAAAGAGGCGATTCTTTAGCAGCAACATCCACTTCTACTATGGAGCCCTTGTTCCCAGGGCTCCTAGTACCTTCTTTAGGTTCTAGGTGGACGTTTTTGTCCGGTCTGATTTTATTGGAGAATTTGTGCGAGGCTCTGGCGTAGAGGGTGGCAAGGAAACGTTTACCGGCAGTGTAAAGGTTGGACTGCCAGCAATCTCCTTGCTTTCGTCGATGGGTGATATCAAGCAGCCCATGCTCGGTAAGTAACGACAAAGCGCGTCGTACAGTACGCTCACATCGAGCCACGACCCTTGCAAGATAACTTTCACTCGGCCAGGCATACGGCTTTCCCCTTCCTGAGTGATAGGCATTGCGCCACATGAGATAAATGAGCCGTCTGAGCACTTCCTCCGCCGTCTTGGTCAGTCCATTGCGAATGTCTGGTGGTAAGGAGGCGACAAGTCCAGCTACCTGGCTGTAATCCGGTTTGCCCATGCTGTTCCAGCTGAATTGACCTGTCGGCTTCATATACCCTCCCTGTGTGACATACGCTCAACATACAGAAGCCCTACAACGTTGGGGAAGCAACGCCATAGGGCTTCTGTGGGGGACCACCTCACCGCGCTCTTCCCAGCACGGACAACAACCTCATAAGCAGCCTCTTCAAGATAGCCAAACTCATCACTAAAGTATAGAGTCCAAATTGAACCCTCTGTTAGAGCACGACTACCTGGACCTCGTTTGAGTTCCCTGACTCAACTCCGCTCACCTTACTGTGAACCGTGTAGATGTAAATTTGGCCCTTCGTGAGCCCAACATCGGTGTACGTCGTCGCTGGAGAGGCCGTACCGACCGCGAACGGTATCGCGTCGGCAATCGAGCGTCGATACACCTGATAGTACACGAGGCCGGGAACAGCTTGCCAGGAAAGATCGACCTTCCCAGTTCCCGCAACAGCAGTCAACGCTTGTGGTGTTGGTGGACCTTGTGGCGGCGGTGGTGGTGTCGTCGTGCTCGCTGGCTGAAGCTTTTCGAGATAGCAACCCACAAGTGACATGTAGTCACCATTCGACAAGATCGAGAGCGGACTGATGAGCTGCACGGATCGCAGAGCACCAGTGAGGAGATTGAGGAAATGATGGCTGGTCTCACACTCGTCTCGTACCTTCTTCGGAACCTTCGAGACTACGTGCTGGAGGATTTCAAACCCGAGCAGGTCACTCGCCTCAGCGTGGTCGTATCCGAGATTGATGAGATAGATCAAGCCCTTCGGACCATCCCAAAATCCGTTAGCGACAAACTCAGCGACCTGTCCGAGGCTCAGGTGCTTGGGTTGTGGTAGCTTGGCAGCCTTCTGCTCAAGCCGGTTCGCCTCGAATGCGAGCTGTATCTCCTCCTCGCTCCACCCTTGGGATTGCAGCCAGGTGCGCGCGTCACTCTCCGTTTCCCACCCATGCCGAAGGAACTTCATGTGTTCCTTGGTCACGGCTTCTCGCAACTGGAATAGTCGCTCGCGTTGGCTCGCCTGGAGCGCAAGCGTAATCTCTTCCTCCCGGTAGCCGGCGTTGGACAATGCGGTGCGAGCCGCCGCATCGTTCACCCAACCGTTGCGATACCATCGGAGTCGATCGTCCGCGATATTCTCCTGCAGCTTCCACTTCCGGTTATTCTCAACCTCCTCCTTGACCAACGCCTGGGCACGTGGGGTATACTCGTGGTGAAGGAGTATCTCGTCTATTTCACTATCCGTGACTAGGCGATGGTCCCACCCCTTCTGGAGTGCACTGACAGGGGTGTCCTTGAACTCTAATTCTAACTGCCAGTTACGTGCGTCGTCGCGAGTGCCGACGTTGTCATGAATTTCTCCCCACACGGTTGGAGAAATCAGGTTGCGAATGCGTGCCCGGTTGGCCTGAGAGACGCTGAGGTCATTCGGCTTGACTTGCCGCAGATAATGCTGCTTGACGCCGTGGTTGACGGTGACATCCATGGCATTGGAGAGCACTGCCCACGAGAGCCAGCCGAATCCGTACGCCCAGTTGATTGACTGATGGAGGCCTTCAAGATGCCGTAGTGCCTCAATCCCAAAGATGCTACTGATCGTTGAGATCGTGAGCGATCTCAACTGGAAGTCCATGTTAATACCGAAGAACTGATTGAGGTTGCTGAAACTGCCGTCGCTCTTATTCCGGACCGAGAAATCGCGCTGCACTTCGGGAATCGAAAGCATGTTATCGACAACCTTGGTGAATTCTTGACCAAGGATATTTTGATAGCTCGGACGATGACCAAGCTTCTCCGCTTCAGCGATCCGCCCACCGCTAATGTTTACACCCGTGATCTGCTCTAGGGTTGCAGCAGCAAGCTTCACAGCCAGCGGTTCATTCTGCGTAACCTTGTCCGCAATCTGCTGGATCCACGTGGCGGCAGTTGCCGGGTGATTGTCTACCCACCACAGCGTCAATCCGCCTTTGATGAAGGTGGCGCCTTGGCTGAGGACAGAGAGGACCTCCTCAACAACGAAGAACTCAAAGGCCATTCCAAGGACACGGCCCCAAAACCCCTTCGTGGCAACGTTCCTAATAACCCTGCGGATATTGACGTTGATCTGTGTGAGGTTGATGGAGCTGGGAGTAACTGGGAATCCAGGAGGAAGCGCCATTATGCACCTGTCACTTCGAGTTCTACGGTATCGTCAGTGCCGGGCGGAACAAACACGTAGTTTTCTGCCCCAAGGTCTGTGTCGTATGGCCATACCGGTTTCTCAACGTTATGCCCCAGTCCTGCCAGCATCATTTGCTTACCATACTGACGTCCTAAGTCCCACGGTGTCGAGACTGAACCATCAAGCGCCGCCTTGTAGTAGTTCGAGAGGTCGGCGAGGCTGTTAAGTATCTGTGGAACCTGAACATCAGCATCCGGTTCGCCCACGTCAACGTTGCACCAGCATTCCGCCATAATACCCCAAGCCTTCTTACCAAAGTCGCACGCATGGATAATGACCTTTCCCGCTACTTTGATCGTCTCTTTCACCTTCTCAATGATCGTCGGTAGCGTGTTGTTGATGATCTGGATGACTGGTGGCGTCAGAGTTGGAACATCCAGAGGTGGACAGAGACACGGCTGTGGAGGCGAAGGTGGATTATGTTCGAGCTGAACAATCCGGCCTTCGTGATTGTCCGCAAGCGGAACTAGATAGTAGTTGACGACGTCACAGCACTCTTGCTGCTTCCTGGCAACTTGCTGAATCTCCTGCTCACAGGCCGGAGGACACCCTTGCTGTGGTGTGGTTCCTGGTCCCTGCGGGCCTGGAACATAGATCGGAGGCGTGCCCGGCTGTCGCGGAACTTGTGGCTGTGGCGTGTACTGCGGAGGCAACGGCGGACAGTCTGGCTCTTGTGACGGCCCTGATGGCTGCGGCTGCTGCGATGGCGAAGGTGTGAGCGGTTGAGCCTTGCAACCAGGGTTGTTGAGCTGATAGTTGAGAATAGTCGCGTTCGTCGTTGAAAGTACCCATTGCTGTTCACTCTCGGTGAGTTGGACCCCCTGATACATCTTTCTGGCGATAGTGCAGGCCGTATCAAGTTGTTGTTGTGTCCACTGTGGCTGTGGCTGTGGTTGTGGCTGTGGTTGTGGCTGTGGTGTAGGACCGGGCTGCTGGGTGCCTGGCCCAATTCCCGCCTGTCCTGGATTGCACGTAGGATTGTCCGCCATCTGCCTCATGGCCTCAGCGCCGACAGGTGTTGCTATCCACGCGGACTCGATACTTGTGAGCTGCGCACCAGACCGTATCCTGAGCCAGATGGTGCACGCGTGAGCAAAGTCAGACTGCGTGGGAATTTCCAGCGTTGGAGGTTGCGGAGTAGGAACGGGAATGCCCGGCTGCGCCACTGGCGGCGTTGATGGCTGTGGTCCTGATGTTGGACCTGGCCCTTGTGTTGGTCCAGGTGTTTCAGGTTTAGGGAGCGGATTCGGCAACGTCGGCCACGGCCATACCACGCCATTGTTAGCCCAGTAGGCAACGATATTGCCAATGAATCCTTCAACTCGCGGCAGACCCTCTTGCTGGTAGTAGCCGGCGTTGTACTGGTCGATGAGCTGTTGAGGAGTCATGTACGTGAGGATGTTCCGCAGCTCGTTAATCGCGTTCAGCCAGTCCTGCGCTTCCGGCAGTCGCGCAGGGTCGATCTTACAGCTTGTGATACTGGCCTCGTGCAGCGCAGACCAGACGTCAATAACCTCTTCCGTGCTCCAGTTGTTAATCGCTGCGTTGGCGAGGTACTGGTTGACGATCCGCTGCTCGATACCCGTCCCCGATTTCTCGAATCCGAACGCACCCGTCACGATCTCGGCGGCCTGGTCATACATTGCTGGCGCAAGCGCGGCGATCTCAGGGTGAGCAGCGAATTGTCGTTGTACGCCATCGCTCTGGAATTGGAGCGCGTGGCCATCCTGAAGGGGCAGGCCGTAATTGTCGTGGACGTACTTCAGGACCGGAGTCAGGAAATCCTGAATCGCTATCTTCTGACCCTTGATACGCCCCTGACCGAGACCAAAGAGATTCTCGAAAAACTCTAGGTTTGGACCAAGGAAGATAAAGGGCGGAACCGGACTGATGGTGATCGAGACTGGACTATCAGAGATGTTGATCTGTATGCCAGGAGCAACACCCTCGCCGTTTGTTCCTGCTCCCAGGGTAATATCAACAGCAGTGCCGTCGCCACTGTCACGGACCGTGAGGCAGGGAATATAGATAGCCATCGTCACACCTGCATGTCAGAGACCTCAGCGAGACGATTTGCTTCCTCACGAATAAGCTGCTTCGCGATCTCATCCCAGCCAGGCTGTGCGTCAACATCAACGTAGTGCCCGCCAGTGCCACGGAAGTCAAATCTCACCCGCACTACTGTCTTTACTCCTCCGGCAGGATTCGGGACTGCCATCTTCTGGGGAATTATGTTCGTTACATCGCCCGGCTTCAGCATTGTCTCGTCTCCTCTTCCGGTATTTTATCCACGCCGTGAGGACAGCAACCATACCATTAACCAGGGTAACAGCAAGAGTAAGAGTGTTATTGTCCACTGCATGGGACCTCCTCCTTTCACTGTATCACAGTGAGGTTAGAACCCGACAACGGTTTCAAGTACGCTGAGTCGTATCGCTGAGTACTGATCCCCGGCCTGGAGTGCGACCGTATGTGTCCCTACTGTATGCCCCGCCAGTAGGGACAGTAACGGGAATGGAAAGGTCAGCCACATACTTGGCAGTGACGCTAACGTGACCACAGGTGAAGACGGAGCGAAGGTATACTGAGCATTGACACTTGCGGCTTGCGCAAGGTTGCTAATCGTGTCAGCTGTTATCGTTGCCCCATCTGTGGTTTTAAGCCCGCTGAATCTATTCGCTACGGTTGCATTGGTGGTCAGGAAATAGGCTGTATCCAGGAGTTGCCATTGTACACCAGCCGGTACGGTCGTCGCCCATTCCGCTCCTGCTGCTGGGTTACTTATGGTGACGACGCGCACCCGCGGACTGCGAGGATTCACCACCCTACTACCGTCTGCCGTATACACAGCGGGCAGAAAAGAGTCAGGGTTGCCGGTAATGATCACGCCCAGTGGAGCAAGTGCAGCAATTGGGCTCTGGGCGACTTCCAGCCTCGCCAGAACATCGCCGGGTTGCGCCGTGCCTGTCGTGATGGAAATGATTGCGGTCTCAATCCATCCCTGCGTAGCTGGGAACGACTGCACTGCCTGTGAGCCAGCGGCAGAGACAACCGTGTTGATGAGGAATGGGACAGTCACCCCTGCCGTTGTGAGGATACGCCCACTCGCTGTCACGGTGAGCGGACTGGCTTGCGAGTAGACCGCGAGTCTCAGGAAGTCACCAGTGTCTACCCAAAAGCCGTTGTTGCGGACGCTCTTGAATCGAAGGTAGGCGATCTCATCGCCCACCGCCAAGTCTGTCGGATGCATAGGTACTCCTTAGGAAAAGTCTACCCACTCGCGTACTTGCCAAATACTTGATCCCGTCGTATCGCCAGCCGTATTTGCTATGAGCGACTGAATGACGATCGTTGCACTCGTCACTAACTGGCTGTCATCCGGTAAGCCGCCATACTGACGATTACCAACAAGGACCGGAAGCGTTCGCGCCCGATTAAAGTAGACGGTATTGGCCGCTCCTGCAACGAAAGCGCCACTGGCAAGGTATCGCTGCTGCACGAGTGCAGCAACAAAAACGTTGACGACAATCTGATCGGCAGGATGACCCCCTGCCGGAGTGTACGTACATTCCAGATATTCAAGTTGCCATACCATTGGCGAGGGAACAACTGCCGATGCACTAATAGTGGTCGCGCTATTGGTTGGGGCAGGACGGAAGATGACGCCTGGCCCTGAGAGTGACGACACAATCGGCGTATTCGGCCAGCAAAGTTCTGCGTTATCGCCAATGTAGTTACGAATGAGGTCAACGTAGTACGGGTTCGCTCCAAACGTCGGCGTGCTGAGTCGCACGACGACGTACACATTCGTTGTCAGGACGACCACACCATTGGTACTCACCCCCGCCCACCTGATAACCCCCTCAGCGACGACAGCGCTCGTGCTGGTTGAACCAAGGCCCAATGGCGCAGCAAGCGTAATCGTATTTAACGTTGTGACTCCAGCCGTATCGGTATGGACATAGTTCAGCGCCCAGGTTGAACCGGGGCCACGGCCACTGAGATTAAATTCTA
>Ga0213917_1000138_pt1 | contig 15952 bp, 23 predicted proteins | sample McNCre117MG_FD_161051 | JGI IMG/M metagenome (GOLD analysis project Ga0213917, IMG submission 161051) | Freshwater microbial communities from McNutts Creek, Athens, Georgia, United States - 1-17 MG | ecosystem: Environmental > Aquatic > Freshwater > Creek | place: USA: Georgia | collected... | reverse complement strand
TCTTGAGCTGGCCCCATCGGTTCAGGTAGTCCGAGCGCTTGAATGCAGCCATCAGCCCCCCAGCAGGGTGGTCTTGCCCAACTTGAGCAGCGACGGGTCGATGCCGCCAGGGCCGGTCAGGAAGGTCTGGGCCACGCCTGGCGAGCCGCCGGATTGTCCCGCGCCTGCCAGCGCGCCGTAGATGCCGAAGGCGTCGGGCACGCGCGAGGCCTGCTTCGGAGCCTCGGGCGCCTGCACGTTCGGCCCGGCCTGGCCCTTGGCGGCTGAGGCCAGCGAGGACGCGGTGCCTACCGCGGTGGCGACGTTCTGGGCGGTGAACACGCTGCCGCCTCCTGCCCCCGCGCCCGTGCCGGCGGCCGAGGCGCCATCCCCGCTGCCGCCGGCTGCGGCCGCGCCACCGAAGTACAGCGCAGCCAGCGTGCCAACCGTGCGCCCGATGTCACGCGCCTTGTCGCTCTGCGACAGCTGCGTGCCGCCCGCGCCAATGTCCCACACCGACGGGCCGCCCGACGAGTACGGGTTCCACGACACGTCACCGCTGGACCCCGCCTTGAGGGCCGCGGTCGCGGCTTCGGGCGAGCCCGGAACCTTTGACGCCGACTGGAAGATGCGCTGCGCAAACCCCACGTTCAGACCCTTTCAGTGAACACGATGTCCTGCACCCTGCAGGTCTTGCGCCTGGTGAGGATGGCTTCCAGCGTGGTGTCGGGCTTCGCGTGCCAGGTCACCAGCTGCGCCCCGCGCGCTTTGGCCGCCGCGCGGGTAGCCGCCAGCAGGCGCAGACCGGTCGCCGCCCTGGCCGAACGTGTCACGAACAGCACGTCGTTCTGCGCAACGATCAGGTCCATGTAGTGCAGGTGCCTCACCAAGAAGTTCGCGGAGTAGCCGACGATCCGGCCACCGCAGCGCGCCACCAGGGCGAACAGCAGGCCGTCTTCCTCGGCCTGCCGGTATGCCTCGACGTTCGGAGCGAGAACCATCAGGCTCTTGTCCGTCGTCAGTTCCTCGCGGTGTTCGATCAGCAGCGGCCACAGTTCGGTCTCGATGATCCCTGCAATGGGCTCTTCGGTGATGGTCAGGTCAGCGTCGATCATATTCAGCCCCTTAATTTGCCCGCATACCGGGCACGTCGAGCGGGTCGTAGTCGCCATAGCCCGTGCGCCGGCCGCCCATCAGCGCAATGGCGTGCTTGCGCTTCGGCGTGTCCATCAGCGCCAGCACCGCAGCGGTGCCCCAATCGGGTGAGCGCCCGATGCGCTTCTCGATCTCTTCACGGCTCTCGACGTAGACCTTGCCGCTCTTCAGTGCCCAGGTGGGCGCGCAGAGATCAGCCAGCAGGCGCTGGTCGCTGGGCAGCGCTATGCCGGTGTTGTTCGCGGGGTCCAGCGCCTCGCGCATGGCCCACCACAGCTGGCTGCGCAGGTTGTAGAACGTCAGCATGCCGCTGAGATCCTTGCGTGTGGCGGCCTCGCTCACGTTCACGCCTATCACGTCCTGGCCAGCCTCGACCAGGAAGTCGTAAGGACTGGCACCCACGCCGATGATGTCCAGGTGGATGACCGCGTGGTTGCGCGCGGTGCCCATGGCCAGGCCCGCCACGGTCGGGCCGTCGGGCGTGGCCTTGCCAGGCTCGGCCTTGGGCTTGTCGAACCACATGCCGTGCCTGGGCTGCAGGATCGTGTTGTCGCGTCCACCGCGAGCCACGTCCACGCCCAGGCTGTCCATTTCAGGCTTCGGGCTCAGGTCTCGCCACCTGGCCATCGCGGCCTCGACCCAATCCGTCGGGCACACCTGCCATTCGCTGTCTTCCATGCCTGCCTCGAAGTCCCCGTAGAGCATTTGGCTGCGCAGCGGCTCAGGCAGCGACTGCAGCTGGGCCATGTAGCCGGTGCCGGTCAGGTAGGGGTTGTCGCTGACCCGGCTCGGAATGAACGTGCGCGACTGCGGGGTGATGACGTCCGTCGGCTTGTAGGCCTTGGCGTCGAAGTCATAGACGCGCTTCCCCGCTTCAAGCACGAACGGCCGCGGGTCGTCCGGGCAGCCCCAATCGTCGCGCCCGTCGACCACGGCCACCCAGATCAGGCGGCCAGGTGCTGCCGGGTACAGCGGGTGCTTCTTGCTCAGCCACGGCCCGAAGAAACCGGTTACCCAGCGCCCCTCGGCGTCGGTCGGGGGGTTGAACGTCATCAGCGTCTGGCAGCGCTGCCCCGCCCGCGTGGTGCGAACCCAGCCCATCAGGAACCGCGCCTGGTGCTCCAGGAAGTTGGCGGCCTCGTCCAGGACCAGCAGATCCTTCGGCCGCCCCTGGTGCTTGGTCTCATCCCCAAGGTTCGGCACAGAGCCAAACACGAACTGCACGCGCCGCGGGCCTGCATCGCGCCAGACCTTCTCCTGGCCGTTGTAGCCGTCACGGCTACCCAGGATCTCGGCCAGGCGATCGAGCACGCCACCCAGCTGCGTGGCTTCGCGCCGGAAGATGGCAGCCTTGCTGTGCTGCGTCAGGGCCTTGCCGCAGGCCAGGTCGGTCTTGCCGCCACCGGCTGCGCCCCCGTAGCCGATGACGTCGGCCAGGCTCTCGTAGGCCATCGTCTGTGGACCTGGCAGCGGCACCCAGGGGATCAAGCGCTGGTGCTCGCTGACGAGGGCGTGGAGCTCATCCCGCTCGGCCTGCGTGAGGTAGGCCTCCAGGGCCTGCAGCTCGGACAGGTCCATCAGCAGGCCTTTGCGTCGAAGGCCTCCAAGTCCTTGCGGAAGGATGCGGCCAGCGCTGGCCAGCCGATGAACTCAGCCTGGCGGATCGCATGCTCGATCCTGCCACGCACCGCGGCCTGGCCGTGCGCATTGCGCTTGAGCGGTAGCTTGCGGCCGCGACGAGGGACCATCAGCCGAACTCCTCGGCCTCACGCCGGCGGCGCGCAGCCTCCAGCAGCGCAGCCACGCGCGAAGCTCGCGCGTTCTCGTCGAGCGGCGCCAGCGAGCCATCGGGGTTGGTGACCTCGGTCCGGTCGGCGTAGATGTGCTTGCGCCTGCCCTTCAGCACCAGGCTGAGCAGGCCGTCGCTGTGCTTGCGGATGGTGAGCGGGACGGGCTGGCCCTGGGCGTCCAGCAGGGGCTCGTAGCTCTCCTTGCCGTCCTCGTCCAACACGCGCCGGTGCCGGTACAGCAGGCGCCCGTTAGCCACGATGGGTTCCTCGTAGCCGTCGATGGCACGGCGAAAGGCCTCGGCCTCAGCCCGGTCGACGCCGGAGTCCATGGCCAGCTCGACCGCCTCGGCGAAGCCCTTGTCGCTCTTCATCCAACGCCAGGCGGTGGTGCGGTCGATGCCGGCGGCCTTGGCCGCGTAGGCAAGCACGGGCGTCTCACAGAGAGCCGCAAGGAAGGGGGCGTGCCAGGAGGGGGTGGAAGTTGCCACGAGGCGCAGTCTACCCAGGCCTGGTGGCCATACGCATACCCCTCAGCGCCTGCGGTAGTTGCACCAGCTCTGCACCGTGGCCCGGGGCACCGCCAGGTGGCGCGCGATGCGCCGGTAGCCCCAGCCTTGGTCGTGCAGCGTGCGTGCCAGCTCGACGTCGAGATCTGTCCGCTTTGCCGCCCAATGCTGTTGACCGCTGCGTCCTGACGAGTGTGCGAAAACTTGCACGAAGCCCATTCTCCAGTCCTTTCAATCGTTCGTGCGTTTTTTGCGCGGTCGTGCAACTGCAACCCCTCGGCTGCAACTGCAACTGCAACTCGCAACTTTGCCTATAGGCAAAAGTTGCAGAAGTTGCAGCTTTGCGTTGTTTTTAGCATGCAATTCCATTGCAAGTTGCATAGGAATTGCAAAAGTTGCACACCTATTTGCTGACTTTTGCATGTTCATACCTTGCGTTTATTCGCACGTTTGCTGTTCACAACAGATTCAGGCTCATCGAAGAGGCCATCCAGCGTGCTGTTTTCAGCACGTTCAACCTCTCTGATCGGCTGAGGCCTTTCAGACCACGCCTTGCGGCGGTGGGGGCAGTCGACGTGCGAGCACTCCGAGCGCTCGGAATTGACCAGCGCAGGGTCGCGCTGGCACACGTAGCACACCCCACCCTGTTCGTTGATGGTGCCCACACTCTACCCCCGCGCAGGCCGCAACATCCCGCACAGGTACGGGCAGAACCCGTCCGTCGGCGGTGTCTCCAGAATCCCGTGCCTGCTGTGGAACACCACGAACCCGGCGGCGCAGCGCGCGTGGTCGCGCACGTCAGCGCAGTCCTCGTCGAAGTCGGGGCAGCGCCGCGCCGGCACATGTGCCACACCCTGGTGTTCACCTAGCTCTATGTCGTGTTCCATCACATCACCTCGATAGTGCCGTCATCGTGGAGCCAGTAGGGTGCGGCGTCGCCGGAGCACAAGGTCTCCAGCGCCTTCCTGGCACGCTGCTTGCGTGTGTCCCGCTTGCCCTCGGCCGGCTCTTCCATGCGCTTCACCGCCTCGACGATGACAGCTGTCACCTCGATGCCCTGGGTCTGCGCTTTGGCGAACTCCTGGATGACCTCGTTGACGATCGCCTCGACCGCGCCCAAGGTGCGCAGCACCCTCGCCGTCGGCACCTGGGCCTCGACCACCACGCAGCTGGTAATGGGGTCGTCATCCTCGTCGCGGCCGATCTCCAGGGTCTCCAGGTCGAAGCCCCATTCGAGATCGTCGGTGCCGTCCTTCTGCTTGCCAGTGCGCAGCAGGCGCCCTGTGGCGCCACGCACCACTTCGAGTTCAGCGTCGGCAGCAGCACGCAGGCCGGACCAGCCGCGGGCCCCCTTGCTGGCGTCCTTGCCAGAATGGTGCACCAGGACCACCAGGGCGCCCGTGGCGCGCCTGATGCCCTTGCAGTGGCTCAGGGCCTTGCCCATGTCCTCACCGGAGTTCTCGTTGCCACCTGGCGTGGTCTGGGCCCAGGTGTCGACGAAGATGACGTCGGCGCGGCCGATGCCTTTGGCCAGCGCCAGCGCGTCATCCTTCAGCAGCAGGTTCGGCACGTCGGCGATGACGCCCAGCGGCATGTCGGCCAGGTCCAGATCCTGGTGCTGGGCGTAGGCACGGCAGCGGTTGCGGAAGCCGCCGGCGCCTTCAGCCGCGACGTAGACCACCCGCCCCTGGCGAACCTTGTGGTTGCGCCAGGGCACGCCGCGCGCGATGCAGGCCGCCATCTGCAGGGCGATGAAGGTCTTGCCGCTGCCTGATTCACCGTAGAGCACGACAAGCTCGGCGCGCGGCAGCACGCCCTTGATGATCCACTCGGGGGCCGGCCGGTTGGCGAACTCGGCCACGGGCACCGGCGTGAACCTGGGTGGCTTCGGCGTGGCCGCGCCTGGCTCGGGCGTGAAGTCAGGGTCAGGCCCCGCAGCTACCGCATCGAAGTCAGCAGCGCTGGCGGGGCCGTGCAGGTCGATGTGGGCGCCGTTCTCGTTGGCCAGGCGCACCAAGCTGCGCGCGGTGACCACCGGCCCGCTGCCTCGGCGGCCGAAGCTGTTCCAACGCTCCAGCCCGTACTCGCGGGTGGTGTACTTCGGGCTGCGCTGGCTCCAGGTGTCCCACAGCTCGAAGCCTTCGCCCTGGGTCTCGTGGTGGACGGCCATACCCACCTGGACCCACTGGTCGTAGTCCAGGTCGCCGGGGAGCACGCCCAGCGCTTCGTCAAGCTGGCCTGGTGTGAGGCCCACCGGCGGCGCGTCATCGTTGCCCGCCTCGGTGCGCGGCTCAAGCTCACGCTTGAAGCGCCGGCGCACCAGGTCGGTGACTGCGTCGTCAACCGGGGCGACTTCGTTCTGGTTGCCCAGGATCTCGACGTGGGGGAGCGCGTTGCCGGTGAAGGTCACGAAGCCCTTGGTGCTGAAGAGCTCCATTCCGAAGGGTTCGCCGTGTGCCTTGAGGTTGCCCAGCTGGCCGCGGAAGAACGCGCGGATGCCCTTGCCGCTGGGGCTGAACTCGGCGTAGGTGGTGTGCAGCAGGGCCAGGACGTCGGGGTGGACCACGCCGGTGTCGCCGACGCAGTTGTCGAAGTCCAGGGCGACGACGTCGAAGTCGGCCATGAGGGCGAAACCGACACCGTCGAAGCCGCGCCTGGCGGCCGCTGCGCGCGCGACATCGAAGTCGACCAGCTGGTTGCGGTCCGTGGCGTCACCCTGGACGCCGTGACGGCGGCCGCCGTTGACGTAGTAGGGGACCTTGCGGGGTTTGCCTTTCGGATTGGCGTTGGGCTCGAAGCGCCAGACCAACCACCCGGGCAGGCCGCGCAGGGTGTCAGGCGGGTCCAGGCGCGCCAGGTGTGTGATTGAGGTGACCATGGCGTTCATTCGCACAACCCATAGTTAGAGGAACAGGCCGGCGCAGGTTCATCCCACACTGGATTGTGGGTTTTGCCGCCGCGAAAGGTCTGGGCCCAGCGCACAACAGACCGCACTTCACGCCCACGCAATGCGCCGCGGTTATCGCGATCCGGAGAAGGGAAGAACGAGGCGTCACCAGCCTTCGACACCCCGTTGACCAGGCGCTCCCACTCAGCGATGCGGTCGATGTGCTCCGGGAACCTGCGGGCGATCTCGGCCAGTTCCTCCTTGTTGGCGTTAATGCAAGGCATGCACCCTACCCGGGTCATGCCCTGAGCGTAGAGAGGGTTCAGCTTCAGGCCGCACGAACGAACGAAGTCGACGGTCTCCTGCGCAGTCCAGCCGGCGATGGGCCGGTAAGCGAAAAGCCCGGCGCCTATCTCTTCAAACCCTTTTGCGTTGCGCCGGTTTTGCGATTCGTCACGACGCACCCCCTGCCATGACCAGATGTCGCAATCGAATGTGTCGACAAGATCCAGCGCGTATTCAGTCAACGGCTCGGTCTTGAGATACTGCGTGCAGAACTGCTTGGTGCGTGAAGGGAACATACCCTTGATGCAGCAGAGATCCAGATAAGGGTTGCCGCTTGGCCCGCGCCGGTAGAACGCAAGCACGCGCTCAATGCGTTCTGCAGATACACCCTTCGCCGGCCATTTGTCGCGGACATAAGCGTGCCGGCGCCACCACCAGTCGCTGAAGTCCTGTTTCAGCCTGGTGATCTTGATGCCGAGCTTCTGCTCCAGGTAGATCAGGTACTCGTAGGTGGCTTCGTGTTCGTTGCCGGTGTCGGCGAACACCGCGGCGGTGCGGTCGGGGAACTGCTTTAAGGCAAGGAGCAAGGTAGCGGTCGAGTCCTTGCCGCCGCTGCAGCTGACCAGGTGGATGATGTCCCGCATGGTCACCCCTTGCACGCTTTGGCGAGCACCTGGGCCGCCAGCGTACCGGCGCCCTGGCCCGCGCTGATGCGCTCGCCTTCGTCCTTGATCTCTTCCCACAGGCGCGTGCCCACCACCAGCATGGCGACGTCCGGGCAGATGCTGCTCGTGATGGTGATGGCCGGCAGTCCGTGCTCCTGCTCTGCGTGCGCGGTGCCGTAGACCACCAGACGGCCGATGGCCATGAAGTATTCGTCCCGCTGCTGCGGGGTCAGCTCGTCAAGGTTCATGCTTCGCTCTCCCCATCCTCGATGACCGGGAAGTCACCGCGCTGGGCCTCGGCACCCAGGCACTTGCGGGCGAACTCGCAGCCGGCGCACTCGGTGGCCATGTCGGTGCGGTAGATCCTGGGCAACCGGCCGCCGGTCTCGCGGTGCATGGCCAGCGCCGCACGCTCGATGGCGGCGGCCTTGCCGGGCCTGAATCGGCGGTGGCCGCCGGCCACCTGGTACAGCTGCCCCCGGCTGGTATCACCGGCGGTGGCCAGCCGTTGCTGTTCCTCGGGCGTGGCTTCTCTCATCCACAGCTTCAGCGCTGTCGGGGGGTGCTTTGTCTTCATCGCGGGCTCCTGTTGCGGGACCGCGATCTTACGCTTTGCTAAAAGATCTGACCAGCGACGGGCGGCGTTAAAGACCATACGCTTCACTCGGATTTGAGCAGGCGCTACATTTGAGTCTCACCTTTCATTCTTCATTCTCAGGAGCTTAGTCATGATGACCCTCGAAGACGTCCTCGGCTTCGCCCGCAGCAGCGCCGGCGCTGCCTTCGACACTGCAGGTGACTATCCGAGCCTGCAGGACGCCATCGACGGCTACCGCGAGAACATCCGCGACACGCTGAAGGATGAGCGCTGCGCCGAGCACGAAGAGGCCGCCTGGGCGGTATACGACGCCGAAGTCGCCAAGCTCACCCGCGGCCGTCAGGAACACCCCGCGAACACCTTCCTCCGCGATTTGGAGGCCGCCCAAGCGCTCAAAGCGCAGCTTTACGCGGCGCGCAACAGCTTGTCCAGTCGTGTGGCGGCCGGCGTCGCCAAGCTCGCTCCGGTCGGCAGCGTGATCGACCGGCGCACCACGACGTTTGGCAGTGTCAACGTCACCCACGGTAACGGCCGCAATGCGCTGTGCTTCGAGGTGGCGTCGGCGCCTGTCGTCGATCTGGACCTGGCCCACCCAGGCTTGTCCACCTTCACGGTCGACGCCTACCCGCTCAATGACGCCGGCAAGCGCATGAGCGGGCGCGTGGCCAAGAGTTACGGGCTTGGCCGGCGCGAGACGGTGCAGCTGCGCGTCTCGGTGCAGCACAGCAGCCGGTGGGACGACGGCGCCCGGCAAGAACTGAGGCGGCTCGCAGAACTGTGCGATGACCAGCCACTGATGGCCGGCACTTACTACCCGCTTTGACCCCAGCCACTTGCCCTGCGTGCAGGGCTCGTGGGTGTGGCCGCACCGGCTCACCGACCCTCAACAACCAGGACACGCACCATGTCTCACGAACTCACCCAGCGGGCCGATGGCCTGATCGAATTCGCCTACAACGCCGCGCACGGCCAAGGTTGGCACGGCCTCGGCCAGGCCGTCGAGGCCGACCGCGTGCACGACGTGCCGCACTGGCTCGACCGCGCCGGCATGGGCTGGAAGATCAACCGCAGCCGCGTGCGCTTCGGCGAAGGCCCGAACCAGCGCACCATCGACGACCAGCACGTCCTCTTCCGCAGCGACACCAAGCACCCGCTGGGCATCGTGTCGGCCGCGTACAAGATCGTCCAGCCCAGCCAGGTGGCCGGGTTCTTCGAGGATCTGGTCGGCGCCGCCGGCCTGACGCTCTCGGCCATGGGCACGCTGCAGGGTGGCCGCCGGTTCTGGGCCACCGCCCAGATCGGCGAAGCCGCGCCGGTCAGCGTGCGGGACAAGATCGGCGGTTACCTGCTGCTGTCCACCAGCGCCGACGGCTCGCTGGCCACCGAGGCCAGGCTGACCACCATCCGCACGGTGTGCGCGAACACGCTGGCCATGGCCCGCGCCGAAGGCAAGGCCGCGTTCAAGCTCAGCCACCGCTCGGTCTTCGACGCCGACAGGATCAAGGCCGACATGAAGCTGAACGATCAGGCCTGGCTGAAGTTCCGCCAGGACGTGCGCCGCCTGGCCGAGAAGGCCATCAGCCAGCCGGCCGCCGAGCACCTGGTCGGCCGTATCCTGGCCGGTAGCTACGATCAGAAGGCGATCGACAAGGTGCGCGCCAGCTCGCGGGGCTACGGCAAGATCCTGGACCTGTTCAACGGCGGCGCCAAGGGCTCGGGGTTCGACGGTGTGCGCGGTACGGCGTGGGGCCTGCTGAACGCCTGCACCGAGTATGTCGACCACCACGTCGTGGCCCGCACGCAAGAGAACCGATTCATCAGCGCGCAGTGGGGCCCCGGCGGTGACCTGAAGGCCGAAGCCTTCGACGTCCTGCTCGCGGCCTGACCGTCAACCTGCCTGGCTTCGGCCGGGCTTTCCTGGAGATCCACATGAACACCAAGTACGAATTTGTCCCCGGCGACGAGAGGAAAATCGCCCCGGGCCGCACCGTCAAACGCATTCGCGCGCTTGCGGGCATAACCACACCGGGCGTCAAGCCTGGCGACCTGGGCGGCTACATTGGGTCCGAAGCCAACCTCAGCCCGTTCGGCGCCGCCTGGGTCCACCGTGGCGCCATGGTCTCCGGCAACGCCCAGGTCTACGGCGACGCCCGGGTCTCCGGCAACGCCCAGGTCTCCGGCAACGCCCAGGTCTCCGGCAACGCCCAGGTCTACGGCGACGCCCGGGTCTACGACAACGCCCAGGTCCACGACAACGCCCAGGTCTACGACAACGCCCAGGTCTGCGGCGACGCCCAGGTCTACAACAACGCCCAGGTCTGCGGCGACGCCCAGGTCTACGGCAATGCCCGCGTCGCCGGCAACGCCCGGGTCTCCGGCGACGCCTGGGTCTCCGGCCACGCCCGGGTCTCCGGCGACGCCTGGGTCTCCGGCGACGCCCGGGTCTACGGCAACGCCCGGGTCTACGGCAACGCCTGGGTCTCCGGCGACGCCCGGGTCTCCGGCGACGCCCTGGTCTACGGCAACGCCCTGGTCTCTTCCCGCCATGGGGTCGTGTGGTTTACGGGCGTCGGCACCGACCATGCAACGCTCACCGCCTGCCGCGACAAGGACGGCGAAGTGCTGCTGACACGCGGTTGCTTCTGCGGCTCGACAGACCAGTTCATAGAACGCTCGCAGGCCCAACACGACGAGCAGACGCAGCACGAATACCGGCTTCTGATAGAAGTCGCTATCTCGTGCTTGACCCGCAGCACTTAGCATGTGCTACACTGCAATCTCACCTTCACCCCTTACCCTGGAGTCTGACATGTCCGCCAACTACACCCTGAACATCGGCCTGGCCGCTCCCGCCGGCGGTTTCCTCGAAGCGGCTGTCGTGCTGCAAGTGCTCAGCGGCACCGGGTTCTTCGTTCAACGCAGTGAGGTGTTCGACAGCGACACCGAGCCCACGTTGGTGGTCTCCGGCCACAGCGCCGGCGACATCTTCAAGGGCAAGGACTGGCCGCGTGCCGCCTACCGCGTGGCGGAAGCGCTGGGTCAGGACTGCATCGCGGTCTACTGCGACGACCTGGGCGCCGGCACACTGATCGGCCCGTGCGCCCCCAAGTGGGGCGACTTCAACCCGAAGCTGTTCATCACGATCGACGGCGCCCGCCTGGGCTGACCCCAGCCGCGCAGCGCTTCTCACCGAGCGCTGGCGGGTGTAGTCCACCGCCCACAACCGAGGATTCAAATGCACGATCTGAACACCATCCACAAGATCAACGCCGAGGCCTTCTCCGCGTCGATCAGCAAGTTCCAGGCGCAAGGCCGCCACGTCCTGGCCAAGTACGAGGGCCTGCACCTCGTGGCCATCGAGACGTTCACCGCCGCCGAGGATGCGATCCTGGCCTACGGCGCCGGCGTCGCGGAGAACGCGCCGGCCACCGGCACGAACTTCAAGCTGTTCTCGCCCACCCCGGCGTTCTACGCCGCCAGGCGCGACCAGTCGGAAGACAAGACCCTCGCCGACTACATCGCGCGCAAGACGCCCGAGCTGCAGGTCAACGAGAACTGAACCCACAACCCCAGGACCAGACCATGATCGAGATCAAGTTCGTCTTCAATTCTGTGGCCGAAGCCGCCGCCGCGCTGAACCAGCTCAACGGCCACCAGCTGGCGTGCGCCACGCCGATCGTCGCGGCCGAGAAGATCGCAGCCGCCGGCCCCGTGGAGGCGCCGGGAAAGCCCAGCGGTGCGAAGCCTGTCGCTTCCAAGCGTACTGCCGAGGCGGCCCCCTCGCCGGCCGCCCTTTCAACCGCTGCGTCCGCGACGAGTTCGCAGCAGCCGGCGGCCGAGCCCTCCACGGAGAAGCCTGCGGCTGCACCCTCTGCACCGGCGGTTGACCGCGCCGCCGTCAGCAAGGCCGCGGTGACCCTGGCCATGAAGGACCGGGCGCGCATCACCGAGATCCTGGCCGGCTTCGGCGGCGCCAAGGGTGTCAAGGACGTCAAGGACGAAGACCTGGCCGCGGTCTTCGCCCAGATCAACACCGCGCTGGGGGTGTAGCGTGAAGCCGCATCCCCTCGTCCGGGCGCTGCTGGCCGCAGCCGCCAACGCCGCGTTCGGGGCGCTCCCGGATGCGCTGGGCGTCTTGGCGCCCAGGCCGCCGGATGACTGGAGCGGTGCGCTGAAGCACCGCGGCCAGGCGTCGATCAACTACGCCGCCAGGGTGGCCCGCAGCCACGCGGGCAAGCCGGCGGGTTACGTCAAGGGGTACTGAGCCATGAGCGCGGCTGACTTCTGGTACGCGTTCGCCGCCGCGGTGGCGGCGGCCGCGATCTGCGCGACCCTCATCTTCACGGAGAACGACAGTGAGTAACCACAGCACTTGGAGCCCGTCCAAGTTCAAGCAGATCATGCTCTGCCCGGGTAGCACCGTGCTGCAAGCCGGCGCCCCGCGCAAGTCCTCGTTTTACGCGGACGAGGGCACCGCCGCGCACCTGCTTCTCACCCGGTGCCTGAACGAACAGGCCAAGGCCGCTGACCACATCGGCGAGAGCATCGCGGTTCTGCCTGCCGGCGCGATCTGGGCGCCCGAGGGTTACGTCACCGCCGCGCCGGTGTTCACGGTCGACGAAGATATGGCCCGCCACGTCCAGGTCACGCTCGACTACGTCGCCGACATCATGGGCGACGACGGCATCCTGCTGGTCGACCGCAAGGTGCACTTCGGGGGCTACATCGGGCAGCCCGACGAGGTTAGCTTCGGCACCCTGGACGTCGCGGTCCTGCGTGTGAACGCCAAGGAACTGGTGCCGATCGACTTCAAATACGGCATGGGCGTGCTGGTCGACGCCGGCGCCGACATCGACTTCGGCGCCGGCCCGGTCGGACGCGCACCGAACCCCCAGCTGGCGCTGTACGGCCTCGGCATACTGACCGAAGTCGTCGACCTGATGGACGTCGAGCGCGTGCGCCTGGTCATCAGTCAGCCGCGCACCAGCGTGAAGCCGTCGGAGTACGACCTGCCTGCGGCGGATCTGATCGCCTGGGGCACCGGCCCTGCGCGGGTCGCCGCCGAGGTTGCGCTGACCGCGCAATCCGTCGGCATCGGTGACGAGCTGATCGACTTCCTGCACCCCGGCGACGAACAGTGCCGGTTCTGCCAGGCTGCAGCTACCTGCCCGGCGCTGCGCAAGGAACTGCAGGACGCCGTCGGCATCGCCGCGGCCTCCCCGGCGGACTTCACGCCCGCCGCGGTGCCCGGCAAGCCCCACATCGAGGCCAGCACCGACGAATGGCTGTCGGCCAGCATGAAGGTCGCCGACCGCCTCGAAGCCTGGTGCAAGGCGGTGCGCGCCGAAGTCGAGCGCCGCCTGCTGGCCGGTGCCCCGGTGCCGGACTTCAAGCTGGTCCAGGGGCGCCAGGGCAACCGCGCCTGGAGCGACGTCGGCGAAGCCACCAAGCTGTTGCGCGAGGTCTTCCGCCTGCCCGTCGAGAAGGCTTTCGATATGTCGCTGATCAGCCCGACGTCGGCCGAAAAGCTGGCCAAGGCAGGGGACATCGGCCCCCGCCAGTGGCCCAAGGCCGAGAAGCTGATCATCCGCGCGCCCGGCAAGCCGCACGTCGCGCCGGCCGATGACCCGCGCGCGGCGCTCACCGTCACCACCTCGGCAGACTTCACGCCCGACACCACGGGCGCCGAGGATTTTTCCTGATCTCATAACCTGAAAGGACTGCAACATGGACATCCGATTGACCGACGCGCGCATAGCCTTCGCGCATGCGCTGTGGACCCCGGGCTCCGCAATGGAAGGCGGCATCCCGAAGTACAACTGCGACTACATCGTCGAGCCCGATACCAAGATCGAGCGCCGCGACGTGACCGGCCGCTGGGTGCCGACCACCCTCGCCGACGCCCAGCTGATGGTGGCGGCCGAGGCCTTCAAGGGCGACACCAAGCGCGCCAAGGCCTGGTTTGACACCCTGGACAACCGGCAGAAGTCGGTGCGCGACGGCAACAAGAACCTGGACAAGTCGGGCGACGTCCGCATGGGCTTCGCCGACCGGTGGTACGTCCACGCCACCAGCGTGAAGCACATGCCGGTGCGCAACGCCCAGGGCGCGATCGTCACCGACGAGCGCGAGAGCCCGGTCTACAGCGGGTGCTACGTCCAGGCGGTGGTCAGCCTGTACGCGAACACCCAGCCTGCGAAGAAGGGTGTCTTCGCCAGCCTGTGCGGCACGATGTTCCGCAAGGACGGTGACGCCTTCGGCGGTGGCCGCGCCGCCACCGACGATGACTTCGACGCAGTGGCCGAGGGCGCCGACGCCGGCGACTTCAGCTGACCATTTTCGGGGGCGCCGTCTGGTGTACGAGTCGACTGGACCAAGCAGCGACTACGACTTCGGGCGCCCCCGCCTTTAACCCGGAGAACATCGTGGAAAAAACCGACTTTCTGACCGCGGCGGTGGACACAACCCTCATGGTCCTGGGCGCCATCCTGCTCTCCCTCGCCTTCGGCTGGCCCGTCGGCTGCGGGGTAGCGGCTCTCGTCAGCTACCACAAAGACAGCTGACATGGCCCTTGTCGTCATCACCATCCAGGACGGGCCGCAAGGCCCAAGCGTCACCATCAACGCCGAGCCGGCGATGCCGGCCAGCGTCCTCGACGGACCGCCCAGCGGCGCGCAGGCTGCGGCGGCCATCATGTTGAACGCGCTGTCGGCCGTCGCCGGGCCCCGCAACGACGCGCCGCGCATCATCACACCGCACTGAACACCGGGCGCTGGCTCTCACACTTTCGATTGACCCACGAGAGAAGACGCCCTTGCAGGGCATCCGCACGCGGCCCCGACGTGGCTTCTACGCAGCGGAATGCTTGGCCCCCTGGGCCGGCGGGTAACTGAACGCCAGGCTGATGCAAGGGAACGGGTCGCTAACCTCAACACGAGAACACAATGCCTACCCTCTACCTCGACACTGAGACCTACAGCGAGTGCGACCTTTTCAAGGCCGGCACACACGCCTACGCCGAGCACCCGAGCACCGAGATAACCGTCGCGCAGTGGGCAGTTGACGATGAAGAGCCGACGGTCGTCGATTGCACGGTCGACACCGGCGGGGGCCGCCAGCGCGTCGCGCTGGAGAACCTGCTACTGAACCCCGCCGTCGAGATCGTCGCGCACTTCAGTCACTTCGACCGCACCCTGGTGCGCCACTGCTGGGGGCTCGACATCCCGGTCGGGCGCTGGCGCGACACCGGCGTAAAGGCACTGGCGCATGGCCTGCCTGGCGGCCTCGACAAGGCGGGCCACGTCCTCGCGCTCGACGCCGACGAGGCAAAGGATAAGCGTGGGCGCGAGCTGATCCAGCTATTCTGCAAGCCGCGCCCGAAGAACCACAAGCTGCGGAGAGCCACCCGTGAGACACACCCAAAGGAATGGGCTGAGTTCCTTGAGTACAGCTACCAGGACATCGTGGCCATGTGCGCCATCGACCGCCGGCTTCCGCAATGGAACTATCGCGCTGGGCATTCCGAGCTTGCCCTGTGGCACCTCGACCAGCGCGTCAACGATCGAGGGTTTGCGGTCGACGTTGACCTGGCTGAGGCTGCGGTTGTCGCTGTAAAGCAGGCGCAGGCCGGCCTGAAGGAAGACATCGCCGAAGCCACCGGCGGCGTGCTGCAGAGCCCCAGCCGGCGCGACCAGCTGCTGGGCTACATCCTGGCCGAGTACGGCGTCACGCTGCCTGACATGCGCGCCGACACACTGCGCCGGCGGATTGAAGACCCGGACCTGCCGGACCCGGTGAAGCTGCTGCTGGAGATCCGGCTTGAAGCCACGAAGACCAGTACCAGCAAGTACACCACGCTGCTGCGCTCGGTCAGCGCCGATGGCCGCCTGCGCAACACCATGCAGTTCTGCGGTGCGCAGCGCACCGGCCGGTGGTCGCACAAGCTGTTCCAGCCCGGCAACATGCCCCGGCCGAACATGGGTGCTGAGGACATCGAGCTGGGCATCGAGGCGCTGAAGGCCGGCGTCGCTGACGTCCTGGGTGACGTCATCAGCCTGACGTCCAACGCCATTCGCGGCTGCATCATC
>Ga0213917_1000137_pt1 | contig 15962 bp, 28 predicted proteins | sample McNCre117MG_FD_161051 | JGI IMG/M metagenome (GOLD analysis project Ga0213917, IMG submission 161051) | Freshwater microbial communities from McNutts Creek, Athens, Georgia, United States - 1-17 MG | ecosystem: Environmental > Aquatic > Freshwater > Creek | place: USA: Georgia | collected... | reverse complement strand
TCTGAAGGTCGGACGCGGGTACTGGTCACTAAGGCCGGTGTGGCTGGCTTTGGCATGAATTGGCAGCATTGCGCCGATACGGGTTTTGTCGGTCTGAACGACAGCTTCGAGCAATTCTATCAGGCTGTCAGGCGGTTCTGGCGCTTTGGTCAATCCAAGCCGGTAACTGCGCATATCATCGCGTCGGAACTGGAAGGCGCAACAGTCGCCAATATCCGCCGCAAGGAAGCCGATGCCGAGCGCATGGCGGCTGCGATGGTCCTGCACATGGCTGACCTGTCCAGCAAGGCTGTGCGCGGCTCTGTGCGCGATACGCCAAACTACAACCCGACAATCCCCGTCCAACTTCCTGCATTTCTGGAGTGTGCAGCATGATTAAGGCCGTCGATCAGGTAGTCACCGACGACTACGCAATTTATCAGGGCGATAGCTGCGAAGTCATTCGCGCAATCCCGGGTGATAGCATTGGATTTGGAATCCATTCGCCGCCGTTTGAGGGACTTTACAAGTTCTCGAACTATGACCGGGACATCTCAAACAACGATGGGCCGCAATTCTGGGAGCATTACGCTTTCCTGATCCAAGAATTGCTTCGCGTGACTAAGCCTGGTCGCCTGCATTCGGTTCATGTGATGCAGCTTCCGACAAGCAAAATCCGGCATGGCCATATCGGAATGCGCGATTTTCGCGGTGAGGTCATCCGGGCTTATGAGGATGCGGGGTGGATCTTCCATAGCGAAGTCTGCATCTGGAAAGACCCAGTAGTCGCGCAGCAGCGCACCAAGTCAATCCGCCTGCTTCACAAGCAGATCGTCAAGGATAGCACGATAAGCGGGCAGGGGCTTGCTGACTACATCGTGACGTTCCGCAAGCCGGGAGATAACCCGGAACCTGTATCGGGCTGCTTTGACCGTTATTCGGGCGATGATGAACCTGATCGGGCGAAGTTCACGACGCCAACGGATGGCCGCAACTGGTATTCAATCGAGGTATGGCAGCGGTATGCATCGCCAGTCTGGACTGACATTAATCAGACGCGCACCTTGCAGTATCGCAATGGCCGCGACGAAAAAGACGAGCAGCACATTAGCCCGCTGCAACTGGACGTTATCGAACGCTGCATCGATCTGTGGAGTAATCCCGGCGATAGCGTCCTGACGCCATTTCTCGGCATCGGCAGCGAAGTCTATTGCGCGGTCGAGATGGGCCGCAAGGGCATCGGCATTGAATTGAAGCCGTCCTATTTTGCGCAGGCGAAGCGCAACCTTGAAGCCGCAAAGGCTAACCTTGGGGGTCTGTTCGCTGAGGCTGCGGCATGATCGCCCGCATTATCCGCAACTGGCTGTTTAACCGCCGTCTCAACCAAAGATTAGCGGCCCGCAAGCTGCTGCGTCCTGTCCGTCAGGAAGCGGCACGAAAGGGCTGGCAAACCCGCAGGAGTGCGAACCATGCTCATTGACGAAATACACGAATTTATGGGCCGCAAAGGCATCACCGGAAACCGCTTCGGCATACTGTTCAGCGGCAACAACAAGCTGGTCAAGCAACTGGAAGCCGGTGGCGTTGTTACGACACTGCGCGCCGAAGCCATCCGCGAATTTATGCGGGAGAACGAGAACGCCACGCTAACGCCGGGAACCCGCCTAGACGGCAAGAACGTCGTTCCGATGCCCTGCGGCAATGAAGCATTCAAGCGCATGATGGAGAAAGGCTCTGAGCGACTTCTGGTGGCTATCTGGCGCGCTCATCCTGGCATTATGCGGTATCGTCAAAAGAACGGTGGCCGCTGCATTGTTCCTCAGATCGGGGTGCAGTGGTGATGGAACATGAAGAGAAAACCCCCGTCCTTTTGGCCTGCGATCTGATGCCCATTGTGGCGCGGATGTTCAAGGTTACTGTCCCTGAAATTAAGGGCGCTGGCCGCAATCGCCAACTGGTCGGCGCTCGATCGGTAATCACTATGGTCCTGCGGGAGCATAAGGGCCTGTCCTATCCCGTCATTGGGAAAATTCAGGGCGGCAAAGATCACACAACGATCATGCATCAGCATAAGACGTTCCATGCCAAGGCGCGCAAGTTCCCGCATTGGGCTGAAGCGCACAAGCTGGCGGTGAAGGCGTTCTATCGTGATTAGGATTGAAGTCCCCGGACAGCCTCAAGCCAAGAGCCGCCCTCGCATTGCCGTAAGGGCAGGGCGGGCTATGGCTTACACGCCTGCGAAGACCGTGGCGTATGAGAACGCGATAGGCTTTTACGCCATCGATATTATGGCTGACCGGGAACTACTTGACGGGCCTGTTTCGATCACGGTGTTTGCGCAGTTTCAAATCCCCAAGTCACGCATGAAGGGAAAAAACGCGCTTAACGTAGGCGCTTGGCACGTTGGAAAGCCTGACGGTGACAACATCCTGAAAGCCGTAGGCGATGCGCTAAATGGCATTGTCTGGCGCGATGACTGCCAAGTGGCAATGGCGTCCATCATCAAAACTTATAGCGACAAGCCCCGGCTTGTTATCGAGGTCAAGCCTGTATGAGCGTTCGCATAATGGCGACGGTCTGGGAACTGGACCTGTCATCTGTTGAGAAACTTGTTTTGCTCGCGCTTGCCGATTGCGCGAACGATGATGGCCTGTGCTGGCCGTCAATCGCCACGCTAAAGCGCAAGGCTTGCGTTGGTGAAAGGACGGTTCAGCGGGCTATTGCATCGCTCGTTTCGGCGGGCCTGTTGAACAGGCAGGAAGTGTCCGGGAGAGGGTGTAAATACATCGTAAACCCCCGCCACAGTGGCACCCCCGTCAATGTGACGCCCCGCCAGAGTGACGCCCCACCCCCGCCAGAGCGGCACCCCACCCCCGCCACAGTGGCACCCAAACCATCAAGGAACCATAAAGAACCGTCAGAGGTAAGTGCATCTGGCGATGCACCCCTGACCACTGATGAGGTTGTCAGTGGGTGGAATAGCAGGGCGAAGCGTTCCGGCCTGCCAAGCATTGCCAAGCTGACCGATGCCAGAACCCGCCAGATCCGCCGCATGGCCAAAGCCTATCCGGTTGAGGACTGGCAATCCGTATTCGCCAAGGTCGAGCAATCCCCGTTTCTGCGAGGTCAGAACGATAGGGGCTGGAAAGCCGATTTTGATTTTGTGCTGAACGAAAAGAACTTCGTGAAAATCCTGGAGGGAAAATATGACGCGCAATCGGCTTGAGGTTGTTCCGGCAGCATCGTCCTACGGATACCCATACCACGACAAGGCTGCGCTGGTTGAGGTTTACAATCAGGAACTGCGCAGCAAGGGCAGGGAAGATGTCGAATGGGCAATCGCTGATGACGGTTCGATCTATCTCCGCGACCGCTACGCCTACACCGAACGCAAATCCCGCTGGCTAAAGGCGCGGTTTGATCGTGAGACGCAAATCAATGTCGCTCGGCAGTCGGACTGAAATTCCCGCGCCCGGTTACAGTCTAACCAAGGGCCGCAAACCAAAAACAGGCGAGGCAAAGCTAATGGTTCAATATCGAAATGGTTACGTGGATAAATGGCCCTATACCTCGGCGCAATTGCGGTGGGATGATACTGGTCATGCTTGGGATGTTGTAGCGGTTAGGAAAGCATGATGGCGCATCGTAGCTGGCCTGATTGGTTCAAGCGCAGTGCTGATCGGAGACGCATCACGGCGTCACTTATCGCAGCGGGTTGGAAGCCAGAGCGTCCGGGCGACATTGTGATCGTTCCAGACCCCTCCTGCGAGGTGAAAAAATTCCTCAACCAGTATTGGACTAACCTTCATGGCTAAACGCAAGCGCAAGACACCGGAAGAAGTTCTGCCCCCTACGCCAGAGCAGGCAGACAAGGGCGAATTTGCTCGGCAGCTACTCGCAGACCACAAGGTCAGCCCATATCGGCGCATCCCGGTTATCGTGACGCTGGCCAAGTCTGGAAAGCTATCACGCAGGCAATTCGCTGCGCTGTCGTATTACCGTGAACTGGCCGGCGCTTGTGACAGATCGCCTGTGAAGGATTCAGTCGGCAAGATGATGGCTGGCATGATCGGCGGCGGTGGCGGTCAGGGCCTTCCACCTGCTCAGATGCGCAGGGAGCGGGAATAGGCTGGCTAGAGCGCGAACTAGGTGGATTGGCACACATTGCCCGCGCTGTGGCTGTCGATGACGTAACGCTAAGCTCCTGGGCTATGCGTTCAGGATCGGTAGAGCGCCGCCGTCATGTGAATGGCCGGGATGTTGTGTGGTTTGAGCCTGTCCGCCTAGCGCTTAAATATGCTATGGCTGAACTGCGTATGGCTGGCGAACGTTTGGCATCGGCAAGGGGTGAGTGATGACTGATCGCACAAACTATTGCCCTTCCTGCAAGGACTACGCTGACCACATAAGCGCGCTTCATGCTGAAATACGTGAGAGGGCTTTGGAATACCTCGCCTGCAATGGTCAGCTTATGGACGCCATTGCGGCGAAAGATGTTGAAGTAGAGAAATTGAAAGTCGCGGTATCATATTGGCAAGAGATGTATCATGACTTGGCTGGAACAGATGACACTTGACAATCAAGCGGAGTCGTGCATATTGCAGTTAATGGCTGGAAGCCGCGCCTGCGGTGTCTGGCCTTTTTGCGTTTAGGATAGAACCTCCCCGGCCTCTCGATGCGAAAACCCGGACGCGGGCAAGTAGTGAAGCACACTGGGGAGGTCACTAATTCAGATAGGCGGGCCTCACTCCACCCGCCTTGCCCGTCCCCCAATCTAAGCAACTGCGCGCCGACTACGGCGATTGATTGGCAGCGTGACGGGCAGAACTTCAGCGAAGGAAACGATATGTCCATTGCAACTGAGATTGCCTCGATCAAGGCTGACCTTGCATCGCTTAGGTCTGTGCCTGAAGCGCCTGCACCAATCACTGACGTTAGCTCCATCATGAACGGCCTTAACGATCTGGCTGCGCACGTTGCTGACATTTCGGCACGGCTAGGCGAACTGACCAACTTTGTCGGCAATCCTGCTGAACTTGGATAAGGTTTAACAACCAACCAACCGGCGACGCCTTCGGGCACCTGGTTAGAGAGGTTACACCATGGCAGCACGAAAGCTGCGGCCTTTTCATACTGACGAGATAAGGGCTAAAATCCAAGCTAGTCAGTTGATAAATCGCCTTACAGATCATGCCTTTGACAAAGTAGACCTGTCATCGACGCAGTTGAAGGCGATTGAGATACTGTTGCGCAAGTCTGTGCCTGATCTGAGTGCTGTTGACATCAACGCAAACCTGACAGGCGAAACGACGATAAACGTGAATACGGGCGTTGACCGTAATTGATCTGGGCTATGAGGCCCGCGATGCATTCAAGCCACTGCACAAGCGCAAAGAGCGGTTCGGCTGCATTGTAGCGCATCGCCGCGCTGGTAAGACTGTCGCAAGCATCATGGACCTGATTGACGCTGCATTGCGTTGTGACAAGCAGGAAGGGCGGTTTGCATACGTCGCACCGTATTACGCTCAAGCCAAGGATGTGGTCTGGGCTTACGTCAAGCGCTATGCGGGGCAGATACCGGGAACCGCGATCAATGAAAGCGAATTGCGCGTTGACTTCCCCAACGGTGCCAGACTGCGATTGTACGGCGCTGACAACTATGACCGGCTTAGAGGAATCTACCTCGACGGCGTAGTGCTTGACGAATACGCTGACCAACCGCCGCAGGCTTGGACTGAGGTTATTCGACCAGCTCTAGCTGACCGGCAAGGGTGGGCGCTGTTCATTGGTACGCCAAAGGGCCGCAACGCCTTTTACGACGTTTACCAGAACGCGGTTAAGTCTGGCGATTGGTTTGACTTGTGCTTGAAGGCTTCTGAGACGGGCTTGCTGCCTGATGAGGAACTAGAGGCAATGCGGGCGCAAATGTCCGCTAACGAGTACCGGCGCGAACTTGAATGCGACTTCGATGCTGCTGTTGAGGGCGCATACTTCGCTGACTGCCTCGAACAGGCGCGGAAGGATAAGCGGATAGGCGTCGTGCCTGCTGACCCCTTGATGCAATATCGCGCATTCTGGGACATAGGCGTTCGTGATGCCTGTTCGATATGGGTGGCGCAATTCATCGACCGTGAAGTCCGGGTGGTGAACTATTACGAGGCTGTCGGGCAACCGCTGGCCGCGCACCTGAACTGGCTTAGGGATAGCGGTTACAAGTCGGCCTTGTGTGTGTTGCCTCACGATGGCGCGCAACGCGACAAGGTTACGGCTGATCGGTTTGAAGACCATATCAAGTCCGCAGGCTTTGAGGTTCAGACTGTCCCGAATGCTGGCAAGGGCGCCGACATGAAGCGCATTGAAGCGGCGCGGCGTCTGTTCCCTTCGATCTGGTTCAACAAGGCAACCACACAGGGCGGTTTGGACTGCCTCGCGGCCTATCACGAAAAGCGGGATGACAAGCGCGGGATCGGGCTTGGTCCTAACCATGACTGGTCCAGCCACGCCGCTGACGCCTTCGGGCTTATGTGCGTTGCATGGGAGCCGTCGCGTCAATCGTGGTCCAGCAAACTTGAGTACGGGAATCGACCAATATGAAATACGACGTAATACGCTTTGGTCCTGGCGGGATCGAGACAATCACGGTTGACGCTGAAAGCGGTGATGACGCTGCTATGAAGGCGTTCAAGCCCGGCACTATCATTCGCGGCATTGTGCCTTCGGATGACCAGAGCGAGGTTCCCAAGCGTGGTCGCCCTGCCAAGGTTGAGGCTGACTAATGCCTAAAATGGACGAGGAATCGCTGAGGACGCTGATCCGCGCTCGGCGTGATAGCTCGTCCAACAAGCTTGATAGCGAATACAGCAAGAACCGCAGGGAAGCCCTTGCGTTCTACCGTGGCGACAAGCATTCGGCCTATGGGCCTGATGAACCGGGCATGTCGTCGGTTGTCAGCCGCGATACCATGGAAGCGGTTGAATCCATGCTTCCCGGTTTGCTCAAGCCGTTTGTCTCTGGTGACGAGGTTGTTCGTTTCGACCCGCAAGGGCCTGAAGACGAAGAGAACGCCAAGCAGGCAAGCGAGTATATCAATTATCTGTTCACCCGTCGCAATGACGGCTTTGGGATTATCACCACGTCAATGAAGGACGGGCTTCTGTTCCGTCTTGGCGTTGGCAAGGTGGTCCGTGAAGAGATAGACGATTACAAGTCCGAGACATATCAGGGCTTGAACGATCTGGAATACCAAGCCCTGACCGCTGACAAGGACTTTGAGGTCACGGCGGAGGCTGAATACACTGACATGATGGGCCAGCCCGCCCATGATGTTGAAGGCCAGCGCAAGACCAGCAAGGGCAAGGTCACGATTTACTGTGTCCCGCCTGACGAGTTTCTGTTTGAGCGTCATTTGGCTTCACTGGATTACGCTACGTTTATCGGTCAGGAAAGCAGGCGCTCAGTCTCAGAACTGATTGCGATGGGCCTTGACGAAAAGAAGTGCCGCAATCTCTCATCTGACAATGACACGGCTTACAACACCGAACGAACCGAACGGTTTGCCGGTGAGAACCCGACACCGCTTGCTGCTGATACCGATCTGGCTCGGCTGGTTCGTGTAACTGAAAGCTACGTCAAGTGCGACTATGAGGGCAACGGCAAGCTAGTATGGCGGCGCGTGTTCCTTGGTGGCGGCGATGACAGTATTCTGAGCAACGACCCGGTTGACAATCATCCGTATGTAGCTTGGACGCCTATCCCTATCCCGCATAAGCTGGTGGGCCTGTCTATCCACGATCTGACGCGTGATATTCAGCTTATCAAGACCGCGCTTGCTCGTGAGATACAGAACAACGTTTATCTAACGAACCGTCCCATGCGTGAAGTGCTGGACGGTCAGGTAAACCTTGACGATCTGCTGAACCCGCGTGTCGGTGGGTTGATCCGCGTTAAGCAGATGGGCGCTGTTCGTGAAACTGTTACCCCGTTTGCAGCTGCCAATTCGATGGGTATCGTTGAATATTACGACCAGGTACGTGAACAGCGGACAGGTTCAACCCGGTACAATCAGGGCCTTGACGCTGACAGCCTGAACAAGACGGCAAGCGGCATCAATTCGATTATGGCTGCGGCCGGGATGCGCATGGAAATGATTGCGCGGCAGTATGCAGAGCAATTCCTGAAGCCGCTCTTTTCCAAGATGCTTGAGATTGTCTGTAAGAACCCGGACGAAAAGGACGTTATCCGCCTTCGCAATGAGTGGGTGGAAATGGACCCGACTGAATGGTCAAGCGAATACGATATGTCGGTGACTGTCGGGCTTGGCTCGGGAAGCCGGGAAAAGACTGTCGCGGAGATTGAGCAACTGTTGCAGATCGATGCGCAGATATTGCAGCTTCAGGGCGGTGCAGTTGGTCCGCTGGTCGACTATGACAAGATTTACGGCAAACTGAAGCGCCTGACCGAGGCGATGGGCCTGAAGGGCATAGAGAACTTCTATAACGACCCGCAAGGCGCTCAACCGCAGCCGCAACAGCCGGATCAAGGTCAGGCTCAGTCCGATCAGGTCAAGGTGCAGGCCGATGTTGCGATGCATCAGAACGAACAGCAGACCAAGCAATTCCAGATTCAGACCGACGCGCAAACAAAGCTACAGATTGCGCAGATTAACCGGCAGGCTCGTATCGATGTCGAAACCATCAAGGGCCAAGTCGAGCTGCGAAAGGTGCAAATGCAGCCTTTGGCAGATTTGGTCAGCAACCATGCGGCAGGCGGCGTTGACGCGGCAATTAAGCATGAAGGCGCTCCCGGCCCGTCCGAAGGCATGACCAATGGATATTGACCAGCGCGCCGCTCGTGCAAAGCAGTTGAAGGAAGACCCGATCTATCGGGAAGTCATCGACGGCTTGCGGGCTGCGGCGATCACTTCATGGACGCAAACCAAGGTTGAGGACGTAAAGCAGCGGGACTTCTCGTGGCTGATGGTCAAGACCTTGGACCGGATCGAAGGCTATTTACAGGGCATCATTGACGACCAGCGCATTAGTGCCGCTGCGACCGTCCGCACCCCTGACTAATTCGCCCACCAGGGCAGAATACGACCCGGCGTAACCGGGACTGCTTGTCCCATAACAAGGGACCGCAAACCAATAGGTGAGTAATGGACGAAACAGTGGCGACGCCGGAAGCGGCACCCGCTGAATCCCCCGCTGTAGAAAATGACGCACTAGCAGCATTTTTGGCAGAGGATGACACACCGCAAGCAGATACCGAAGGCAACGGCCAATCTCCTGAGGGAGAACCCGCAACAGAGGTGGAAGCGCAAGAGGCGGAAGATGGCGTAAACGAGGAATCGCCCCCCGTTGAAGACCTGAAATACAAGGTCAAGGTTCGTGGCGAGGAAATTGAAGTTCCTCTGAATGAACTGCTCAACGGCTATAGCAGGACCGAAGATTACAAGGTCAAAACCGCCGAAGTGGCTGAATTGCGTAGGCAAGCGGCTACTGAATACGCGGACAAACTCGAACAGCAAGTGCAGCTATTCGCTTCGCTTGATCCGATTCTGAGTGCAGCGCAATCAATCGACATGGCACAACTGGCGCAGGAAGACCCTGCTACCTACGTGCAGTTTGAAGCGCAGTATAAGCAGCGTGTGCAGGCTTTGCAGCAGGCACAAGCGCAGATCGAATCAGTGAGGCAGGAACAGCAGGCTAGACAGCAAGCCGAACTGCAATCGTTCTACCAGCAGCAGCGCGATGCGTTGTTTGCAGCCCGTCCAGAACTTCAGGACCAAGCGAAACTCCAAGCCTTTGGCTCAGGGGTTAGCGACTACTTGAAGGGCTTGGGCTTCAGTCCTGACGAGATAACGGCGACTAACGATCACCGTGCGCTCTTGGTGGCTGACAAGGCAAGACAGTGGGACGAATACCAGAAGGCCCGTTCTACCGCTGAAACCAAGAAGGTTGCACCTAAGCAGGCTCCAACGCTGAAGCCTGTTGCGTCCGAGAGCAGTCCGCGAAGCTCCAACCGGCGACCGGCTCCAAATGCGCCTGACTCAGTAAAACAGGCTTGGATTCTGTCGCAACTCGACGCGGAATAACACCATGACCATTGTTGCAAATACTTTCCTCACCTTCTCGGCCATTGGTAACCGGGAAGACCTTTCTGACACCATCTACAACATCAGCCCGATTGAAGTGCCTTTTCAGTCGATGGTCGGCAAGACCAAGGCTTCGGCCACGCTGCATGAGTGGCAAACTGACGCGCTGAACGCTGCTGCTGCGAATGCTCAGCTTCAGGGCGACGATGTCACCTTCGGTGCGGTCACTCCGACCGTTCGCGTTAACAACCGTACTCAGGTGCTCCGCAAGGAAGTCATCATCGCGGGTACGCAGGAAGCCGTTAACAAGGCTGGCCGCAAGTCGGAAATGGTCTACCAGCTTCAGAAGAAGAGCAAGGAACTGAAGCGCGATCTTGAGTTCGTGCTTTGCTCCAACCAGGCTCCTGTCACTGGTAACAGCACCACTGCACCGCAGATGCGTCCGCTGTGTGGCTGGTACACGACCAACAGCAGCAACGGCGTCGGCGGCGCTGTCGGCACCACGTCGGCGGCTCGCACTGACGGCACGCAGCGTGCCATTTCTGAAACGCTCATTCAGGACGCGATGCAGAACTGTTGGGTTAACGGCGGCAATCCGACTGTGGCCCTGACTGGTCCGAAGCAGAAGCGCGCTATTTCGGCCTTCACTGGCGGCGCGACCAAGTTCGACAAGACCGAAGACAAGACCCTCTATGCGGTGGTCGATGTCTACGTGTCGGACTTCGGCCAGATCAAGCTGATCCCGTCGCGGTTTACCCGTGGCGCTTCGTCGGCCACTGACCGTGAAGTCCATGTGCTTGATACCGACTACTGGGCACTTTCGACCCTGCGCCCTGTGCAGACGGTTGACCTTGCCAAGACCGGCGACGCAGAGAAGGCCATGATCGTGACGGAAGTCACCCTTGAAGCCCGCAACGAGAGCAGCTCGGCTATCATCGCAGACCTCACGTAACAGCGGTCAAGCAAACCAATTGAGGGGGCTGGGGGAAACTCTGGCCCCTTCTCTTTTGGGGTAATTACATGGCTAATTTTGACTTCATGTCGGTCAACGCGACCGGCCAGCAGGTAACGTCGGGCGGCACCTCTGCCGTTGTGGCTCTGCCTGTCAACGCTGCGGGCAAATCGCCTAAGCACGTTCGACTTCAGTGCACGGGTAACGTTTATGTGCGTCCCGGTGGCGCTGGCACGACCTGCACGGTGAATGACATTCTCCTGTCGCCCAACAATGACGTTTTTCTTGATACGGCAAACTTTACGCACCTTGCCTATCTTCAGGAAACTGCGGCGGCAAAGATCAACATCACGCCTCTGGAAACCTGACCATGGGCCGGGTTGTCGATACCTTCGACGGTATCACAGAGACGATGCACTTCGACGAAGCGGCGGACACCTTCACGATTGCGCATACTGCAGACGTGCAGGCTGTCGCTGATGACGTTGCGGCCAAGCATTCGCAGACGCTCGGCAAGTGTGAAATGGGCTGGCACGTCGGGTCAATCCCGCTGCTTACCTTGTTTGAATACGCTCGCCAGCGCGGCATCGCTAATCCGTGGGATTTGATGAAGCCTGAATATGCGGGCGAACTGATGCGGCTGTGCACTGACAGTGATTACCGCAAGTTTTCACCAACAGGGGGTAAGGCGTGAACTATACCAGCCTTCTCGCTCAGGTTGTCGATACGCTCGGCAGTCAGGTAACGACCGCACAGGTTGACGCCATGCTGCCGTTTGTAGAATCGCGGTTCAACCGGATTATTGACAGCCCTGAACGCGAGACGGAAGCGTATATCACGCCAACGGCTGACATTCAGTTGCCTGCCGATTGCTGGAAACTGCGCGATATTTGGGTGATGGGTACGGCCTCAAGCAGCGTTGCGACTTCGCTGGTCCAGGTATCGCCTGAACAAGCCCGCGCCCTCTACGCCTATCAGTCGAACGGCATGGAAGCGTTCAGTCTGACGGGGCGGACGATTGACTTCTGGCCCGATCCCGGCGCGACCAACACGACGCAGGTTCGCATTCGCTACCAGAAGACCATCCCGGCGCTTACCTCGTCCAATACGACGAATTGGCTGCTGACCTATCATCCCGATATTTATTATTACGCGCTCTTGCTTCAGTGCGAGGCGTACATCGTGAACGACCAGCGGCTTCCGATCTGGAAGTCTGCTTTAGACGAGGCGATTGGTGAACTGTCCGCCCTGTCGGCCAAGCAGCGCTATGCACAAGCGCCTGTTGCGCCGCGTCCAATGCGGTACGATTCATGACAGATTTTGGGAGCTGGCTTCCGGACCTCATTCCCTATGGGCATGACGGCCTGACGACCTGCACTAACGTTTACGCATCCCCGCTGGGCTATAAGCCTATTCGAGACGTCTCCGCCGTGACGGCTGCATTGCCTGTCACTTGGAAGGGTGGAGGCTCGTTTATCGGCCTTGACGGAACGGTCAAGACTGTGGCGGGTACTGATTCAGGCTTGTACGTATACGGTACGTCAAGCTGGTCGCTTTCCTTGGCTGCGGCGCGGTCGAACAAGTGGCAATTCACGCAGTTTGGCGATAACATCATCGGGGTCAACGGTGGCGCTCCGGTAAAATACACGATTGCAACGGGAACCGGCGCGGCGTTGGGCGGCACTCCCCCGACTTCGACGATGGTTACAATCGTTCGTGACTTTGTATTCATGGCGGGCAATCCGTCTGCCAATTCGACTGTCTACTGGTCAGCGATCAACAACGCGGAAGGCTGGACGGTCGGAACAAACCAGTGCGACATTCAGCAACTGCCGGACGGTGGTCCTGTCACGGGCATGGCTGGCGGCGAGTATGGGCTGGTATTTCAGGAAGCGGCAATTCACCGCTTTAGCTATGTCGGCTCGCCAACGATATTCCAGCGGGACAAGATTAGCGACGGCATCGGATGCTTGGCTCCTGGTTCTGTCGCCACCTTTGGGCGCATGACGTTCTTCCTGTCGGGGCGTGGGTTCTACTCTATCTCTGATGGTGGGATTATGCCCATCGGCGATCAGAAGGTAAACGAAACGTTCTGGGCTGCTTACACGCGTTCGGACGTTCTCAATAACATTCGCTCGACGATTGACCCGAAGCGCTCGCTTGTCATCTGGTCAATGCCTGATTGCCTGTGGATTTACAATTGGCAGTTGGATCGCTGGACTAAGGCGGCAATTCCGGGGCTGGTAGGGCTATCGACGGGGATTAACGCGGGCGTCTCTATCGACGCTCTGGATGCTCTTTATCCCTCGGGGCTGGATAGCATCCCTTATTCGTTGGACGCGCCGATATTCCAAGGCGGTGATCCGATGCTGACCGTCGTGAAGTCCGATAACATCGTTTATGCGTTGGGCGGGAACTATCTCGCGGCGACTTTACAGGTTCCGGTGCAAGAACTGTACCATGGACGCAATACGCGTATCCGCCGCGCTCGCCTGTTTGGTGATCCGACTACAGGGATAACGCTGACACTCAGCACTTGCGGGCGCTTGGGCGATCCACTGGTTGATACGACCTCAAACACGATGACGGCGACGGGTTACATTCCGATCCGTGTCACAGATCAGTTTTTGCAGTGGAAAATCGACATTGCAGCAGGTCAAACGTGGTCATTCATTAACGGCATTGCGTTCGATCAGGCTCCGGGCGGGTCTTACTAATGTCGCGGGTTCCTGTTGCATGGGCAAATCCTGACGAATGGATGCGCAAGGCGGCTTATGCCGTGAACGACCTACAGGACCGGACGCAATACGTCGGCACGGTGGCTAAGTTGCCCACTGGTGGCAAGGGAATGCGGGCTTTTGTGACTGACGCGACGGCAACGACGTTTGCAAGCGCGGTTGCAGGGGGCGGGGCGAACAACGTCCCGGTTTATTTCGACGGCAGCGTCTGGCGCGTCGGTTAGCAGGAAAAACACATGATCGAATTGGCAGGTTCGCCGGGTGAACTTCGGTTCACGCTGGAGATTACACGCGCCGCGACCGGCGAAACTGAAACGGTCGAACTCATCGGCAAAATCACGCCGGACGAAGAAGAAAAGGAAACTGAATAATGGCGGTCACGCATTCCACAGCTGCGCGCAACGCTGCAACTGATGCTGTAACGGCTCTGATCGGTGCAAGCGGGCGTCTCCGCTTTCGCCTGACGGGTACTGTCGGCGCTCCTGGCACCTCGGTCGCTAACCTTGCGCTGTCGGCTACTGCTTTCGGCGCATCGTCAAGCGGCACTGCCACGGCAAACGCCATCACCTCGGATACCAACGCGGCGGGTAACGCTTCGGCTGTTGCGACTGCTACGCTTGAGACTTCAGGCGGTACGGTTGTGATCCATTGCGCGGTTGCGGCTTCTGCTTCGGACATTAACCTGACCAATGGTTTGACCGTTGCGGCAGGCGATACCGTCAGTTGCTCGAGTCTCACATACACGGCGCTGTCGGCCTAAGTCATGGCATTCGCTGAACGCATCAAGGTTACGACCACAACGACGGGGACGGGTTCGCTAACCCTGTCCTCTACCGGCGTTCGGGATGCGACCAACGGCGACTGCCTCGCGCCTGCTGAAGTGTTGAGCGAACTAGGCAACCGTGTTGTTACCTACTTCATCACGTCGGGCGGTAACTTCGCATATGGGCAGGGGCTTATCTCAAGCAATGGCCTGACGCTAACCCGCGATGCCCGCGAAACGTCATGGAACGGTACGACCTACAGCCAAGCAACGCTTTCACTGTCTGGCACTTCCACGGTGTTTATTGCGCCTGAATCGTCTGACCTGTCGGCTTCAAGCGCTGGCGTTTCCCTTCCCATTGCGCGCGGCGCTGTAACTCTCTGAGGTAATCATGGCAGCGAATACCAATCCAATCTACTCGCGCACTGGCGACCTACAGGGCATCCAGACAAGCAACCTTACCGCTTCGACCACTGACGGAACGGGCGCTAACGTGTCCCTTTTCTTCACGGCTGATGCAACCGAAGGCGGGTGGGTTGACCGCGTTGTCTGCAAGCCCATCGGTTCGACGGCTGCAACGGTAATCCGCATCTTCTATTGCACGGCAACGGGCGCTTACACGGCAGGCACGACGAACACGACCTCAACCACGTTCCTGCTTGCTGAAGCAACGGTCGCGGCGGTTACATCGTCAACCACGGCGGCACAGAATGACGTTGTGATCCCGATCCGCATGATCCTGCCGGCAAGCACGAAACTGCTGGTTGGGTTCGGTACGGCAACGGGCGCGTCAACGGGTTATTCCGTTCTCGCTGTCGGGGGCAAATACTAATGTGGCTCCCCGGCCTTCCCGCTGACGGTGTGACGAACTGGACGTTCTTCGCTCCACAGCAGGATACGACCACGACACGCGGATTCCAGACGTGGATTAAGCCTGCGGGTTGTTCGTGGGTTTATATTTACGCGCAAGCATCTGGAGGCGGGGGTGGTGGTGGATTCACTCGCGCAGCAGGCACGGCAGGCGGCGGCGGGGGCGGTGGCGGTTCGGGCGGGAATGTTAGAATAATTGTTCCGGCATTTCTTTTGCCGGATGTCATTTACGTTCGCCCCGGTTCTGGTGGAGCGGCTGTTGCAGCAGGGGCTGCAGGCGCGACAGGAACGTCTACATTTGTTTGCACCGCACCTAGCACAACAACGCAATACACGCTTGTAAACATAGTAGGCGGTTCTGGCGGTGGCGCAGGATCGGCTTCGGCGGGTACGGCAGGCACCGCAGGCACAGCGCAGACAAATCCGCCAATGTCGGCGCTAGGGATTGTTGTCACTGTGGCCGGTCAGCTTGGCACTGCTGCTGGTGCCATTACGGGTGCCGCAGGCGGGCAAGTCACGCCACCAACTACAACAGCGCCCACTACTGGTGGGGCTGGTGGGGGTTCA
>Ga0213917_1000136_pt1 | contig 16068 bp, 13 predicted proteins | sample McNCre117MG_FD_161051 | JGI IMG/M metagenome (GOLD analysis project Ga0213917, IMG submission 161051) | Freshwater microbial communities from McNutts Creek, Athens, Georgia, United States - 1-17 MG | ecosystem: Environmental > Aquatic > Freshwater > Creek | place: USA: Georgia | collected... | reverse complement strand
GATGATAAGCACATATAGGGGAGGGGGAGGCAGGGAGAGCGAGCTCGGAGGCTCGCCGAGGCTGCTTCCCTATATAGGCGAGCTCTCTCGGCGATAGGGCGAGCTCTCGCGGCGATAGGGCGAGCTCTCGCGGAGACGTCACTCCCATATGGTCTCGCAGCCTCGCCGACAAGTTGGGCAAATTTTTAAAAAATTTCAAAAGACAACTTTTTTACACGTCCTAGGAATTTTGAGTTCGAACGAGCCTATATAGGCCCATCCTCCGAGCTCGCGAGGCTATATGGCCCCATCCTCCGAGCTCGCATGCCTATATGGTCCCAACCTCCGAGCTCGCGTGGCTATATGAGGTCATATGAGGTCATATAGGCATGCAGCCTCCGAGCACTGTCGAGCTCGCATGGTGACATGGTATAACGAAAAATGGATATTTGAGATATTAGAAATTTGAAATTTTTTCTGCCTATAAACATGCTGCCTCGCGCGACCCCAGGTATCGAGTACGTTGACCTGAGAGCCTTCGCGGGCTACATAAGCTCGGCTGGCGAGTGGAAGGTAACCAAAGAGAACAAGACATTACATCTGAGCACTACCGATATCGACATCGAGGTCACGGGCTACGAGGACTCGACACGGGTCAGTGCGAAGAACTTGGTTACTGACATAGCTATCAAGGAGGCCGAGATGCCTTCCCTACGTGGCATCAGGGCACTGGCGGAAAGATTTGTCAGCCCTAAGACCTACGCACAGATCAACCTGATCAAGCAAGGTGAGCAGAGTCACCCTGCGGTCTATATGCTATGGCTGAACCAGAAGGGTAGCCACTACAGCTTACAGCACATCGCCGACGATGTAACGAAGAATGGCTACATCATCTCACGCTACCAGGTCCACTCAGAGGGCAAGCCGATCTCAGAAGAGATCGTTGCGCTTTACCCACCACAGGTGAAGACCACACATGAGCTCGATAGGAAATGCGGCCGTACCAAGCCCCACGAGTTCATCCACGCACTACTTATGAACCCAGAAGGACAAAAGTTGGCTAGGAAGTTGATTTGTTGAAATTTGAGAAAACTGAAATTTGAAAAAGTTAATTTTTGTCAAATGGACAGCAAAGTGGTCAACCTACTGATCGCCTGTGGGGTCACGCATAGCTGGGACAGGGGTACCATAGCCCAGCTCGAGTCGCTCACACGAAAAATTACTATCCCCCTCCGAGACGTGCGTCACCCTGAGTATAGCGCCTCAACTGATGAGTATATCAACTCTAGGGCCGATGAACTCAAGGCCAAATGGTCGGAGGCTAGCGAAGCCTATGAGACGAACCTCGATACCCTACAGGGTAAGATACGTAAGGGTACGATAACCCAGAAGCAACAAGCGCTCCTCAACAGACTACGTGGGATAGCTAATGATCTCCTTGGGAAGTATGAGTTTGCCAAGCGGCTACAACGTAATGAACGGGTCGAGGTTAGTTCGCCCTATGCTGCCCTCGAGCAACTAATGGACCTATCGATCAACGACAAGGATAGGATGATCGTTGAACTCGAGACCATCATCACCGACGTCAACATGGCGATCTACCGAGGCAATAACAAAGCTATCAAGCCTCTTATCGTGCCAGCGACGATCACCTCACAGGACTATAGCGCTAGGTCAGTGCTCCTATCGGTCATATGCTGTGCTGCTATCGATGGAGAGGCGGGTGATGTGTTGACTTTGTGTATAGATCAGGATGTCTACCAGCGAGCCAAGGAGTATGAACATATCATCAGAGCCGATGGAGCAGGAAAGCTCTCGACAGTATCGCAGCGTCTTACTCGCCAGCAGACTGTCTATAGGTGCCTGGACAACCTAAGGTCAACTGGTACTCAGACGATGTTGCCACTGCTTCGAACCATGGCTAGCGATACACTTGATCATCAGGCAATGATGGCAGAGATCGAGGATCATGACTCAAAGGAGAAGGTAGCCGCAGAGCAACTATTCAACGCCACAACTTGGAAGGGTAAGGAACCAGAGCGCAAGTTCAACGAGATAGTGAGTCAGAACTTCTCCCACAGCATAGGTAAGTTCGAGAGCGCTAGGCAAGACCTACTGCGTTACTGCCGTAGCTTCAATCCTCGTGAGTGGAGCGTCAACAACGTATGGCTAACCGAGGATCTCGAGCATCGAAAGACTGGCCTACCGCTACGCAATAGGACATCGAAGCCGCTCACAACGTATATCAACCTTATCAATCAGAGATACTATGCCCTATACGATGCCTTCGTCAAGCGTATGATACCTATATCGCGTGAGACAAGGATGAAGATGATTGCTATGCTCCAAGCGGTCATCAAGCAGGTTGAGGTAGCCCGCGTATGGCACTATACCCTGCACACTAGCCTATGCACAGTCGATGAGAATGGTAACGTGCAGTACTATGACGTACCGGACCGGCCTAATGTGTTCACTTATGAGCAGTTCGTCAACGAGGTATACGTAGCGATCAGTCAGTTAGACTCTGGTAGCTCTGCTGGTCTCAAGGCAGTACCAGGCGATGAATCAGTGAGGACTGCTGCTATCGAGCATAATGGTACAGTTGACTATCAGACCCGCTTAGCCGATAACCAGTTCCCCTTTACCAATCCCTTCGACATCCGACTAGGCTGGAGGTTTCCCGACTTCACTGGAGGCAAGCGCAAGGCATGCATTCGCAAGCGCTACTTCATCGAGTATGCCACTGACTCCTGTGAGGAGGGTGCCTGCATACTGTCTGCGCTGAACTATATAGAGCCCAAGGCCTCGACTACTGAGTTCGAGAACATCGAGAGACTAGTCATCATCGCCAATATCAACAAAGATCACACCTGGAATGCTAGCTTCACCAGCAAGGCACTGCGTGGCAGGACGGTAGACCAGATCAACCTTGATACTGACATAGTGCTCTACGATAGCGGAGGGCATATGTACCGTGTCACCAAGATCTTGCCCAACAATCAGTCTACCCGTAGGGTCTTCAACCGAGCAGTCAAGTTTGATAATGTCATCTGCTATCGTCCTGAGGGCAATGGCACGTATCAAGCAGTGCTCGAGTACTTGGAGCTAGAGGCACCAGACATACCACTCAAGGACTATGTCAAGGAGCATAAGAATGTGTTGGTCTATGACTACGATGGCAAGTTCAAACCGCTGTTCAACGTGAAGACCGAGCCCATCCAGACCATGATGGAGTATGCTGAGGAGTATAACAACGTCATCATAGTCAAGAAGGGTAGCGACTACTACCATGCCGAGTTCGTACAGGGTACCTACCTCATCCGAGGCAACCTAGTTATCCGTGAAGAGCCCATACCCAAGCAGTTGCCTACTGACTGGATCATCTATGGGCATGGTAAGAACCGAGTCAAAGCCCTTAGGTACAGTCCATCGATGGATGGTGTCGAACCGGATCCTGAGGTACATGGCCTGTACTGGAAGAATGTTACCGAGCAGGGTCGAGTCATCAAGGCCTTGCCGTATATCGTACATGAGGAAACGAAGAAGGAAGGCTACATAATGTTCACCTATGACTTCGAGACATGCAACAAGGGCTCGACAGTGGTACCTATCATCTGCGGACTGCATGGCAAGGGCATATCGTATATGGCATCTGGACCTAACTGTGCTATGGACATCGTCGATAAGCTATATGAGCTCTGCATGGCCAATCCGAACTCTAAGGTGCTTGCCTACACATTCAATGGAGCTAAGTTCGATACCTTCATCTTGAAGCGAGCTTTGGCAAGGCACAAGGGTTTCGATATGGGTCGCTGCACTCGCAACCTACAGAGCAATACCAAGCTCACTATGAGCGGCAGCAAGATCATGAAGCTGGTCTGCCGTAACCTAGTGCTTATGGACATCAACCGTATGGTGGCTGGGTCACTCGAGAGCGTAGCCACGTCATGGGAGCTTGACTATAAGAAAACGGCATGGGACCATAACCTTACCCAGGCCCAGTTCTGTAGATCTGGGATGGATGTGACTAAGTTCATCGAGTCTCTGAAGCATATTCCTGGTAGCCAGCTAGGTGCCAAACGAAGCATAGATGGGAAGCTGATGAACGACGATAGGTCTGCCTATGAGTGCTATACCGAGTACTGTATGAACGACTGCAAGGTGACCTGCGCTCTGGCCAATACCGTTCGTACCATGTTCCTCGAGCTAACGGATGGCGAGATCGATTCCTTCGACTACATGAGCTTACCACAGCTAGGTGAGGCTGATGTAAAAAGGCGCCTACGGAAAAATAAGTTGGTCCCATACAAGTCTAAGAATATGGAGGAGGAGCTATTTATGACCAGAGCCACACTAGCTGGTAGGTCGCAGCTCTTCGATACCGCGCCTAGAGGTTTCCAGGAGGCAGTATGGCTGGCCTACCTCGATATCAGTAGCCAGTACCCACACGTCATGCAGCAATGCATATTCCCTATGGCTGGTGAGACGGTATGGACAGGGCCTGATGAGTTCATGCCTGGCAAGCTAGGCTTCTACGAGATCAGGATCATCAAACAGAGTACTACGGTTATACTGCCCCTTAAGAGCAGTGAGTCAGGCCTAGGTGGGCACTTCTGGGATTATAAGGGCGAGTTTACGACGGTAGCTAGCTCAGTACTGCTATTGGACTTTTGGCACCTGGGTGGCGTATGCCAGATCATCAAGGGTATGTACTTTGAGAACAGCGGTCCTGGGATGCTAACGGAGTTCATCGAGACCTATAAGCGGATCAAGCTCCAGGAGGATATGAACAAAAGGAATGACAAGGGCAAGCCTAAGGAGGATTGGAAATACAACGCTGCCAAGCGACAAGGTTCGAAGCTACTTATGTGCGCCGTCAGTGGCAAGATGGTCCAGAAGAAGATATTGATGCAGGAGGTCATATACCGAGAGCGCAAGGATATCATCGAGTACATCGCCAAGCTACCTAAGCTGGTGAAGGGACGTGATGGCATCGACCGTGAGGCTAGGGCTATCGAGATAAGACTGGTAGATGACAACACAGCCCAGGAGGAGTATGAAGGCAAGAACATCCCCACCATCGTGAAGCACGATGTGAGTTACGATACTGGCTTCGATCGCAAGGGCTCTAAGATCAAGCCTAGGGCTATGGGACTATTTATATATGCCTGGAGCCAGCATCACATATTGCACGCCCTCTTACATCGCCTCAACATGGCAGGGGCAGCCTTCGCTATGGAAACTGACTCCCTAGAGTTCAACAGAGTGAAGTATGAGACTTACTGTGAGTCTATAGGCATCATCAATCCCTACTGGATCGATGCGCCACCCAAGGTTGATGACCCAACGCCCTACCTAACTGGCAAGCCGCTCAAGGTCACACCTGATTGCCCACTGCCATATGCAGCGTTATCCGATCCAGTCTTCGATCCACCAGTCGCTCCTAAAGGCGCACCGTATGCCGGGATATTGAATGGCAAGCGCTTAGGATACCTATTCTGTCCCAAGCTTGCCGAGAAGTATGCCCTTGACCATAAGCTACCATTCAAGAAGCGAGACATCGACTTCGGCGATATGACCTGCGAGTGTGGGATCGAGAATGGTGAACTGGTTACCAATGCATGCTGCTATATCGGCAAGAAGTGTTCCTATAAGACTGGCTGTGAGACACTTCCCGAAGACGAGGGAGTCAAGGCTACCTTCAAGGGCGTAGGCAAGTCGACGAGATATGCCCCTAAGGAGATGGTGCTAGCTGCTTCGATCCACGATGAGGATACCCAACGCGAGATCATGGCCAAGATCATCAACGGCCCTAGCGTACTGGCCAAGCACCATAGGTCACAGATATACCAAAGGTTAGCTAGTGGTGAGGGTGTCGATGTATGCGAGCAAAGGTTCGCTGGCAACCTAGATATGCTGTCTACCGAAGAAGGCACAGGTCTTGAGTGCACGTTGAATTGCAAACGGCTAGCCCCACCTATCTACATGCACCTAATGGTCCGTGGGGATGGCAACAATGACTACGAGAAGCAGTACGTCACTTCTCACCCTAAGGGCGAGTTGGAGTTCATGATGATCGATGGCAAACAGCTAAGCGATGATGAGATGGATGCCATCATAGTTGCCACAAAGACCAATGGCTCTATCGATAAGCGAGGTGACAGCTTTGCCTTCGGCGAGTATGGCATGGTATATGTCGCTGCCCCTACCATATCCTATCTACTCCGCCAGAAGGTCAAGTCCGAACGTGAGGTACTGAAGGCACGTCGTGAGTTAGCAAAAGAAAAATCCATAGAATTGTAAATTTGGGATTTTATAACTTTTTCAAATTTCTAAAATGTCAAATATCAACAATAATCGATCCTACTACCTCGCCCACGCGGGAGAGCTATTAGCCGAACGAAAACAGTACATGCAGGACGACCCTGATGGACATAAGAGGCGTGAGGCTAGGCTTAGCTGCCTCAAGTGCTGGTATAGGAAGACGAGGTCACATAAGACAGCGGTGACTTTGTTCAAAGCCTATCACCCCACTGAGCCAGTGCCTGATACCTTCGATGAGCTACTGGCCTTGTGCGATGACCTAGCCAAGCTCAAGGTGAAGAAACGTACTCCCATCAAGACCGTGCCATAGGGCAGAGTCTGTCAAATCTTTTTCGATATGTCTAGGCTCGATAAATGAGCACAATTATCAACGCATACCCTTCAGCTGACTTCTACGAGATCGGTACCGACTCTAGCATAGTGACTGGGGTCTCGCTACCTCTGAAGCTGAAGAACACCATCCTACAGGTGGTCAACGATGCTGGCAATACCGTGACATCTGTCTCGACAGACCCAACCATGGCTAACAGTTCTGACGTAACCCTAGCCAGCAGCAAGGCTACCAAGGACTATGTCGATAATCATCCATCCAACCTGGGTACCGCTTCGCCACCACTGTACATCGTGGCAAGCAATATAGAGCTGCATAACTCCGATACCCACACCGTGACCTCTATATCCACTGATGGCACCATGGCATCGAACTCCGATACGATACTACCATCTCAGAAGGCTGTGGTGAGCTATGTGGCAGCCCACTCTTCCTTCGATCCCACAGCAGTTCTAAGCATATCCAATACCACAGAGTCGACGTCATCTAGCACTGGATCAATAAACACGGCAGGCGGCCTGGGTGTACAAAAGAAGCTCAGGGTAGGTACCGATATCTATGCAGGCGGCGATGTCTTAGCTACCAATGGAGTAGGTACCTTCAAGTGGGTCACAGCCAACTCTACCGATGATAGCACATCACCTGCTAGTGGAGCACTATGGACTGGAGGAGGCCTAGGGGTGACCAAGCATATATCGGCAGGTGCTGCGATATCAGTCACCGATGCTACTGCGGCTGTGAACAGTGCCTTCGATATACCCTTTGTAGGACTCAAGGCTACCATGGGTACCAATGAGCGCAATGTTATCCAACTGGGTAGCGCTGCATCGATCAATAACTGTGGACATGTAGGCTTCTTATATACTGGCACACCAGGCGATGTCAATAATCGAATGTTCTTAGGTCTACAAGGCACCAACGATGTTCTATCGGCATATACATCTAAGGTCGTAGCAGAGCCAACGACAGAGTCGACCACCACTTCTACTGGCGCATTTGTAACTAATGGTGGAGTTGGCATAGCTAAGAACTTGAATGTGGGTGGTACAGCCTCTATCACCAATACCACGGCCCAACTCAAGCTGGCCTATGATGCGACCCACTCTACATCGTTCGCTGTAGACGCTTCTGGCAATCTGACCATAAACTCAACTGGCAATGTTACTTCCTTCGATGCTACAGATCAAGTGAAGGTACTTAATACCACCAATAGCACTACAGGTTCGACGGGAGCACTCATCCTTAAGGGAGGTATAGGTGCTACCATCACAGGTGGCTCGGCTATCACGGTAGATGCTACCACAGGTGGGGCTTTGCAGATCACTGGTTCTGATACGTGGAACACGACAGCCTTCACTGTCCAGAATACCTCCACAGGGTCGACCAAGGCATACCAGATGTTCATCACGGGATCAACCAACACAGCTGGAGCTAGCAAGTTGGTGATGTATGACACCATCACAGGTTCGACGTATAACACGATCTGGGACTCACCCAATAAGTCATTCAAGCAGTACTACGACACTGATAGCACCTCGACTACCACAGGTGGCGCCGTGTTCTATGGAGGTGTAGGCATTGCCAAGTCAGTATATCTAGGTGGCGACATTATCAAGACGGTACCCAAGCTTGAGAATGCCAACTGTGATATCATCACCCAGTCCTCCATCATAGGATATGATACCATCTATGCGAGCTATGGCCTACGTGATGACAACAGCGACTACATCGTTGGACAGGTAGACCTACCGCACAGCTTCTGCCGTACCAACGCTACATCGACGTACAATGTGATCATACCCCAGATCCACTTCTCCCTATCCAATGCCACCGCTGGTAACATCGAGTTCCTATGTCAGTTCAAGGTTAGTGGGGTAGCTGGTGCTGAGATCTGGACTACCACCAATGAGGATAGCTTCATCTTCGCTGCCCCAGGTGATGGCACATACGTCAAGCTGTTCACCCAGCTCTTCCAGACCTTCGACTTCACCAACTATATGGACCCAGCTGTACTTATGATCCGTGTAAGGCGTATCGCTACAGTAGGCAATGCTAACGATACCTATGCTGGCAATGTATACGTCACAGGTATATCAGTCCATGGCTATGTCGATAGGATGGGCCGATAAAAAGATATCGTTAGTCTTCTAGCTATCATCTGATGTATAGTCTTCAGAGTCTGAGCCATATCGGCAATGTTCTGAGCCTTTGGCAAGTGAGACATCGACCAGCTCAGGAGCATCGTTGCCAATCTCTTTTTGCAAGCGCTTGGTCTTGGTATCCATGCTGGCCTCATCCTTGACGTCTAGCTCTCGAAGGAGCTCCTTCAGGGTAGGGACGATCACATCACGTCTGGTCAGTAGCTTGCGCTTGGAGTTGCCCTTGCCTACCGATACCTCAAATGGTGAGTGCTGAACATAGATATAAGAATAGGGTACCTCACGTATATAGGCCATGCCCACGTTATATGCCTCCATATCAGCGATATCCGCCGATATGTCCTTGACAAACCCTTGATAGGCAGACTTGCTCGCACTACAGAACAGTACCCTACAGGTGGTACAGCTTCGGACGATAGGTGGTACGAAGGTAGGATACTGGCATAGGATAACAAAATTCCAGCCATCATTACGTAGCTTGGTGAATGAGTCGATGACAGCGGACCAGTATGGACCAGTAGCCTTGCCATCGTTGAAGTCATCGAATATGAGTAAACCCTGCTTCTTCATATTGACCAAGCCATGCCTACTGGCTATATCGGTGAACTCACGTAACTCATCAGGTGTGTTGGTTATGCCACTGAGCTTACCTCGGGACTTGAAGTACTTGACGATTGCCTCGTGGGCTGGTACCCGATGGACCTTACTCGCTATGATGATGGTATTGATATTGTCACTGATACCAGGCAGTATGTTGGCGAGGAACTGCGTCTTGCCACAGCCTGACTTGCCAATTAACATCATCGAGAGAAATCCATCGCGGAAGAAGTCTGACTTATGCCTTATTACTGGCGCCTGGGGTACCACAATGACAGCTTTGCTGTCGCGGGCAGAGCCCATCCCCAAGGGCCGATTTATATTGGTTGCCATAGGTAGCTTTATGTCCGATATAAAGCAATGTCCAACATCCTTGAGTATCGCCATGAGATCGACGACGCTGAGCTAGACCAGTATAACGTCGCCACCCTTGATGGGGCATCCACTATCCAACCGATAATGAAGCTTCCCGACCGAGGAACCATCAAGATGCAGGTATGCTCGATCCAAATCTCAGATCAGATACCCAACATCTTCAATGCCGCTGGGTACTACAACTTCGACAACACGTTCATGTATATCTACTCATCGCTTAACCCAGGTACTAAGATACGCATCGATCTACCCACTGGGCTCTATATGAACGTGACAGCTATCCAGGATGCCATCAACTCTGCCATAGCCGTTACCTTGCCAATCGTAGGATCTCCTGAGCCATATAATCATCCCCTATGGAAGACGTCGAATGACCCAGGTTTCAGTCTGGTAGCCAACAGTGTGACTGGCAAGATCATAGCCAGCATCGATACATCTAAGCTCAATGGTAGCTATACCCTAGACCCGCTGTTCTCTCAAACGGTAACCTTCGACTTTCGTAAGGTAGCTACGCCTGACCCAGGTACTGACCTAGGCTGGACCATGGGCTTCAGTGATACCAATGCCAGACTTACTTCCTCGATAGGAGTGGCCCAGATCAACACCATCGTTAGCGATGACCAAGTCCATATGGATGTCCAGGGCACCATATGTGACATCCAATGCAGTCTAGCTCCACAGCGTCGACGCAACGACCTATTGGTTAGGTCGCTGTCATTAGTCAGCTTTGCCGGCAAGAACACCTTATCTGACAACGTATGGCCTAGTGCTGGTCAGATATCACCCGAGATGGTCTACGATGGCGACCGTACCATTCGATATATCGACCTATCGGTAAAGACGATGGCAGGCCACCCTATGCTCTTCATGGGCGGTGCTATTACCGTGCAGATAGCCTTCATGTACTAGGCATGCACCATATACAACTTTTTGGCCTATAAACCATGTATCGCGCAAAACACAAATCCAGTTATGCAGAGCCGACGTATCTGCCAGTCCTCAACGATGACCAGCAGCGCCTCTACAGCCGCAAGATGACTTACCCATCGGCCAAAGACCAAAACTACCTAGCCGCAGCATCTAGGTTCGACAATATGACCAGAGCTAAGAATCCTTTCACCATACCTCCAGAGATGCGACCAGCACTATCGCCACGTCGCATAGCCAAGGTGACCATGAAGGCTAACCGTAAGCATAAGTCTGTGGGTGGAGCCCTTCGCAAGGCCAAGCACATGAAGTACATCAAGCGTGCCGGACTGAAAGCCTACTATCGTCAAGCTCGCAAGCGCTTACCCAAGTCCCATCGTAAGGCCTTCCGCAAGCACATCGTCCACTTGATCAAGCGCAAGCCTAAGAAGCTGTCCAAGTTTACCTCGTGGCCTATAGAGTCGATCCTAGCTAAGCTCGATAACAAGGTCTATAAGCGTAGGCAGAAGAAGTCAAAGGCAGCCAAGGTCAATGTGCTTGTGCCACCCATGTATCAGCCTAACCCTATGATAGCCATGAACCCGACCATGCCTAACCCTATGATATCCATGAACCCAACCATGCCCATAAGGCCTAGTATAGAGCTTATCGAACCTGCTATCGTTCCATCCATACATGATAACAAACCCAAAATGGAACGTCGCCTTGGACACTTGATGGCTAAGGAGTCACCATCGAAAGCTGAGGAAGATGAAATGGAAGAGCTATACAATCGATTATCTGCTTCCCCTACAGCTGAGCTGGCATTATATGAGCCAGCCACCGATGAGCAATCTATCATTCAAAGAAAGCTTAGACGAAATGTTATGCATGGTAAAGACCTATTTGGTCAAATATCACCACAGACTAGCATAGCTTCACCAACTTCTAGCCTTGAGTCAGATGCCCTTGAGCGTGGCAACGAGCTGCTCAAGCTCTATAAAGCTGAAGAGCTAGCCGAGGAGCCTATCTCGCTAAAAGTGGTTGACCCACTACTCCAAGCCTCAACCATCGATGTGGAGAAGTTTGTACCGCATATCATCGAGAAGGCTGAAGGCGAAGGCATCCACATCAAGATGCCTGGGTCTATCGAGAAGTTAGTTCATGTTGCTCGTCCTATCCTTCACGCCTTCGCGAAGAAGCATGGTGTGCCTAAGCTCCACTTCAATACCATCCTCAAGCATCCTCACCTCAAGCGCCCCATCACTGCAGGCTTCATGGGGGCTATCGCTTCCATTCTCAAGTCACCTATCGTGCGCAAGATCGCTACCAAGGCTGCACAGGTAGTACTGCCTAAGGCTATCAAGTTCATCAAGGGCATGGCTCATCAAGGTATCGACCAGCTCAGTGGAGTAGCCGAACAGAAACTTAGCTCATATGCCGCACCTAAGGCTGCTGAGCCCAAGCCAGCAGAACCCAAAGCTGGAGAACCAGTCGCAGCAGCCCCAGGTAGTGGAGCTGGGATAGCTCGCTTGAGTGGTATGGGTATTGGACCCAACACTGCTGATGCCTATGCATTCGGAGGACGCTATGCTACCCACGTCTTCCGCATGGCAAAAAACTAAATGGCCGCATGATCAGTTCGGACGACTTGGATCGCATAGGTATACCGTGGTGCTTCAGGCAGGACAGCGCTTCTCTTGCTAAGACCGGTGTACCCTTTATCATCAACCTCGATGACAAAGGTCACAAAGGCACCCATTGGACAGCTGCTCGCGTTATCAATGGTGTCCTATACTATGCCGATCCATTTGGTACCATACTCAACGGCTGGCCACCTATAGAGCTGGCTGGCTATCCTCGAGTCATCAATGAGGTATCGTTCCAACGTCCGAACACTCAACTATGCGGCTACTATGCTATATGCTTCGTCAATGCCATGCAAGGCCTGCGTGGCGACGAGGGGCAAAAAGAATTCGAGAAAGCCCTCATGGCAAACATATAGTCTATCGTGTGGATTTCTTTTTACCCTTCAGAGCTGCTGCCTTCAAGCTGGGACTAACCTTGCGAGAGGTCCGAACCCTAGGGATGTACCTAGGTGTGGAGTACGACTCGTAGGGCGACTGCATCTCGATATGGTCACCCGCCGAGAACTGCATAGGCTTCTCTTTGTGTATGCCTCTTGCGGTAAGCATTCCCCTTGCCTCGATCAGGCCTCTAGCTTGGAGCAAACCTTCGCCGCAGCCCTCACCTGCTACCATAAATCCCTGTGGCACTCTCTCGGTATCATAGGAACTGTTGACATCGGGTATGGTATCGGTGTTCTCGTTGGTATAGGCGATGTCCTCCAGCATAGAGCTAATGCTTACATCGTCTACCCTAGGCTTGTGCTGCTTGCTCGGCTGGTACTTGTCCACGACGGACCATGCCATGCTATACTCGGAAACTAGGTCAGCTGTGTTCATTTATATTACGAATTCTTAACCTCTACCGTATGATCCACTTTGATTGGTGGCCCAAATCGTTGTCCTGGAGCATAGTGGTATACCCAATGTTCCTTCGGAGCATCAGGCTTATAGTACTTGCTAGTCAAAGTCGCACTTAACTCATGCCTTAATTCATCGTCAGCCGTTGGGATACCTCCATATTCCTTCGTATAGCGTTTCAGCGCTCTCTCATACCATTCAACACCAAGCTCCCCATATACTATAGGCAAGTGGTCAATAGATACCGATGGCATAGGTCTTAGCCTTATCTCTACTAGGCGCTTCGTATCATACTCTGAAAGCAGGTCAGCTGTATTCATTACTTTTATGGCGGCATAAATCATGTCGTTTGACGTTGTTAACGGACTTACCGCTGTAGAGAACCCCGCTGTGTCAGTCGGCTCGGGCAAGGTACCAACGGATGTGAGCTCTACCCAAGAGGTCACGTCGCAATGGGAGCCAGATAACGGAGCCAGTGCCTCAACTGCCATTGGTGAGCCTACCAACTATAATGGGCAGGACATCACCTTCAACATAGACGTCCCCTCGAACTCGCGTGTGCTCTTCGACAAGAGCTACATCCGCTTGGATGGCTTTGGATGCTATATGAATGGTGGTACTACCTGCACAGCTGCTGCCACTGGAATGAGTATACCGTGGAACCCTATCGCTGCCCTTCTTGACACTGCCGAGATCCAGTTCAACTCGCAGAACATCATGGTCGAGAAGATCAATCAAGAGCTTGGCCATGCCAGCATGGTCAAGATGCTTACCCGCTACACCAAGGAGGCCCTTGACTCAATGGGTGAGCGCTTCTTCGTACCAACCATCGAGAGCCAACGTGATCTCAACACTGGAATCAATCATTCAGGTACACCAACCAACACTGCCTCGGGTCTATCCCAGGAATCGATCGACCGTGCTCACTTCAACTTAGTCCGTGAAGTCACTGGCTCGCATGGCATCAAAGCTCACTCAAAGAACATCTACCTACACGACCTCTTCGACTCAGTACGTGCCCCAGCTGCATTCTTCCTTCAGAAGATCAAGGTCACTATCCATATCAAGGCCAAAGATCAGATCCTCTTCGCTGATCAAGGAGCCCTATATGCTAACAATATCGCGCCCATCGACCCAGCTTTGATGCGCTACTTCGTCACACGTGCTACGATGTTCTTGACCATGGTCGATATGACCGAGAACCAACTGGCAAAGGATGCCCAGGTACTATCGACATCAGAGGCCATCTTCCGTGAGTCTTACTCTGCCTTTGATGCCCGTGCTGCCTCCTTCACCACTGGAGCTAGCATCCGCGACTCTAACATCATCAACATGCAAGCCGCAGCCTTCATGTTCCCATCCAACTTGGCTGGAGATACCTTCACTCACGCAGATGGACGTGTCTACCATGTAGGATGCAACCCATATCAGTACTGCTACAGCTGTGGAGCTGGTGGCCTCAATGGTGTCACCTCATACCAACATCGCTACAATGGTCTATGTAGCCCTAAGCAGCCGATTACCGTGTATGGTATCGGTGGCGCTGTGCTAACGGGAGTACCAGCACCAGGCTGTGGCAATAATACAGATCTATTCCATCAGTATCGGCTATTGACGCGTAAGACTGCTACCAATGAACTTAGCACTGCACTCAACTTCGAATCATCGATGGGTACTGACTTCGAAGGACCCAATGGCCGACTTGAACCAGCCCTTATGCAGGACAACAATCCATATGTCCTCTTCTGCGCCCAGTTCTACCCACTCAACGCTGCCTTCCACAAGAACCTCATCGGATCGAACCATGAGATCACCATCACCGGTGGCACAGCATCAACCATTATCATAGTCCGCATCCGCACTTGCCTACTTGAGCTACTCGGCAACTACCAGATCAGGACCTGTATATAAAAAAAAAAGAACGCATGTTTACCTTTTTACTCTGGTGTTTTCTGTAGGGGCAATGACTCCATCTCCTCGCCATTCAATAGCGCTAGGTACACCGTCACCAGACTACTGTTGACCTTGTCCAACGTGGTAGCCTTGATCGTGACCTCATAGCCCGTTATCTCGCTGACCCAACACTTCACCATTGCGTCCAGACTGACCCAGGATAGCTGTGGGAAGGGCGTATGAAATCTAGACTTGATCTTGAATACCGCCTCGATACCATAGGCTACCATAGCTGGCACGGCGAACAGCTGTGGTCGGTCCCATTCCTTAGGAACCAGAATACGTGTGTAAGCTACCTCAATGTTAGACTTTGCCATTTTAAATGAGCCGAATACAAGCCATATTATTAGACCGTGGCAGCTGGACTCTGGAGGCTGCTATCGAGCAAGTTCGGTCGATGGGGTATAAGCCAATGAAGGTTGACGTTACCGCTAGGTTCTATAGGTTCCGTATCGAGTCGCCACGGCACTTTGGACGCATGCGGTACAAAAAGGTGAACTCAGGTATGAGCCTGATCCTAGGGTGGACCTAAGCCTCATACCGTTCCAGTAGTCGTCGTTCGAGGACCTTCCTGATATGGTCACATAGCGGACGTACCCTTTCGGCTACCTTGATGTATATGTCGTCTTGCTCCATAGAGCCTAAGATCACATCGTCGTGGTTCTCATAGTACAGTAGGAAGACGTCATCAAGCCACTTGCTGGTACGGTATGCCTCCTGGTGCGTGAACAGCCCAGGTGGGGCATATAGTTTTTCAGGTTCAGGTTGCGCCGTCCTCGAATATTACGAAGCGAACGTCGTTGATCTTACCGAATACCCGGTGATAGTGGGGTCCAAAAGCCATCTTTTGTTTCATCTAAATTTCAAATTTCTAATATCTCAAATATCCATTTTTCGTTATACCATGTCACCATGCGAGCTCGACAGTGCTCGGAGGCTGCATGCCTATATGACCTCA
>Ga0213917_1000134_pt1 | contig 16231 bp, 16 predicted proteins | sample McNCre117MG_FD_161051 | JGI IMG/M metagenome (GOLD analysis project Ga0213917, IMG submission 161051) | Freshwater microbial communities from McNutts Creek, Athens, Georgia, United States - 1-17 MG | ecosystem: Environmental > Aquatic > Freshwater > Creek | place: USA: Georgia | collected... | reverse complement strand
TGGCAAATGCACTTTGTAAACATTCCAAGGCAGGAAAAGTATCAGGTATCAAGACCTTATGCTCAGAACGTGGCGATTGAGGATTTTTACATTGACCCGAACTGCCCAAGTCCTAATCCGCAAGATGTGCTCTACACGGCAACGCGCCACATGATCCCGATACGGGAAATCAAGACCTACGCTGATCTTCCGGGGTTCGATGTTCCTAACGACAAGAGCCTGATTGAACTGGCGCATTCCAAGGGAGCGGCTATTGGCGATACGACAAAACAGATGCAGGAGTCTTATCGCGGCAATATGTACCAGCCGATTCAAGACCAGTCTGCCGACCCTGAACTCTTGCGTGTAGAGATGATTCGTTATTGGAGGAAAGACCGTTATGTGTGGCTTCTGGGGCGCGAACACCCTATGTGCAATGAGCCGAATCCATACGGAATCATCCCTCACATTAACAGCTTCTACACTAACTTTCTGGGAAGATTCTACGGCTTCTCAATTTGCGATCTGGTGGAAGGCGACCATAAGCTAGCTCAGACGATCATCAATAACCGCATTGACGAGTTGAACCTGATTCTTCACGCTCCGATCATTCGCAAGCGCGGGGCTTTCGTTGGGGCATCGGGCCGGAGATTTCATCCCGGAGCCAATTGGGAAGTTTTGAATGATGTCGAGACTGACGTAAAGCGCATGGAAATGGGGGCCATCAATCCAGCGGCTTTTGTGGAGGTGCAAGCCCTTGAACAAAGAGTGCAGAAGCTTACTGGAAACACAGACGCGGCTGCTTACGGAGTGGCTGCTTCTGGCGGAGATTCTTCCGCTAGGACAGCTCATGGAATCGCAGCTAAACAATCAGCAGCTAATTCAAGAGTTGAATATCAAGTGGAGAACTTTGAAGATCAATTCTTTGAACCCCTGCTTTACATCTTCCTTGCCCTCGACAAAAAGTATTTAGACCCGCAGCAAGTGATTCAGCTTGTCGGAGATGATAGCCAGCTTATCGAACTCGACCCGCTTACCGTACTTAACGCTTCTGTTAGATTTGAAGTCCGGGCTTCGGCCAAGATGAGAATGCGGAGTTCCATGCAGTCAGGCGGTTTCCAGGCTCTTGCCCAGACCTACTTGAATCCAGGCTTCGTTCAGAATATGCACCAAGTAGGGCAAACCTTGGACATGAAGAACCTGGATATGATTGCCTGTGACACGTTCAACATCCCGCAGAAGTCTCTCATGCGCCCCATGACTCCACAAGAACAGCAAGCGTTACAGCAACAGCAACAGATGGAATTGATGAGCAAGATGCAGTTGCAGGATGCGAGATTGCAGTCTCAGACTCAGAACCAGGATTCGGCGGACGAAACCAGTTTGCTCAAAGTCCTGTTCTCAAAGATTCTCACTCCTGAGGCCATTCATGCTCTGTTCGTTAAGCAATTTGGAATGGAGCATCCTGCCCAGACAGCGGCAAGATTCGCGCCAAAGAAGTTGAGCAATGGAAACTCCTGAAATCTCTCTAGCCGAACAAGCCCAGATGTACCAGTCTGAGCCGTGGAAAGCACACATGGCACGGCTGAAAGAGATTGTGGACGAAGCATATGAAGCGATGATTGGCAACGTTTCTAACCGCCCGATGGCTTACATGAGACTTCAACTCCGCTGGCAACAGAGAGAGGCCATGTATCGGGCTTCCATGATTATCGCGGAAGACACAATCAAGGCACACGCTGAGGAATTAGAGCAATTCAAGAAAGACTTTGAGGAATTATCCAGATGAGCACAGCAACACCCGTAACTCCTGTAGCACCCGTTACTCCGGCTGCCCCTGTAACTCCTGAAACCGTCAATGTAAACATGACGAAGGAGCAGATTGCAGGCGCACAGCCATCCGCTCCCGTCACTCCGGCGATTCCCGTTGCCGCCGAGCCTACACCTGAGAATCCGGTTGTTACTAAAGACCTTGGCGGTGGGCAGTTTGAAGTCAAGTACCTTACGGGCGAGACGTTCAAAGGCACAGCTCAAGAGGTTTTCGCCAAGCAAGGGCAGGCGCATGTAAACACGAAGAATTGGGCGAGAACTGAGGTTGAAAAGGCAAAACAGCCAGTCACTCCTCCGACTCCTCCTGAACCTTCACGGTTTTCTACGCCCGAAGAGGAAGCCACGGCAAGGTATGTTCTGGAATTGCAGGCTAAGGGCCTAGGCTTTGGCAGCGTGGACGAATACAAACAAGCTCTTGGCCGGATTCAGCAGAACACGGAACAATTCGCAGGACAGAACCTTTCCGTGCAGTTCGCCGCCGCCGCGCCTGATTTCAACGGAACGCCTGAGAATTCAGAAAAACTCCTGAACACCGTTGAGACTTTGGGATTGACTCAGAACATGCTCTCAGGCGACCCGGCTACTCAGCTTAATGCTCTCAGGGCCGCTCACGCCTTTGCTTTGCAGACAGGAGTTTATCAGGCAAGGCCGTCTGCTCAAGCTGCCCCGGTAACGCCTATTCCTCCCCCGCCGATACCGTCAACCGGGCCAACTGACCTTTCAGCCGTTCCCGATGATCTGAAGGTTGACGTGAATATGACGAAAGAGGAAATCCAGAAGCGCATAGACTTGGCACGGCAGAGGAATTACATTTACTAGCCATGAAGAACTGGCTTTACGTTCATCCGGTTATCTGGTGGGGCTTCGTGGGAGTTTTTATTCTTGCAATTCTCCTGCCGTTGTGCTTTAACTAGATTTGTTAGCGGCGTTCCCGCTAAGTTAGTAGATCAAGTCGAATAAGTCCAAGTTGGCAGCAGAGTTCCTGTTTGCGACTTGCAGGCAGTTTCAGGGAGTTCCCCTGTGACGGCGAATAGAACCATATTCCCGACTCATAGGAGAAAATTGTGTCTTACGCACCTCCGGCAAATACTACTCAAAGTGGTGGACTTACACACCTTGCTACGGTCTACTATGACCGCGTAAAGCTGGACAGGTTGGAACAGATGTTCCGCTTTGCCAGCGTGTGTGAACCACGCGTAATCCCTCAAGGTTCCGGCAAAACTACCCAGATGTACCGCTTCACTCTGCCGGGAGCCAATACCACGCCTTCGGCTGAGACTGTCGGCACTCCGTTCAACCAGGCTTCTACCACGGTTTCGGCAACCGTTGAACAGTTCTCAGACTTCACCAGCTCATCTGAGCTTCTGATTCTGACTGACATTGCCGCAACGACTGAGCGCATGGTGGACGATGTTTCCTACCGTGCCGCCAAGACTGTTGACACCCTCTACCGCAACGAATTCGATTCCAACACTGGCCAGCAGTTCGCCACTCTTGGCCCTTCTTTCTCCGCCGCCGATGCCCGCGCCAACCGTGCCCAGCTTACCGGGCGTGATGTTCGGCCCCGCGCTGGTGGGGACTTCGTTGGGATTATCCATCCATTTGTTTCCTACGATCTGACTTCCGACAACACCGCTGGTGGATTCATTGACGTGCTGAAATACCAGAATTCAGGGCGTTTGATTGATTCCCCGATGTACGGCGAAATCGGCAAGATCGCAGGCGTCAGGTTCTTGGAAACCACCAACGTTGCCACTTCTGGCACCGCTCCGTCCGTCCTGTACTCAACTTACATCTGCGGCGAAGGCGGAGTTGGAATGATTGATCTGACCGGGCGTGGCCCGTCCAAGATTGTTGACCCGCGCAATGAGCAGATGCAAGTCAACATCATCAAGGGTGGCCCGTCTCCGGCTGATCCTGAAGGCAACATTGGCCAGTATGTGTCTTACTGGTTTGCAACCGTGGCGAAGACCCTGGATACGACTACGCCGCGTTTCCGCATTGTCACGGCTGATTCCAGCCTTGTGTAAGCCAACTCTTGAGCCGTCCCTGACGGTTTGAGCCGAAATCGAGGAAATGAGTTATGGCAACAGTTCAGAGTTACTACAAGGCGAAGCGGGCGACGAACCTTACCAACCCGACTTCTGCCACCACGTTCTTGCAGGCTGATAACGCCCTGAAATCTGCCTATGTAAAGTTGGCGGTGGACAGCGGCGCGACCAGCGCAAGATTCTTTGTTTCCGTTCGGGGCCGTGCGACGACTGGCACGACTTCAAACTTTCTGGCGACGTTGCAGTACAACAAAAACGTGAACGATGTGAGCACTACCACGGGTTCTGCAACTTCGGCCAATAATACAACCGTGTTCGCCCTGACCAATCGCTCTTACGCAACCATCACGCGGCCCTGGTCAATTGACTGTACGTTGATCTGGGATTCAACCTCTCAGAGGCTTACCGGGCAATCAAACGGGTTCAACGCTGAAACCATTGAAACCGCTAATGCTTCGATTACGGCATTGACGGCCATTGATCTGACTACCGCAACCTGTGGGCTGATGGTGTCCTGCATTTTCGGTTCAACCAACGCATCAAACGTAGCGACGATTGATGACTTCTTCTGCGAGGTGTACTAATGGCGCGCAACCTTCAGCAACCAATCATCCAGACGGTTATTAACTCCATTGCTGTCACTGCTACCGGCAACAGTGCGGTTTTCAATCTTCCCGTGGCTGATTCGTACACCTTCTATACTGTGGCGTCATCCGTCACTGGAACCTCGCCCACGTTGGATATCGTGTATCAAAGCTCCTACGACGGCGGAACAACGTTCGTCAATCTTCCTTGGCGGCATACACAGTTGACTGCGGCGGCAACATTGGTAATGACTGTGCGGCTGGGCTTGGGAGTGGGCGAAGTGGCTTCAGAACAGGCGGCTGCGGCAACTGGCGGCACTCTTGCCAAGCCCGCTGTTCCGCCTTCGTTGGGCAAGATGAGATTGGGATACACGGCAGGCGGAACCTCGCCTAGCTTTACTCTCCTGATTCTTGCGGTCTTCCTGCCTGCCGGGGCTGCACCGTTCGCATGAGCCTGATTACGTTAGACATACCGTCATCGGTTGAGTCTGCCAAGATCACTAACAAGATCATGGCAGGCTCTCCGGTGACGCCTGATTCCCGCTTTCAAAAAGACAAGGCTGGATATAAGCGGGAATACCAAAACGCTCTGACGGCAGACGCCAATAAGAAGGCGGCTGAATCAGTCAGGGTTGACAATGGCAGACCTCGCACAGAATGGGATGCGTCTATCGGGATGCCGATTACCGCTGAGACTTTCATGCGACGGCTTTTGCAGTTGAATTCATCGTTCTGGTTTGAACGGGCCAATGCAGACAAGGAAAAGATCGGCATTTACCGAATCTGTGAGCCTGACTTGAATTACCCGGAAGGCAAGGTTTTTATCTGTGGGTTCCATGATGGCGTCATGCCGGAATTCTTCCTTGAAGAAAAAGAGGAAGACCGGGTTATGGCCATCGGCGGGCAGACAGAAGTCCACTATGGGGGATGTAAGAGGATTCTCCGGCAGGGGTACCGAACGATCTTGCAGAGACTCGTCCGAGCCGGAATGATAAACCTTGCGGCAGCGGAAGCGATCTTCGGTCCTCCAAGCTACGATTCGGCTCATTGGGCCTTACTCACAGGGAAACGAGCAACGATATGAAGGCACACGTAAAAGACGTACTTACTCCCGGCTGGCGGGAAGAGGAGCAAAGAAAAATGGCAGAGCAAGAAGAACAGGCCAATCAGCCTAAGTTTTCGGACATGGACTTGATGCGAATGATTGCCGAAATGCAGGAGCGTTCTGACGAGCGCATGATGCGGGCGATTACCGAACTCAAGAAACCGCTTCCCCATGAGCAAGCGAAGATTGACAAGGAAATTGAACTTGAGCGGCGCAAGAAAGTAGCCAAGATCAAAGAGGCCGTGGCCTATGGACGGACGGAAAAAGAAGTCCAATTCCGCTGTCAGCACATCAAGTTCGCAGAAGGCATCATGCCCCAAGGTCATGCTTTCCGGGCACAGGTCAATTCTGACAACTGCTTCCGGCCTCAGTGTATTCGCTGCTTCAAGAGTTTCCCGCCAATCAAATGCACGGATGAACAGTTGAAGTCTGGCACGGCCCTTCAGAACGTAAAGACCGGGCTAACGGCGGAAGTTCTACTTACGTGGCACATCAAGACTCACCCGAACTGCAAAGACTGTGCTAATGGTGGATGCGCGGTAGGAGATTTGCGCCAGATGCGGCAAGGATTCCTTGACCCGCCGCTTGAAGTCGCGCCGGACGGCAAAATTCTGGCAGCACAGATCGCCTAATGGCTAAACCGAATGCCAATGCGCCGCTTGGACAAGGGGGCCGATTCGCGGCCCTCAAGGAAAAGCTATCGCAAAAGCCGGGTGTAAATGACCCTGGCGCACTGGCAGCGGCCATCGGCAGAAGAAAGTACGGGAAAGCAAAGTTCCAATCGTTGTCTAAAAAATAGAGGTATCCCCCATGCCTACTACGAGACCAATTGAACAAAGCAATATGTTTTTCCCCGCTCAGGCGGGAGACTTGAAAATCTCCGTCCAGCCGGGGTCAATCTTCCTGAACGGCGTGGCCGTGGTGACTACGGCAGTGACAAACTTTACGCTTGCTGCCAATGTGACTACTTCCATTTATGCGGACTTGACTACAGGGGCCGTGACCAGCTCAACTTCAGGATTCCCATTGTCTTGTTACCCGATTGCCAGTGTGGTCACCGGGGCTTCGTCCATTACGCCGCTTACTGGATTTACCGATGTGCGCCCTAGCATTTTAGCTCCGTCAATGCCGTTGGTTGGATTCACTACTCTGTCCAGCACGACAACGGCAGTAATTCCTATGGCGGGAACGTTCAATCAGCTTGTCGGTTGGGCGCGAATAACGTTCTATGGCGGGGCCGATATCATCTCGCTTCGCTTTGGCAATGGTTCAACCATAGATTCGGGCAACAACTACAATTACCGTTGGGCATCCCAGGCTGCGGGAGCAACGCTGTGGACGAACCCTATTGACTCAACGGCTGACGGAAATAACTCGCTTATCAAAATGGCGGCACAGGCCGTAACGATCAGCCGAGAATTGACGTTCTCCATTAGCAATACCAGTAACAAAACCAAAGTCATGCAGATGCAAGCTGCTACTGAGACTGCGGGTACGTCAACTCTACCGAGTCTTGATATTGGCCAGGGACAATGGTTTAACACCGCTGGGCAGATTGGATGCTTCCAAGCTCTGACGGCTGGCGGAAATACCTTTGGCGGCTCAATCGCGTTCTATGGGAGCAAGTAATTGCTGAACCAGAAGTTCAATTCTAAACCAGCTCCGTTAGCAGGACCGAGGCAGACGGGACAAACGGTAACTAATCCCAAGGCTTTGGCCGCGATTGCCATCAAGAATTCTCTGTCTAACAATGCCGTTCTACAGCCAAACCAGCAAAGCCCATTGGCTCTGGCTCTCAATAAGCGCAGGAAAAAAGGATACTGATTGGCATTTAGCCCTCAAGACGTAGTGGACATGGCAAAAGCCATGAACCATAAAGTCCCAGTTGTTACGATTCAGGCATGGGCCTGCAATTTGGTTAACTCAATGATCTGGACGGCGGCACCGTGGAACTGGACGCAAACCACCTTGACGGCCATTACTCCATTGGTAGACGGAACGCAGGATTACGCTCACTCTCAAACTGACTTGTACCGAATCGTCAATCTCAGGCTTGCCCGTACTGACCTTTCACCAGTGAAGTATCAGGAATTGAATCAGAAAAACCATCTAGGCGTAGAGCTTGAGCGCAAGGCGGGAATTGACGGGATCAGGAATTTCTCTTGGGAACCTAGCATTTCAAAGATCAGATTGGATTATGCCGCATCCGTAGGCGGGACGGCTGTGCTTGCCTTGCAGGGTGAATACCAGAAAACCCCAACCGTCATTGACCAGTCAACTCTCAGCACGGCCCTTGTTCAACCGGATCATTATTTCAACGTGTTTCTCGCTGGCGTTCGTTGGCTTTTCTACCAGTTAGCTGATGATCCACGGGCCGGGACAAGCCAGGAAGTAACGCTTGGAAGAAAGTCATTCTCTGGGCAGTTGGGAGAGTTTATGGCGTTCCTTGATGCCATGAAGCAGGCCGAAGATTTCTCGGATGGCGAAGATTTGAACTTCCCGTCAGAGCCTTATGGCGCGACAACTCAGGGATCAGGTTGGGGAATTTACCCCGGATAAATGCCAGCCAAGCGCGAACTTCTCAATACGGCTACTCCGTACAAAAGTTTCACGGATATTACCGATGACAAGCCTAATCTTGTGCTTGGCTCACAGAACATTTTGACCACAGCCCAACAGTTGATGGAACGCATACCGGGATTCAGTGACAAGGTTGAGTCTGGTACTCCTACAGCGTTCACGGCGGCGGCTTCGTCTATATGGTGGGCAATGTGGGGTGGAGCAAGGTTCTTGCATGTTGTCTGTGACGTTTCAGGCGGAACGGCCAAAATCTACAAGTGCGAGATTGGCGTAGACGCTAATTATGTTCTGATTTTCACTTCCTCAGTTGCTACGCCGTTTGATTTTGTCATCTCCAATAACACGCTCTACATGGGCAATGGAACGGAGATGCGGAAGTATTCAGGAACAGGAAGCACGACAACCAAGTGGGGAATTACTCGCCCTGCCGCTCCGATTACGGTAGGCACGACAGGAACAGGAGTTTCGGCTTATTCAGGCTGGTACTACCGAGTCACTTATTGCAATTCTACAACCGGACATGAATCTTCAGCATCGGATTTATCGCCATGTACGGGGATTACGACGAACAAGACGAACACGATTGCTTTAGTTGCTTCTTCGGATGGCCAAGTAGACCAGATCAGGGTTTACCGCACAACGGACGGCGGCTCAACCAATCCTACCGACATGCGGGAAGTAACCGGGAGTCCTTTTGCAAACAGTACAGCAACGGTCAATGAAGCCACGCCCGATGTATCAACGCCGAGCCTTGCAGGATTATCAATCCGCACAGCCCCAGGCACCACTAGCAACGATCCCCCAACCCCCTGCTCCAAACTCATTGCCTACGCAGGGAGAATCTTTGGGGCCGCAAACGCCACAACTTACTACTCAGGCAACGAAGAACTCCCGGCAAATGGCGTACCGGAGGAATGCTGGCCCTCGGGACTTGACGGCAACTTTCAACCGTGGCCGGGGGAGGTCACGTCTCAGAGGCCGATGGCCAACGGTGTAGCAGTCTTTACTCGCCTGCCCAAGATTTTCTCTATCATGGGGAATCAGAGAGACAATTTTATCTTTGGGGGCTTACTCGACAGGCGCGGAGCAGTTAATCACAACGCGACCTGTGCGCTTGGAAATTCAGTTGGATGGCTGGACGTTGCGAGTCAGGTTTGGTTAGACGGGCAGGAAGTTGGATTCGATATACGCAATGACATCAAGAACATAGATCATTCTCAGGCATACATGGCAATCCATCTTCAAGGGAGATTCCATTGGCTGTGCTTGCTGGACGGGGCCAACGGGAAACTCTATCTCTACGACCTGGATACTCAACAGTGGATGCCACCAAAGGTTATCGTTCCCGCCGCTTCGCCTGCCTGTTCCGCGTTGACTTCAGGAGAAAGCGCATCGGCTACAGTCTCTTTGACCATGGCAATCGGGAAATCAAAGTTCTATAAACTCAATCCGACTTCCTACAATGATGCAGGAACGGCCTATTCTCCTGTGGCGATTGTGAACCTTCTGAAAATGGGCGACCCAGACGGGCCGTTTGAAGGCATAGCGATTGAAACTGATTCGCATACTCCCATGACTGTAGGGTTCTTGGCGGATGATGACCCGACTACCACTAGTGCGGTGTTTACGGACATGACGGCCAATTCAAACGAACCTACGCGACGGGCGCAAGGCGTGAATCTGGTAAAGAAACTATACAAACCCGATACCGCTCCGTTTGCCGAAAGAGTTTCAACAAAGTACGTTTGGCCGACAGTAGATGCTAACTTTACCTGCTATACGATTACGATCAATCCAGCACTCAGGCCGGGTGAAAGCGAATGAACGCGATCTACACCATGAACGGACAACCTGCTATCGGTAAGCAGGACATGAGCAATCTGTCCTCCCGATTGGCGAGGGTTGAATCGGTTGTGCCGTATTTCACTGGCGGAGGAAATATTGTTCCAACAAAATTCTCAACCTTGGACGCTTCCGGAGTCGTTGACGGAAAGCTCAATCTAGCGGTAAGTTCGAGCCTCAGCCTGCATGGGATGCTGTCTCCCAATGTGATTGATGGACAATTCTCCGTTGCCAAGCCTAATGACAATTCGGCGGTGATCTATTGGGACGGAACGAACTCAAGCCGCGTAATTCTGATTCGTCGCGCTGATTCTCAGGGATTAGGACTTAATGGAACAAGTACCACAGTTCCGCCAAATAATATCACGATTACCGGATTAACCCATGATCTGACTTATCAGATACTTCCATATTGGTCACCAGCAAACACATGCGGAATCGGATTTGCTCCCGGCACGGTAGGAACTCCGCAAATCGCTTTTCTTTCAACGGATTCAGACACGATTTTTTCTCAAGGCAAAGCGATTCAATCACTCATAGGCAGGGAGCCACTTGGCAACGTCTCATGGACAATGCCTGCCTCGGGAGGCTCGGGTGGGGCTGGGCCTCCCATAACTCCTCCGCCAAGAAACCCCGGAACTTGCGTTATGCTAGGAACCAACATCAAGACCCTTGGCGGGCACAATTACGACACTCAGAATTACCTTCAGGAAGATTGGGTAAGGATTGAGAGTGAACCTGGAGGAGTGTTTACGCGAGGCTTGAACTGTACTCCTAATCACTGGCTTTTTGATTCTGAGCAAGGCCGCGTGCAGGCCAATTTCTTCGTTGGTAAAAACCGCTGGATCATTACTGAATGGGGAGAGGAAAAAATCACTAACACAACCCGATTCATCAAGGACTGCACCAAGCAGGAAGTAAAGATGCGCGAAGGCCATTTGTACTTTGCCAATGGATACATGAGTCACAATATGCCTAAACTGGATTTGCAATGAGAGAGCCAATCAAAGTTGAGAAGATGAAAGCTGAAGACATCCCAGAGATGGCGGGATGGATGGACAGGCTTTCTGACAGAAACAATATTGACGCTGCTATTTTCGGATATCCGGCAACGGATGTGCTGAAAGCTTCAAATGGAAAAGCGGTTATGTATATGCCGCGCCAAAGAGTCATGTTTCTTGAATCCCTGGCAATCAATCCAGAAGCACAGGCATCGGATGTTGCTCTAGCTCTCCGGGCACTTATGCAGGTATCGGAATATGAGGCTAGGGTTAATGGGCACGGAGAAATGTACTTTCTCTGCTCTGATCCAGAAACAAAGAATTATGCTATTCACCACGGATTTGTAGCCGTTACTCCGGCCACCAAGGAAAACGATATGCAGTTGTTTGAGCGTAAACTGTGAGGCTTTATGGGTAAAGGGACAGGAACAGCAAAAGCGCAATTGGATTTACAAAATAAGATTGCCGCCGACCAGCTCGCTCAACAGAAGTCCATTCGTGACCAGATTATGACGGCGACGAGCAAATATACCACGGGCGAGGGCGAGGGCTACGATCCTGCTCAATTGTCTGCCATGATTTCCCAATTCCTTAATCAGAACTCACAGAAATTCGGCGCGGCTGATTCAGCAGTAAAAGCATCTCTTACGTCAAGAGGATCAGGCGGTGGCGATATGCCGGTGGGAGGAGACTATACCCGTGGCATCGCAACACTTGAAGGCGCAAAAGCTAGTAGTGATTCCTCGGGCGTTCTTGGAGTAAACATCAGCAATCTTCAACAGGCACTCAATAATAGATTTAATGCGCTAAGTGTGCAAAGCGGCCAATCAGCCCAAGTTGGGGCTAATGTAAATACATTCAACAATGGTGCCAACAATGCACTTACCGATTACATCAAAGCCGCCAACGCGCCAAGTTTCTTGCAGTCTTTTGCTACTGCTCTAGCAGGAGGTGCTGCGGCTGGTATCGGCGGAGGAATCGCAAATTCAATCGGCAAGATACCAGGAATGACTCCTAATCCCAAACCGGCGTAAATTATGGGCCTTTCTTTCGATCCTTCGATGTTGATGGACATTCTGCAAAAGAACAGTAGTAGCACCACTGCGTCTCCTGATCTTCCGCCGACACAGAACCAAGCTCCTCCGTCTCCGCAAACTCCCGCTACTCCTCCGCCCTCTGCGCCTCCACCTGGTTCTCCGCCTGCTCCATCTCAGCAAGACCAGAGAGTACAGGGCATCAAGGGCTATCTCTCCAATTTCCTCTATGGCATGGGCGAAGGAATGAAAGCCCACTTAGGAATGGAGACGGACGCCCAAAAGCAGCAGAGACTTTACACCCAGAATCTTCAGACGCAAAAGTTTCAGATGGAAAGCCAGAATCTTCAGTCTGAGATTATGCAACGGGCCGCGCAAGTAAAGCAGATGCAGAGCATGGTGACAATCCCAACTCCGCAAGGCCCGATACAGGTTCCGTTTGCTCTGGCGAAACCTTATCTTGATGCGAACGCCAAAGTCCAAGCAGCGGCCACGGGCAAGAGATTCATGGTTGTGCCGAATGTCGGCATGATGGACACACAGGCTGAAGGTGGGCCGAAACTGGTTCCCGGTAGCAGCGCAGCCGGAGTCGCCGTAACTCCCGAAATTGCTCAGGAATACCACATGCCGCAAGACATGGTGGGCAAGAATATTCCGCTTGGGCAGTTCTCTCAGTATGAACGTGCAGGCGCAATGTGGGCACCTACTGTATCAGGGAAACAGGAAGTCAAAGAAGTATCCGACCCGAACAATCCCGGAGCGACGAAGCTTGTTACTGTCCCGGTCTCTTCAACTTCCCAAAGGCAATCTCCCACAGGCGGAGCGGTTACGAATCCTCAAGGCAACGCTCCGGGGCCAGGGATTGTTTCGACTGCTCCAGTGCAAGGCAAGGTTCCGCCGCCCACAAATCCCAATGCGCCCAAGCCGCCTGTTTCAGTGAATACCAAAGGCGGAGTAAAGACGCTGGTAGATTCATCTGGCCAGCCGCTTCAAGGCAAGAGTGGTTCTGATTCTGTTTACGCGACCGACCCAAAGACAGGCCAGCAGATTTACACGACGCGCACTCAAGCAACGTCCCAAGGTTTGCAAACTCCGGTAAAAGTGAATGCGGCGGAAGTCAGAAAAGACCAGTCACTTTCAAACCGTCTTGCAGACGTACAGCGTAAGGTTGGAGATTATGCCGCAACGTTCGATAAGCCCCTCGATCAGCAAGACAGAATGGCCATCGCTTACCTTGCGGACAATAACATCGGGGCAGGATTAAATGCTCACGGAATCAGCGTCAACTTGCTTCCGCAATACGTTCAGAGTCAGTTAAAAGCCAAAGGGATGCAGGCACTTTCCGATGCCGGGATGAAGCGGTTTATTCTCTTCAATCAAGCCCGCGAATCTCTAAGCGGCTATCAGCAGATTCTTACTAACTCAGCGAGGGCATCAGACAAGATTCTTGAATTGCAGTTGGAACAGTTGCCTCCTCCGATAGCTGACGAGCAGTTTGCAAACATGGCCACTGGAGAATTCCAAAAGAACATTGATCTTGCTGGACAGCACATTCCAATCTTCCCTGGTTCGGCTGAGACTCAGCAAGGCATAAAAGCTCAACAGCAAGCTGCCAGAGGACAGAATGCGGCGATTACTTCTAATCAGAATGCGGCCCAACAGAACACGAAGTTTTACAATGGCGTACCTTACACGAAAGGGGCAGACGGACAATGGCACAGAGTAAAGCAGCCGTAGCCCCTGACGTTCTGCCGCCTGACTTCGCGCAATGGGACAAAGGGAATCCAGTAATGCGCTTTCTCAAGGCGGCAGGACAGAGATATTTTGGGGCAACACTGAATGCAGGCCCACAGCAAAGTTCAGGAAGTTACGGTACTCCTGAATGGAGACAGTTGGAATCTGATATGAGGGCCGGGAAACTCAAGGGCGGGATTCAAGGGACTGATTACTCGCCATCTGGCGGAGCGGCTTTGTCCAGTCTGGGAGATGTTGCCAGCCAATTGAACCCGGTTTCAATAGACAAATTCCAATCTGGCGACTATGCAGGCGGGGCCGGAGAAACGGCTATGAATCTCTTGCTCCTCAAGAAAGGCTTTGATGCAGTACGAGGGAATGTTGCGGAGTTTGGTTCGCCGCGAAACTTTGCTGAAAAAGTGACGCCGATTGATAGCTATACCAAAGTAACTCCTCAGACCTTGCAGGCAGAAGCCTTAAGGCGCGGTGGATATTCTCAGCCGACAATGACTTCTATTGACGCGGCCCGTGCTGCTAACCCGCAACCAAAATACAATGCTCCGGCTCCTGAGAATCCAACATTCAGCTATCCAGAACAGCGCGGCTTGAAGATCAACATGGGGCCAAAGACTCCCATGACAAGGCCAGCCGACCCAACGCTTTCGGTGGCGAACACTCCCGAACCACGGCCAATAACCGCATTCCCGTTAGACAGGCCACTGGGAACGATTGGGCCAGAAAGACAATTGCCTGCACCTGTAAATCGGACTGCTTCGGGTAATCCGCAAAGAAGCAATTTAGCAAAGAACCAACGCCAGATGGCAGCTTCGGAGCAGGGCGCAAGAGCGGCATCGAAAGTTGACGCAACGCCATTTCAGGAAAGCTCGGCTCAGAGGATGTACGGAACGTCATTTGAAAATCTGACGGAGACACAGAAGGTTGCAGCAATTCAGGATGCTATCAATGTCCAGCAGATGACTCCGCGTGTCCCAAGTTCCTACGAAGACATGAATCTTGCGCTCAGGCAATCTCTTTCAAGATTAGGGAAGACATATTAAATGGCCGCTCCTGCAAAACTGATTACCACCAGCATCGGGTTTCAAGACCCCAAAGGGACTGTTGTCGCTTCCGGCATGCTCAAACTTACTCTCTCGCAGACTGCCACGGTCACGGCGACGGGCGGGCAGGTAACGACTGAGCCGATATTTCTGAATCTTGATGCGAACGGGAAGATCACAAACACGGCCATCTGGTTCAATGATGAACTCTCGCCGAGCGGGACGATATACTACGGCACGGTTTACGCTGCAAACAAGACACGGGTGATTCCAGGGCTTGAGACTTTGCAGTATTCAATCACCGGAGCAGGGCCGTATGACCTAGCAACTGCCGTTCAATCGGCTTCCGCTTCGCCTTCCTATTCCGGGGCTGTACTTCTTGTACCTTCAGGAAGCCAGACAATCACCACTGGCAACCTGACGCTCACCACAGGGACGTTCGTTGAAACGGCACAAGCGGTTACGGGTTCAGGCGGGTTGGTTCGGGCAACATCGCCTACTCTGGTTACGCCCAACATCGGGGTTGCAACAGGAACATCTCTTGCTCTTGGCGGCGGCACGGCCCTCGCCACTACAAACCGGACAGGCACGGGGAATCTTGTTCTGGCGACAAATCCAGCAATCACCGGGCCGACAATTGACAACATCACCCAAAAAGCTGCAACCCTGTTCTCTTTGTTCGACAATCAGGCAGGTACACGGCTTTCGATTCCTTCAGGTGGTTCAGCTCAAGGCCAAATCAATAATATGGCCCTTACGGGCGTAAACACGTTCAACAATGTTGCAGTCCTTAACGGTCAGGGCGCAGTTGGGCCACTCACAGGAAACTCAGCAGATCAGGTGATTTATACCTATACGCTGCCAGCTAATACAGTCGATTCGACGCTCAAAGGAATTCGCATTACGGCTGCTGCCGTTCATGCCTCTGGTACGGCTAATACTACACTGAAAATAAACATCAATAGCGTTAATGCTGTATCTGGCGTTAGCGGAACGGCAGCTAGTCAATCAACATCTTTCGAGGCTAGGATTTTACGCACTGCATCTACAACTGGCGGCTCTTGGGGCATTGCTAATGCAGCCGCTAGTTCTATGACGCCATTTTCACAGGCTCTCACGGGACTTGCGTGGACAAGTAGCCAAGTCATCACATTTACGTTCAATGTGGCTAACACGGATACATGGACAGGGATTATGTTTCTGGTGGAGTTAATTCAGTGAACGCGCTCCATTGTCAGCATCGGGTCAAGGGGCTGACAATTGCCTTCGTCCAGCGGAGCAACTTTCCAGAGTCCGACTCCTGGCTTAAACCACCACTTCTCATGGACGCACGGGCCTTCCCATTGCTCAGAAACCAGAAAGCCGTTTTCGACATACATGTTTGTTTGCCAGCGCATGTCAGAGATGCCAAATTCAGTGAAAACGGTTTGCAC
>Ga0213917_1000133_pt1 | contig 16576 bp, 18 predicted proteins | sample McNCre117MG_FD_161051 | JGI IMG/M metagenome (GOLD analysis project Ga0213917, IMG submission 161051) | Freshwater microbial communities from McNutts Creek, Athens, Georgia, United States - 1-17 MG | ecosystem: Environmental > Aquatic > Freshwater > Creek | place: USA: Georgia | collected... | reverse complement strand
ACTTGCGCACATTGCCATCCAGGCCGAGTTGTTGGCTGTGGAGGCGCGCGCAGCTATCCTCACCGACGAGGATGCCGACGAGCTGCTGCGCATGGTGAGCAACTGCCTGATGTTTCTGGCCTTCGATGATGATCGAACGAATGACCCGCGGAGAACCCCATGGACGAGCCGAAGCTGAAGTCGATCGACATCAAGATCCAGTCGGCCGCGCGCCGCGCAGAGCAGGAGCGCAACGCCGGCCCGAAGGTGTTGAACCCCGAGCGCTTCGAGCGCGACGACCATCTTCCGGACGGCACGGTGAATGTGACTCCAACGCACAAAGTGCTCACCACGCTCGACGGCCAGATCGTTCATTTCACCGCTTGACCCCATGCGGCCAGCCCGCCGCCGCACCAAGGCGGGCACACCAAGGAGCGCCGACATGGCCAAAGCAGCACCATTCGAGAAGTCCAAGCGGGACGCGGAGCCGAAGGGCATGAAGGAGGGCTCGAAGAAGGAGGAAGCCCTCGACCGCAAGGAGATGCGCAAGACCGTGCCGACCAGCACGAAGGTGAGCGCCCCGGCCAAGACCAGCCGGCCAGCGAAGGTGCCGATGGCCGTGGCCAAGAAGAACCCGGCGCCGGCGCGCAACAAGGGAACCTCGATGAAGGCCGCCTACGACGCTGACGGCGACTTCTGAGCGCGATACACTGCGCCTACCCAACCACGGAGCGCGCCATGCCCAAAGGTTTCCAGCCTACGCAGAAAAGCCACGCTTCACCACCGGTGGCTGTGCGCGGCCCGCAGCAGGATGCGCTGGACATGGCCGATGCTGATGGCCCGGACGCCGACGAGAACAACCAGTCGCCCACGCCCACGATCGTCAGCAGTTCGACCCGCCGCATCACCATGCCCATGACCCCGGCGCACAGCCGGATGCCCACGAAGAAAGCCAGCTGACCATGAAGCCCTTCCAAGCCAGCGAGATCATGAACCCGAAGCAGACCCTGCAGCGCCGGGAAGCCGAGATGAGCAGCACGCCGGATGCCGACCAGGACTCCGACACCGGCCAACCCGCGGCGCACGTGGTGGCCGACCCCACCACCAAGCGGACCGTGATGTCCCAGGCCGACTTCAGCGGCTACAAGGACACCAAGTCGAGCAAGACCTCGCGCTGATCGAACAACCCACCGAGCGGCCCGCCCTCAGCAATGAGGGGAACCGGGCGGGCCTCGCGCCCCCTGCCAAAGCACCGCGTGTAGCGGATCGTGTAGGCGCCGGATGCAAGTAACCGGCAACCTCGAACGCCTAGAACGGCACCTAGAACGGATCTAGAACGTTCTAGTTGCGTTCCAGGTCCGTTCCAGGTTACCATCCGCCCCACGGATTCAGGCGTCCAAACAGGACCGAAGCAGCACATGGGCCCGGCCAGGGTGGTAAAGGTGGAGCTGCCGCCGCGAGTTCAGGGGCATCGGGCGCAACCCGGTGCCCCACCCCAACCCGGGGTGCCGCCTCCCCACTGATGGCGGTGCGAGTGAAGGGCCGGCCGCGCAGGTACAGCGCGCGCCGGCCCCGAATCACTCCCACTTCAGGCACAATCCCATCACCGAGCGGGTAAGCGGATTCCCCGCTGCGGTTGTCGTTCTGTCTCCCTTGGTGGGAAACCACCTTTCGGCCCGGCCGCTTCAAACCCGGTCGGGCCCATTTCGCGAGACGCCCAAGGCTTGGATACACTCCAACCCCATGGGAACATCACAAGCAAGCATGCTGATGGAAGAGTACCGCAAGGTGCTTGAAAACTTGTCGAATGCAGCCTCGGAGTTGGTCGAGCTGAAATGCAAGACGCAAGGCTGGGCTGTAAAAAATCCCGCCGCTCGAGTTGAGGCAGATAGGCTTGTCGGCGAACTTGTGCCGTTGGGTGAAATGGCCGCCCTGACCGGTGAACGCAGAGCCGTCGCCGCCCTTGACACCATGTTGCTGGCTCGGTGGGTGACGGTGACCGACATCATCGGGGGCGACATCAAATCGATCCACCCCGAGTTCTCGATCAACGGCAAGTGGCGCGTCGACCGCGCAGTGAAGCACCACGATGGGAGAATCACGCTGATCGAGGTCAAGGATTGCTTCTCTCCGCAGAACGTAGCGGCAGGAATCGGCCAAGTCCTCTACTACAAGGCCATGCTGGAGCGAACCAGCTCGCATGACCCGATCGTTCCAGCCCTGGCGGTGCTTCAAGACCCGCACCCTGACATTTCCCGCGCCTGCGAGTGTGCTGGTGTGCTCTACATCCCAATGGGGACCGTGCCGGTCATGCGTGGCATGAGCGCAATCGTCAAGATCATCCTCGGCTGCTATGCCCGCTGACAAGCCAAAGGCCGCAGACCTTCTCCCGATCGACTGGGAGCGCGTCGAGCTGGACTATCGTGCCGGTATCCTCACCCAACGTGAGATAGGCACCCGAGCAGGCTGCTCCCACACCGCAGTCCAGAAGCGCGCCAAGGAGATGGGCTGGACTCGTGACCTCAAGTCAAGGATCCACGCCAAGGCTGACGAGCTGGTTGCCAAAAAGGAAGTTGCCAGGGAAGTTGCCAAAGCGACTTCGGCAACCACAGAGACGGCAACTGTGCTGGTGAACGGCGCGGCTGAAGCGGCGATTCGCATAGCGCATCGAGGCATGCTTTCCAACGCTCGCGCGGTCGCGATGCAGCTGCTCGCCGAGGTCATGGCCTCGGTCGATTCCCCGGACCTGTTCCACCGGCTGTACGAGTTGCTCGAGCACAGCGATGGCGGGATCACGGATGCGGAGCGCAAGAAGGTGGGCGATGCGTTCGCGCTGATCGCTGACCTGCCGAAGCGCACCAAGGTGTTCAAGGACCAGATGGAAGCGCTGGGCAAGCTAATCGGCATGGAACGCGAGGCCTTCGGCCTGAGCAACACCGCCGAGGGCGGCGAGCGCTACACCGTCATCGTGCGCGACTTCACTGGCAAGGGCGACCCGGACTCGCCGACCGCTGGCCAGCCCGAACCCGATGAATACTGACGCTGGCCGCTCGAAGATGACGCCACGGAAAATCCAGCCGACACGCGGTGCTGGCCGAACAATATCCAGTATTCACGCGAAGAGTGCGTGTGCTGTAGCCAGAAAATACGGGCTGAGCCGATTCGAGGCTGTGAAAAGCTCAAGATTAGTCGTCAGGGCTGCTCGATGAGTGGATTTGACGACCCTGTTCTCGCAAGGCTGGCCGATCCGAAGCCGATTCTTGGGGCAACGCATCCTGACCAGCGCATCCGACTACTGCTGGCGTTGATCGACGGCGTGATGAACCGGGAGCCGGATGAGAAGCATGCTGCATTGGTGCGCCATGCTGCGCTCGAAATCGCCGACCTGCCAGCGGATGGGCTCTCCCAATGAACGCAGTCCTGGCGACCCCCGAAGCTGAAGCCGGCGAGCGGCGCATGGAGTTCAGCTACAAGCCCCAGGGCCCGACGCTCGAACGCTACATCGCATCCCAGGCCCGCCGATCGTTCATCATGGGCCCGCTGGGCTGTTTGCCGGGCGATTCAGAGTTTCTGACTCCCTCTGGCTGGCGCAGGATGGACGAATACCAGCCAGGAGACCAAGTGGCTGTGTGGGATGCCGGCAAGATGACGTTTGAGCGTGCCGAGCACGTGGACCGACTGATGGATCCGCAAGAGCAGTTCATCCGCTTCGGCGACGGCAGCCTCGTGATGGAGTTGTCTCCCGAACATCGAGTGCCCTATTTCGACTACCGCGGCGAGTTCCGCGTCGTCACCGCTGGTGAAATGGCGGCGCGTCCAAGCATCCGCCACATCCCGACGACGTTCGCCCTAGATCGGGCCGATGCGCCGATGAGCGACGACGAAGTTCGGTTGCGAGTGATGGTTGCCGCTGACGCGCACTACCCAAAGGCTGGGAATCAGTGCATGGTCTGCGTTCGCAAGCCGCGCAAGGTTGCGCGTGTCGCCCAACTGTTGCGGGCCTGCGGCATCAGTTTCGACGACCGCATAGGGGCCAACCGCCCGACAGAACACAACTTTGTGTTCACCCGCCCGGCTTGGCCGAAATCGCTGGAATTCGTGTGGGGGCTATCCACCCGGCAACTTGGTGTTGTGCTTGAGGAGGCCATGTTGTGGGACGGGCTGGCGAACCACAAAGAGCGCCGGTTCTTCACGACTGCCCCGGCTTGGGCCGATGCGATCCAGTTTGCGGCGCATGCCACGGGCTTTCGCGCGACCATTCGAGTCAAGCAACAGCGCGAAGGATGGAAGCCGTCTATTGCGGTGTACATCTGCAGCCCAGGGAGCCGAAAGAACGGCGCCAATGTAGGGAGCAAAACGCCCATCGCGCGTTTCCAATCCACGGACGGGCGGAAATACTGTTTCACGACATCGACAGGGTTCTTCATTGCGCGTTGTCAGGGCACCGTGTTTGTGACAGGCAACAGCTCAAAGACTAACGCGAGCTGCTGGAAAGCCTTCCGGATCATGCTCAACCAGCGGCCAGACCGCGAGGGCAAGCGCCAGACCCGCATTGTTGCGGTGCGCAACACCTACGGTGAGCTGCTGGGCACCACGGTCAAGGACTGGCTGGCCATGTTCAGGCCGCTCGGGCGCTACGTGGGCGGCGGGCGCGAAAGCCCGTGCCACTTCCTCGACTTCAACCTGCCGCCTTCTCGACCAGGCGCGAAACCGACCCGTGTGGTGGCCGAGATGGTCTTCCTCGCCCTCGATCGCGAAGACGATGTCCGAAAGCTGCGTGGCATGCAGATCACCGCGGCGTGGCTGAACGAGACCAAGGAGCTGCCCTTCGGCATCGTGTCCATGATCGACCTGCGCACCGGCCGCTTCCCGGCTGCTGGCGACGGCGGGCCAACGTGGCACGGGATCTTCGGCGACACCAACGCCTGCGACACCGACCACTGGTACTACGCCATGGCTGAAGAGACCCGGCCGCCCGGCTGGGAGTTCTTCCGACAGCCTGGCGGTCTGATCCGCGACGGCATCAACGCACCTTGGCGCCCGAACCCGCGAGCCGAGAACCTGCGCAACCTGATGGGCGGATCGGACTACTACATCTCCGGCGCGCAGGGCAAGGAAGCCGACTGGGTTGCGGTCAACCTGGGCAATGAGTACGGCTTCGTGAAGACCGGGATGCCGGTCTACCCGGACTACAAAGACGTGGCCATGTGCCGCGAGTTCGACCTCATCAAAGAGCTGGGCATCTACATCGGCCTGGACTTCGGCCTGACGCCAGCGGCGATCATCGGCCAGCGCACGCACTCCGGCCAGTGGCGCATCCGGCACGAGATCGTGACCGAGGACACCGGCATCCACCGCATGGCCGACGAACTGAAGCGCTTCCTTGGCGTGCACTACAACGGCTGGCCGATCATGGGGATCTATGGCGACCCAGCCGGTGGCCAGCGCCAGGGTGGCGACGTGGAAGAGCGCACCGCCTTCCAGATCATGGCCTCGAAGGGCATCGAAGCAGTCCCAGCGCCTGGCGACAACGACATCGTGCTCCGCATCGAGGCCTTCAGCGGCCCAATGCGTCGACTGATCGACGGTGAGCCCGGATTGCTGATCCACCCTGACGCCAAGACGTTGCGCAAAGCCTGCCAAGGCGGGTACGCTTACAAGCGGATCAAGGTAGTGGGCACTGACCGCCATCGGGACATCCCGGACAAGGACAAGTACAGCCACCCAGCCGACGCCGGCCAGTACATGATGCTCGGTGCCGGTGAGGGACTGGTCATCACGGGGGACGACAACCGCAATTCGCAATCCGACTACGCGGTTTTCCGCCAGAAGATGGGATACAAATGATCGCCAGCCCCGACGACACCGAGTACCAGCCGCGCACGATGAAGCCGCTCAAGAGCGACATCGTGAACGTCGACCAGGACCGCGATGAAGCCAAGAACGGCTGGAACCTGACCGCACTCGAGCGGATGCTCTCCGACTGCGACAACCAGCCCAACTACTGGCGCGACCAAGCCGACCTCGCCGCGGGCTACATCGACGGCAAGCAGTACACGCCCATGCAGGAGCAGGAGATGCGCGCCGAGGGCATGAGCGACCTGCGCCCAACCAACCTGATCGGCCGCATCGTGCGCGGCATCCTCGGGCAAGAGGCCAAGAGCCGAACCGATGTGAAGATCGAGGCTGACGACGACGACGAATCGGACGTGTGCGACGTGCTCAGCCTGTCCATGAAGGAGGCGCGACGCGAAGCCAAGGTGGACATGGGTGTTAGCGGCGCCTACGCCGGCCAAGTCGGGGTCGGCCTGGGCTGGTGCAAGGTCGATCGCGACCCGGATCCATTGAACTACCCGCACCGCGTGCGCGTCATCGACCGCCGCAAGGTCTGGTGGGACTGGGCCGCCCTGGACCCGCTGCTTCGCGACGCCCGCTGGCTGGTGCACAAGGAGTGGGCCGACCTCGACGAGCTGGAAGCCACGATGCCCCAGCACCGCAAGGTGCTCCAGAACGCCGCCAATGGGTGGATGAACTTCAAGTTCGACAACACCGACTACGAACTGACCCAGGTCAACGCCTTCAGCGACTACAAGAACTTCGCCAAGTACCGCCAGCGCACCGAATGGTTCGACACCGGCCGGCGCCGGATCAAGATGTACGAGGTCTGGTATCGCGTGCCGGCTCATGCGATCGTTCTCCAACTCGGGCCAACCCGCCGCGTGCTGTTCAACGAACAGAACCAGACCCACATCAACGCCGTGATGTCCGGGAAGGTCCAGATCACCAAGACCATCAGCAGCCAAGTTCGCTGTGCGCTCTACGCCGGCCCGCATCGGCTGCAGGACGTTGGCACCGCACGCCGCGTCTTCCCCTACGTCCCCTTCTTCGCCTACCGGGACGACCAGGACCAGACGCCGTATGGCTTGGTCGAAGGGATGATCGGCCCGCAGGACGAGTACAACGCCAGGCGCATCCGCATCAACTGGATGCTGCGCGCGCGCCAGATCATGATGGACAACGATGCGCTCGACCAGAAGGCCAACACCCTGGCCCAGATCGCCGACGCCATCATGCGACCCGACCTCACGGTGGTGCTGAACCCGAATCGCAAGAACCAGAACGCATTCACGGTCGGCAACTCGCTCGAGATGCAGAAAGAGCAGATCGACATGATGCAGGACGCGAAGCAGCTGATCCAGGACGTGCCGGGCGTCTACGGCTCGCAACTCGGCCAGGCTCAAAGCGGCGTGACAAGCGGCATCGCCAACAGCCTGCTGATCGAGCAAGGCGCCGTCGCGATGGGTGACCTCAACGACAACTACCGCGACTCCCGCGGGATGGTGCACGAGATCCTGCTCGACCAACTCATCGAGGATCACTCGGCCGCGCAGCTCCAGTGCCGGATCGGCTCCGGCTCAAGCCGCCGTGTCGTGGTGCTGAACGACTTCGACGAGCAAGGCAACATGGTCAACAGCGTGGCCGATGCATCGCTGCGGGTCGGTCTGGGCGAAGTCCCGAGCACCCCGAGCTACCGCATGATGCAGCAGCAGCAGGTCGCGACCGTCATCCAGGCCCTGGCCCAAGCCAGCCCGCAGGCCGCGGCGATCATGACCCCGAGCTTCGTCGAAATGACCGACCTGCCAGACCGCCAGGAGCGCGCAGACGACATCCGCCGCGCGCTGAACATCCCAACGGCCAGCGACAAGCAGAACATGGCCCAGATGCAGCAGGCCGCCGAAGCCGAGAAGCAGAAGCAGGCCCAAGCCGCCCAGGCCATGCAGACCCTGACCATGGAAGGCCTGGCCGCCAAGATCGAGAACACCAAGAGCGCGACCGAGCTGAACAACGCCAAGGCCGTCGAGATCGGCCATGCCATGGCGCTCGCCCAGGGCGAACCCGACCCGTACAAAGATCCCGAGGCCGAACGCAAGCGCCTGATCGACGAGGCGATGGCCGAAGCCGCAGGCTCCCCGCCCGTCGCCCAGCAACGCAGCGAGCCGGCCATGGCGCCGGCAACCGCAGCAGCCTGACCGTTCATAGAATCGCCAGAACCAGCCCCCCGTTGCAGGTGCCGCGCGCATCGGGGGTGTATCCAGCGGATGCCGGCCCGAGGACTTGACCCCCTCGAAGCCGTGAACCTCACAGGTCTAGGGTGGAAAACGCCCGGAAGCCGACCGTATCGGCAGGAGTTGAGAAGATGGACAAGACCTTGAGCTTTGACGAGATCGTTGCCAGGAACCACCCGCCCGAATTGGAGCCGGAGGACCAGCCCGTGGTCATCGAGCAGGCAGCAGCTGCACCCGCAGTCGCCGCAGAGCCGAAGACCGAAGAGCAGGCCGCCGAGACCACCGAACAGGCAGGAATCGAAGGCGAGCAGGCCCAGCCCGTTGTGGCAGAAGCCCCGAGCCACGACCGCAAGATCGTCAAGGCAGCGCGCGCAGGAGAACGCGCCGCACTTCGCCGGGCCGAGGCCGCAGAAGCAGAGCTGGCGCGATTGAAAGCGCTTGTGCCTGCCGAGCAGCCGAAGGCTCTGAAGCCTGAAGTCATGGCTGACCTGGAGGGTTTTCACCCCGAGGCCGCCACCTTCATCAAGGACGTACTCGCCGAGAATCAGGAGCTGATCAAGAAGGTCAAACCTGCCTTGGCCGAGCCAGAAACCGATTTCACCGTTGACCCGATTCCCGATGCCGTCCAAGACGTGATCGACGACAACCCCGCTCTCTCCGAGTTGGGTGTGTGGCGCACGACGAAGGAAGGCCAGGCCAACTGGGAGCGAGCCAAGCAGATCGACAGCCTGCTGCGCGGATCGCCCAAGTGGACCGGGAAGCCCCTCGCCGATCGACTGGCCGAGGTGGTCCGGATGCGAAAGGATGAAATCGGGGAAGCCTCAACCCCTCAAGTGAAGAAACCGACCGCCGCGGAAGCGAAGGCCAAGATCGAGCAGGTCGCCAAGACTGCGCCGGTCAGCGTCAGCGACGTGCGCGGCAAGTCAACACCTACCACCCTGACCTCGAAACGAGCTGAATGGGCGACGAAGACCAACGAGCAGTTGCTCGCCGAGTTGCCCGAGGATTGATTCGAGGCGGGTACACCCAAACCCTCTGAGGAACCCAAAAAATGTCTACCACTGTCGTCAACACGACCAGTCAGATCGCGAAGAAATCGTGGTCGGAAACACTGTCGTTCATGGTCGGCCGCGAAGCCACCCCGCTGAACAGCCTGTCGGGCCCGATGCCCACCGAAGACGATGTGCTGCGCAAGCAGAAGCAGCAGACCTCCCAGTTCATGCCGATCCTGCGCGTGGACGAACTGACCAAGACCGCGGGTGACCGCGTGCAGGTCGACTGCGGTCAGATCGCCAAGTTCGTCGCCATCATGGGCGACCAGAACGCGGAAGGCATGGGCCCGGCGCTGGACTACAGCATCCAGGAACTGCTGCTCAACATGGCCACCCTGCCCATCTCGGCGGGCGGCAAGATGAGCCAGCAGCGCACGGTGCACAGCCTGCGCAAGAACGCGATCTACCAGCTCACCGAGGCCATGCCGCGGTTCCGCTGGCAGCGTTCGCTGGTCCAGATGGCCGGCGCGCGCGGCAAGTCCGATGGCGTCGACTGGATTCTGCCGGCGAACACCGCCACGGGCCCCGATGCCGGCCTGGCCGCGCTGATGGTCAACCCGGTGCAAGCCCCGACCTACAACCGCCATTTCGTGGTGTCGGCCGGTACGCTGGTGCAAGGCGGGCTGCAGCTCGGCTCGATCGCCTCCACGGACGTGATGCGCCTGACCGTGGTCGACGAGTTGGCCGCCATCTGGTCGGAAATGCCCGTCCGCATGCGCCCCATCCGCATCCCGGATGACCCGGCCGCGGGCGACTCGCCGATCAAGGGCGTGTTCTTCATGGACCAGTTGGTCTGGGACAACTTCATCCAGGACAACACTTCGAACAACAACATCCGGAAGTTCGAGACCGACGCGATGCGCCGCGCCGAGTACGGCAACATGAAGGCTCACCCGCTGTTCAGCGGCGAAGTCATGCTCTGGAACAACATCCTGCTGCGCAAGATGAACTTCCCGATCCGCTTCGACCCAAGCGACAGCGTGAACATCGTGACGGTGGCCAACCGGCTGACCGCCACGGAATCGGCGCAGACCATCAACGCGGCCTTGCCGACGACCCATCAGGTCGCGCGCTCGCTGTTTCTCGGCGCTCAGGCCCTGGCCTGTGTCTCGGGTGGCAACAAGCAGTCCCAAGAGACCTACACGCTGCTGGAGAAGAACACCGACAACTTCGGTCGTGACCTCCAGTTCGCGGGTGAACTCATGGGTACCGAGGCAAAACTGCGCTGGTCGCTGCCGAACGCATCGGGCCAGCTCGAAATGACCGACTACGGCGTCATGGTCGTGGACAGCGTGGTGCGCAAGCGTCCGAGCTGATCCTGATGGGGGCTTCGGCCCCCTCGTGAACCCTTCAACTTTTCAAGGAGCCTCAAATGGCTGACATGCAAGCGATCAACTACTCGCGTCCGAAGGCGATGTCCGTCGACGGCCGCGGGGTGAACATCTGGGATCGGGCCTCGATCACCAGTCTGACAGCGGCCGACACCATCAGCTTCCGGATGCCGGCTGGTTTTGAAATCTGCACCCTGCAACTCAACTGCGATGACGTGGAATCGACCGCCACCAGCCTGTTCCGGGTCGGCTACCTGAAGTTCAAGTCCGTCGACACCTTGACGCCGGTGGACAACTACTTCGCCGCCGCTGGCCAGACGACCTTGCAGGCGGGCGGCATCCTCCAGTGCCGCTTCGTGCCAATCAAGTTCGATGTCGAGTGGATTCTCCAGATCCTGCTCAACACGGGCGGAACGCTGACTGCGGGTGGTTTCGTCACCGCCATCGCCGGCGGCAACATGATCGGCTCGCCGAGCTGATCGACCTAGGCCCCTGGCTCACAAGGCCCGGGGCCTTTCCCCATTTTCACCAGGAGAAGACACATGGGCGACGAAACCGAAAAGACTGCTGTTGTCGAGCTGGTGCTCGATGTGGACCGGCATGCCGACCTGATCTACGCCACTGGTGTGGTGTGGTCAGGCAAGGGCGACCTCAAGCGCGTGCCGGCCGCGATCGCGGTGCTGATGCATCGCAACCACCCGGATGTCTACCTCGTGCACGGCGCGACGGAGCGGCCTGGCGCCGAAGTCGTGAAGGAAGCCGAGAGCGCCGCGGCTGGCCTCGATGTCGTGAAACTGAGCGTCAACAGTCAGGACCTCACCGCCGAAGACCTTGCTGGCATGCCCGATGAGGATGTGCGCGCCGAAGCCCAGGCCCGCGGCTACAAGCTGCACCCGCGCCTGAACCCCGAGAACATGCGCGCCGCGTTCCTGGCGGCGCAGAACACTCCGCAGGACACCTCGTCCAACCCGCACGAAGAAACCCGAGTCCTCTGACATGGGAACCATTCTCGCCAGCGCGATCATCACGAGCGTGCGCCGCATCCTGCTCGACCCTTCGCCGGGTGTGACATGGAACGATGCCACGTTCTTTCTGCTGATGAGCGAGGGCGAGCGCGCCATCTGCGGCGTGAAACCCGAGGCGTATGACACACGGGGTGCGGTGGTGCTGGTGGCCGGGACACACCAGATCCTGCCGGCCGGCGCAACGGCCATCCTCGACATCTATGAGAACACGGCCAGCAAACGGCGCGTGACACAGGTTCCGCGCGGCCTGCTCGACTCGGCCAACCGCTACTGGCCGAACGCAACCCAGGAAACCCATGTGCAGGAATGGACCCAGGACTCGCGCGACCCGCTGCGCTTCGAGGTTTTCCCGCCCAACGATGGAAACGGCAGCGTGAATGCCCTGTACGGCACCACGCCGCCCCAGATCACGGTAGGAACCCAGATCATCAACCTGGCCGACATCTTCGAGCACGCGATCAAGTGTTTCATCCTCGGGGAAGCCTACGCCGAGAACACCGTCCGCCAGGACCTGACCAAAGCCGGCTACTACCGCACCGAGTGGCAGAAGATGGTCGGCCTGCGCACCCAGGCGCAGATCGCCGTGTCCCCGAAATCCACCGCACCAGCTGGAACCTGACATGACCCAAGTTGCCGTCATCGACATCATCAGCTCGGTGGCGCAGTTCTGCCCGAGTTGCCCGACTACCACGTTGGTGAAGGCCTACATCGACGCAGCGCGGAAGTTCTGCAACAAAAGCCGCTGGCTGAAAGCGACGATCCCTGGCTCGACGATGGCCCCGGTGGTCACGCCCTACACCGCCGGCACCGCGACCGTGACAAACGCAAGCGCGACCGTGCTTGGCATTGGCACCGCTTGGCTGGCAAATGTCGTGGCTGGCGACACCTTCACCGGGCCCAACTCGGTTGTCTACACCGTTCTGAGCGTGACCGATGACACCCACCTCGTGCTGTCGGTGGTCTACGGCGGCGCAACTCTCGCCGCTCAGGCCTACAGCATCGGCAGAAACCGTGTCTACCCGCTCTACAGCCTCGGAAGCGACACCTACAACGAAATCATCGGCATCGAGGCGATCAGCATCACGGCATCGAGCGTTGACACCCATCCGCTCACCCCGGGCGTTTCCAGCGAGTGGGATTCCAACGATGCGCGCGACACGCCAGACCGCTACCAGTACGTTCCGCACGGCCAGTTTGCCGTACACCCCACACCAGACGCAGCCTATCCGCTGACCGCGAGCGTCATCCTTCAGCCCAAGCGTGGCTCGAACAGCCTGGACGACTCGCTGCTGCTGAATTGGGACTACACGCTCGAAGACGGCGCACTGGGCTACCTGCTGAAACTCCCCGGAGTGCCTTGGGTCGACAAGACTGAAGCCGTGATCCGTGAAGGTCGGTTTCAGGCCGAGATTCGCAGCGCCGCCAGCGATGCCCAGGCCGGCTACAACGCGGGCGCGCTTCCGAGCGGCATCGTCGGCGTGCGTTCTCCAGTCATGCGCACCAAACAACTGAGTATCTGACCATGGTTGAAACCAGCTTCGGTATTGCCCCCGCAACGCAAGGCCTTCCTTCAGTCGCGCCCGGCGACATGCCTCAGTACATCCAGTTCCGCTACAACGGCGTGAACCTGGGTGGCCCGGATGCGACAGTGCTCGACATCGTTGGGGTTGGCTTCACGTTCGTGCGCGGCACTGGTGTCGATGCTGGCAAGGTCACCTTGACGATCGCATGACCTTCTCGATTACGCCCAAGTCGACCTACCCGAAGGGTGCGGCATCAGCATTCCCGAAGTACCTCGAAATGCGCAATGCTGGTGCTCCTCTCGGCGACCGTAATATTCGGATCGTTGACATCACCGGTTCCGGGCTTCTGGCAACCCGCGGAGTTGGCGAAAACTCCCATGTTGTGACGGTCAGGCGGGCCGGGAATGACCCGTTATTCGCCGACGTGCTGTTGCTGATGCCGGGTGACACGACAAATATCGACCGCTCGCCGCATAACCGGGCCGTTGCGGTTAGTGGAAATCCGCCGAATGATCCTGTTGTATCGACGGATCACTTGGTATTCGGTATGCCGATGATCAAGGTTCCAGGAGTATCTGGAAACGGCATCAGTGTTCAATATGGAACTGGCTATGTGGATGGGTTGACACTCGACAATAGAGACTTCACGATCGAGTATTTCCTGTGGATTGACTCCACGCCTAGTGGGGGTGCTTATGAGGACCCGGTAATCACTCAAAACCCAACATTCCCATTGTTTCTAGGTGGTTTTGATCAAGTAGATAAGTGGTCTGCGTGGATTGGTTTTGCAAGCGTTGGGTCCCCAGGTGGCTGGGGGGCCAAGATTGATACTAACGTCACTATTGCTCGCGGCACCTTGCTGTTCGTGCAGTTTATTCGCAGCGGCTCGACGTTCACGCTTGCCATCAACGGTGCAGCCATCGGCAGCGCAACGTTTGCTGGAAATATAGATTCTCCCAATGTGCCATCAGGAGGGTCGTTTGTGTTTGCCACCAATCAAGGCTTCTCGACCCAGCACTACGTCGCGCAGTACCGCGTGACGCGCGGCGTGCGGCCGATCGCCATCCCAACGGCCCCCTGGCCGACCTTCTGAGGCCGCATGAAGCTCGACATCGAAACCTTCCGCGGCGAGGCCCCGCGCATCACGCCGCGGAACCTGCCAGACACGTCGGCTCAGGCCGCGGTCAATGCGCGCATGCAGACCGGCGACCTGGAGCCATGGAAGCAGTTTCTCAGCACCAAGGTGCTCGCGGCCGGGCCGGCGAAGACGATCTACCTGCTCAATGACAAGTGGCTTTCCTGGACCCAGCAGGTTGACGTGGCGCGCGGCCTGATCGCAGGAGACACGAGCTACCTGACCTTCCTGACCTGCCCCGCGCTCTACACCACGCCACGCTTCACGACCTATGCACTGGCAACCACCGGTGCAGAACCCTACCCCGTGGCAACGCGGCCGCTTGGCGTGCCGGCGCCGGTGAGCGCCCCCGGGGTCACGCCTGGGGTCGATTCGACACCCACCACATTCTCGATCGACACACTGGACGACAACGCATCGCTCTCCACAAAGTGGATCAAGAACACCAACCTCTATGGCTCGACCTCGGCCTACATCGAGCAGGACAGCGGCTCCTACCGAGTGACCTTCGATGAGAACCGAAACCCCGGACAAGAGGCCTGGGCCTATCGGAACTTCGGTGTCGCCGGCGTCACGGCTTTCAGCGCGACGTGCAATTTCCTGATCGCCGGGGATTACGCGCTGGAAAGTCAGGCCGGCATGATCGTCTGCGCGACAAGCACCGGCGCTGGCGTTGGCGTGATCTACACCAACGGAGCCCTTGGCATCCACAAGACGGCGAACTGGGGTTTCCTGTACGGACGGGCCCCGATCGCGGCGATCGCATGCCCAGGTGTCGCGCCGCTGGTCAACAACATCATGAAGGTGCAGGTCACCCTGAATGCCGACGCGACCAAAACCGTCATTGCGACCGTGCTCAACGGGACGACCGTCCTGGCCACCCTGACCGCGACAGGGAGCTTCGACGATGGAGATATGTGCGGATTCGGCGATGGCGTAAACAACGACCTGACCCCCTACGGCCGCACCTACTACTCGGCCTACCATGTGACTGCGAGCGGATCGGCCGGCTATGTGCCCGTCAACACCGCAACCTCCTACGTCTACACCTTCGTCAACGACCTGGGTTGGGAGTCGGCGCCGAGCGACCCGAGTTCGACCATCCTTCGGCCCGATGGCGTGTCGGTCAGCGTGGCGACACCGACGACCGCCCCAGGCGGGACGGACCCGCTGTACGGCATCACGACCAAGCGCATCTATCGAGAGGTCAGTGGAGCGACCGGAACTGCCCTGCTGTTCGTTGCCGAGCGCCCTCTTGCAGAGGCAACCTACGTCGATGTGCTGCCTGACAACAAGGTCGGCCCGGACGTGCTCCAAACCGAGCTGTGGGACCTGCCGAGCCCGATCATGGAAGGCATCATTCACCTTCCGAACGGCATCATGGCCGGCTTCTTCCGCAACCAGCTCTGCCTGTCGGTCGCCGGCTACCCATTTGCATGGCCACTGAGCTACCGGAAGACCACCGACACAGACATTGTTGCAATCGCGAACATCGACAACACGATCGTCATCGGCACCAAGAGCTTCGTCTACACATGCACTGGCAATGACCCGGCGAACTACTCGATGAGCAAGCCGGGTGAGCCCCAGGCCTGCACCTCGAAGCAGAGCATGACCTACTTGGACGGCTACGGCGTCATGTTCGCGTCGCCCGATGGCTATCAGGTTTGCCAAGGTTCGGCTGGCAACGTGAAGAACGCGACCGAGCTGATCTTCACCAAGGACCAGTGGAAGGCACTCGACCCGACCTCGATCATCGCGGCCGTGCACGATGGTGTGCTGCACTTCTGGTTCACCGGCACCAGTCCTGCCGCAGGCTACGCCTACGACGCCAAGCAATCCGGATTCGGCCTGATGAGTCTGGCCTACCATGCCATCGCAGCGCACGTGAACCCGATCCGGGATGCGCTCTACCTTGTGCTCGACGTGAACAGCGAGCCGACAGATGGCGCGCTGCCGATCGCCAGTTCAGCGGTTGCGGCAAGCACAACCACGATCTACGAGTTCAACGCGCACGCGACAAGCAAGATGGTCTACCGCTGGCGCGGGAAACTCAATCTGATGCCGCACCCGACCACGTTTCACTTCGCCAAGGTCGAAGCCAATGACTTCACGAACCTGATCGCCAGATTCCTGGTGGACGGCACGCTGCTGTACCAGCGAGTCATCGCCAGCGCTTCGGAGTTCCGAATCCCTGAAAGGCTGGCGCAAACATCAGTCGAGATGGAACTGATCGGAAGCTCGAGTGTCCGTTCGATGCAAGCCGCGCAGAACGTTGACGAGTTGAACTGACATGGCCACTGGCGGCATTGGAAGCCCAGCGATCCCGACGCCGCGCCAGCTCGAACTGGCCGCGATTCAGCAGGCCATAGACAACATCCGGGCGCGGTTCCAGATCGACGAGACAGAGTTGCGCAGGCTGCTCCAACTCATCGGAGCCAACAGCACCCTTCAAACGCTGGCCA
>Ga0213917_1000132_pt1 | contig 16790 bp, 21 predicted proteins | sample McNCre117MG_FD_161051 | JGI IMG/M metagenome (GOLD analysis project Ga0213917, IMG submission 161051) | Freshwater microbial communities from McNutts Creek, Athens, Georgia, United States - 1-17 MG | ecosystem: Environmental > Aquatic > Freshwater > Creek | place: USA: Georgia | collected... | reverse complement strand
TAGTGTGTACTAACCGTGGTGCAGTATTAACTGCAGGTTCGTTATTAACTGTAGCAAGTATTACTGGTTATTGGGAATAATAAAAAGGAAGAATATGATTGAATCAAAATCTATATTATCAGTTAAGCATGAACATCATTCAGCTATTTCTGATATTACATATAAAACTAGAGAGTTTGGCAGGGATGAGATATCTATCACATTAGATGCTGATACAGATTATATTTATATTGGATATCATAAACCAATTAACTGTTTTTATGTAAACCATAATAGTAATGGATTTCAAGAGGCTGTATCTACTTTAAAATATTGGAACGGTTCCGCTTGGACTGACGTAACTAACTTAGAAGATGACTCATTAGGTGTTTCTAGGAGTGGTTTATTAAGATGGAATAGAGAACTATCTGGACAAGTAGAAAATACTGTAGATAGTGTAAGTAAATACTGGTATAAACTCAGTACATCAGTTAATAAAGTTAATATGAAACTATCAGGTATCAATATTACATTTGCTTCTGATTTTGATTTAAGTTTAGAGCAACCATACGCAACACAAAGTGAGTTTCTTGCTGGTCAAACTAGCCATATTCTTATTCATGCTTCTGTTAGAAATGAAATAGTCCAGTATTTTAGAGGTAAGGATTATTATAAATTAGACTCTAACGGTCAGAAACAAGACATAACACCGTGGGATTTATTAGACATTGGTGAGGTAAATCAAGCCGCTATTATGCTCGCTTTAAGTAAGATATTCTTTAATTTTAGTGACTCTAAAGATGATGTATGGTCTTCTAAAGCCTACGAATATAGGGCTAGATACCAAAAGTTTATTGATAGAGCGGCCTTAAGTATTGATTTTAACGACAATGGTATTGCAGATGTTGGAGAGACTAAAACTGCTAAGATTAATACTTTCTTTTTCAGTAGATAATAACAAGTATATATTAGGGTAAATATGATTGAAACATTGACAGGAAATATATATACGAGAGTTAGTGGGGTGTTAGGTAACACTTTTACTAAGCTTTCATTTATTTCTGATTTATCAATGAATAAGATGAATCAATCATCTAAAAGATATGGCATTATTCCTAAATCTGCATCTATAACAGATGGTGTGATGCAAGGTAATACTATAGACCAGACTTTCGAGTTTATATTAACCGATGGATACTCTAACGGGGCATTAGCGCAGTTAAATGATGAATTAAAGATGCAAAGAATAGTAGAGCTACAAGATAAAGCTTTATTAATTTATCGAGACTTACAAACTAGTAGAGTTAATCTAAGTAGCTCAGTCATGTTAGTTCATAGTCTTAGAATAAATGATACTGAGTTTTTAACAGAAGATAAAGTAGCTGTAGTTAGATTTGAAATAATTATTAAATATAAAGTATAACCGAGGATTAAAAAATGGCATATGTAACAAAACAGAATACGAAAGTATTCATTAAAAAAGAAAGTACAGAAAACATCTACGCTGCGCCAACTACTGGAACAGACGCTTTACAGGTTATTGATATTGAAAATAAACCGTCAAGAGAAATGCTTGAAAGAAACGTACTTGGACAAGGGATTGGCAAAATAGCTCCTAGAGTAGGTGGAAAGTCTATATCAGGCTCTTTAAGCTTGTTTATGAAAGCAGCCAGTACCCCAACAAGCGTCAGTGAATCAGAAGTCTTATTGGAGTCATTACTAGGCTCTAAACGCTCATCTACAAGTATCACTAGTGGTTCATCTCATACAACATCAGTTATCAATGTTTCTTCTACTACTAATTTACATGTTGGTGATACAGTAATCTTAAAAGTAGCTGGAGCATACCATGCTTCTCCTATCGCTTCATTAATAGCTAATACAAGTATTACGTTAGCAATTCCTGCAGCTTCTGCACCTGCTAATGGTACAGTTATTGAAGCGTTTACTACATTTGTTCCTACTAATTCAGGTCATCCAAGCTTTTCAGTATCTACTTACTACGAAGATGCAATATTAGAAAAAGCTATCGGTTGTAAAACCTCTAACTTATCCGTTGATGGATTTGAATCAGAAAAACAAGCTTCATTTAAATTTGGATTTGAAGGTTTAAACTTTGATAGACTTCTATCAGCTCCGGCATATTCACCAAGTTTCTCTACTTCTGATACTCCACTTATAGTAGATGCTTGTATTATCTTGGATGGTGTTGAACAAAACATATCTAAATTTACTTTATCAATTGAAAATAAAATTGGTATGTTGACTAATACGTGTGATGGTAAATTTGCTTCAAGAATTACTGAGAGATTAATTAAAGGCAGTATCAATCCTTATATGGATACGGCAAGTGTTGATTTCTTTACTAAGTTTAATACTAACACTTCTTTCTCTTTATTTATCAGTGCCCATAATCCTACAGCTACTACAGGAGAGTTTAAAGAGTCTGTTTCTTTCTACTTGCCTAACTGTAAGTTTACTGAGTTAGCATTAGCAGATTCTAATGGTAATTTACAAGAAGCTTTATCATTTAGTGTTAATACGATTAACGGCGAACCAGAAATTTATATCTCCCTAAGCTAATATTGCTAGGAGAAGCAGTAAATCTACTGCATTAATATAGAGGGAGCTAAAATGCTCCCTTTTTTATTTTAATTGACTTTCTTTTTTATATTTATCTCTAATCTTTTTACGTTTTATAATCTCTTCTTCTACAGTTATATTATCCTTATCATACATAACATTTACATAAGAAACTAAGATAAATGAACCTAAAAGTATATAAAGTAGTTCCATTATTTTTCCCCCGGTTTCTTAGTCACTTTATTCTTAGTACTTTCTAACTTATAGCTGATTTTACTTTTAGACTTTCTATTAGCTATAACTACCATCATTATAGTTTTAGTATATTCTTGCATGGCTACTAACTTCTCTTGGTCATCTCTAGCACATTCAATCTCATCAATAGCTTCATTCATTAGATTTTTAAAAAATACCTCTTCTCCGTCAACTCTTATTTTAGATAGTAGATTACTAATTTCTGTAGTAGTCATTTCAATATCATTAAGTAACTCGATTGATTGTATCATTTTTGCTCCATTTAAAATCGAATATGTATCTCTATTTTGTGCATTATTATTTAAATAAAACTCTACTTTCTTTTCTTCGTAATCATCTCCAAACGCTTTACGATGAAGCGAATCTTTTTTATTAAAAGAGCCAGAATAATACTCATCTATAAAATTAATCATAAAATCTTTATCTTTACCTTTAAGACTGGATAAGTAATCCATATCTACATACTGTTTTACATTCTTCCTAACTCTAACCCATTTTAATTTCTTCTTAACCATTAGTAACCTCTATAGGTTTAATAAATGATAAACTTAATATAGATGTATAACCTAAAATAAAACAGTCAAACATAGATAAAGAGTGGTAGTTAGCTAGTAGAATTCCTAAACTATTAAGAAAAATTATAATAGCCGTGAGATTGTTTTTACTTAATATTTCTTTTAGTGTTTTCATTGTTCCTCCAAATAAAAGTAGGAAGCATAATTACTTCCTACATACTATAGCGAATTTTAATGTTAATTTAGTAAAGTTTTTTAATCCATCTATTATTAGCGTCTAGTTGCATAGGTATAAATAAAGGGATAGAATTAATTATAAGTCCAACACCCAGAATAGGTTTTCGCTTAATAAACTTTGCATATTCAAAAGCATAAGCGTGCCTATCTATTAAGCACCCAGTATTGAATCCAAATATCAAATGTTTACTATTAGCACTAAAACTAATTCCGGCATAAGAATGAATATGACCTATTACAGTAGATTGCATATTCTGTTCTGCGGCTTTTAAAGCTCCACTAGCACCGCTAAATCCTGTACCATGCTCGTATATTACTCCATCTACTTCGTGGGAATCTGCGATTTCCCAATCTTTAGGAGCCCGTATAATCTCTTTAAAAGACTTAAATAGCTCAGTAGGTAGACCAAACTTAAACCCCCGTCTAAACGGTAATAAATCATGATTTCCATTACATAGTTTAACTTTAGGGAATAGTTTATAAAATGGTTGTGCTTGTTTAATTACCGATTGCAACTCATCAGAGGGTGAAAGTCCATTTGGGGAATGGTCGTGCATAGAAATCCCATGGAAGTCCAGAAAATCACCCATACAAACCACTATATGAGGTTTATAAACTTTCTTAATCTCTGTTAAAAATGCTAATGCGTCTTGGTGTTGAAACGGTAAGTGCATGTCTGGGATTGCTAATACTGTTGCCATAAAATCTCCTACTGTAATGTTGACGTTAAGTCATATGATGTTAATAATCTTTCTTCTAATGTTTTAATGTATATGTCTTGTGATTCCAATCCTTCATAAAAAGACATGCAGATATCTTTTAAAGTTTGTAAGTCATTACAAGAATCAATTGCTAATTTAGCTAACTCTATGTCTGTTTTATTTATCGTCTTCATTTTCTTCTCCTTCTTTATTAATAATATTAATCATTGCAATAATTTTAGACTGAGCATCATCTATAAGCTTTAAAATCTCTTCTTTAGTTTCCATAAATACCTCCGTGTTATTTAAGTTTTTTAGTATATTTTCTTTTAGTACTAGGTTCTTTTAATCCTAATCTTGTATCCATAAGTTCTACATAAGTATCTTCATTCCAAGTTGAAGCTTCAATAGTGTCGTAGTCTTCTCTATCGTCTTCGCTGTTTTCAGATAATCTAGTATTTAATACTTTAGATTTACAAACGTTCATAATATCATTCTTTCTTCTGTACTCATCACGATAAACTTCTAAATGTTCTTCTTTTGTAGCACTTGACAGGTCGCCATTTTTATAGTAGTGTAAGTTAAAGTCACTAAGCCAAGCTGCATCCTCTGCACTAAGCTTATGGACATAACCACCTTTCGATGCGTCTATGTTGTCTACATAAGTACGTTCTGATTTTCTAAAGTTTTTTACATTTAAGCCGTATTGTGTTTTTTTCATAAGATACTCCTTTTTGAGAAGAATTATTTCTTCTTTCCTAAGTAGTTGTTAGATTTCGATATTTTATTTTCAAAATAATCAACTATTTTTGATATTCCTTTAATTTCAATGACTTATACAAAATTTAATTTTAGATTTGAACGTGTTTCCATGTTCTACCAGCCTTAATTGCATCAATGCAACCAAATGTTACATTAAACTCTTGGGCTAGTTTACTGACTTTAGTATTAGATTTAAGCTTAGTTTTGATTATAACTACCTGATTAGGGTTAAGTTTACGGCTTTGACGGTTCATTTTAATCATATGAGCTGCATTTTCAAGACGAGTACACCATTCTAAATTCTCTACTCGATTGTCTTGTCTATTACTATTTATATGATTTACGAACTCTAAGTTATTGAAATTATGAATATAACATTCGCTTACCATTCTATGGACTAAGAATGAACATATCTTACCATCTACGATTATAGTAGCTCTCATATAGCCGTTAGGCATCTTATGTAGCTTTCTATAAGCTTTAAGAATGGTAGAATAAACTCTTCCATCTTCTGTTACTAAATAATTTGTGTTTCTGAACTGTTTACCTTGTACTTCATTAATTCCTGACATAAATACTCCTTTTTGTTGTTGTGTAACTCTCTATAGTAATATTCAAGATATATTCTCTAAAAATAAATTAAATATTTTACTTTTTCTGTTGACAAAGTATCTTCTATTCTCTGTAGCGGTCTTAAGTAGTTGATTTATCTCATTATATTCTACAAATAGGCTTACTAGATACTCATCATCTACAATATCCATCAGTACACTTGATCGAAGACCAGTCATATTACAACATTCTCTAATCTCATTAATAAACCTATCAGCAAGGTTATTAAGTTGTATGTTTCTAGTTTCTATAGATTCATCTGAAAGTAGGGGAGATAATGCCAACCTTTTAAAGATAGGGTAATATTTATTATTAACCGTACAAGTATCTACTAAATGTTGAAAATGAGACTCCGTAAACTTAAGACATACAATAGACTCGTCTTTAGTTAAAAGACCATAATCAAAAGCAGACCAAAATAGGAAGTTGAAGTTTCTCGTCTTATCAGCATTTACCTCTTCTAAGGCACTTAATAAGGCTTTATAGGCTTCCTGTTCTGTACCATGTAGGGTAGTAGCCACATACCCATTTGGGGCCTCTCTAAGCTCTTTAAACGTCACTAAATCACTCTCTTTTATCTCTAGTTCAAACTTCATATATACCTCTTACATATCTATAGCAATTCCCATACTAATATCAGTTAAAATAATTTAAATAAAAGATTGAAATTTGTGCTAAATATTGCTATAGTATATTACTCCTTGCTGACATTCCTTCTCCTAAATTGAGGCTCTTAACTGAGCCTCTTTTTATTTGAGGATATTAACAAGTAATAGAGTCAACCCCCAGAGTAAGTGTGATGCAGACAACGGGGCTTAGACATTAAAAGATTTCCACTACAATTAGGCTAGCTGAAACAATGTTAAGGTGGCTTCTCGAAAGAGTGATTAAGGCAGTGGGTAGTTGAGTTTAGACCAAAGGACGCTGAGACTGATGCTAGCAGAGCTATAAAACAGTGAACAGTACCAACCTAAACAAAGTTATGGGTGTAAGTAGGGCGCAATCCTCACCTGAATACGGAAAGCGTATTAGGTAAAAAACAGTTGAATATGTAGCGCTAGGTATGAATTACTAGGAACTTCAACCACTAATCTTTTAACGTATCCAGAATGTAGATACAATAGTATTGCAACGTAACTGGATTAAACTTAGAGTGTATATTCCTTAACTCTAATGTTCAAATAGGTCTTCATAAGCCTAGCTATGTCAAAAATCAATAAATAACAAGTATTAGCGTGTGGGATGTTCCTACTAACTGATACATAGTATGTAGAGGGTATATGACAGAAGATGATAAATGGTTAAATGTTACTAACAGTGCTAAGTTTATAACTGATGCAGATGGTAATGAATATGAAATTACACATAAAGCTACTAAGCTTGATATATTTAATTATATTTCAACTGTACTTGAAGTAGTAGAGAAGAATGGCACTAAGACTGATTGCATTAAAACATTATGCAAGAATCATCCAATCAATACCCGACAAGCTAATGAGTATTACAAGAAAGCAATGCTTCAACTTGAAGAAGACTTAAATGATGACGTTAAATCTGTTAGGAATAAACGTATAAAATCATTAGAGAAAGACGTTAAAGAAGCATATAATAACTACTACTTAGCAGAGAAAGAAGCCGATAAGGCTACTTGGTATAAAATATATTTAGATACTAAAAAGATGTTAGATACATACTATCCTAATGGACTTAAACCTGAACCATTAAGTACTGACCTAAACATAAACTTAAACTATTCACCAACAAGAAACTCCAATGAGTAGGATTGATATTCAATTACTTCCGCATCAATGGGAAGCATTACATTCATCTCAGAAACAGATACTACTACTAGGCGGTATTGGTTGCGGTAAATCAGCAGTAGGCGCACATTGGATACTAAAGAAGTGTGTAGAATCTCCCGGTAGTCAATTAGCTATTATGGCTAATACATATACACAGCTTATCAACGCTTCTGTAGCAGCATTTACCAATCTATTAGATGACCTTAAGATTCCTTATGAAAAAGTCCTATCTGGAAGTAAGAAATGTATAAGAGTGGGTAGTACTACTATCCTACTTTACAGTTTAGAATCGTACCAGAATATTAGGGGTATTGAGTTATTTGCATGTTGGATAGATGAAGTCTCATGGTCGTCATTAGAAGCTTTAAACGTAGTTAGAGGACGTATGAGGGGAAAAGGTAAGGGAGATATACAAATGCTACTTACTACTTCTCCATTAGGCTTTAATTGGTTATATGAAGAGTTTAGTATTAATAGGAAAGAGTCGATGCATATTATACATGCTAAAACTAAAGATAATATATTCCTTGTTGATGGATACTATAGTGACCTTGTTGAACAGTATGGTGGTGAATCATCTCCATTAGCTAGACAAGAGTTATTTGGTGAGTTTGTAAACTTAACTGCAGGTAGTATTTATAATCAATTTAAACGTGGCATAAATGTATTAGAATGTAAAGAGATAAATAGACAGTATCCTATATATGTAGCATGTGACTTTAACATTGGGAACATGAACGCAGTATATATGCAGTGGATTAATGGTATATTCTATGTTAGAAAGCATATACATTTAACTGAGAATAGTGCTGGTACTTATGAACTAGCATGTAAGATTAAAGAAGACTTAAAGGGTTATAATGTAATAGTTATTCCTGATAGTACTGGTAATGCCAGAAAGACAAGTAGTATTACTACCGACCATATGATTATGAGGGAACAGGGACTAAATGTTGTTGCTAGTAAGAACCCATTAATTATAGACAGACAGAATACAGTCAATATTGCTTTCCTTAAGAAGCAGTTAGTTATTGATGTAGCATGTACTAACCTAATCAAAGAGATAGAGACTCTAAGTAATAGAGACAAGGAAGGACTTGTATCTCATGCCGCTGTAGCTGTAGGTTACTGCTTATGGCATTTAGCACCATTACAACCTAAGACACGTCCTAGTAGTGCTAGAGAGTTTTATTAATAACAAGTATTAATGCAAGATGTTCTTGTGAAATGTGTAGTACACAAAGGGGATATATGAGCTATAGAATATATAAATGTACGGATAAAATAGAGATTAAAATAGAAGATATTAGTATCTTCATTAGTCCGTTAAGCTACCAACAAAAGATGAATATCAATGACTTACTACAGAAAGCATCCATGCAGGATACTAAATCTGCTATGGAAGTAGTTATTGCTACTTTTAAAGCTTCAATCAAGGGAGTTAAGGGATTAGTAGATGCTGATGGGTTAGAGTATGTTTGTAAGTTTGATGGTGATGAACTTAGTATGTCAACTATAGATGATTTATTAAACCTCCCAATTAGTAACAAGATATCTGCTGTATGTAGTAGCTTATTGTATGGCATACCAAAGGACAAGATAGTTGACTCTAACGGTAACATTATTGAAGGTGTAAGCCTGATACTAAAAGATAATGGTAAGAAAGAGGGAAACTAAAGAAGGGAGTATTTCTATTCAATATAATGATTGAGTATATATATTCCCAAGTAATGAAAGTAAGTAGTATTAGTAATGCAGACACCGCACTAATAACCGCACATTGGATGAATATTGTTGAAGAAGAGTTTCAGTGTAATAAAGTAGAAGAAGCTTACAGTAATAGGAATGATGCCGAGCTAGCTATTAAGATGCGTCGTATAAAGCACGGATGTGGCATTTTAAGCTCTTCTGTGAAGGTAGAGGTAGGGTACATAGGGTACCATTCTTGCTTATGCTATAAAGGCTATAAGCACCCTCTAATGAGTGGTATATTACAGCTTAGAGAAGCATACGAGAAGGGAGTATTACCATTTAGTGGAGGGATACTAGAACAACCGGCACAAGTTATGGAAATATTAAGTTTGATAAATAGGTTACACAGTGAGTACGAACTAGCACAGAGTAAGAAGCAGTTAAATAGGGAGAAATAATGTCTAATAATATACAGTTTGATATTAGTATTGCGTATAAAGACTTTGTAAATAGTATTAATAAAATGTCAGACTCAGTTAATGGGTTTGTAAATAAGAGTGTTACGGGGTTAGATAATACTAAGAATATAATAAGTAAAGATATACCTGCAGCAACAGATAAATCATCTGCCGCTATTAGTAACATGTCAGCACAAAGTAATAATAGTTTTAGTAGCATGACTGCCGGTGTGTTTGCTGGTCAATTAGCATTTGGTATATTCTCTCAAGCTGTGTCGTTTGCTAAAGATACTATCATAGGTTCATTGGGTGCATATGCTGAACAAGAGGATGCTGTAAATAAGCTTACCCAAGCTTTAAATGGTGTTAATGACGGTTCTGCTCAATCTGTAGAATCAGTAATGAATTTTAGTAGTGCACTAGAAGCTAACTCTAAGTTTGCTGATGATGCTATTGCTAAACAGGTGGCATTTGTTATTAGTCTCGGTGTTACTAAAACTAGGGCACAGGAGATAGTAACCGCTGCAGCTAACATGAGTGCCGTATTAGGTGGAAGCCTTGATGAGAACGTAGATAAACTTGGTAAGACTTTATCAGGTACTACTGGACGTTTAGGACAGTATATCCCAGAATTAAAGAATCTTACTGACGAACAGTTAAAAGCTGGCGCAGCTGCTGATATAATTAATAAGAAATGGAGTGGGGCATCTGCTAATGATATTAAGACTTATTCAGGTTCCGTTGCTCAATTAAGGAACGCATTTAATAATCTACAAGAGACGATTGGTGGTGCAATAATTAACTCTAACTTGTTCAAAGGTGCATTAAGTTCTACTAAAGGGTTAGTGGATGATATCAATAAGGCATTAGAGTTACAAGCTATTAAACAGAGAGCCGTAAATGGTGAACAGACTAAAGGTAGTAGAACTGTAGAACAGCTAGCTAATGACCATAAGATACTTAAAGCTGAGTTAGATAAGATTACCGGTGAGATTACTAACGCTGATAGTCACGGTATATTTAATATTTTTTATCCAACTGCGTTACTTAAACAGCAGAAAGAAGATATACAAAAACAGATTAATGATTTAGATGCAATACTATCAACCGCAAGCAGTAAAGACTACACTATTAAAGGTGATCCTAAAATAGTTAAAGAGCTTACTAAAGAAGAGATAGCAGCACAAAAGACTATCATCCTTAATCACCAAAATATGATTAATGAGAAGTATAGAATCACTGAGGAAGGAAATAATAATTTACTTGAACTACAACATAAAGCTGATATTGATAATCAAAACTTAAATATTGAAGCTAGTGATATTACTTTAGCACAGAAACAAGAAGCTTATCAAGCTGTATTAGAACAAAGATTAGCACAAGAACAGGCTGATTTAGAAGCAAAACAGGCTAATCAAGCATTAGAGCTTCAGTTAGTATATGAACATGAGATGGCAAAGGCTCAGATAATATTCGACTCTAATGAAAGAAAGAAAGCTACACAAGAAGCACAAGACAAGTACACTTTAGGTAAGGCACAACTTGCCTCTAAACAGGAAGTTGACTTAGTAACATTAAATAGCGCACAACAGAAAGCCGTACTTGAGATGAGTAATAAGAACAAGAAAGAGTTAGATGCTCAGAATGTAGCTAATAGAAGAGATACACTATCTACTATCTCCACACTAAGTAAGTCTAGTAATAAAGAGTTAGCTATAATCGGTAAAGCTGCCGGTATAGCTCAAATTGCAATTGATACTCCAGTTGCTATTAGTAAAGCATTAGCCGCGTTTCCTCCACCTTATAACTTCATTGCTGCAGGATTAGTCGGTACTGCAATGGCTGCACAAGCTGCTAACATAGCAGGGCTACAGTTTGAACAAGGCGGTATTGTTCCGGGTAGTTCGTTTACTGGAGATAATGTATCGGCACAAGTAAACTCCGGTGAGATGATACTAAATAGACAACAACAAGCTAACTTATTTAATATAGCTAATAATGGTGGGAATAATAACTCACAAGGTATTATTGACCGTCTTAGTAGTTTAGAACAAGCAATATTAAGTCGCCCTATGGTGTTAGTTGCAGATGATAATGAAATTGCAAGGTCTACTAGTCGTGGTGTTATGAATGGTATTGAAATTGGGAGAAGTAGATAATGAGTAATGTAATATTTGGTAATGATAATTTAATAGATAATGCTAATATTAGTATTATATCTGGTACAGGTAACGTACAGTTTCCAATTAATAATATTAAACATCCATTTAGTACTAAAGTATTTAGGTCTACTACATCCTCGGTTAGTATATTAGTAGATACTCTTGCTGCTAATAATGTAAATATTATCATGTTAAGAGGTTCTAACATTGAAGGGTTAGGGTTTACTAGTGCATCATTTCAAGGAAGTGCTACTACTACGTTTAGTGGTTCTGATACTAGTATTGATATATCAGCAGAACATAACTTTGCTTTTAAAGAAATAGCTACTACAAACTTGAGATACTGGAGATTAACGTTTACTGGAACTAGTTATGTTGAACTTAGTAATATATTCATAGGTGAGAAAGTCCAGATGAGTGATAATAACTTATCACAAGGGTTTAGTTACCAATTAAACACAAATAGTAAAACTACTAAAAATACTTATGGTCAACGATTCATAGACCAGTATGGTACATCCAAGATATTAACAGGAGATGTAAAGTATGCCAATGCTACTGAGTTTAGTCAATTACAAGATATTCAATTAGCCCACGGTGAAAATAGTCCTATTTGGTTTATCTTAGATAATAATAATGACCTAGGGATTACTAATTCTAAGTATATGTTTAGTGGTATGTTCTATATGAAAGATTTAATATGGAAACAGTCCGCACATGGGCTATTTGATGTTAATTTATCGCTTGAAGAGGCGGTATAACATGACAATACTTGCTACAAGACAGTTTAATAATAATGAACCAATATCACATAAGATTTACATAACTAGAAACACTACTATCGCAGGTGCTAGGGTACATCTACTAAAAGTTGGTAGTATCTCTGGTGCTATTATTACTATGGATGTAAAAGTTAATGGTAGTATTATAGCTTCTAAAGTACGTTCTAATGCCGATTTAAACGCATTAGGAACATATTGGCATGGGTTACTATCCTTTGAACTTCAAAGCCCCTGTAATGTCAAAATAGACCCTTTAAACAGCGAGTTACTAGTAGAGTTTATCTTTACAGTGTCGAGTTATACTAACTCTAATACTAATTACCTAGCATTAGTACATGAAACTAATCCAACTACCCCACTTAGACATGATGTATCAGCATCTTACTATCCTACTTATGGGGTAAGTGATGCTACTGATGTATGGAATAATCCCTATGGATTTGAGCTTTACACACTTTAAATAACAAGTATAACAAGAAATCTTAATTAAAATAAGGATAAAATATGTCAAATAAACGTGTATCTTTTGATGATGGTTTTACAACCTCAACGGCTCCAGCGGCAACAGTTCCAACTACTGCGGATGTAGTTTCAAATACTCCAGCAGGTAATATATCTTCTACAACGGTTCAAGCGGCTATTAACGAGTTAGATTCTGAGAAACAAGCCTTATCCGAAAAGGGTAACGCTAATGGATATGCTTCCCTTGATGGTAGCGGTAAAGTACCATCTACACAGTTACCATCTTATGTTGATGATGTTTTAGAATATGCTAACTTTGCATCTTTACCGGGTACAGGTGAAACTGGTAAGATTTATGTAACTCTTGATACTAATAAAACTTATAGATGGTCAGGTTCGGTTTATATTGAAATTAGTCCGTCAGCAGTTACTTCCGTTAATGGATATACTGGAGCAGTTACTTTATCTAAATCAGATGTGGGATTATCTAATGTAGACAATACATCTGATGCTACTAAAAATGCTGCAACTGCAACGTTAACTAATAAAACTTTAACCTCGCCAGTTATAAACTCCCCAACAGGAATAACCAAATCTGATGTTGGTCTTAGTAATGTTGATAATACTTCTGACGCTACAAAGAATAGTGCTACAGCCACACTTACAAATAAGTCTATTTCGGGTATAAATAATACTCTTACTAATATTTCTCTTACTTCAAGTGTTATTGGAATTTTGCCTATAGCAAATGGGGGAACAAATAATACTTCGTTTACCGCACTATCTGGTAATATTGCTCCTATCATTTATTTTGATGGTAGCAAGTTAGCAACAGATGCAACCGCATCCCATTTAGGTTATGATACTGTTACAGATACAGTTTATACTAGTGCGATTAATATACAAAATACTACTACACAAACTGCTAAGTTTACTAATACTTCTGCATCGGGTCCTACAGCTGGAGCAGGTATGCAAGGCTATTCTGATGATGGGGCGGCATTAGCAACTGGTGACAGATTAGGATTTTATGCTCTTGGTGGTAGTACTAATGCTTCACATACTACAACAAACTCTATTGCATTTACTGGATTAGCTACTGAGAATTGGGGAGCAAGTAATGCAGGTTCTAAAGCTCAAATTGAAGTAACTCCAAATACAACTACTACAAGAACAGTAGCAATGACTATCGACCAATCTGGTAATGTTGGTATTGGTTCTGCTATTACTTCACCTTCTAACAAACTTCAAGTTGCAGGTACAATTGAATCTACTACTGGTGGATTTAAATTCCCAGACGGTACTACACAAACTAGTGCAGGTTTAATAAATCCTATGACCAGTACTAATGATTTGATAGTTGGCGGTGCTTCTGGTGCTGCGTCAAGACTTGCCGTAGGAAGTGAAGGGCAAGTACTTAGTGTCTCTGGTGGTAACGTTGCATGGGCTAATGGTGGTTCTGGTTCTGGTAGTTTAAATACACTATTCCAATTAACAGGGGCAGACCAAGCATCTTGGACTAAAGGTAATTCAGCAACATTTCTCGCTTCGGGCACACTAGCTGGAACATTTACACAAGAAACAGGTTCGCCGTTACAGGGCACACAGTCTTATAAATACGTACAAGCTACTTCTATCAATGACTGGTTAGCTTCACCAGCTCAAGCAGTTGATATACGTTACCATGGGCAACAAGCATACTTCTCTGCCGTATATTCATATGATGGTGCTTCTACGGATATTAAATTTGTAGTATATGACGTTACTAACAGTGCTATTATTTCATCATCAACTGATTATGTAGTTGCAACTAACGGAGCAGTATCTACGGCTGTTATTGGTGTAATTATCCCATCTACTTGTACAAGTATCAAAGTTGGTATGCAAGTATTAACTTCAAATAGTGGTAAAATACTAAGATTCGACTCTCTCCAACTCTCTCTCGACATAGGAGCAATTACTAACGTAGCTAACCTTACAGACTGGACAAGTTATACTCCTACATTCACTGGTTTTGGCACTGCTGCATCTATAGAGTTTTTCTACAGAAGAGTGGGTAATAACTGTGAGATTAAAGGTAGATTCACTGTAGGTACTGCAACAGCCACAGAAGCAAGAGTATCACTACCTACTGGATTAACTTCACAAGGTACTTCTATCATACCAAGTTTAGTAATATGCGGATATGGTTCTGCTGCAGGCGCTAACACTACTGACTTTGGTGGAAAAACTGTACTTATTGAACCGTCAGTATCGTATGTAACATTCGGAGAGATAAGCGCAACTACTAACAGCAGTACAACTAAACAAAACGCTAATGCAATTACAGTTTCATCTGTTATGTTCCAATTCAATGCGTCAGTACCTATCCTCGGTTGGGATAGTTACAACTCCAACGTCATTGTACCTGTCAACCAAGTATCATCTGACACTATGAACTTTGTATTTCAATCTACAGCATTAACTGGTAATGAGGCAGTTGGTACATTTAATACATATACATATGCAGCAAATACAAACACTGCAACAATTGCAACTTCTGCACCAACACAAACTACAACATCAATGGCAACTGATGGACCTAGGGTATATGGTAGAGCATTTAATGCAACATCGGCAGCAGCTTCACCAGTAAGGATAGACATAGTAGTAGGTAAAGGGTTAAAGAATATAAACTTATCTGCATACGGTACAGCAGGCAAAGTCAACCCAGCATCTTATGATGTAATGTACGATGGTTCGCCCGTTACTGAGTATGGTACGAGAGTATTTTATAATGAAACTACTGGTATTTTAAGTTTAAACGGAGGGGTAACTGGGGGGGGTGTTACTGCTTCACATAGTGCCGGTCTTGGTCTTGATGGTACGGTATGTCCTTCTGTATACTTCGTAATTAACGCTGCAAAAACCCCGTCTGCTGCTGCATTACCAGTATTGCTACCTAAAATTGCTTATTTGAGTGAAGTACAAACAAGCGGTACAAACGGAGGAGCATCAACTGCCGCAACTTACAACGTTAGGACATTAAATACCATAGTAGATTCTTTTAGTATCGTAACAAGTTTAAGTGCTAACTCTTTTACATTGCCGGCCGGGACATATAAAATCACTGCATCAGCTCCAGCATATCAAGTAAACTCTCACAGAATAAGAATAAGAAATACAACAGATTCTACTTCGGCGGTATTAGGTTCTTCCGAGTGGGCACAATCAGGGGGAACAATTCAAAATCGTTCTGTTTGTTCTGGTGAGGTAACTATTACCGCCGCAAAGGCATTTCAATTACAACACTACACACAATCTACAGTAGCAACAAATGGATTAGGTAATGCAGCTTCGTCGGGTGAATCAGAGATATTCAGTGTTGTAGAGATACTAAAAATTAAATAATGGAGATTAAAATGGATATAGCATTAAAGATAAGTAAGTATTTAGAGAAGCATAAAGATAAAAGAGATGAAAATGACTCTCTTAATCTTGTAGAAGGTAACATTGTAGGGTGGGATTTTGTAAATGTTCCAATGCCTACAGAACAAGACCTAGCAGATGCAGAAGCAGAGATAGTGGCATTAGAGGCTCGTAATAGCCTTTTAAAGGCGATTGAAGCACTAGAGGCTAGCATTACCCCTAGACATATGAGAGAAGCGCTTATAAGTGGCAATATGAGCTTTATAGAGGGTGTGGAAGCTCAGATTGTAGAGTTAAGAAGTAAACTATAAGGATAATATGGCATATAATACATTTAGTGAATATATTCAAGCATCAAGTTCAGAGAAGATACTTCTAGC
>Ga0213917_1000131_pt1 | contig 16802 bp, 25 predicted proteins | sample McNCre117MG_FD_161051 | JGI IMG/M metagenome (GOLD analysis project Ga0213917, IMG submission 161051) | Freshwater microbial communities from McNutts Creek, Athens, Georgia, United States - 1-17 MG | ecosystem: Environmental > Aquatic > Freshwater > Creek | place: USA: Georgia | collected... | reverse complement strand
ACCATGCTGGCCGGTAGTCAGGAGCACAGGGATTACCGCGCCATATTCTTCGTCGAACATGATTACCTCGCGTCATCCCAATTAGGCCGGGACAGTCCATAAGGATTTGGTAACACCGGACGAATAACTTCCGGAATATAAATCGGATCACTCCCAGAGTCGCCAATAGCCAGCATAAGCGCTTTGTACGGCTGTGGAGTGGTCCACTCGCCACCGATGCAGGCCGAGAAGCCCATAAACACGCCAGACGCATCGTATTGAGGCTGAACGGTCATGGCATATACCCTGCCAAGCGCAATCCTAGAGCGACCAGGGAGAGCGCCAGGGCAAAACCGGTGATAATGATTAGAGCGAGCATGGTTGTTCCGAGACGTGAGCATCCCATTCGCGGCGGGAGTAGCTTTTTACTGCGCCTACAGGCCCGTACCAATGCGCCCAGCACTTAGTACAGCAGCGGTTTACAATGTTTTCGAAGCTGGTCCATTCGGCATTTATCGCACGGCGATGATCCATATTCGCAATGGCTGGCATAGTGCAGTTACAGGTTATATTTTGCTGCGTTTGCATCTCAGTTACTCCAATAATGGCCATCCGTGGCCGTGGGTGATTGTGCTGGTTATCGTTTTTCAATGCCATAAAGATAAGCAACAAACGGACGATGGAGGCCGGACACAATTCCTTTCACAAAAAGTCCATTTTTTTCGCGAACAATTTTATATGGCTTTTTGGCACTCAATCCCTCAGCCGTTGCCAGCGCAATCACATCACGCGAGGCTCTCTCAACCTGCTTGTACATTCCACGCTTGTCGCAGTTTTTAAATACACGACGGACCTCGGCTACCGCGACTGATCTATCATTTAGAATATCAACAGCGCGCAAGATTGTTTCACGTGCCATCTTGATGCTATTTTGGTGTGTGATTGTGTGCATTTTCGTTACCCTCAGTAGTTACAGTTAATAATTCGGTGGTGACGATCCCTCGTCATCCGGCTATGCACTTCTTGGCAGTTACCGGCCGCCTCCTGCTCCAGTGGAGATATTAAAACACACATGATAAAGCAAAACAACTGATCCTTTATACAGTGCTTTATTATCGCGGTGCAGCAAAAGAAAAAGCTTGCTTTATTGGAAATGATAGAGCAAGATGCACCCAAGTTAAACGGGAGAGCGGAAATGACTTTGCAAACAACTTTGATAGATGGCACTAAGGTTCTGGCAAAGCTCTACAAGGGCGAGCCTTCGGCACTTACCTATGCTAATCGCACGCAAGCACAACGCGCCGCATTACTAGTTGGCGGAGAAGTTATTCGCCGGGGTCGGCCGTTCTTAGTGCGGGTTGTGGCGAATGTGTGATCTTTGTGATAGCGATGAGATCGCTCGTCTTAATGCAAGAGGCGTAGTCCGCAGAAAAGCGGATGAGTTGAAAAGCATTGCTAAGTATTTTGATTTGCTTGCGGATGGGGATTCAAAGCCTCATGGGGAAGAGGCTAAAAATCGCATGATACAAATCAGAAATATGATTCGTTACCTGGTGGCGGAATGGCTATGACTAAAACTAAAGCCCAATGCGGCCGAATGGGCGGCCTTGCTGCTAAAGGCACCCCCAAGAACATGACCAAGCGCTCAAAGCGCGCCAAGGCTTTAAAGGCATGGGCTACCCGTAGGGCCAAGAAGGTAAAGCCATGAGTGATGATGGAAAAGTACGGGCAATGACAGAGGATGAGTTAAGGCTCTATGCTGACAAAAGAGCGTTTCGACGCAATTAAGGCTGAGCTTGACACTAAGCAAAATCCTAGTCCTGAGATCATTCTCAGGATGCATCCTGGCTGGTGCGCTATTTTAAATAGGGAGCTGCGCCCGCCGAGAAGCCAATCCCATCGGCGGAAAATTGTAAAGCAAATGAAAGGTAGAGCGCCGTGAGTCAAGCTAGCTGGATAGATGCGCTGCATGATCGTCTCCCGTCTACAGATGGAAAGATACTCGTATGGAACCCAGAAATAGGCGTAGTAGCGTGTAAGCATGATTATGGCGAATGGGTGGATGTGATGGATAAAGTCACTGTCGAGTTTCGTTACTGGATGCCAGCACCAGAAGGGCCTTTTTATAGTGAGCTTAAGGTTTTGCCTACTGACAAACTGGTATAAATGATGAACGAACTAGCTATGCACGCTCACTGTATTTAGCTATGATCTCACCGGGCTATAGGCGGGACCCCGGCCAGGATTAAGAGGCTTGCTCCTTAGAATCCCCCGCATCGTGGCCCCAAAATTCACACTATGAATGCAGTTATAGAGCAAGAGCCACAAACCGCTTATGAAAGCCTCAATCGTCGAGAGCAACGGTTTGTTGATGCATTCGTTGGCGGAGAAACAGCCGCTGCTGCACTGCGGCAAAGTAAGGTAGCTGGAAACAATAGCACACAAGGCCGTGTTTATGCCCATAGATTGCTTAAAAAACAACATATTAGGGATGCAGTCAAAGAAAGAACTATCATTGCTGTACATGATGCTGGTGCGCATACTGTGGCTGTTATGCGCAATATGGCTGCGATGGCTACTAGCGATGTTAGGAAGATATTTAATGCCGATGGATCTGTTAAGAGGCCGGATGAACTCGATGAGGCAACCGCACTTGCAATCAAATCAATCGATGTTGAGCAGATTAGCACTGAGGGCTTACAAGGTACTCGATACAAATATCAGTTTTGGGACAAGGCTAAAGCCGGTGAGTTTATTGGGAAGTCCATCGGACTATTGCAGCCAGCTACGATAAATGTCGATGCCCGAACAGTTACCGTTAACCACTCTACAAACGGCGCAGAGGCTGTACAGGGAGCTGTTCGACTTTTGGAGCAAATTAGATCCCAAGGATTTAGTAGCTCAGCAACGGTTAGCGATCAGGACCGACCTGTACTTTCTATTGCGGTACGTGATGAGTCGAAAGGACATCGAGCACCCTTGGATGTTGGCGCGGATCAGGGAGGTGCAGAATGAGCCTGATGGCTATTTGGACTTGTGGGCGCGCGATCATCGCAAAAGCACGATTATTACCTACGCCAAAACCATCCAGGACATATTAGCCAGTCATGGCGATGACCCATTGCCTGAGTGGCAGGGGATGGAGCCGACGTTTGGTATATTCAGCCATACACGAGGCATTGCAAACGAGTTCGCGCGACAGATTAAGCAAGAGCTAGAGCAAAACGAGACGCTCAAGCTATTATTTCCTGACGTGCTCTATCAAAATCCCGAGCGAGATGCGCCACGCTGGTCGGTACAGAACGGCTTAACGGTTAAGCGTAAGAGCAACCCAAAGGAAGGCACTGTAGAAGCATGGGGCTTGGTCGATGGGCAGCCAACATCAAAGCATTTCAACGTGCTAATTTACGACGACGTAGTGACTAGAGAGTCTATTAGCACTCCGGAAATGATTAAGAAAACCACTGAGGCATGGGAGTTGAGTCTGAATCTAGGCGATAAAGAGCCACGCATGCGCGGTATTGGTACTAGATATCACTTTGCGGATACCTGGCGGGCGATCATTGAGCGCGGGGCGCTAAAGCCACGAATCTATGCAGCCACGGACGATGGGACATTGACGGGCAATCCGGTCTACCTGAGCCAAGAGCAGCTAAATACCAAGATTCAAAACATGGGGCCATACACAGCATCGAGCCAGCTATTGCAAAACCCTATTGCGGATAGTAAACAGACTTTTAAGCGCGATTGGCTAGAGCATCGATTCCAACCAGACATAAGCTGGGAGCCGATGACGCGCGTGTTGATTTGCGATCCTGCGAATGCCAAAACCAAAAAGAGCGACTACACCACTATGTGTGTGATCGGACTTGGCGAGGATCGCAATTATTACTTGCTAGACTTCCTGCGAGACCGGCTGAACCTCACCGAGCGAGCTAAAGAGTATTTTAGGCTGCACCGTAAATGGAGACCGCACAAGGCCGCTTATGAGCAGTACGGTAAGGATAGCGACATCCAGCACTTAGAGAGCGTAATGGCTGGCGACAAGGGCCGTGCGCCCTATCACTTTGAGATTGAAGCCGTTGGCGGCGCGCTATCAAAGGTTGATCGCATTAACAGACTGATACCTGTGTTAAACGATTCTAGGTTTTGGATGCCTGATACGCTCTTGCGGACCAATTCGGAGGGTAAGCTTGAGGATTTAATTTCGATATTGATTGAGCAAGAATTCTTGGCTTGGCCGGTTCCGGTGCATGATGACGGACTTGACGTGATCTCTCGCATATTCGATATCGAAGATTTGCAATTCCCGGAACCGGTAGTAGAGTCACGGCCAGAAGATCGATATGCACGCAAGAAGTCGCGCGGCGGCTGGATGAGTATATGAACCTGTACTTGCAATTACTGAACGAGGATAAAGGCGCGGTAGGCTATCCAAGACTGGCTGAGGAATCGCAGATCGTTAATCATGAGATTTTTCTGACCGCTTACTTCCCAGTAGTTGGTCGGCGTATTCGATTCGTCCGTGTTTTAGCTAACAATGTGGCCATTTGCGACAATGAAATAGAGGGAAACAAACATCTTGACGCAACTGGTATTATCACTGTCAACCAGCGGTTAACACTATCGGGTCACTCATGGCAGCCACTCAATTAGATACCCAAGTCACCGATACGGTAGACGACTCAGCCGAGAAGCAAGAAATTCTCGATGAGTTCAATCGCCGCTTTAAGCATTCAAAATCGCACTGGGCTGACTGGCGGACGGAAGCGCGGCTACTCTATGACTTGGTAGCCGGTAGGCAGTGGGACCCGCAGGACGAAGCAAAGCTGAAGGACGAGCTTCGCCCTATGGTCACGTTCAATGTGTCTGGAAAGTATATGGATGCCATCACCGGGCTACAGATCAATAACCGGCAAGAGACGCGTTTTTATCCACGCAAAGTAGGTGAGGCTCAGGTTGACCAATTATTAAATGGCGCTGTCAGTTGGTGCCGCGATGTTTGCGATCAGATCGATGACGAGACAGACGCGTTTTATGATGCGACGCTTACTGGCCTTGGTTGGATGGAGGGTTATTTAGATAAAGATCTGGATACGGCTGGCGTCCCGGCGGGTCAGCGCGTTGATAACATGGAGATGTTCGCCGACCCGTCAGCACGTAAACGCAACCTCGCCGACTCACAGTATGTAATTCGTATTCGCTTCATGGACCATGACGAATACAAAGACCTATTCGGCGACAGCGAGGGATATAACGACGAGACAAGAGAGTTTTCGGACCTATCAACCGATGATGACGGCATCGAACTGATTGAGGAGCCGCAAGATTACGAGAAAGGACCCGGATCAAGCAGCGCGATGGGTGCTAAGAAGACCAAGTGTGCTGTTGCTGACTACCAATATTGGAAACGCGAGAAGCGCTATACAGTCTCAGCTCCGGGGTATGGTGAGAAAGAACTAACAGAGGATGAGTTTGCCGCCTACGCGCCGTTTTTTGAGGCTGCAAAGATGCGCGGTGCGCCGATGCAGGTCCAAGCAATACGCCGCAAGGTGTATTACCGCGCCTTTATCGCTAATGGCAATGTAGGTCAGCATGGATTGTCGCCGTATCAAGAAGGCTTCACTTATCACGCCATTACCGGTAAGCGAGACCGCAATAAGAACGTATGGTATGGCATTGGTCGATCTATTCTCGATCCGCAGCGCTGGCTGAATAAGTTCTTTAGCACGATCCTATATACCATCATGAGCAACGCGAAAGGCGGCTTGATGGCGGAGGAGAATGCGTTTAAGGATTCCCGTAAAGCTGAAAGCGAATGGGCTAATCCAAACTCAATTACATGGCTGAAAGAAGGCGCTCTGCAAAAGGGCAAGATTCAGCCTAAGCCGCCCGCTGAATATCCGCAGGGTCTAGACAGGCTGATGGAATTCACCATGAGCAGCCTCCCACAGACAACGGGACTCAATGTTGAGCTGATGGGGTTAGCGAACCGCGATCAATCTGGCGTACTAGAGTCGCAACGTAAGCAAAGTGCGATGGCGGTTATCGCCTGGGCGTTTGATTCGATGCGTCGTTACTACAAGAGCATCGGTAAGCAGCAAGCGCGGTATGTGATCGATTACATGCCAGAAGGTACGCTAGTGATGATTAACGGCGAAGAAAGCCGCCAATACATCCCGCTCGTCAAGAGCAGCATGCCGATGAAGTTCGACATTATTGTTGACGAAGCGCCGACCAGTGCCAACATGCAAGAGCGTGTGTGGGCGGTCTTGCAGCAAATGATCCCGATGGCATTGCAAGCGGGGATGGCGATTCCGAAGGAAGTATTAGATTACTCGCCGCTACCTGCCGATCTTGCGCAGAAGTGGAAGAAAGCCCTTGAGGGCGATCCTGCGATGGCGCAGCAAAAGCAATCGATGAATCAACAGATGATGATCGCAACGCTAAAGAATCTCTTAGCTGAAGGCTATGAGAAGCAAACGCAGGGTCAGTTGAACCTTGCGAAAGCCTCAGAAGCGGGGTCGTCTGGTGATTTGAAGCAGATGCAAGCAGTAGAGCACGCCTCACACGCAGGTGCGATGCAAGCTCATCCATTTGGTTAGCAGGCCGGAGAGAACATGAGCGAAGTATTAAGTGATTTGGATACGATTGTTGAAAGCCCTACTATTGATGCGCCGATTGCAGAGAGTGCTGCACCAGAAGCGAAGGCAGAGCCTGTCAAAGAGGCGGTAAAAGAACCTGAGCGTAGCGTTCCTCTTGCCGCCCATCTTGAGGAGCGCCGACAATATAAGGCAGAGATTGAAGCAGAGCGCGCCTCTCGTGCTGCATTGGAGGCGCGTCTTGCTAAGCTTGAGTCGCCACCCGCTGCGCCAGTCCCGCAACCTGAGTTTATTGAAGACCCTAAAGGGTATGTTGATCATCGCGTGCAAGCGGCGTTAGATCAGCTTAATTCCGTTAAACAGGAAGTCGATAAGACGGGGAAATCGGCAGAGCAAATTGCTACAGAGACCCGTTACAACCGGTTTATGTCTGATTTGCAGACGACCGAAATGCAGTTCAAAGCGGCAACGCCTGACTATCTGGATGCGTTAAACCATTTGCGAACGGTTCGCGCCACTGAGATTCAGTTAACCTATCCGAATGCCACGCAGGAACAAATTATCGAAGGATTGCGCCGTGAAGAGCTTGGCCTTGCGCACCAACTCATGCAAGCGGGTCGAAACCCTCATGAAGTGGCATATCAGTTAGCAAAGGCGCGTGGGTATACGCCTAAAGGCGCTGCGCCAGCAGTTCCGAACGTTGCCGGTAAGACGCAATTACCGCCTGACCAGACGCTAGGTAGTGGTGCTGGTTCTCCCAATGCAGGTGATAATGCGATTCCAGAAGGTGAAGAATTCGATTTAGCGATGAAACAAATGTTTGGCCGTAAACGGGCATAGTTTGCAATTAACCTTAAGCGGCAGTAGCATTCAGTTACTGCCGCTTTTATGGCATGGTCTCGCTGAACCTACCAGCGTTACGCGGTGGGTGCCGCGATACCTCATCCGGGGCGTACTCCCTCAAGTGCGTTGCGCCGTTCACTGCGTTAAGTGAGCAAATAGGTAGTCCTGCCGGGGGCGACTTTGTGCAACGCATTTAGTGGAGAAACTTAAACATGGCTGCTTCGGAATATGGTGTAAATCACCCCCTAGCCATTAAAAAGTGGGCACCCGAACTGATGGTTGAAGCGCTGAAGAAGACTCACGCGCTGCAATTCATGGGCAAAGGCAAGGATTCCCTCGTAACGATTCAGTCCGACCTCACGACAAGTGATGGTGGTGACCGAATTCGTGTGGGTATCCGCTCGCAATTGAAAGGCGCAGGTATCACTGGCGACAATACCCTTGAGGGTAATGAAGAATCGCTGGAAACCTTCTACCAAGACGTTTTGATCGATCAACTTCGCCATGCTGTGCGCTCGCGCGGCAAAATGTCGGAACAACGCGTTCCTTTTTCAGTTCGTGAAGAAGCGAAAGACGGGTTGTCGGACTGGTGGGCTGACCGTATCGATACATGGTTCTTTAATCAGCTCTGCGGCAATACTGCACAGGCAGACCCGCGTTACTATGGCTATAACGCTCCCACGGCTCCCGATTCAGATCACGTGACTTACGGCTTGAGCGGATCGACAGCAGAGACTTCCATCTCTGACTCGACCGTTGCACGCATGAACTTGACCTTTATCGATACAGCGCGTGAAAAGGGCAAGCTTGCAAAGAACGCCTTACGTCCTATCAAAATGAACGGCAAGGAATACTATGTGATGTTCTTGCATCCCTATCAGGTCACTGATTTGCGCAAGAACACGGTCGCCGGTCAATGGCAAGACTTGCAAAAGTCGGCCATTCAAGGCGGTCAGGTCACTGACAATCCGATTTGGACTGGTGCATTGGGCATGTATAACAACGTGATCTTGCATGAGTCTGTTCGCATTCCAGTGAGTCCAACTAACTCCAACGTCCGTCGTGCAGTAATGTGCGGTGCGCAAGCGGCGGCTATCGCCTTTGGTCGCGGTTATGGGAAGAATACTTTCTCGTGGAAAGAGGAATTGTTCGACTATGACAACCAATTAGGTGTGGCGGCTGGTTGCCAAGCTGGCATGGTTAAGACGCGTTTCGACACGTCCGACTATGGCACGGTCGTCGTCCCCACTTATGCCACTGCGGCGGCGTAAGGAGCAATATCATGGCAACTGTAAAAGTAGGTTTAGGCGCGGACAATGTTCCGCCAGAGTTCAACGAAGACGATATTGTTGCAGCTATCTGCAAAATCTCGTTATCGCTAACCCTGTCGTCTGGTGACATCCATTTGATCGGCAAGCTGCCTAACGGCGCGATCCCGATTGAGTCGGTGTTCTATCCTGGTGTCGCGCTTCCTGGTGCGGCATTTACATTGAAGTTTGGCACATCAGCTTCGCAAGAAATGTTTCTGACCTCGGCAACTCTCACGTTAACCGGTGGCCCGTATCGTACGGGTGGCGGCAAGCGCTTGGGATACAACCAGCAGATCAGCATTTCGGACGATGCCCGTGTATTGTTTGAAAACATTGTGATGGTAGGTACGGGATCTAATACAATCAGCGTTGGCCATATGGGCGACTTGGTTGTGTATTACAAGATGCCTGGACAAACACCGTAACATCTAACCCCTCTATCGGTCCGGGGATCGGTAGAGGGTTTCATCGGAGCAAGCAATGGAAGAGATGGGGCTTAGCCACGTCTGCGAATCAATCGACGCAGCGTTCAAGGCAGATGACTTTAAACGAGCAGAGGCGCTTTTGTGGCCCGCTCTCGATCAATATCCGGCACTACCTCAATTATGGTTTTACGCCGGTAATCTTTTATTCCAGACCCACCGCGTCGCCTTATCGGCTCTCGCTTTTGAGAAATGTATTGAGCTTGATGAAAACCCATTAGTTCTAGCTAACTTGGGCGCGTCTTATCGTCGGCTCAATAATCATGATGCAGGCATTACCGTACTGAAGGCGGCACTTGATCGTGATCCTAATTACGCACCTGCCTTGGTTAATCTTGGCTCGATGTATGTCAATGAAGGGAAGCCAGAAGAAGGCTTGCCCTATCTTGAGCATGCCGTTGCGTTAGGGCGTGCATCGGGAAAGATGGAGCGCGGCGCGCTGTGGAACCTGGGGCTTTTATATTTGGAGTCGGGGCGATTTGCTGAAGGTTTTGAGATTTACCGCAGCGGACTTGGGGCTGAGCGTTTACAGCGTCATTACGGGCATGAGAAGAGCAATATTCCTGAGCCAAAAGTGCTCGAACCAAATTCTCCCATTAATTTCGAGGTTTAAATATGGCCGGGAAACTAAGAGCGGATAGCATTGCGCGTACATTTGACAATCATTATGCCGTCAATGAAAACACGGGCTGTCATGAATGGCGGCGAGCTATTAAGCGCGATGGCTACGGGTATCTATATGATTTTGAGCGCTCAAGCGTAGTTGGCGCTCATGTATTTTCCTATGAGCGCAAGCATGGGCGCGTGCCGAATGGCATGCACGTATGCCATCGCTGCGACAACAAGAAATGCGTAAACGAGGCGCACCTATTTTTAGGTACAAACACAGATAACAGATTGGATAGCGTCAACAAGCGCCACCACGCCTTCGGAGATCGGCATGGGATGGCAAAACTGGCGCTATATCAGGCCGAAGATATAAAGCGCATATGGCAAGCAGGAGGAGTTAGTCAGCATGCTATTGCGTCTAAATTTGAGATTAGTCAAGCGCAAGTTAGTCGCATTATTTGCGGCAAGCGATGGGCGGCATGAGGCGCGCGTCCTTAATTGTTTTTGGAGAGCAAGGCATTGGTGATGAGCTAATGTTCGGGACTTGCTTCAATCAAGCCATTAAAGAGTTTGATGTGATCTTTGAATGCCATCCACGACTTGAAATCATTCATCGAAATTCGACATGGGTTAAACAACTAGCAAGTGAGGGGCGCGATGTTAAATTGTTCCCTCATCGAAAAGACGAGCACATCGACTGGCCCATCAAGCACGGAATTATTGCTGACTATAAATGCCCGATTGGCGACTTGGCTGCTCGATATCGCCCGAATTTGGCTAGCTTTCAAGAGAGCTGGAAACAATATGGGCCTTCATATAGCGCTGATCCTATTGAAGTTGATAGTTACCGAAAGCAACTAGAAATACTCGCCAAAGGCCGTCCTATTGTTGGGCTGGCCACACGCGGTGGCGTCATGCAAACCGCTCGTCAGTATCGAACGCTAAAGATACCTGATGCGGATTACTTATTTGAGAATACAGATTGCCTATTTATTGGCCTCGATTATGACGACATGACAGGATTCGCGATTTATCTCGATGATAAATACGGTGAAGGTCGCTATCGATGGCTTCCTTCTATCGTTCAGCATTGGGATTATGCCCATACCGCCGCTCTGATTGCAGCTTGTGACATGGTAGTGACCGTTTGTCAGAGCGTTGCTCATTTATCCGCTGGCATGGGCATCAATACTCGCGTGCTGACACCTGCTAGATGCGCATGGCGCTATGCGCGTATGCCAGATACTGAACTATGGAACTGGTATCCCGATAATCAGGTCAAGCTGTACCGTCAAGATGACCCGATGAGCTGGAAAGGTCCGTTGGATCGCGTGATTACTGACATCAAGGGGTTAAAGCAATGAGTCAAGTAGGCTTCACGGGATTAACCGATAGCCCTCGCCGTTGGGATTTCCTGTCTGGTTTGATGCTATCGCAAGGCTACAAAACATTCGTAGAGGTCGGCTGTAAAGAAGGCCGCACTACCGGGCATATTTTAAAAATCGTACCCGATTCGCGCGTGACTGCAATTGATCCGTGGATCACGCAAGACGCAACGACAGATAAAACGAAAGAGACTTACGCTGATTGGGATTTCAAGAAGATTGAGGCAGAGTTCAACGCCAACATTGCAGGCAATGAAGATCGTTGCATGATGTTACGAAAGACTAGCGAGGATGCGGTTAACTTCGATGTGTTCGACGATGATCGTCCAGACTGGAAAGGTATCGACCTCATCTTCATCGATGCCCTGCACGACTACGAACACGTTAAGCAAGATATTGCTCTATGGTGGCCGAAGGTAAAGATCGGCGGCGTTCTATCTGGTCATGATTTTAATCATCGTTGGCCAGGATGTGAACGCGCAGTCGCTGAAGCATTCGATTTGATGCAAGTCGGGGTTGGTCCTGATTCTGTCTGGTTTGTGATTAAGCAAAGCGAGGATCAGTACAAATTATGACCTCCAAAACCCTTACGCTTAAAAAGCCAGTTGATCCTATTAAGGTGGCTTTGAGCAATCAGCTCGGAATTAGGTATGTTGATCGAAAGGGCCGATATATCGCTCAGGCAATAGTGGCTATTTGCAATGCTGATCAAGCGGAAACAACCTGGGTTGACGTCCCGCTCGTTCCAGAAACTTACGGACCTCAATCATGAGCCTTATTAAGCGTCTCCGCGATAACGACACTGTTGAATGCAACGATGCGGCGACAGAGATAGAGCGCCGATTTTCAGAGCATAGAGCGATGGCAGAACACCTTTGCAAGACGCAAGAATTCAAAGACAGCGTGTTGTCTGGAGAGGTCGGCCCTAACGAACTGCTTCGCATGGGGATCGAGTATCGTTTAGTCGATCAGGTCGCTGAATTTAAATTACGAGGGATGCTATGAGCACATATGTTTATTTTGTTCGTGGTGAGCATCATGCAGCGCTATGCAAAACCTCAATGGAGAGCGCTCTAAAGGTAGACCCGCTCGCTAAATTTATCGTGATGACCGATGAGCTTCCCGGCTCTCGTGCATGGGCGCTGGATGCCGCTATTTATTACATCAAGACAGATCAGCCGATCATGCTGGCTAATCTTGAGGCTCAAGTCTCTGCTATGTTCGTTGCAGACCCAATGGAGCCGATTGTATTTTTGGATACCGACATTTTATTGCTTAAAAAGCTTCCCGCATCAAAAGGGGATCTCACCATTACGTGGCGCGATCATGTGAAGGTGATCGGAGAGGATAAAATTGAAGGCATTGCGGCATTAATGCCATACAACTATGGAATTATCATTGCAAGAGCAGGAATGGCTGCAACGGAGGCGATGATATGGATGCGTGAGCGTATCCGTAAGATGCATGACTCGCATCAACTTTGGTATGGAAACCAATTGGCCCTTGCTGAGCTTGCGGGGCCTCGCCCAAAAGAAGGATCGAGAATTGATGCTCGTGAATTACCCTGGACGCTGACTAATCATGGCAATGTGATTCACATTGAGAAAATTCCTTGCCAAGAATTTAATTACACGCCTCAGTCAATCGATGAGGATGTATCAGGCAAGTCAGTCCTGCACTTCAAGGGGCATTCACGACAAATGATGCAGGATTACGCCGCCAAACTTGGCTTAGGTTGGTACGCATGAGTCCGCTCAAGGTTTTCATTGGCTACGATTCACGAGAACCAAAGACTTACGACGTCGCTGAAGCGAGCTTACTAAAGCATGCTAGCGTTCCGGTCTCTATTACGCCGCTAAAGATCAACAGACTGGCTGACTGCGGCCTACTGCGCCGTGCGACTGACTTACGCGGCCAGCGTTACGACATTCCTAGCAATGCCCCTGCATCGACAGAGTTTGCCATCTCGCGTTTTTTGGTCCCGCTGCTAGCCCAAACAGGCTGGGCGCTTTTTATCGATGCAGATGTGGTCTTCCTTGATGACATCGCAAAGCTGTTTGAATTAGCTGATAGCAGCAAAGCAATGATGGTAGTGAAGCATGGGCAACTGGCCAGCAATAGTCCAAAAATGGACTCACAGCCACAGCTAGTCTATGGGCGCAAGAATTGGTCTAGCGTCATTCTGTGGAACTGCGATCATCCGGCGAATAAGCGGCTTTCGCTAAGTGACATCCAGGAAAGGAAAGGGCTGGATTTGCACCAGTTTTATTGGCTCCATGATGACGAGATTGGCGAGCTTCCCGCTACCTGGAATTGGCTTGTGAATGTACAGGCGCAGCCTGATTTTGCGAAGTTGGCGCATTTCACGCTTGGAACGCCTGAGATTGGGGTTGATTCACCCTATGATTATCTTTGGTATCAGGCGCAACCATGACCCGACGCAGAGCAATAGAAAACGCGCGTGCAAAAGAATCCGTCCCCCATGTAGAATGTGGATGCAAGCGCGGGGTATGTCCCGCGTGCGGCGGACAAGTTGGCCGGATTGAACGCCCTCAGTTGGAGGGTTCTAATGTCAACATTGGGTCAGATGGTCGCAGACGTCCGGGAAGACCTAAATCGCGGAACTGATTTCGACTCTCGAATTAAGAGAGCCATCGAAACCGCTATTGGGTACTACAAAGCAAAGCGCCTTGGATTTAATGTCAAGCGTGCTCAAGCACTGCTTACCTCAGGTAATGAGACCGTTATTCTTCCCTCTGATTGGATTGAAGCAGATTTTCTGCGTATTGAGAAAGATGACCGCCGATCTTCTATTGAAGAAGTAACTTATGACTGGATCGAAGAAAACCAAGGAACAGGAACCTTGCGAGGGCAGCCCTGCAAGTTCGCAATCCAGCATCGCACCTTAAGGCTCTATCCGGTTCCAGACCAGTCCTATACGCTGGTACTAAGCTTCCAGTTCCAACTCACTGATGTATCTCGCTCTGCAAGCGATGGCGCATCTAACGCATGGTTGACCGAAGGCGAGGAGCTTATCCGCAAGCATGCGATGAGCGATCTCTATGTTAATTACATCGACGGCGATGATTCGATTCAAAAAGGTATTTTGTTACGCACTGATTGTGAGGAGCGAATTCTTCCGCAATTGGAAGCTCAGGCCGCGCGCGAGCAGTCGTCTGGAAAAATAAAGGCTTGGCTATGAGATTCGGACGACGCGGAACCTCCACCAGTAAATCGCCAAATTCTGCCGCCATTCTCATGCAGGGCAGATCATCTACTGTGGTCGATATCAGCGGTAACGTCACTTATGACTATTACATCTCGACGAGCGGCAGTGATGGAAACCCCGGTACGCAAGTATTGCCGTGGGCAATCACCGCACTGAACACGAAGCGCTCGACTTATGCGGGAAAGCGCGTTGGCATACTGCCTGGAACCTATGATTGCTCCGCGATGCCTGATTACCAGGGTTACTCGCTACCGAGTCCGCGTCCCGTGTTTTACATCGCACCGGGTAACGCAAGTGCCAATACGGTTATTCAGTCAACTGTGCCTCGCGCTGCCGTCATCAATATGAAGTCTGCTGGCGGCGCACGAAATATTGTTGGCCCGATGGGTCAGTTTAGAGACATTGGCTATGTCACGTTGAGTGGTTTGCGTTTTACGGGCGGCGGGTCTTCCTGTCTGTCGTTTTATGGAATCAGCAATACCGACTACAACAACATGCTTAAAAACTTGATCATCGAATATTGTCAGTTCGATGATTTCTATTTGGTCGGTCAAGACAATCACCCTTCAGTGTGGATGAGCGACTGCATTAACCCAATCTATCGTAATAACCTACTTTTCGAGTTTCGCTCGTCTAACCCTAACGATCTCAGCGGTCAAGCTGTACTGGTAACGTCAGTGCGCGGGCTTCATTTCTATTTCAATGAAGTCTACAACACGGGTTGCGCGATTATTGATAAGCACGAAGAAGGCACAGGTGGCGTCGCCAATGACGCTTTCCTCGTTGAATGTAACTACGTTCACGATGTAACGGGGCCGTTGATTGTTGGTCTCGATAATGAGTACGTCGCCCTCAGCGCACCGGGTCCCTACCTGACGTCAGTCGTGCGAAACAATTTGATGGTGAATTGTTTGGGCGGGAACTTCGGGACGAAGATCAATTCACCTACCCGTATGCGCGTGGAGGATTACAACAACACATTCGTACACACTTCGAATTTGCACGGAGATGCGGGTGTTGAAACGTTTGCCTCCTCTGCAACTCAGTTCACACTGAGCAGCTACAACAATATCAACTACTCGAATGGCGCGACGCGCGGTTACACGGGCGACAGAATCATGTCTACAGGTTGTGCTGGCGTAATTGGTTACAACTGCTACGACGCCGTAACTCAGTTTCAATCGAGTATTTTATCGCCAATCAATGTCTACAACGGCACGGCAATAGTAACGTCATATACAACGCTGGCGGCCTGGCAGGCCGCACTGCTCGCTGACGGTGCGCCTATTGGTGGGCGCGATGAGAACTCAATTCTCGCGAATCCAAATTTTGTCGGCGGGGTTGGCGTCAACGCCTACAAGATCACGAGCGGCCCGTGCTTCGGAACGGGTCTCGGCGGTAAAAACATGGGCTGCTGGGACGGAGTCGTAACTCAAATGGGACCGGACTGGCGATGATCGGTTACTTCACCGTTGCACATACCGGCACCCAATATTTTCGAAAGCACTATTTCGGCGATGCGGGTCTAAATTGGGTTGACCTCGATATGCTTTGCGATGACCCGACGCGGGTGAGGGTTACGCATTGCACTCGTGGTAGCGCATCGCGAATTCGCGCCTTTGATGGCGAGGTTATTACCACGATCCGCGACCCGCTGAAATGTCTCGTGTCGTGGTATGCGCGCGGGAAACTAGCTGAAGGGCCTAATCGTTACGCAGAATGGCGCGGCGCATGGCAGTGCTGGAGAGATGATGTACGCCAACGCGCATCGAAGGTACTGTCTTTGGAGTCGTTATCTAGTGAGTCGGAAGTAATCAATTCAATAACACATAATTCGCTCGTGCACTATCTGTTTGAGCGCCATGACTTCAGCGAGTTGTTTAAGTTAATTGATCGTAGTGAAGTTGAATACGTGCTTGATTTAATCGACGCACCTAATGAATATCGGTGGTGGCAATGACGACTTACAATTACCAGCTTGTTGCGCCCACTGATGAAAACCGATCTGGAACCGATACAGATGGCGCAGCATGGCAAGTGGGGGGTTGGTACCTTCAGCCTGGTCGCCCTGGTTCTGCAAGCACGCTAGCAATTAGCGGAATTGTATTTCCACTCGATGTACCACAAGCCGCGACCATCAATAGCAGCTCGCTTCAGCTCTATAATCTTCAGACGGGTCAGGGAAATAAGACGTATAGAATTTATGCAGATTCTGCATTAACTCAGGCGAATTTTACTAGCTCTGATCTTCCGTCTGTCGCTTCGCGAACTACTGCCTTCGGGTCTATCACTAATCCAACGAATACCGCCGATACCGCATGGGCTGCGATTGATATTGCGTCTGTTATTCAGGAGATTGTAAA
>Ga0213917_1000130_pt1 | contig 17089 bp, 25 predicted proteins | sample McNCre117MG_FD_161051 | JGI IMG/M metagenome (GOLD analysis project Ga0213917, IMG submission 161051) | Freshwater microbial communities from McNutts Creek, Athens, Georgia, United States - 1-17 MG | ecosystem: Environmental > Aquatic > Freshwater > Creek | place: USA: Georgia | collected... | reverse complement strand
GGCGCTTTTTGTGCTGTCAAAAATTGTCACTTTCGGGCACAATGGGCTGACACGCCGCGTCACATTAGGCTAGACTAATATCCCATATTAGGTGAGCCTAACACTATATGTAGTATGCGCAATTTTTGCACCACTACAAATTGTGTCCCCCGGTGGGGGGTTTTTGCCTTGACTTGGCATGAAAATTGCTGTCCACCTCACGTAGGAAATCTAATTTTTTCAATACTAGACACCTTTTTTCAATTATAGACAACCGTCATAGGAGGCGTGACAGTCGCCTTGCAAGCCCGGCCGCCTTCGCGGCCTAAGTATGTGAAAACAAAGAGAAATTTACAAAAGAATTCTCTTGACTCGACACGGCCGCCGCGCTAGCATAAGGTCATGATACCGGGAGCCCATCTCGAACTTTTGCGCCTCGCCCGCGCCTCCGCCTCGGTCGAGACTATTGCTAAGGTGACAGGCATTCCGCCTGCGGCCGTGCTTGTTATTCTACGCTCTCCTTTGGCGAAAGCCGAGATCGCCCGTGGCGTTTGAGCCTCTCTATAGTCTAGACGTTGCCGCCGAACTTATTCCTTGTACTCGTGCTGTCCTCGGACATCTCCTCTCCAAGAGAGCAAGTGAGTTCGACCCACCTCGTTATCAGACAATGCGGGAACCCCGTAAGCGTAATGGTGTAATTGTCGACTACGAGGGCGGCGTGCCTTTGCGAATGCTCACGGAAACTGAATGTCTGAAAGCACGAGAAATGATTATCGTTTCTACACGAAAGCGCGAACGCCCTCCTTATGCCGCGCCACGAAATGGTAAGCAAGGAAGTCTTGCCAAGTTTCGTACGAACGTTGCCAACATGACTGAAGCCTCTCCTGATGTCTGGGATATCCTCGTAAATGGATGACGGTCAGCCTCTCGCCCTTTCAGTTGAGAAAGTACGCCACGAAATGCTTCGTGGTATCCTCGTTCCTCGGGAACTTGTGAACGATAGCCTGCGCGTGGTCGCGCAGAAACTGCGCGCAAAGGAAACAAAGTTCTTTAGTTTTAAAGGTCGTGTACTCGATCAAGTCGAGGTTGAGAATCACGCTATTCAGCTTCAGGCGGCAGACCAGATTTTCTCCCTGGCGGGTCTCTACGCCAGAGAGCGTGAAGATCAAAACTCGACACCAGGTGTCGCTCTTGAAGTTGACCCGACCACAGGAGTGGTTAGGATCATCGTCGGCTCTCCCATATCTCTAAACGAAGCCCAGACACCAGAACTACCGCCCGTGCCTCCTTCACCTGCTGAAGCATCTGTCGTAAAGATTGTTTCAGTGACTCCACAAGAGGCGGTGAAAGCGCGGGCGGTAGTACCAGACTCTGCTTGGCATTTTCTTGCCGAGGAGATCGTCGAGTGATAGAACGCGCCCCGTTTTTAGAGAATGTCTATATTCTTGGTTTGAAGTACGGGGCATCCGTTACATCATGGTTTCGGTCAGACATTCACAATACCGCAGTTGGTGGTGTTGCGCATAGTGCTCATCGTTTTGGGCTTGGTGTCGATCTTGTTTTCGACACGCCCCGAACTTCTGAACGAGATGCCATATTTGTTGAGGATGCCCGTCGCCTCGGTATTCGTGTTATTGTTGAAGGTGACCATCTTCATCTGCAGCCTCTTGACTGGGAACCTTCATGAACTCTCGCATTCATTTTCGTTATCGTTCCTATCAATTACGGGCTCGCACGGCCCGCCGTGCAGGTTGCAAGCGATTTGTCCAGGTTCTTCATCGTCGTGCTGGCAAAGACCGTTCGTGGCTTGCTATCACGCTCGAAGCTATGCTTGAACGAGTAGGCGTTTACTTTCACGTATTTCCCTCTCTGAACCAGGGAAGAAGAGATATCTGGGACAACATTGTTCTTGATACTTCTGATGGTGTTGAGAGAAGTATTAAGATGATCTCAATGTTTCCTCCCGAGCTCGTTCGCGCTGTGAACGAAACAGAGATGCAGATCACACTTATCAATGGCTCTGTGTGGCAGATCATGGGCGCTGATAGTGTCGAAGCGATTGAACGCCTACGTGGACCCAATCCCCTTGGAATTGTTTTCTCTGAGTATAGTTTTATGCTCGAAGCCGCCTGGACTACACTTGAGCCTGTGCTCATGGAGAATGGTGGGTGGGCCGCCTTTATCTATACTCCAAAAGATGAGTCTCACGGACATACTCTATACAACTATGCTCTCACGGCGCCGGACTGGTTTTGTGAACTTCTCACGATCGCACAAACATCGCGCGACGCAGAAGGAGAAGATGGCTCGCCAGTTATTCGTGAGAGCGATATTGATGAACTTAGAAAACGCGGCGCTCGTGAAGAGGATCTTCAACGTGAATACTACTGTTCTTTCAAAGGTTTTCTCCATGGAACGATCTACGGTGACCTCCTGACACTGGCCCGTCTCGATGGCCGAGTCGGCGGCGTGCCTTACATTGTGAATCATCCTGTTGGTGTTTGTATGGACATTGGTGTTGGCGATATGACCGCTCTTTGGTTCTACCAACTCGTTGGCCCCCGAGTCAACTTCATTGACTATCATCAAGAGAACCTCAAAACAGTTCAATGGTACGCCCGCCTTTTGCGGGAAAGACCATACCTTTATGGTAGGCTCATAGTTCCTTGGGACGGACGCTTTAGCGCAGGAGATTATTTTACAAGCGTCGGCTTCCACGGTGTCGACATCGCCCAGAAGTCCGCAGTACAGGACGGTATTAACAAAGTGCGATCTTCATTTTCTCAATTTTACTTTGACGAGTCCAAGTGTGCTCTAGGCATAAGGTGCCTGGAGATGTACAAGAGACCATGGGATGATCTCAAAAAAGTCTTCGGTCAAACTCCTGTACACGATGAGTTCTCGCATGGCGCAGACGCTCTTCGTACTGGAGCAACAGCTGGTTTTGGTCCAATGAATTGGCGGGGTGGTCATCTCAATGATCCCGAGATCAAGGTTGAAACAGAGTTTGATCCTAGAGAACCTGTCCTAGCAGAACTTGGAGAAGTAAGGCGAAAAGGTCATATTCCTTGGAGGGACGACTAAATGTTTCTAGGCGGCGGCGGTTCAATTCCAAAACCAACACCTGTTGCACCACCTCCAGCAGTAGATGACAGAGCTGTTCAGCAGGCCGCGGCCGAGGCCGCAGCTCGCCGTAAAACAGCCCGAGGTTTTAGATCTTCGATTCTCGGTGGCTCACTTGTATCGGACAATGCTCCGGCGGCTCAGAGAACTTTTGGTTCTTAAAGATGCCAGCTAACGGCACCGAAGTTATTCAACGTTATGTTAAGAAGAAGGCTGAAAGAGCTAACTTCGACATACGTTGGGAACGCATGGCCCCCTTCATTGCGCCTTCGCGAATTGGCATAATTCGTAAGCGTAGTGAAGGTGTGAAACAGACTCAAGGTGTGTACGATAGTACGACAATGATGGCGGCCGAAACAATGGCGCAGTTTATTGCAGGACACATCATCAATCCTTCACAACAGTGGCATGGCTACACCATGCGTGATACTAGTGTTCAAGATAACGGACAGATCAGGGAATGGCTTGAAGAATCGAGAGATCGTACCTTAAAAAGAATGAGTGCTTCACTCTTTTATGCAGAAGGTCCTGAAAGTTTAATTGACTATGGAGGTTTTGGTACAGGTTTTCTCCTCACTGAGGAAGCCCCTCAACCATCTAATCGTATTATTCGTGGTTTTCGTGGTTTCTATTTTCACGCTGAGAAAACGGGACGTTTTGTTATTGATGAAGGTATTGACGGTCTTGTTGACAGCGCTTGGCGAGAGTTTGAAATGTCTGCTCGTAGTATTAAAGATCAATGGGGGGAAAAGGAAGGGGCTTTGCCTGAGAATGTTCAAAACTCTCTTGCGATGGGTCAGCAAGATCGAAAGTTCAAGATTGTGCATGCGATTTACCCACGCCCGCGCAGTGAGCAAACACACGGTGCGCTTGGGATGCCCTGGGCTTCTGTTTGGGTCGAACTCGAAAGTAGACATCTAATACAAGAGAGCGGTTACAGAGTTTTTCCCGCAGCCGTTCCACGATATCATAAAACTCCTGGTGAAGTTTACGGTCGTGGTCGTGGTGATATTGCCTTCCCTGACACATGGACTTTAAACAGCGCAAAGAAGATGGGACTTGAAGACTGGGCCTTGAAAATTCGTCCGCCTGTTCTTGTGCGATCTGACAGTGTCATCGGTACGCTTCGTCTCGTTGCTGGTGGACCAACATCAATCAACACACATGGTCTACCAATTCAACAGAGCATTATGCCTTTTGAGAGTGGTGGTCGTCCTGAGGTTTCGCACATCAAAGAGGAAGAACTTCGTCAATCTATACGAGAAATTTTCTATGTTGACCAGATCAGGCAGTTGATGCAAGTTGAGAAGTCCGAAATGACTGCTTTCGAGTTCGCAAAGAAACTCGAGCTTTTGTTTAGGCTTATGGGTCCTGTATACGGAAGACTCGAATGGGAGTATCTCAATCGAGTTGTTGATATTGCTTTTGACTTACAATTGGCCGCCGGGGCTTTTAGTCCACCGCCGCCCCAAATATACCAGACAGATGGTCAGATTGACATTACATTCCAAAATCCTATTGCCAAAGCTCAACGAGCTGGTGATGCCGAGGCTCTCACACTTGTCATAAACGATCTTGCGCCTCTTGGACAGATGTTTCCTCAGATGTTCGATCGTATTGATCCAGACAAAGCCGCAAATGGAATATTTGAAATAAGAGGAATGCCCGCGAAGTGGCAGAGGTCTGATAAAGAAATTGCTTCATTGCGAGCCGAACGTCAGAAACAAAATGCCCAAGAGAATGCCTTGGCACAACTTGAACAAGCATCGTCGGCGGCCGGAAAAGCCGCACCTGTACTCAAGATGTTGCAAGGTGGACAAGGTACATCACCGAACAGTCAAGATATCCCACAAGGTGTTCTTCCTGCGGGAACCGGCCGATGATTCATATCTTAAAAAGGTGGCTGACCCGTAAGTGGCAACAGCCTTCCTCTGATACCCTACAAGCTTACCATGCAACATTTTCGTCTCCCGATGGTCAACTTGTTCTCGCGCATCTGCTTGATAATATTTACTTTCAAGCTCCCGTAACGACTGACCCAAACACCGCTCTTGTAAACAACGCGCGGCGCTCTGTCATACAAGAAATTCTTGTGAATATCGATGCCGGAGAACATCCGAATAAATATAATACAACCGAAACCGAAGCGGAGGACAGCCATGTTGGACCAATCATTAGTTGATCAAATTCCTGCTGATCTTACGGTCGATGTCGATGGCAAGGCCGTTCCTCTACGAGAAACTCCTTTCGTAAAGGAAGCAAAAGATTTTCAAACCTTTGTCAAGGGTGCCTATGACGCGCATCGTGAGGTTGGTGCAAGAATTCCTATTAGGACAGATGGAAAACCTGAAAGTGTCAAAGCCTGGCGGGAGACACACCTACCAAATTTGTACAAAGCCGGTCTTTTAGACGCACCTCCAAGTAGTCCAAAGGACTATGGTGTTGTAAAGCCGACAAATATTCCTCCAGGATTGTCATGGGACGACACCAGGGCTGAGAAATATGCTGGTATTCTTCATAAGTATGGCGTCCCAAAAGCAATTGTGCCCGAACTTATGGCTCTCCACGAGGAAGCTCTTGTGGGAGTTGCGAATGCTCTGAAAACCTCTGTTGAGGAAGGTACAGCCGCCCTCAAAAGAGAATTTGGCGACAAATATGATGAACGTATTGAACAGGCCAAGCGTCTAACCGCAGCAATCTTTAAGTCTCCAGAGGAACTTGCTTTTTTTGAAGAACTTGGTCTTGGTGACCATCCCGGATTTCTCTCCGTGATCATGCGTCTAGCTCCCTTAGCGATGCAAGACAGTAGCATTGTTGCTGGTATGGGTTCAAAAGAAGGCGGTACTGGAATGTCTGGTGATGCAGTTCGGGCAGAAGTCGCCGATATTATGCATAATAAGAATAATCCAAAAAATGCCGGTTACTGGAGACAGGACAAAGCGGTGCTCGACTATGTTGAAGAGCTTTACAAGAAAGCTTACGGTGCGGGAACAGTTGATGCTACAGTCGACCGCATATTAACATAGTGAGGATCATCCAATGCCTTTTGACCAGGTTCTGACTAAATTTGCGGCGGGAAAGCTTCACAGTGGTTCTAAGAAAGGGAAGATTGTATCTTCTCGTGCTCAGGCGATTGCGATTATGCTTTCTGAAAAACGCAAGGCTGCCGCGGGAAATCCAGAGTTCAAGAGTAAGAAACATTCCAACCTACGACATATGATGTCTGGGGAAACAAAGTAGTTATGCCTACATATGATAATGTTGATGTTGAACATCCACGAATTGCCGCAGCGGCAAAAAAGATGATTCGTGAAGGTAAGAGTACTGAAGAGGTTGCTAAGGTCATAGGAATGCCCTGGGAAGTTATCCGAAAGTTTGAGCGGGATGTAAAGAGAGAGGACCGTTAGTCGTGCAGCCGATCGGTCCTAATGTAAGCTGTCGGATGGTGCCCCGAAAGGCACAAGGTTGGGTCCTCATAGGGAGGGTAGCCCGCCGTCCTAACATCGTGGACGGAGGATTCAGAAAGTGGCTCTAAACGTAGACCAGACATGGGTACCACGCTTTCACGACCAGCTTCTCCTAACATATCAGCAGCAGGGCTCGGAGATCGAGAAGTACCTTGAGCCGTTCATGGTACATCGTGATGTTAAGGGGGCAATTGATCATTTTGAACGCCTCGGCAACGTCATTGCGAATGACGTTATCATTCCGTTTGGTCAGACGAACATTCTCAACCCTGGGCACTCACGGCGCGCCGTGACGTTGCAAAGCAGTGATGCCGCCGTTCTTATTTCTGACGAGAATACGCTTCGTGCAATGGTTAATCCTCAGGACGGTTACACACGTACTATCGCGTATGCGCTAGGACGTAGAGCTGACAAACATATTATCGACGCACTTCTTGGGAATGCACAGGTCGCTACGACAACTAATGGTGTTTTGACCTATGCGAACCAGGCTTTGCCTTCGGCAAGAAAGCTCGGGACGGGTATTGCGATTACACTCACCAACATCATTGCGGCAAATGAGAGTCTCTCAAAGGCCGGCGCGCCTAGTGGTGCCGGACAACGTGTTATGTTGTATAGTCCTGGTCAGTTACGTGATATTCTCGCGATAACTCAAGCAGCCTCTTCTGACTTTACAAAGAACCAGATTCATGATAAGGGCACCATCGACGAACTCAACTGGGAAGGTTTCACCTGGGAAGAGATCGCCGACGTTATCAAGGAAGATGCAACGACCGTTCTTCAAAGGATGCTTCCTCTAACGGGTACGTCGCGTGCCTGCATCGCTTTCCACCGTGGTGCGGTGGGCCTCGCTGTTGGTCGTGAGATCAGCACGAAGATTCGCGAGCGGCCGGACCTCAATGATAGCATCCAGGTTCGTTCTGTCATGATGCAGGAAGCTGTTCGCGTATGGGAAGGCGGCGTGGTTGAAATTGATGTTCTTGAAAACTAACCTTGTAAACGCTCCAGAGCGAGCGAGGAGATAGTACATGGCCGTTACAAATAGAAATTCGGTTCTATATACAAAATTGTATGTTACAAAGAGTATTGGCAACGCCACAGATCTTCGGGGTCGCGTTGTGCCAATTCCTTTCAAGCATACAGTTGTGTCTGGTGAGACAGGTGGCGCCAGCGCACTTGCCCGTGATACAGTTAACCTCTGCGTCATCCCTGCTGACTATATGGTTATTGGTTTGCATGTTTCGGCCGAGAATTTGTGGGCTTCTGCTGGTGTAAACGGAACATTTAGTATTGGTGACGCTGGTGTTATCGACCGATATATGCTCGCCGCGGAATCGTATACCACGACAGGCGGGCCAATTGCGACAGAGGGTGGTCTTCGTGCTGGTCAGTTGAACTTCGCTGGTCAGAACTACATTCCTTCCTCTGACACGATTGTTCTCCTGGAGTGGCGTGTGGCCAATCCTACGGTCGGCAAGATTGTACGTGGTGCTTTTGTCACGATCGCAGGTGCCTAGGTCGGAAGATGACAAACAGAACAGCCGAGTCTATGGGGACCTATGGGTCAACATGGGAGGCGGCTGGCTATGCAGGGGCAGGTTCTGTTGGGTCTCTAATAAATACTCTTCAGGGCCGCCCCTCCATAGTTTGTGGTTCAGGCGAGACCGTGTTTTACGAACTTGAAGATGCTTTGAAAAAACTAGGTGGCGATGCCGTAATCTTTGGTGTCAATGATGTTGGAATGTTCTTGCCTAAGCTCGATCATTGGGTGAGCCTACACAGTGTAAACCTCGGCACGTGGAAGAATGTTAGATGGATGCACGCCCGCCCCCGTGAGGCGACTCTCTATCACGGAATCGACGATCATGCCTACATCGACTATAACTGGGGTTCTCTACGTCCATTATTCTCGTTGAGTGGTTACTTTGCAATGCAGATCGCACATATTATGGGCTCAAATCTCATCGTGTTGTGTGGATGTCCCGGGGATAACTCTAAAAGATTCTTCGATGCTACACCTCGTAGCGACTTCGCCTATGGCGCTGATGCAACAGGAAGTGGTAATGGTGTCCGCAAACAACTTGAGCATGAGATGGCGCGCCTGCCTGGATTTAAGGCGCGCGTGCGTAGTATGAGTGGTTGGACACGAAAATTCTTTGGAGGACTCTAAATGGCTGCCTTTGCAACTTTTACGGCTGCTGAACAGCGGGCCTATGCTAAAGTACTTGATAAAACGTGGGTCAATGCGCACGCCGCGCGTGCTGTCGACGGAACTCTTGCCGTGCGTGTTCAACGTTTTATGAGTTCTGTTAGTGATTTGACTCGCGCGGCCGGGGCATGGGTCGAAATTACCGACGATGCAACAGTCTAGAGGGAGAATACAGTGCCAGACCTAACGAATGAACAGGTTCTAAGTATACTAGGGCGCATTGAAGCCGAACTAAATGCCGCCGACCAGATGCGTCTAGCTTTAAAGCAGATTGGGATCGTTATACAGAGGTATCGAGAGATCGAGCCAAAGCTCGGAGAACTTGCAAAGGAAGAGGTTCGACTGAGAAATGTTCTTGCGGGACTCGAAAGTGAAATCGAGGAGAAAAGGCGCGCCGGGGCTCTCAAAATTCAGACTGAGTTTGATACTCTTCACGCAAGTATGACCTCGCGGATTGATCCTCTTGCCCTTGCTCTCAAAGAAGCAAGTGATCGCGTAACAAAAGCAGAGGCTCGGGCGGTTGAAGTTGAAACAGAAAGTGCGACGCGAATAAAGGCGGCCGAGTCTGCTGCTTCATCTGCTGAAGCCCGGCTCGCGGCCGTAAATAGTGACCTAGCAAAACTAGCTGACAGATTTGCCATAAAGGTCTAGCAATATGGTTAATGAAAATCAAACATCTGTTTTGGTTAATGGAAATCTTGCTCGTGCGAAAGTACTGAGTGCATTGGTGAAAGATGTTGTAAATGCAGGTGTCTCGACCGTCTTACTTTTTGTAATCTTCGGTGCTGTTCTTGGTGCGTGGTCTGGTTGGCTCCCTTCACCATATATGGTGGAAATTCGTGAATTTAATACACTCCAACGGAAAATCGCGGAGGAAATGCAGAATGTCACATCTAGTACACGTTCTAGTGAACAAACATTACGGACCGAGATCGCTGTAATCCGCAATCTTTGTATTAGTCCTAATCGTTTTGGGGGAAGAGTACCATGAATATTCGAGCAATTTTTATATTCATGATTTGTCTCATCATGACAATGGGATGTTCACTGATTCCATCTGACAAAATGCTTGAACAGCTCAGTCAGAACGAACGATCTTGGTGTATTTCGATATCGTCAGTCTATGGCGTACTCAAGATGGGCGGTACTGGCGCTCAAAGTAAAAAGATGTCTTGCACAACCGAAGGTTTGACTGTTTTTCCAGAGATGATAGAAAATCAGGTAACTAAATGATTGTTCGCGTACTCCGTAGATACGCTGTATCAGTTGCGCTTGCGCTCGATCGTCTGTTGAACGCTGTTGTTGGCGGTAGTGATCGAGATACTGTGACTGCACGGGCCGCGCGCGCACGATCTTGTGGTCGATGGTGGGGTTGGGCATTATGCGCGATTTTAGACCGGCTTGATCCTGGTCATTGTGCCCGTGAAGCTGCACGGTGTAAACCACCCAACGACTTCGTTAATGGACAAAAGGTTCCTTAAATGGCTCCCGCTGATAACTTTAACCGTGCAGATGAAACCCCGCTTGGCGGTAACTGGAGCACGCACGCTGGCGTGGGTAATGGTTGCGGTCTGTTCTCTAACCAAGTGATTGGTAATAACGCTGGGCTGGCCTGTTCGTTCTGGAATGCGACGACGTTTCCTGACAATCAATACTCACAGATTGTCGTCGTCGGCACAGGCAGTGTGGGTCCAGCAGTTCGTATTCGTACATCAGTCCAATACGATGCTTATGTCGTCTATATGCCCGTGAGTGGGACGGTCACGATCTATCGTATACAGAACGGCACTCTAACCTCACTGTCTACACCCAATTTTGCTTTCGCTGCTGGTGATGTTATCAGATTGACAGTTGTGGGAACTTTGCTCACAGTCTACAAAAATGGTGTATCGCAAGGGAGTGTGACTGATACAGTTCTCGCGACGGGTTCAGCAGGTGTGTTTGGTGATTCGGCGAGTGTTGTTGCTGATAACTGGTCAGGAGGCTCGATATTTTTCGTACAGGGAGGAAGTGCAGTCACCCCACCCAACACGCACGCCAATAGTGTTACTATGACAATTCCCGCAACCATCGCCAACGATGATCTTGTGGTGATGGTTGAGAATGGCGATGATCCGGCGACGACGATAACTGTCTTATCGGTGACGGCAACTGGGGCAACGTTTTCACGGCAAGCGGGAATTGGTAATACAGTAGGAACTCACTATGCGAATGCGGAGTGTTGGGTTGCACATATGGTTCCTGCAGGGATCACGTCTGTTACAGTAACATGGACAGGATTGACTGTTGGAGTTGTCACGATTGGTGAGTATATAGGTGTCCAGGCGTTAGGACAGCAAACAACGGCAATCGGCACAGCGGCGAATCCGAGCTTGAGTTTGACGACGCAAGACAGTGACAACGTCATGGTCGCAGGGTTTTGTGATGAAGCAACAGCCCAAGGGGCGTTCACAAAACTAACAGGAATCCTGCGATTTGAACAGGGAGCGCTCGGTAATGGAGCTCCAGATGTTCGAGGAGCGTTGGTCGATAATGACACGGCGGCCCCCGCATCTGTAACATGTGCAGTGACCCATGGTGCAAGTGGTGGTGCTTGGGCAGCCGTGGCATTGGAATTGCGGACTACACAAGGTGATGGTGGTGCAGCGCAACAGGGCATTGGCGCTAGTTCACGACAATACTATGGGCTTACTGCCGGAAGGATTCGCTAATGGCGACGCAGATTCCTCCAAAGAAGAATACCGCAAATACTTTTTATGTTGGACTAGTTTCTCAAGCAAATACGAAACTCTTCCAAGTGAATCCCACTCTTGCTATCGGGGATGTCAAAGTGAGCACGGACGGCGGAGCGTTTGCCAACATCACGACGCTTCCTGTCGTCACACCTGCCGCCGGGCGTGCCGTCAAGGTCGATCTGAGTGCAGCAGAAATGAATGGAGACAATATTATTGTAACTTTTGTCGATGCGGTGGGGGCAGAATGGAGTGATCTTCTCGTCAACCTTCAGACCTCAGCACGCCAGATCGATGATCTTGCCTTCCCCGCTACGACAGGTCGGTCTATGGTCGTAGACGTCGCAGGATTGATCGATGCCACAGCAGTGAAGGTCGGCCCAACAGGAGCAGGAACAGCACAAACCGCTAGGGATCTTGGTGCTAGTGTAGTGGCAGCCAGCGTGACAGCAGGCGTTACTGTGACAACTAACAATGATAAAACTGGCTATAGCCTGAGCGCGGCGGCCGTACAGGCAATCTGGGATGCTCTCACGAGTGCGCTCACGACCGTTGGTAGCATTGGCAAGCGTCTAGTAGACAATATTGATTCTGTACTATCAGCTATTGCCGCGCGCTTGCCCACAGCTCTTACGATCGATGGAAATATTAAGGCAGATACATTGCGCGTCGCTGGAACAATTCAGACGGCAGGTGATATCCCTGCTCGTCTTCCTGCGGCTCTCACAGGTGCTGGTAACATAAAAGCTGATGCCTTGGCGATCAACGGCAACACGACGAGTGCTGCTGTTCTCGCAATTCTCAACGGCGCGACCGTCGTCTATCAAGGCACTGTGACAGGGTTGGCAACTACAACCACATTGATTGATGCCGGCTTGACACAGGCTGATATTGACTGGTGGAAAGGCCGTATAATCATTTTTACTAGCGTGGTGACCCTACAAGCTACTGACATTACAGCATTCGATCCAGTAACGAAAAAGTTGACGTTCACTGCGCTGACAGCCGCCCCAACAGGCGCGACATACGTAATTATCTAATAATGGCCGGCGTACGCCTTACACAGTTACATCCGCAACGCGCAACAGGACGTCGTTATGGTTCATTTGTTGGAAAGACTCTTGGCGGGAGTGCCGGACATCCTGTCGGACGCCTTACTCAACTTCATCCACAAAGAGCAACAGGACGTCGTTATGGTAGTTTTGTAGGTCGTGCTACTAGTGTTCTTGGTCCACTTGTTGCGGGCACTGTGCCAGTTCGTTATATTCTAACCGGCGAAACAAAAAACATTGTTCCTGTCGAAACAGTATTAATACAAGAGGCAGGTGTTGTGCCTATTCGCGAGTTTGTTGGCCCTGCTAACGTTGTTCCTGTCCGCGAAGCACCTTTGGAAGTTCCAAGAGTGAAAGTTAGGAAAGTATGATAACTGTTGCGTGTGTTTACTATGAAAGTCCAAACGTGCCATATTGGTCGCAGTGTTACACTCCAGAATGGGTTGACAAACTCTATCGTGGCGTCTTGCGACACTACAAGAAGGATTTTCGTTTTGTTTGTTTAACTGACAAACGATATAAGTTCGAAGAACGAATCGAACAAGAGGATCTCTGGACAACAAATTGGCTCACTGCTTGTCAACAACTCTATGGCGTTGTCGCAGATCGTCTCGTGATTCTTGGTCTAGATACGATAATCACGGGAAATTTGACCAATATATTTCATTATAAAGGAACTCTAGCTGTTCCACGTGATCCTTATGATCTAGAGAGACCTTGTAACGGAGTCGTTCTTTGTCCGACAAGAGCCGATATCGCGCATAGTCCGGGACAAAATGATATGCGTGTTCTTGACAAATATCCAAAACAATGGCTCGATGATCTCTTTCCTGGTTTGATTAAGTCTTACAAAGCACATGTTCTCAAAGATGGTCTTGGTGACGCACGTATTGTATATTTTCACGGTGAGCCCAAACCCCACGTTCTTGATGACTCCTGGATCAAGGAGAATTGGAAATGATTGACAAACTTGCTATTGTTCATCCAAGCGCTGTTATCGGCAAAGAAACTGTTGTATGGGCTTTTGCCTCTATTCATGCTGGGGCAAAACTTGGTGATATGATTAGTATTGGTGAACATGCATATATTGGTTCGGGTTCGATTATTGGAAATCGTACACGTATAGGTCAAGGTGCTCACATCACCGATCATATGATTATTGGTGATAATGTATTTATTGCGCCACATGTTATTTTTTGTAACGATCGTCGTCCACGTCCCTTTAATCCTAATTATAAGCGCGAAAGTCCTCAGGTCGAGGATGATGTTTCGATTGGTGTTAATGCGACAATACTGCCTGGTGTGTTGCTTGGTCGAGGATGTATTATTGGTGCGGGCGCAGTTGTTACGAAAAATGTTCTACCATACACAACTGTCTATGGAAATCCCGCACAGGAACAAAAGAAAAAGTCCTACGAGCAATTGTGGGAGGAAAAAATTAAATGATCGTTCCCGAAAAACCCGCGCGAAATGATTATGTTGGCGATGCGACCATCACACAGTTTCCATTTAACTTTGCGATAATTGACGAGACACATTTAACAGTTCTTGTAGATGGTGTCGCTCTTGTCCTAAATTCTAATTATACTGTAAGTGGTGTAGCCGTCGAAACAGGTGGTACTGTAACTATCACACCGCCACCAGCTATTGGTGTCGCAATCACTCTTCTTCGCAACCAACCTTTTTCACAGACAAGTATATATCAGAACAACGAAGATTTTCCACAAAAACGGCTTGAGAAAGACTTAAATAAGGTAGTCATGGCCCTTCAGCAGGTGAAGGAGTTGTCAAGGCGTTCTCTTGCATTTGCTAAGAAATCTCTTTTGACAGATCCCATTCTTCCTGACGGTGTAGCTGGTCAACTTCTTCAGTGGAAATCTGCAACAGAAATACAAAATGTTCTAACTTCTGTATTTGTTCCTGGTGCGGTAACTCTTCCTTTGTCAATTGCAAATGGTGGCACGGCCGCGGGCACTCCTGTCGCCGCCCGAACTTCTCTTGGCACAGCAGGTACGACTGATGAGAATATCTTTACGAAAGTACAGCATTGGCAGAAAGGTGCAGATATTGCATCAGCAGCAACCCTTGCACCTGGAACTGACGGTAATTATTTTCATGTTACGGGTGTCGTTACAATAACTGCTATTGCTTCACAAGTTGCTGGCACGCTTCTTATACTAAAGTTTGATGGAGCCCTTACTGTTACTCACAACGCGACCACGCTAATTCTACGTGGTGCAATCAATATGGTGACTGCACCAGGTGATATTCTTGTTCTTGTAAGTGAGGGTACGGGGAATTGGAGAGAGATCGCACGTAGTCAAGTTCCTACCGCGACGACTCTTCTTGGACATCTTGGTGGTCTTGGTCTTTCGAATAATGCGATTGATCCTACAAATGGCATCGATTTTTCTGTTGGTGAGGCAACTTCTGATGATCCTCTCATAACTAATCGAGTTCTCTTAAACGCTGGCGCAATGACAAAAAAAGTTAACGCTGTCTGGGCGGCAGGAACCGCGGTGGGTGGTCTTGCCGCCGCCGACAATCTTACAGGTGCCAAAACTTTCAATGTTTGGATCTTTCGTCGTTCTAACGGGATAGATGATTATTTCTTTTCTACCTCTTTGAATCCGGTTATTCCTGATACCGGCACGAAAAAGCGTCGTATTGGATTAATAAGATGGGATGGTGCAACTATTGTTGGTTTTGCTCAGTTTGGTGATGAATTTATGTTAAAAACACCGGTTATTGAGGTCGCTAACGCCGTCCCCGCGATAACTGCTGCAACTTTGCTTTTGACTGGTGTTCCAACTGGTACTGTTGTAAAAGCTCTCCTACACATTGAACTCTCTCCTGCGAGCACAACACAGAATGGTGTATATCTATCTGCCCTCGCAGACACAGACATTGCGCCAACACTTGATACAACAGCACCTCTTGCGACAATCATTGCTGGTTCAACAACAGCTCTTGGCACATTGCATATTGGAGTACCGGCCGAAGTTTGGACTGACGCTTCGGGACAGATTCGCAGTCGTAGTATTGCTGCTTCTGGTAACTGGTCTTTAGCAACGCTCGGATGGCGTGATCTTCGAGGGAGGGGCTAAACGATGTCTGGTGAGACAGATTTCCTAAACGACGCGATTGGTCAAATTGGCGCGCAGAGGATCGATAGTATTGACGATGGCACAGCAAACGCAAATTATTGTCAAACATTTTGGCCGAATTTGCGGCGCGCGATTCTTCGCACACATCACTGGAATTTTGCCGAGACAAGAGAAATTCTTGTTAGAGATATTACTGCTCCCGTTTTTGAATTTGCTTATGCTTATTCTTTATCGTCAGAAATTTTGAAGGTAAAGGAATATAATGGAAGCAATCTTTTAAATATCCCACAAGGAGTTTATGAACGTTGGGTCATTCAAAGATTCAAGATCGAAGGTCGAAAACTTTTTACAAATGATAGTACCGTAGCAATTGTATACGTCAAAGACGTTCCGCAAATGGAACTCTGGGATCCAATTGCTTATCAAGGCGCCGCGGCTTGGCTCGCCTCAAAACTTGCAACAGCAATCCAAAAAGATTACAAAACAGGCTCTTCGCTTCTCAACAACGCAATAACTGTTCTCATACCTTTTGCCGTAGCTGTTGATGGACAAGAAGGTTCAATTGAACCTTTTATTTCTGATGCATTAACAAGAGGTCGCTAACGTGACACAAACGCGGCGCATTTTAACAAATTGGTCGAAAGGCGAACTTTCGCCACTCCTTGATGGTCGTTCTGATCTTTCTATTTATGCTGAGGGAGCAAAGACACTTGAAAATTGGCTTTTAATTAGACAAGGTGGTGTAACAAGACGTCCTGGTCTTCGTTTCGTTCGTGAAGTTAAACGTTCCGATAAAGATACTATTCTTCTACCTTTTGAGTTTAGTGTCAATGATGCTTTTGTGATCGAGGTTGGTGAGAAGTATGCTCGATTTTACAGAGATCGTGCAAATCTTACTATCTTTAGCGGTGGTCCTCCCGTTGAGGTTGTTTCTCCATATCTTGAGACTGATCTTAGATCGATACACTTTACACAAAGTGCAGATGTTATATTTCTCTTTCATCCAAATTATCAACAACGCCGCTTAAGTCGTATTTCTGATACGAACTGGACTCTTAATCCAATTATATATAAGCCTCCGCCGTCTTTCGAAACTGATACTGATATTTCTGGTGGGGCAACACTAACACCGGGGGCCATTAGTGGAACATCTGTTATTTTTACGGCTTCAGCCGCAGTTTTTCAGGAAGGTGATGTTGGTCGTTTAATTATTTTCGGTGCCTCCCGTGCGACAATTACAGGTTTTGGTGCTTCAGCGGGTGACCTTGCATCGCCAAATACTCGGGTACGCGCCGACATTCTAGATGTCTTTCCAAATACAAATCCAGGGCCTACACCAGATATTCTCACGGGTTGGAAACTTCGTTTGTCACCACAAGCCGCACTCACGCCCGATATCTCAAAGCCTGTTGGTGCTCAG
>Ga0213917_1000129_pt1 | contig 17200 bp, 27 predicted proteins | sample McNCre117MG_FD_161051 | JGI IMG/M metagenome (GOLD analysis project Ga0213917, IMG submission 161051) | Freshwater microbial communities from McNutts Creek, Athens, Georgia, United States - 1-17 MG | ecosystem: Environmental > Aquatic > Freshwater > Creek | place: USA: Georgia | collected... | reverse complement strand
TTTGCAGTTACGTTACGAAGCGTTACGAAGCGAGAATAAGTCTAATCTAGCTTACGCTCTTTCTCTCCATACTTTTCTCTTGGTGTCAAGCGGGTGACCGCCGTCTGCCCGTAGGCCGGCCGTTTTCATGAGTGTCAACTTTGTGTTCGCATTGGTGGTATACTTGGTGTGGTGGTTTTGGAGGCCACTGGAGAATGAATGAAAAGAAGAGTGTATTTCCATACGGATCTTTCCGTGTGGTCGTTCGTGACGAATTTGGTGTTGCAAACTTGATGTATTCACCCGTAGGTGGAATGAACGAAGGAGAAGCAACCCACGTTTGCGCCGCAATGGGTGGATTGTTCGGCCAACTCGCATCCATCGAGTACTCCCGCGACGGAGAAACGGACTGGCGCAAATGGTAGTCGAATCCGGCAATCCCCACATCGACCAAGGACGCTTCATACCCTGGCGCTACCAAATCGTAAGCGCGGGAGTGGTCATTAAATGGACCGATCCGCCTTATCGCGACATTCTAGAGCGCGAATTTAATCGCTTAGAAAAACGCGGACTAGCCGTGCAATTAGAAGTCTGCTACACCAACGGAAGAATTGAGGTGCTAAAAAGTGTCTAACACATCATTCACTCTACTTGACAAGGTGCTCTGGACCGCTGGCTACTTCTTCCTGATCCTCATGTCGATCAGCGTGGCCTACGGTATCTGGGATATGATAGAGGATATTCTAGAGCACAGGCGACGGCGTCAACGTATCATGCGTCGCTTCGCGGAACAGGACAACTGGCAGCATGAACGAAAGTCTCGTTTTGAGTTTGGTAGTAGCGGTCGCAGGGGGTGTGAACTACCTGATGCTGCAAAGCATCCAAGTAGCGATATTGAAACAGACGAACGACCTACGGGAGTGGGTCCGTAAGGAATTTGCGAGCATTACAGAAACAGAACGAAGATTATCCATCCTTGAGCACGCGATATCACCGCTCAAGGGTGGATGTCCCATTTTAAGGGGAGAACAAAATGACTAAGTTTTTGATGATGGTTCTTATGTCGATGATTGGGTGGGCCGCTAAACCGACTCAAGTGGTGGTATCGCAACTTGCACCGTGTTCGGGTACGGCTGGAGTATTGATGTTTGTTCCGCTGTCGATTGTACCAACCGGAACTACCGGGGCAATGGTGTGTGTGCAATTGGACGCAGCTAGTTTTGTGTTGGACAAATCCATCAATCCTCCGGTGTTGCGAATAGCGGCGCAATCGTCCATCAACTTTGTCAACGGTGAAATTCCGCAGGGATTGGTTGATGGAGTGAACACGGCTTTTTCATTGGTGCATGCGCCCGGTGCGACATTGGACCTATACAGAAATGGAGTCCATTTACAAGTCGGGCAGGACTATACTGTATCTGGTACGTCGATAACCTTCCTGGCTGGTGCAATACCGTTGCAAGGGGATACACTGGTATGCAATTACAGGTACTAGCAGAATGGCGCGAAAAAATCTATAGAGAAATGCGTGAAAGGCAAGATCGAAGAAAAGCACGCGCCGAAGTGTCGCGATTGTTTCGATCTGAAAAAAGATTACTAAGCGCGGCTACGTCGTCACGATGCCGGGAAAACAGGAAGCAATCTTCCTGGGACTATCAAGCTTCAAAAGCGTACGCGTTGGAATTGCAATCATTCAAAAGGTTCTATTCGATTATGCGAGCACGACGAAAACGGTATCCTCGCGACTAATTTCATACTGTCATTCTGGCACGTCGCGAAGTAAAGCTGTAACTTCCATCCCACTTAAACGCAGGTACCGGATTACACGATTCGACAGTGTGACCTTTGGCTACCTTCAAAATCTCTTCCCCTGTTAGCCGCATTCCCTTGTGTGCTTTTTTGATACACTCTTTCCCCTGGTAGACTGCATACAATTTCTTACCACATACCGCTATCATGTCCCCTTCCGTTTCCAGTTTCCATGCGCCTAGTTCTGTTTCTGAAATGGTGACTCCAGAAAGATCATTACAAATAATGGAGTCCGTATCACAGTAGATGGGATTACGTGCGTGCTGTAGGCCACGCAACAGCACCGCGCGCGCCGCACCAGTGATCGAAGCACCCGTGGCAATGTTGTAGTGATTTAGTTCACGAAGTGGTCGACTCCATATGATGTAATCGTTTGAAGAGAGAAATGATGGGGACCACTTGAGTCGGCAAATTTCGTCGCAGGATTTGACGCATTGATGCCATTCCGGGGGGAATGAGCCAACGGGAGCAATGAACCAATCACAGTAATTTTCAGGGTTTTGGGCGAACTTCCCATACCCACTATTCAAAACGAACTTGTAAAACAGTGTTCGGATGGTGTCGCCTTTTTCCTTGGCAATCATGCGGGCATCATAAAAGTGATTGACAAAAGTGTCGAAGGATTCGCGCCGATTGAAACCGTAGGTTTTTAAAATCTTACGGGGCTTAAAAGTTCCAGTGTCTAGTGCAGCTTCATACTCGTGAATTGAAGTATGAAAGATGCCGGATGGAATGGTGAAATCTAAACTGTTATCTTTCTGCCTTGTGGGAAAAGCACCAAAGTTTTTGCCTTCGACCGATACATAGCAGGTGTTTTTGTCGATCCGGTTGCCTACTAAAATCCCGGTAGAAACAGGGTGAAGGTAATCACGCATCGCATGAGGATACATGGAATTTACATCATAGATTTTGATGGGTCCGTGAATAATGCCGGATCGAAACACTTGATTTCGACCACCGAAGTAGAAATCTTTCCGAAACCGCGCATCGAAAATTTCGTTACCGCGCGCGAACTGGTGGAACTTCCGAAGCTGTTTCATGCTTGCAGATCCGATGGTGAGAGCGTCTCCAAATTCCTCTTGAAACGCTACGCACAATGTGTACAGGTTTGTGCAATCGTCTTTTAGGTACGCGCGGATTTCGGGCTTGTGCTGTTCGCGCCGTTCACGGAGTAGTTTATTGTAGTCGATGGAGGTCTTCTGATATTTGTCCAAAGCGAACGGCATGATCGCAAAGCTATCGCGTAATTCATGCTTTCCTAAGTGGGCTTGAATGATGCGGGAATTTACTATACGGAGTGCATCACGAATGTAGGGCAGGAAAAAGAAGTAATCGAATCGACCACCATTGTGTGCGTAAATAGTGAGCGGTTCTGATAGCTTTTCGAGATAGTCTACCAGCTTGGCTACGCAGTCCGCACCCCAGAAATCAGAGTAGGTGGAACCATCATAGAATCCGGCAGCAAAAGGATGAACCATTTGTCCATACAAGAATGGATCGGTTTCCAGATCAAGTACGGCGATTCTTCGTCTTTCGTTTTTGTGCATTTTTATTGGTGGCTTTCTTCTTAGATTTAGCCGCACGCTTTTTACCAGCATCTTTGTACTGTTTTAGTTTACGTGGGCTTCGTTTCAGCTTCTCACGGTACGCCTTTTGACGTTCTGCGTTATCCGCGCGATAGGCTTCCTGTTTTGATAACGATTTATGCTTCAAATTCTTACGGAACTTTCGCAACCGTTTACGGCGATATTCCGCTTTATCTTTCGCGCGCCGTTCTCCAGGGAAGGTCCATTTCGCAGGGTTTCCGACCGTCACAATTTCAAGGTTCTGGTAAATCTCCTGTTGTTTCGCGCGTGATTTAGTGTTGAGAATTGTGGCGTATTTACTGATGGATTCAATAGCGGAGAGGATATCAGAGTATAAATTTGTGTTGTTTCCGAAGAAGCGGAACCCGAAGTACTCATTCTTACGCTTCATCGCGTCGATACGCTTGTGATCACGTGCGATGTCTTTCAGGTATTGTGAGAGTCGGTGATAGGGCACGGGAATCTGGACACGTTCAATACCGGCTTTCGATTTGATGGAGACTTCACCCGCTCGATTTAGACGCGCTTTCTCAGTAGCCGAATGTGGTACCAGAATCTTAGAGTTTTGTGTAGTGGAGAATCCAGCTTTACGGTAGGCTTTGAGTTTGGAAGGGGGGACGGTTAGCGCGGTTTGCTTGCCTGATAAAACATCATCATATTTTCGTACCAGAGTGGAAAGTGATTTCCCACGTACTGTTTTTGATGGTATTGCGGAGCGTGCGTCAATTGAAGCAGGTATGAGGCCCTGTTTCTTGAGCACTGAAACCGCATGTCGAAATTTACGTGTCTCCGGTTTTTGAGCCATCCCCTGCCTTTGGGACTGCTTTACTACACTACCTTGGTAACCAAGATGATATCATAGATAGGTACGGTGTGGGTGACCCGCTCCCCGGCTTCGGGACCTCCAATGACCGGAGCCCGGTTGAGCGGGTTTGATGGGAGAAATGAATAGGATGCCCTGGTACAACTTAAATGATGCGGGAAATACGGGACGCGGACCGATACCAGGATATCCCACCGGACCGTGGCGCAATTCTGTCGGACATCATTTTAATGTACAAGCTGCAAGTGCATTAAACCGCACTGACATTGATATCTCTTACAGTTTGACTGGTGGACGAACCTGGATTACAAACACCTTCATAAATCTCAATCCTTTTGTTGGTGGATTGTCGATGTACTTTTTCGAGGACAAAATTTACATCATGTGTTTAGATCGCTCTGGAGTATCACCCGCGAACAATCAAATCGCAATCTACAATACTCTCACCTTTGCTTTAGAAGCTTCCATTGTAGGACTTCCAAATGTGTATAGCAATCCTACACCACCCGCTACTTGGAACAATGCGGATTATAACATTTGTGGACGTACGGCAATGGCAGTGCTTCCAAATGGGCATATTCAGATAGCATTTATAGGTGGAGTTGAATTTATCGCCGGATCACCTTACGATCTTGTGTCCGTAAATGTCATTTCACCACCTGGGGTCAATTGGGGATATTCCAGAACGTTTACATCAGAATATGATGGAGCGGTCTGGAGTGCGCCTATTGAAGTTCCAGGTCAAACAGGAATAACCGCTGATGTTTGCCCTACACAATTATTGGTAAACAATAGCGGGGTAGTTCTACTGGTGTGTGTTTTCCAGGACAACATGTGGGCTTCATTCGTTCCATTACCAAACGCGGCCCCTACGGTTTTCGGGTGCATGATTCGCAAGGGATCAGATGCGTTACAACAGGTGTTCAATGACGCGTCTATTGCAAGTATCACCGCCAAAGATTCTGGATGGGTGGTGGGCTATGGACAACTTCATTCAGGAGGTGATGGATTAGATCTTCCATACATCGCGGGTGGCGACGGTACTTTTCCTGTGTATCCGCTTCCAATAAACAAAGTAGCGATGATTACTGGAATCAATTCGGTACTCGCTTTTTCAACTGTTGTTTTTGATTCTACAACCATCTGTTTTGGAGTAGGTGGTGTATTAGGTGGCAATCAACCGATGATGGCTTATGTGAGTCTCACCGGAGTACGTACCATTGTGTGGACCGTTCCGACATCAATTGGTGGTCCTGGTGGGAACAAAGTTTTAGCGAGCAAAGCTTACACATCGACTTTTGATGGGTCGAATTGGAGTGCGAAGCAATTGCTTATCGGCTATGCGGCGCTTACCATCATGGGATTCTGCTATCCCGCCGATCCGATTCAAGTTGGTGTAGTGAAATACAGCTACACTTTAAGCGGAGGGTCCACAAACACAGCTACGCGCCAATTGTTAATTGACGATCCCGGACCAAAGGCGGTTGAACCACAAGACATCATCCTTCCCGATCCAATGGTACAATGCTGTTTCGGAGCGCAAAAAGCATGCGTGACGGTCAAGAGAAAAGACTGGAAACACAGAATGATTACCTCTAAATGCGTGTTCTTGAACACGAAAGGAAGAGCCTAAAGATGCCATCGATTGACCCTTTATCGTTACAGGTTTACTTGAGTGAGAATCAGTATCTCCCGGATGAAGGGCCTAAGTTGTCCCCCTTGGTGCTGGATTTCTCGACCGCGCCGCAGTTCACGCTTGATTTACTTCTACCACAGCAATTGACGCGTTCGCTTTCGATGCTGCAAACTTTGTACATCGATATGAGTCATGCAGCGTCCAGCTTTTCTGTGACGGTTTTGACCACGGGGCAGGTGATCACGGCAAAAACAAACACACAAGGCTACTACACGATTACCGCTCCGAATCCGATTCGTTTGACTTTCGATTGTGCCGATGCTACGGCAGTTGTGAAGGTGCTTCTGTTGAACGTGGCCATCCCCGGTTCAGTGTGGCAAATTTCCTAAAGGACAAAAACACCCATGTCTATCATCGACCAAAATTCCCTACCAGTGGTTCTTACTCGGAATCAGCTACTGCCTGATGAAGGACCGAAATGCATCCCGGTTACGGTGACCTTCGTCACCGGAAGTCTCACCTGGACACTCGATTTGGAGCAACTTATCAACCGTGGTTTTATCTCCATTGTACAGACACTCTGGATTGATACACGACAATGCGCTAACCCGGTTTCGATCAGTTTTGATGGAGGATCGCAACAAACAATTGTCGGACCAGCGCGGACACAAGGGTACTTTAACGTGCTCGCCACGAACCCGGTTAAAATGTCGCTTACTGGAGTAGACGGCGATTCCATTCAAGTAATTTTGATTAACGTCCCCATCCCTGGTGCAATCTGGCAACCCGCGAGTGGTGGAAGTTCGCTTGCTCCGGGTGGGCCACAATTTGCGGTGCAATTTAACAACCCGTTGGGGCAGTTCGCGGGAGATTCGAATTTAACTTATGATGGTGTTAAATTTACTGACACTGTTTTAGGATACTTCGGTCCACCACAATCTTCTTTGAATCCTTTTATACAAAATTGGAATACGGCGGAATTAGATGTGGTTGGAAAAGACCCCACAAATTTTCTCAATACGGCTTTGTTTGTACAAAGTCAACACCCGACAAATTGCGTTGGAATGGATCTTTTATCATTTGTGTCAGATGCTGGTGGAGCGGCTTCTAAGGGAATTACTATCAACGCGTATGCCAACGTTGATTGTTTTGCATTGTACGGGATAGAAATTAGAAATGGTAGTGTGGATGGAAACATCACCGAAAACTATGGTATTGATTTACGTTCGATTGAGCAAGATGGAATTGGCACATTAGATTCTTATTATGCTATTTCTATCGATTCAAGTTCAAACGCGCTTGTGAGTAATCATGGATTACGAATCTTTGGGATGACTGGAGCAACTAATAATTGGGCGATCCAAACACACGCCGGTTTAGTTGAATTTGGTGACATCGTAAAATACTCCGGTCCAAATGTTACCGGAGCGGGAATCCCCCTTCCGGGCGCAAATTGTCCTGCTGTCGATCCCACTACACCATACACCTGGATCAAAGCGAAAGCTGCTGATGACAGCGATGTTTACATTGCTTGCTATAAGTAAAGGAAAATTGGAGAACAAAAATCATGATGGGATTGACTACGATGTTAAAGGCGTTCGGAGTGAACGTCCAACCAGAACACATAGTGGCAGTGGAGCGACTCATTCCGGAACTTCCCACGCGCCTGAAACAGGCTGTCGAAATCATCAACCAAGCATTGCTACGCGCCGATGAGCAATTGACGCGGCAAGCGCAATTGATGGAAGCAATGGAACGGCGGTTACAACTATTGGAGGACCGCGAAACAGAATTGATAGTTGCGATTGGAGACTTGAAAATGGAGGTACTAAACTTTGGAACCCGAAACGACCGTACAGGTGACAGTAGAAAATCCACCACCGGAAAGCGAACAAACTAGCGTATCGGAGGAAGTGCAAACAACAGCCGATGCAATTTTGGAGGATACAACATGGCTACGCGAACAATTGCAAGTATTGACGACGGATTTGAAGCACCAGTTAAACGAAGGGATGACGGGTCAATCGCGGGAGATCCAAAACCTGAAAGCGGAAATCTCCCTGCTACGGGAACGCCTGAAAGAGTTGACGACCCCACCAAGTCAGAACGGCTTAACGGACACACCACCATCGACCCCCTCGACTTCGACATCATCGGAACAGGTGGAGGAAACGAACCTGGAAATCGTGGAACCGGAAAACGGCGTGGTAGACCACCCGGTAGTTCCAGCACCAAAAAGCAGGAAGTACAGAATCCTCTAATCGCGGATTTGGAATCACTACTTTTGTCGGTGCATTTTATGGGTGCTCGAATCTTGAGTATCCCTGAGATGGAACTTGACCCACAGGAAGCGAAGAAGCTTTCCGACTCGATCAAAAACCTCGCGAAACATTATCAGCTTGGAATGGACCCGAAAAAGCTTGCTATGTTGGAATTGGCGTTCTGTGCCGGCGGGATCTATGGACCGCGATTTATCGCGGTAGCAAAGAATACACAACGCAAACCCCAACTTGTGCAACCGATTCGAAAAGTGGAACCCGTTACAGCTACGGCAACATCGGTACCCGCACAACGGCCCCCTGTCAATCTATCCAACATTTCCCCTTCCCAATTGTGGGCGGAATCGCCTGTTGAAGACGCATGAACTTTCCGAGTGACAAACAACGGCTGACCATCGTGGGCGCCACAGGTAGCGGCAAAACTCAAGCTGCAATGTGGCACCTGTCGCGGCGTGACTATTTGTCGCGCCCGTGGATCGTTTACGATTACAAGTACGATTCGATGATTAACCAAATCGAAGGAGCAATCCACATTGCGGTAACCGACGAACCGCCCACACAACCGGGAATCTACATCGTGCACCCCGATCCGGGTGAAGTGGATGAAGTGGCTTCTCAAATGTGGCAAATCTGGAAACAAGAAAACATCGGTGTTTATATCGATGAAGGTTACATGGTGGGAAATAATAACCGCGCGTTTCGGACACTCTTGACACAGGGGCGCTCGAAACACATTCCAATGATCATCCTTTCACAACGTCCCGTGTGGATGGATAAATTTGTGTTCACGGAATCGGAGTTTTTTCAGGTATTCCGGTTGCAGAACACGCGCGACATCAAAAACGTGGGTGAGTTTATTCCACACGATATCACTAAGCGACTTCCGGAGTATTACAGTTACTACTACGATGCGCCCGATGATTCATTGGTGATTCTGAAACCCGTACCGAATGAAAACGTAATTTTGGACACGTTTTCCATGAGACTTCAAACCCTCAAAATCAAAACAGCAATCTAAATTGGAGACAACATGGCAACCAAGCAAAAACAGACTATCGATCAGCGACTTGCAAAACTTGAAGCGCAGAAAAAGAAGCTGGAATTAACCAAGCAAATTCAGGTATTACGTGAACAACAGAAGAAAATGAAGTAGACTTACCTGGAAACCACCCACTTGACAAGTGGGAAAGTTTGGTATCCTATTTGATAGGGAGACACTAGACCCATGAGCGAACAAAACATTATCAGTTGGAACCCCGCGAATTGGATCACCATCGTACTGATGGCGGCACTCGGCTTTACCATCCTTGGAGCCATCGCGCGTATGGTCCAGCAGCGTCAACAGGGAGCGTAACCTATGATGTTGCTGAACACTGGACTCTTGAAGCACCCCATGAACTACGTGATCGTCATTCTCATGCTGTTGATCGCGGGTATCGCGGTTCACCTGGTTCTGGACTGGGAAACGAAAACGTCGGCTTAGTCTGACATCCGGAATGTGTGGCCGGATTGGACTCACACGAAACCAACCTGAAAAGGCACCCTGACAAAGGAAGGGAAATCACATGGCAGGACAACAGCAGTACACTCCGCAGCAATTGAACGCTATCGCGCGTGCGGCCATCAAACAGCAGGCCGTGAAAATGGAGCAATCCATTTTTTCATCGACCTATACAGCATCCGGAACAACCAACATTTCGAACACACAACCCGTGGTCAACGTCATCCCGCGCAATGTTGGATTAATCAAAGGTTTTTGGGTCAAAATCAGTGCGACAATTACCAACGGATCGGGCGTCCAGATTGACCTTTCCGACTTCGGCCCGGCGAATTTGTTGAGCCAGATTCAGTTCAATGATTTGAACAACAACACCCGCATCCAAACAACCGGATGGCACCTGAACGTGATTGACTCGGTGAAAGCACGCCGGCCGTTTGGAACATCGCTGGTGCGCACCACTGGTGACGATTCACCCGTAAACTACGGATCGAACTGGACGCAGCAAATCTCCGCACCCGCTACCATCGCGGCGGCCGGAAGCGGAACGGTCATCATGTGGTATTGGGTACCGCTGGCCTATTCGGAAGACGACCTACGCGGTGCCGTGTACGCGAACGTTGTGAACGCGACGATGCAACTGAATCTAACTTTCAATCCCACCCCTGTGGTGGCGTCCGGTACCGATTCCACGTCCGCTATCTATGTCGGCGACGTTGCCGGATCGGTGGCACTGGCACGCATAAGCGCGGCGACGGTCACGGTCTACCAGACCTACATGGATCAACTTCCCACGGGGCAGGGTGGCGTACTTCTTCCAATCCTCGATTTGGCGACGATCTACGAACTGAAAAACACCACGCTATCGGCAATTAGCGCGGGGCAGGACTTCCCGATTCAGTACGCCAATTTCCGTGACTTCCTTTCGACCACGGCAATCTACGTCAACACGGCGTCCACGGGCGCGCGTGGTGTCGGAGCAGATATCAACTATTGGAGTCTGCAATCTGCAAACTTCACGAACATCTGGAAAAAGGAACCGGGTTTGATTGCGCTCCAAACGCGCAACCATTTGCAGACGGACACTCCTCCGGGTACGTATTACTTCGGATCACGCGAAAAGCCGATTTCGACGGTCCAATACGGCAACATGCAATTGGTGCTGAACGCATCGACGGCCGGAACGGGCGCGTATGTGCTGGCGGGATTTGAAGACTTCGCACTAGTTCAGACCTTGAGCATGGCAGGTTCGCTCGCGGCGTCCTAAGTTCAGCGTAGTATCCTCCTAGTGGTAATGGGGGTGGAGCGTGCATTCTCCACCCCAATTTTTGAAGGGAGAAAAATGATGGACGATCAAAACCAAAACGGAGCGGTAAACGATGTCATCGGATGGCTTGCCCACCCATTCGCAACAAACGGCAGCGCCCTGAATTGGGTGCTATTTGTGGGACTCCTGGTGGTAGCGGCGTGGTTTTGGAATCACGTTCTGTTATCTATCATGAACGAAGTTTAGATTGGAGAAAAACATATGGTCTTTGTAAACATTCCCGTGGAACTCTTGAAACCGCAAAGGTCCAAGTTTTTCACCACACCGGACGAAGCTGTGGCCGTGGCGCATAACCTGATTGATTCGGGTGTGGTGCCAAACACGGTACGTATCGAAGTACGTCCGGCAACGGATAAAGAATCGTCGAATGTGAAAAACGCGTTCCCGGATGGACGGCTGGATTTGGTGCTGGCGTTCGCCGCGCCCATGAACATCAACGCGCCGTTGACCAACAATCGTGCTATGCTCATGAGCGTGCCATTTGTGGAGAATGCGGGTGAACTCCTGGAATTGATGCAATTTCAACCGATGGTACCGTGGAAGCTTTCGAGCAATGCGGCCACTTGCACCAAACCGGAAGAACTGGTTGGCGACATCGAAAAAGGATACTCGGTTTCCTAAGCAAAATCGAGAGCAAAAACAGAAAGGGAAAGAGACGCGTATGAAAATCTGGCACTGCACAATTTTGATGTTGGTTTTGGGCTACATCATCGGTTACTATTGGCCGTCCGTTGGCGATATGACCGTAGGAAAGATCGTCGGCAAATAGCGATGGATCAAACCTCCAAAATCGCGGGCGCGCTTTTGATCGGTTTTCTGGTGTTCATCACTATGAAAGGCGAACTGAAGCAATACCTAGCGGTGATTGGAATCTGACATGCCTTTCGTTCTACTCATTATGGGGATCGCCTTACTGGTATCCAGCGTTCGCGGTACGCAGGACCAACTATTCACTTTGGTGAAAGGTGATTTCACGGGCCAAAACAACTACGTCTATTGGCTGGTGTCCATCCTGGTGATTGGATCGGTAGGCTACATTCAGGACCTACGGAAACTCTCTACCGCGTTTCTGGTGCTGGTGGTGCTGGTACTGTTTTTGACGCGTGGAAACACTCACGCTATCGGTGGTGGATTCTTCGAGCAATTCACCAAGCAATTAGCCAGTACTCAAACACCTACTCCAACAGGTGCAACTCAAACCGCTTCAACCCTTGGGACACTTCCAAGTCTGCAACTTCCTACGTTGCCGTCCATCATCAACTTTTGAAAGGGAAAAACAATGTCTGAAAATTTGATTACTTCCGTTGTCACGGTCTTAACGGCTATCGTGGGTGTTGCCATCATTGCCGTCCTGGTGTCGAAGAATGCCAACACTTCCGGAGTCATTACGGCGGGTGGATCGGCGTTTTCAAACGCTCTGAGTACCGCTCTATCGCCTGTTACGGGTGGATCCGGCTTCGGTTCGTTTACGGGTGGGGGCGCGCTTCCCAGCTTGCAAAGTTTCTAGATTTCCGTCACGTCAAGAAAGGCGGTTTCCATGTCTCTTTTCACGCTGCGGAAACGCGTACCGTCTCAAGCCGTATCGGGCGCGAACACACGTATCCGCATGGGTACGTTTGGTGTCGGTGGTCCGGCGTACGCATTCGCGGATGTCGATCCTACGGCGTCCAGTGCGCTCTATCACTATCATGAAGGGGATTTGTTTACCCCTGGCGCGGGAAACTTCGTTTTCGAACCCAATTTCGAGCTACCGCTACAAACGATTTGGGGTCGTGGTTTTATTCGCAACCCGAATACGTTCAATGTGTATCAACCACCGCAGGTTTGGAGTCCGGCGCATGTCCAGACTAACGGCTTAGGTGGCTTGATCGCGGGACAGGTGGCGCTACAACCGTTGCTCGAAATGGAAGGGGAAAGCGAGGTATAATCGATGCACTCGATTTCTCATTGGGTGGAGCAACACCCGTACCTATCGGGATCGCTGGTGTTGCTCCTGGTGGCGCTCTTCTTTCTGTTCCGGGGTGGATCGTCCAGCGCGCAACCTACGGCAATTCAATCCACCGGTGGGCCGTCCGATCAGTTGCAGGCGGCCAACCTCGCGGCGCAGGTACAGAACAATCAAACTAACGCGGCGGTCGATTCCCAGAACAACCAGTTACAAGCGGCGTTAGCCGCAAAACAAATCGACGCAACCGTAGCCACACAACAAACACAGGCACAAAAAGATGTCGCACTCGCTACCATCGGCGGCAACGTTCAACAACAGCAGCTTATTGCTGGTGCGCAAATTGCAGGCGCAAACGCTCAATATGGTGCCGAAACGGAAATTGCAAGGCTTACGGCAGCATCACAAGTATCCATAGCGGGAATTCAGGGTGGAGTCCAAATGTCCGCTATTGCAGCGGATTTGGCAAAGCAAAAAGACATCGATGCAGCATCGATCCAAATCAACGGACAAAACACGGGGCGCGATATCGCGGTAACAACTCTTAACACTCAACGCGACATCACCGTGAACAGTCAGAATACCAACGCGGCTATCACCATCAACAACCAAAACACGAACCGCGATATCACGGTAAATCAGCAAAACAATGACACATTAAAATTCGTGACACAAAACACGAACGCCACAAATCTCGACCTTGCCCAAATCGCTTCCAATACGCAGCTTGGATTGTCGCATGACCAATTGCTAGGACTCTACAATACCAACGCGACGGCGGTAACATTGGGTGGGCAACAATTGCAGCTTGGTTTGCATCAGACCGATGTTACCGGTGACGTCTATAAATTACTCATCGGAACACAAGGGCAACTTGGGCTTGCCCAAGTGGAAGCCGAAAAACAGGTGCAATTGGGTGCTCAGTCTTCAAACACCGGAATATTTCAATCCATTCTTAACCTGATTTCATCGGGTCAAATTAACAAGGGTGGGCAGGGTGGAGCAAATCAGGTAGCGGTTCTCACTACGCTACTTGGTAATCCATCGGCGGGTGTCGCAGCGGTGAACGCAAATCCGGCTACCAATTGGGCATCGATTATTTCATCCATCGGTGGTGCTGCTGGTGGCATCCTTGGATCTATCTTCGGGACGGGTGGAACACAACTCAATCACTCTGGAGTCGGCATAAATTCCGGTTCATCGGGAATCGGAGCGGTAGTTTACACTGGCAGGGGGCGCTAAAAATGAAGTCTGAACAATTTCTCTTTCCCGCGACAATCATCGGTGCGGTAGGTGCTTTGGTTTACCTGTTTCGAAACTCTGGTGGAAATCCACCTACGGTAACCAACATTCCTAACACCACCCAATCAGGTGCGACATATCAGGCACACCCGCAGACGTTCGCAGTTCAAGTACCATCTCTTGCTCCGTCTCCGGCGGCAAATTTCGCACCCCCTTATTTTGGGGGTAATTCCTATGGAGATATAACCACCGGGCCAAACGTGTTCACGAATGACGATCATTCCGTTCGTGGTGGATCTATGTTCGATTTCCACCCACAAACTTACAACTTCGCTTCGGGTGCAAAACCGGATAGCACTCCACTCAAGCAACCATCTTCGGGTGGTTGTGGGTGCGGCAATTCGTGTGAGTCGTGCGCGTCCAATTGCAACACCAATCAATCACGCTACCCCGACGGACACGGAGGATGCATGGCTTACAACCAAGGCACCCAAATCAACAGCTTCATTAAGCGCAACCCGAATATCTGGCAGTGGTACGGCGATAACATGGTGTCAGCGGGTGCCATTGTTCCGCCCACTTACACCGTCCCTGGTCCGTCCGCCGGACGCGGCCCTGGTGGACTCAAATACCCCGATCCAACCCGCGCGGATCCTTGGGGCTAACCCATGCTGGTATATGCGCCCGTCGATCAGGCGTTAGCCCAGTTTGAGGGATACGGGAAAGCTGGTACAATTGCTACCCTTCAAAACAACCCCGGAAACCTAGCGTATGGTACCTTTGCAAAGAACCACGGCGCGATTGGAGCAGGCACAAACGGGTTAGCGGTGTTTCCATCCCCGGATGCCGGAATGAGTGCGGAAGACGCATTAGTGGCTTATTACGCGGATCAGGGTGCTACTTTACAGGCACTGGTAAACGCGTGGGCGCCCCCTAACGCACCCGGCAACACTCCGGCTGGTACTCAATCCTACCTGGATTTTGTGACGTCTCAATTAGGTGCTGGTGCGTCCACGCTTGTTTCCGCGTTCAAACAAGGATCAGCACCAGGAACTCCACAAGGAACCGGCGGGATAACTCTTCCACCACTTCCTAAACTCCCCTCCATTGGCGACATTCTTGGGGGTGTATTCGGTACAGGAGTCGGAATGGAAGTTCCAGGATTAGGAGTCGCCAGTTCCATTTTCGGATGGTCCAGAATCGCGGCGTTCATTGCTGGACTCATCCTAATCGCTGGTGGTATCTACCTGTTCAAGCCCGTTCAAAACGTGGTAGTAGGATCGGCTAAGAAAGGGATTGCAGCAATTTTCTAAGGGGAAAACATGACGAAAAATAAAAGCTGGAAAACTACGCTCTTCGGATGGATTTTGGCGGGTGCCTCATTTGTGGCTACCACTACGGTGGTACCTGTTCCAGAGTCCGCAAAACAGATTGCTTCTATCGTGGCAATCATTGGAGCGGCAGGACTGGGGAAAGCAGCAAAGGACTCGAACGTTACAGGTGGTACGATCCAGCAATAGAAAAAGCCCGTCAACCCCGGAGGAGAGTGACGGGCTTCTCATCGCGCCGCTCTCGATGAACTGCTATTTCTTTTTGTCGGTTTTTCCCTCCACCTGTTTCTGAGTGGGTGCTCCCGGTAAGGGTTTCGCCACCAGCGAATCTTCCATCGCTTTCAGTCGGTCAGCGGCTTCGCTCTTTATTACCGTCTTGGCTGCGTAGCGGTAGCCGATGGGGCCATCATCCGGCTGAGCAAAGATATCGTAGCCGAACTGAACCGCATGAGTGTCCGCGGCCGCCAGCGCAGCTTCGATGTTCTCCAACAGACCACCGGGCAAAAACAGCTTGTCGGCTACGTACTTCTCACCACCAGCAGTGATTGCCGCAAACGTGCCGATCAGGTAGCTGTACACGTCGCCGCTTTTCGATTCCTTCGTTTTGAGCGCGGCAGCTTCGCCATAGATACGGGCCATGAATACAGGCCCTTTCTGGCGGATCGCTTCTTTTGGGTCGCATCCCATCTTCTTCATTGTCATTCCCGCTAGGGGAGTGGATTCTACTTCAGGCATTTTGTACGGTCCTTTCGAGTTAACTACATTCCAACAGAAACATCATAGCACTTTGCACTCAGAGAGCGCAACGTCTCCAAATTGAATGCGCCCGGTAAGAGGCAGTCTTACGCGGGCGCTGGTTTCGCGAAGGGTCTTAGATTTATGGTAGCACATCAAGTACCCCGTTGACTTCCATCCATTTCTTTGCGTAGGCGATGTGTTTGGTGTACTCCAGAATTTGAAGGTCGGAGTACCCTTCGTTTACTCCGACTTCCAAGCAATGTTTTTCCCACCATTCTACAGTGTGGTGTTTACATCCAATGGTAATGTATGCTACGGAGCGCACAATTAAAACGTGTTGGCTTCCGAAGATTTGAAGTGGGATGATGGAATTGGGAAGTAATCCAATAACACCAGAAAGCTTCGCTCCGGTAAGATACGCCCCGGTAAGGTTCGCTCCGGTAAGATTCGCTCTGGTAAGGTTCACTGCGGTAAGGTCTACTCCGGTAAGGTTCGCACTGGTAAGGTTCGCTCCGGTAAGATTCGCTCCAGTAAGGTTCGCTCTACAAAGGCACGCTCTGAAAAGGTTCGCTCCGGTAAGGTTCGCTCCGGTAAGGTTCGCTCCGGTAAGGTTCGCTCTGGTAAGGTTCGCTCCGGTAAGGTTCGCTCCGGTAAAGACTGCTCTACAAAGGTACGCTCTAGAAAGGTCTTCTCCGGAAAGGTACGCTCTAGAAAGGTCTGCTCCGGAAAGGTACGCTCTAGAAAGGTCTGCTCCGGAAAGGTCTGCTTCGGGAGTTATGGTGTAGTCGGTGCCATTGATTAGCATTTATATCACTCCAATCTCTTCGGCGTACGCCAAAACCTGATCTGTCTCCTCAAAGGAAAAGCCCTTGGTTTGCATCCACACCATAAAGTCAGGTTCACCGGAAGTAAACTGATTCAGATAGACGTCTAAGATTGCATCGAAACACGCGTTAGAAATCCTCATTCTCCAGTGGCCTCCAAAACCACCACACCAAGTATACCAC